>Ga0209347_1005360_pt1 | contig 12263 bp, 8 predicted proteins | sample AutmiccommuBRH23_FD_187382 | JGI IMG/M metagenome (GOLD analysis project Ga0209347, IMG submission 187382) | Deep subsurface microbial communities from Mt. Terri, Switzerland - Autotrophic microbial communities BRH/23 (SPAdes) (version 2) | ecosystem: Environmental > Aquatic > Deep subsurface >...
TTTCCCGAGGTTCGGCTTTCGATGATGACGTCGAGATGTTTGCCGAGCATATGCCGGTAAAACTCCTCCCGTTTGGCTCTCCCCAGGTCTCTCAGGATCAGGCATCGATCCTTCATCGTCCCTGCCGGAACCTGCTCCGGGTAACCGGCAGCCGGGGCCGGGTGGCGGGGAGAGAACGGGAAAACATGGAGATAGCTGATGGGAAGGCTCCGGATCAGGTTCCGGGTGTTATCGAATGCCGCAACGGTTTCCCCCGGAAATCCAACCAGCACATCGGCACCGATGGCGGCATCCGGCAACCGTTCATGGATCGCGCGGATAAGACCGGCATATTGTTCAGGCGAATAGGGCCGGTGCATCCGTTCGAGGACAGAGCGGTCCCCGCTTTGGAGCGGCACGTGGAAATGCGGACAGATCTTTTTTGAGCCGGCAACGTGATCAAGCAGTTCATCGGTTATCTCCGTCGATTCGAGGGAACTCAGCCTTATCCGTTCGGTGCCGCCGCGTTTCTCGAGTTGACGGAGCAGTTCAAGCAGTGACGTCCGGGGATCAAGGTCGAGACCGTACCGGCCCAGGTGGATGCCGGTCAGCACGATTTCTTCGGCCCCCGCCGCAATCAGCTGTTCATATTCGGAAACAGCTTGATCTAATGGAAGACTGCGGCTTCTGCCACGGGTGTGGGGAACAATGCAGTAAGTGCAGAAGGCGTCACAGCCATCCTGGACCTTCAGGAAGGGGCGACTTCGGCTGCCTGAGGCCGGAGCGGGCATTTTCTCGAAAGCGCCGGACTGCCGTATTGGTTTCCAGATGGTGGAGGCGATGGGGGAATCACCTTTTTCGCAGGTGGAAATGATTTCGAAAATTCGATGCTTATCGGTCTGGCCGATGACGTAATCGACCCCTTCGATCCGCTCGATGACGTCGGGTGCGCTCTGGGCATAACATCCCGTAACGATGATGGTGGCCCCGGGATTTTCCCGGATGGTCTTGCGGATGGCCTGGCGCGACTGCATGGCCGCTTTTTGGGTGACCGTACAGGTATTGATGACGCAAATCCCGTTCGGATTCAGCGGCAGGGTGGATTCGCAATCCCGGCCGAAGCATGCCAGGGCTTCGGATTCGGCCTGGTTGACCCGGCAGCCGAGGGTAATGAATTTAACGGTTGGTTTCATGATCGTTCGAATTGTCCGTATTTTCGATCCATCCCCCGGCGACCACTTCGTCTCCACGGTAACAGACAGCGGTCTGCCCGGGGGTTATCGCCCCCTGGGGGGCATCGAAAAGAATAATCCCATTGTTACCGTCAAGGGGGGTGAGGGTGGAATCCGCGGCCCGGTGCCGATACCGGATCCGGGTTTGAACACGGATGGGGCCATCCGGTTTCGGTTCGATCCAGTTGACCGCTGAAATATAACAACGATCCTTGTATAATTCATCCTCGAACCCGACGATCAGCCGGTTTCGCTCGACATCCAGTCCCAGCACATAGTAGGGGGCCGGGCCCGGGCAGTTAATTCCCCGGCGCTGGCCGATGGTATAGCGATGAAGCCCCTGGTGCTCGCCGAGGCGATTGCCCCTGTTATCGACAATTAGTCCCGGTTCATGCGGCATCTCTGATTCCAGAAAATCACGGTAGCAACCGTCCCGGATAAAACATATATCCTGACTCTCGTGATCACTTACCGGCTGCAACCCGTTGGTCATGGCCAGGCGGCGGACGTCCTGCTTGACCATGCCGCCGAGGGGGAAACGGGCCTGCCGCAGTTGATCCTGGGCCAACATGGCAAGAAAATAGCTCTGATCTTTAATGGGATCAATTCCCCGGAGAAGTCGAAAGCGACCGTCCGATTCGGTGATCCGGGCATAATGGCCGGTGGCGAGACAATCAGCGCCCAGTTTTCCCGCTTCTTTTAACAATGCGCCGAACTTGATCTTTTCATTGCAGACCATGCAGGGATTGGGCGTCTTCCCGATCGCATAGACGTTTCGAAAATAATCGACCACTTGGAGCTTAAACAGTTCGCGGATATCGACAATATGAACCGGAATGGATAATTGATCGGAGATCCTGCCGATGTGAAAATCAGGATTGGCTTCATCGATAATTCCAGCGGCACCCGCCGGATGCCGAACCATTTCATAACCGGTAAGGAAATGGATGCCGATGAGGTCGGCCCCTGTCTCCTTCAACAGAAAGGCTGCAACAAGGGAATCGATGCCGCCGCTGAGTGCAATGGCTGTGACCATGATCTATTCAAATTCCGCTGAGATGGGAGCCTGCCGGACTCCTCATCGAAAAAAAGGTAACGAATACTCATAGTTGATGCAATGAGGAAAGTCAATATTGATGGCTTCTTAAAAAGCTCCAACTTCTGCGTTGCGTTTCATCCCTCGTCACTGCGGCGTACGACAAGTACGCCTCATTCTGCGGGATTCCGCGCCTTGAATTTGGATTTTTTTACTTTGCCATCAAAAACCGACTTTTTGCGAGTTCATCCATATTTCGATGTCCCCGAAAAACTCATGTATCCTAAATAGACCTCTTTCTCAGAATCTAATTGATCTTTGCGTATATGATAAAGTATGAAAATGTTAATAATTCCATGAACTACATAGAGGGGGACTCCATTATGCGACATCGACCTGTCATACTGGTTCTATTCTTGGTGTTTGCTGTCATTATCCTTGCCGGGTGTCAGAAACAGCATCATGCCGCTGTTGCACCTGAAGGATTCATGCCCTGCTCTTTTCCCGCTGATACCTATAAATACCGCGCTTTCAATCTTTTAATCCTGCTTGATTCATCCGCTTCAATGGGAAATAGGGTTGGTGACCGGACGAAAATGGATGCAGCCCTCGATTTTATAAAAAAATTGAGTATGACATTGCCCGAAAATTCGAATGTGAAATATGCCATCCGAACCTTCGGCCACAATCCACTCGTAACCGTCCGCAACACCCGTCTTGTTAAAGGATTTACTCCCTTTCATGCGGTCGGGTTGAATTCCGACCTCATCTCTATAAATCAGACGGGCGGCCAAAGTGCCCTGTCGTTGGGCATGGAGGCGGTTGCCGACGATTTGGAAACCGTTCAAGGAGAAGTTGCCATGCTTGTTGTCAGTGACGGCATCGTGCTCGGAAAAGAAGCGTTTCGCGCCACAAAAGAATTAAAACGAAAATATGGAGATCGCCTGTCGATTTATCCGGTCATCATCGGCATGAATTCTTCGGGAAGTCACAATATGAAGGAACTGGCCTGGATAGGTGAGACCGGATTCTATCAGAATGCCGGGGATATTAAAACGAACAGGGGGATGGGCGACTATGTCCGACGTGCTTTTCTTGAGCCATATCCGGATTCGGACGGGGATTCCATTGTGGATATCAAGGACGAATGTCCGGACACGCCGATTGGAGCGATTACGGACGGTCGGGGGTGTTGGGTTCTGAACAACATCGGATATGAATTCGATAAATGGGTGATCCTGCCGGAATATCTTGCGGAACTGGAACGGGTTGTGGAAATCCTCAACGCCAACCCGGAGTTGCAAATCCAGATACAAGGACATACGGATAATGTCGGAACTGAAGTTTACAACAAGCAATTGTCGCTGAAGCGCGCCGGATCCGTAAAGGCGTTTCTGGTAAAGAGGGGGATCGATGAAGAAAGATTATATGTCTATGGATACGGATTTTCCCGCCCAGTGACATCAAATGAAACCGATGATGGACGCAAAATGAACCGTCGGGTGGAACTGCAGCCGATTAAAATCCGGTTGGTTGGAAAATAAACGATCGGATCAAAACGAACGTTTTGAGCGGAAGAAGAGGGTATTCAGGAATTTTCAAGGAACACCAGCACCTTCCAAAATATAGATTGAAAAGAAAAAACATCCACCTCCTGCTTGGTTGACCGTTGGCACTGGCAAGCTCCTTTCCGGTTGGTTGACCCGCCGAAACAACCATCTCTTCAAAAAAAAAGCCCTGCGCATCACGCAGGGCTTTTTTTATCACGAATAAAATCGATTTGATCAGAACATGTAACCGATTGTAAATTCACCAATCGGGATGAGGTCGGTTCCATCATCTTTAAATGGAGCGGGAGCATTATTCAACTCAGTTTGTTCCCAATCCACATAACCGACGCCAATACCCACGGATAAATCGATATTTTCCTTCAGGTTGAGCCGGTATCCGCCCAGAATGCCGTAGATCATTCCCTCCTCATCAATTCCATGAGGATCATCCTCATAATATCCAACGACCAGCGAAGCGTAAGGCGTATTCCCCACCGGTTGAAAATAGTAAGAGAATGAGCCGGCAATGCCGATTGGACCTCCGATCACTTTAACGGATAAATTATTGTGCCGGGCCTCAAAACCGATACCCACCTCAACACCGTCATCGCTGTATCCCAGACCGAGGCGGGGTCCTACATGAAACGGCTTTTCCATCTCTTCGGCTGGCTCGGCGATTTCTTCGACGGGTTCGGTCTCAGTCGCTTCAACACGCGGCGGTTGGACGACTTTATCAGAGGTGGTGCGCCATTCGGCGGGCATCTGGCTCAGCATCAGGAGGGAAGTGATATTCGCCGCTGGCGCTTTCTCAACGAATTCATCCCGCGTGCCTTCGAAATCGGTAACCTTACTGTTGAGAATCTTGCCTGAATCCACATTAACGATTGTTGTATCGAGGGAATACAGATTACCGATATGGCCGATGATCCCGTAAATGACAAAATTGGCATTCAGCGCTTTTCCAATCTCGGTGGCGCATTGTTTTGCAGAGCAATTTTTCAGGAGTTCGATCTGAATCAGCCGTTTTTCAAGCTCCGCAGGAGAAATGATATTGTACCGGTCGAGTTCGCGCAGCAAATCGGCATAGCGGTTGGTGATGTACCGGCTTTCGTAATCTTGCGCAGAGCCTTCATCCGGATAAAACGGCAGCACTGCGCAAGTGGGTTTCGGGCTGGCCTGGCAAAATCCTGTTGAAGGAAGGATAAAAAGGGATGCAATGAGGATAAGGAAGACGATTGAGGGATATGTCCGCATAAAACAATTCTCCTTAAAATGTCACCAGTACACAGAAGAGGGTGAAGGCGTTCGAACTGAAGCGGTCATGATTCCATAAGCTCAAGTATACTGTCATTGTTCCATTGTTTTTGGATAATGCGGAAATTTAAAGACAGCCAGCTTTATCATGTAACAACACTTACGGTAGGTAGCGCTTTATTTATCATACTTGAAAAAGATTTTGCAATAAATTCCTTAAGAATCATGGATAAATTCATTTGGAGATCAAACTAAAAGAGACAAATATCGCAGTTGAAAGCCTTCATATACCAATCACTTTAAAGACAATCGGAATGATGCGATCTGGCTTTTATCAGGATGCGAACACAAAAAAAGGCGGGTTAAAAACCCGCCTTTTTTAAATGTTACGACTGTAAGGAAAAGTCGTTAATCGTTTTCTTTTATCAGCATAGTCGACGGATCAAGGTACAGTTCCGGACTGGCATCGCTCGCCTCTCCGTTTTTCGGGTGCACTTTACGGAGATAGATCCGGTCCTTGTCCGGAAGGAGCCCAATCATCAGGTCGAACAATCCGGGCAGGAAATTCAATGATGCGGGAATTCCGTCAGTATCCGCCGGCTCGTCCCGGTGGGTGCGGACGGTAAACCACAAGACCAGACCGTGGGTTGCGGCGAATTCCTTCAATTCCTTGAGTTGATCCTCTACGGCAGGTTCGAACGCAAAACCGTCGATCATGATAAGAGATGGTTTGAAAATATCCTGGGAAATCAGTTCGTCAACCCTTTTTTTCAATTTGGCGATACTGAACGATTCAGTTTCAAACGTCATGATAAAGCGGTGCCGAAGTAGTTGATCCTGCAATTTCCCCATTTGAACGGTTTCGTATTCCGGGGTGAGCCGCTGGAACATTTCCTGGTACCACAGGCTGACTTTGTCCACTGGATTTTCCGTGCTGATATGCAGCACGTTTTTTTCTTTAAGCATGGCATTGATGGCGATCTGGACGAGAAGGGCCGTTTTGCCCACCCCCGCTCGGGCGAGTATGGCGGCAAAACTGCCGGGCATTATACTGTCCGTCGTTTTATAACCGATCAGTTTTAGCGGATCGCGCATGATCAGCATATTTTTTAACATTGGCAGAACTCCATTCATTCGTATCGATTTGTATATGCCTGTTTTCATGTTCCTGTTTTTACGGACTGGGTATTCTGCCGGGCGATTTCCTCGACCACCGATTTCGGCACTTCCTTGTAGGTTGAAAATTCCATGGTGAACTGCGCCTTCCCCTGGGTCATGGAGCGCAGTACCGTCGAATAGCCGAACATTTCAGCAAGAGGAACCTGTGCTTCGATGACCGATGCGACCCCTTCATCATGAGCCCCGACGATCATCCCCCGGCGCTGGTTCAATGATCCCATGACATTGCCCTGAAATTCTCCCGGAGTCTCCACCACGACTTTCATAATCGGTTCGAGGAGAACCGGTTTGGCCTTGTTGTAAGCCTGCTGAAATGCCCCCCGGGCTGCCGCCTGGAAGGCCATTTCTGAAGAATCCACTGCATGGGCGGCGCCGTCGTTCAGGACGACTTTGACGCCGGTGACAGGATATTTCATCCAGGGACCCTTCCGGAGCATTTCCTTGAACCCTTTTTCGCAGGCTGGAATGAAATTGGTCGGTATGGATCCGCCAGTGACTTTATTCACGAATTCGAATTCCGCATCGATGATCGGTTCCAAATGACCGGCAACCCGCCCGTATTGACCCGACCCGCCGGTCTGTTTCTTGTGTGTGTAATCGAAGGGGCTGGTTATGGTAATCGTTTCCCGGTAGGCCACTTTTGGTTCGCCGGTAATCAGCTGGACATCATATTCCCGGCGCATCCGTTCCAGGTAAATCTCCAGGTGGAGTTCCCCCATGCCCGAGACAAGGGTTTCTCCGGTTTCATTGTCGAAACGGGTTGTAAATGTCGGGTCCTCTTTCACAAATCGGTTGAGCGCCTTGGACATGTTGGTTTCTGATTTGTAATCCTTCGGTTTGACGGCCAGCGAGATCACCGGTTCGGGGATATGCATGGATGACATGGATACCTCGAGCCCGGGCGCGGCGAAGGTATCCCCCGATGCGCATTCAATACCGAACAGCGCCCCGATGAAACCGGGAGGAATTGTATCGACATCTTCCATTTTATCGGCATGCATCCGGACGATTCGTCCGACTTTGATCTTTTTGCCGCTCCGGACATTCACCACGGTATCGCCCTTGCTCATATGACCCTGATAACAACGAATGTAGGTCAATTGACCATATGACGTATCCTCGAGTTTGAACGCCAGAGCGACCAGAGGGGCATTTCCGTCCGCTTTAAGGGAAATCGGGGTTTCTTCGTTTTCGAGATCGAGGGCGAAATTTTCAACATCCGAAGGAGCGGGCAGATAATGACACAACCCGTCGAGCAGCGGTTGAACCCCTTTGTTTTTGTATGCGGATCCCATCAGGACCGGCGTCATCTTGCGCTGCAGGACGCCTTTTCGGATCGCTCTTCGAATCATTGCTTCTGATATTTCCTGTTCTTCCAGGATTGCATCGGTCAATTCATCGGAGAACATGGCGGCGGCATCCAACATTATCTCCCGGCTTTCCCTGGCCAGATCCTGAAGATCGTCCGGGATTTCCGCTTCCCGGATTTCCTGGCCGAATTCATCATCAAAATAGATCGCTTTCATGGAAATCAGGTCGACGACACCCTCGTGATTGGCTTCCAGACCGATCGGAATCTGCAATGGCACCGGGTTGTGATTGAGTTTTTCACGCAACTGCTGGATCACCCGATCCGGGTTGGCGCCGCTCCGATCGCACTTATTGATAAAAGCGATGCTCGGAACATTGTATCGCTTCATCTGCTGGTCAACAGTAATTGACTGTGACTGCACGCCTCCAACCGCGCAGAGAACGAGAATTCCGCCGTCAAGCACGCGGAGCGCCCGTTCGACCTCAATGGTGAAATCGACGTGTCCCGGCGTATCGATAATATTGATTTCATGGTTGCTCCAGGTACAGTAGGTGGCGGCCGAGGCGATGGTGATTCCCCGTTCTTTTTCAAGTTCCATGGAATCCATTGTCGCGCCGACGCCGTCTTTCCCACGGACTTCGTGAATTCGGTGAATCCGTTTTGTAAGAAAGAGGATTCGCTCCGTCAGGGTCGTTTTCCCGGAATCGATATGGGCACTGATGCCGATATTGCGAACGTTCTTGATGTCTTCGAATAACATGGGATTCAAATACCTTTAATTGAATTGTCCTTTTGGTAAAATCTTGTCTTTGTAAAGGAACAGGGAATGTCTTGTCAAGACATAATGGCGGAATTATCTGTGGGAGGCTGATAAAGTTATGGGGCAACCCGCATCATTACTGCTTCACACATTAATCATAAAAGTGATTTATGCAACTTCAGGGATAGGAGATGGAAGAGATTGGTTTACACAATCACTGGCAGTTCGGACAGGAAATTTTGATATTCTTCTCGGATTTCTGGTACTCATGATCTGCAGGAAAGGGAGCACCCTGACGAACCCAAACCGATATGCACCCACTGGCATATACATCTCCGTTTACAAGATGTCCACTGTATAGATGCTCTTCACCGGGGCTGACCGATTGTGTGAAATATTCATCTTGATGGACATGGTAATTGCGGAGCGTCGTCGACGTTGCTTTTACCCGTTGATAATGGAACGGTTCCGGAGCTGTAACTGCGGTCATATAAATCTCCGGAGGAAGTTTCTCATCCGTGTAATCAGTTCTTGAAATATTGTGACGGTTAATAAAACGAGTAGGGGGATAGGCGCACAGGATGCTGGCATGATATTTGGAATATGCCACAACGAGATCCGTATCTGAAGTGTAATAATCGATTAATGTATAAGGATAATTATCGCGATCGGCCGGAAGATAAATTTCCACTTCGGATGCCTTGACGAATTGTTCCGCCTGATCATCATCGATATATTTGTCATCTTTGAACCGATCCGAAGTAACTTCCGTATATTGCTGGGCGATGTGGAACGTGCCTGTCTGGAACGCCGATAATTGGAGCATTTCAGCGGAGATGGGGATGCTTGAAACCAAGAGAAGGCATACCGCTGGAATCAGGTTAGACAAAATGTATATCCGTAAAGATTTCATATGCTCCTAAACCATTGCAAACGGATAACTCGTATAATAGTATTTCTTTTTTGACTAGATAAAATAAATTCGTACATCTTGTCAATCCATTTTTGTTACATGTCTTTTAGCAAAAATAAAAGATTCGTCGGCTTAGAAAAAAGTGAATTTAATGCAGATCATTCGAGTCATCCACCTTATCATAAGCCCACTGACGTTGATTCGACGAGTCGGTCATTGATAAGACCGAAGAATTGTTGTTGCTCGGCGCCGGAAAATCGCCAACCGACATGCATTAGACAAGAGCCGCAAATCCCTACCTGCCAGTAATAGCCACCAAACCAGGTGAATTCATTCGACGGGGCTCCGACTGTGCCGCAACCGGTCGCATTTCCGTAACAGCCGATTTCAAATACGATCCCGTGCGGATTGGCAAACGTGTGGCTATGGGATCCATTCACGATGATCCGATCCGATGCATTGGTGATGGCAAAAAGGCATTGACGGCACAGCAGGCGTCTCTCTTCATGTAGTTTCCTCTTTTTCCGGGTTTTTTCAATGGTCCCGGTTTGATCGCCTTCCAACCAGCGGCTGTTATCCGGAGGAGTACGAAAACTCCTGATATCCGTCTGAAACTTGTGCATCGCTCATGATCCGTATTGGGTATAAATCAAATATAAAAAGTGCGAATACCACTGTCAAAAGAATGACCGTGCCAGAACGCCAAATTCTGTTTATTCAACCGTGGAAACGGTTGGATTCGCTTGACACCCCCGATGCCTTGGGGCAGTGTGGGCGGATTAAAAATGCTGACGGTGTAAGGTAACATTATTACCTTTTTATCTTATACATCTTTTCAGGAACATCTTGAACTTTTCACAATATGGAAACTGATTGGCGCAATGTGCGGGATTTACGGTATCGTTTCAAAAAAGTTCTCCGCCGTCGAGATTCGGCGGCGTCTTGAACGGATGGGACGGGCACAGGGGCATCGGGGTCCCGACGCCCAAAAAGAACTGGTTCATTCCTGCGAGGGAGTGGTGTTGGGATTGGGGCTCGTCCGATTGGCCATCCTGGATCTTGCCACGGGAATGCAGCCGATCCGGGCGGCAGATGGTACTGCCATCGTCTGCAACGGGCAGATATACAATTATCTTGAAATGCGGTCCCAGGTTGCCGGGGAGAACTTCGTCTCAAAAGGGGACATCGAGGTTGCCCTGCATTTATACCGGAAAATGGGTATCGATTTTTTATCAGATCTTAACGGTATGTATGCCGGCGCTATATACGATCCCGGTCGCAGCCGTCTTCTGCTGTTCCGGGATCGATTCGGGATTAAGCCCCTGTATTACGCCCGGAGCACCGACGGTTTTGCCTTCGCCTCCGAAATAAAGCCACTTTTCGAAGCGGTGGAACTGGAACGGAAAGTCAATGCTGATCGCCTTCCCACCTATTTTACCTACCGATATGTCCCCGGCGGCGATACCCTTTTTGATGACATCCGACGGGTGCCGCCCGGATCTTATCTGGTATACGATCTGAAATCGCAGGATCTGCAAGTCAGACGATACTGGGAATACAGGGTAGACCAAGGCTATGCGCCGCTAACGCTTCCGGAAGCGAGTGAGCAATATTGCGCCCTGCTTGAAGACGCCGTCCGGATTCGTTTGCGGTCCGACGTTGAACTCGGAAGTTTCATCAGCGGCGGCATCGACTCCTCCGCCGTATCCGCCCTTGCCGCCAGGGATCTTCCGTCGCTTCGTCTTTACACCATTGCGTTCGCCGAAAAAAAATATGATGAGCTGCCGCGCGTCCGAAATTTTTTGAACGCTTATCCCGCAAGGTTTTCGCGGACCCGCCTCTGTTCGACGGTCTGCACCCGGGAGTCGCTCATGGAATTGCCCGGCATTGTGCGGGCGGTCGAGGAACCGATTTCACTCGGCACCCTTTTGCCTACGGATCAGGTCTGCGCCCTGGCCAGTCGGGATGTTAAAGCCGTGTTAACGGGGGAAGGGGCCGATGAGATTTTCGCGGGGTACCGGAAGTTCATGATCGAAGCGGCTGCCGAGGAATTCGGCCGGCTTTCCCGTACTCGGCAAGCCGCACTGATGGCGGCCTATCCAGAGCTTCATGCGTATTTAAAAATCCGTGATAAAGATCCTGAAAAACGCTACATCCAGCCGGAAGCACTGTTTTCGGCAGACGAACTGGTGCGCCTGATCGGACGAAGACCGGATGGGCCGCTGTATGCAACCGATACGGCGCCGGTGCTGAGTGGAAAAGAGCATCCGGTCAATGCGGCGATTGCATTTGAAAGCCGTTTCCGGCTTCCCGATTATGTGGTGCTGCGTCTGGATAAGCTGTCCATGCGCCATTCCCTGGAGACCCGGACGCCGTTCCTCGACTTTCGCCTGGCCGAGTTCGCCGCCCGGCTTCCCATGGGCCTCAAGGTGAATCTTTCGTTGAACCGGGAAAAATTCATCTGCGGCTATACATATTTAAAATACGGGATACTCGATGCCGCCACCGCGTTTAGAAGAAAACAACCGTTTACCTTCCCAATGGCGGAATGGCTGGCCGATTCGGACCGGTTGCCCGATTTCATCAGGGACATTCTGTTCGGTGATGAAATCCGCCGGCAGAATGTCCTGGATCCTGGATTCGTGAGGAACCTCACCGGAATGGTGACCGCCGAGGGGGTGGGGCCCCAGACCCTGGTCTCAGCCGCCGACCGGCTGTTTTCCATTATCATATTCACGCTCTGGCATCGGGAATTCATGTCCTGAACGATCGCAATCCATGGACTGCACCAATTTCAAGGATCCTAAAATTGAGTCAAGAAGATCGATCACATGATCTGGCCGAAAACCTGAGCCGGCAGTATCTCGCGTTCCTATCCGAACGGCTCCCGAAGCCGGTTCGAACATTCGGATTTGAATATGAATTCTTATCGCATCGCCCGCTCGATATGAATGATATGGACCGACTGGATCGTCTCCTGCAAGCCGAAGGAGGCTTGCTTAAGGATGGGGATCGGTTGTTCGACTGTGGCATCCGGGTGACATTCGA
>Ga0209347_1005361_pt1 | contig 12259 bp, 14 predicted proteins | sample AutmiccommuBRH23_FD_187382 | JGI IMG/M metagenome (GOLD analysis project Ga0209347, IMG submission 187382) | Deep subsurface microbial communities from Mt. Terri, Switzerland - Autotrophic microbial communities BRH/23 (SPAdes) (version 2) | ecosystem: Environmental > Aquatic > Deep subsurface >...
CTTTTCTTTTTTATAGGATATAGGTAAAAAGGCTCTGTCTGAATTTTCATATGAGTGCTCAGCAGTATACCTCTGTAAAAATATGAAAATCAACATCTCCAGGCTAAATGCAATTAACCTTGCTACTGAGTAGTACACTTGAAATTGTTCTTAGCTTGGGTTATCGCTTGGATAAATATCCTGGATTGAAGTTCAATCTATGCGTGGAGCCACGAATAACTAGCGCCAATCTTACTTCCATCGCTCAAAGTCTTTGCCAATCTCTTTTTTCCAGATGGGCGCCTTCTCCTTTATCTGTTCGAGTATGAATTCACATGCGGAAAAAGCCTCTTTTCTGTGCCCGGCGCTGACAATGATTAACAGGATATTATCACCTACGTTCAGAGATCCATATCTGTGGATGATGTCTACTGATCCAAGGGCATATTCCTGCATTGCAGTGTCCCTTATCTCTACTAACAACTTAAGTGCAGCTTCCTCATATACCTCAAGCTCGATCCGCTTGATGTCGTCGTCCCTGACTATACCCAGGAAAGTAAGAAGTGCGCCAGATGTTGACAATTTTGCCTGATCTATCATGGAAGCTACATCAAAATCATCTTTTGTTACACTTATCACCGGTATCCTCTCCGTGACAGTCATCCGCCGGACACAGGCGGGAAAAGTGCTACCTCATCCTCATCTGAAAGGATGAGCGTTTCTATATCTTCCATGTGAATCCTTGTGTTGTTGAGCATCAGGATCAAATGGACTTTTAGGTCGCCATCTTTTGTAAAGAGGCTGTCTTTGGCTTTAGGATTGTCTTGGCGAATTGCATTAAGCAGCCATCTCACAGAACTTCCAGGAGGGCATTCTATAATGCTGTCCGCTCCTAAGAGCTCTTTTACCTGAGCAAATGTTCTCAATCTAATCTGCATGATTCTCAAATCCATTATTGTTAAATGCTTATATCCCCGCATGCTTCGCAACTATCACGTTTTTTCAATGTGAACGTTTCCATGTTGGCATTAAGTCCATCCCATAAGAGGAGCCGGTTTGCAAGAGGCTCACATATCCTGAGCAGATATTTAATCACCTTATTGGCCTGGATTATTCCAATCATACCGGGAGCCACAATCATCATTTGTCGCTGATATCGTTGCAACTCTTTTTCATTAAATACTGTCTCATGCTTCATATTTTGTTCTCACTTTGGTACTAAAGGTGACAGACTTCTCAACTGCTTAACAACTCTGGGAATGACCTGCAGCAGGTAATCTATATCCTCATCGGTATTTTCTTCGCCCAAAGTGAGGCGTAAAGATCCGTGTGCAATCTCATGCGGAACTCCGCAAGCCAGAAGCACATGCGAGGGATTCACTGCTGCAGACGCACAAGCACTGCCTGTAGATGCGTAAATACCCTGATTGTCAAGCAAGAGGATGATCGATTCCCCTTCGATGTATTCAAAAATAACATTTACATTGTTTGGGAGACGTTCGGAAGGATGGCCATTAAGATTCGTATGCGGGATAGAAAGAAGCCCTTCTATAAGGCGGCTCTGAAGCCTTCGAAGATGCTTATTCCGGGACTCAATATCAGATGTTGCCATCTCGATAGCTTTTCCAAGCCCCACAATCCCCGGTACATTCTCCGTACCGGCCCTTTTCTTTCTTTCCTGTGAACCTCCATGGTGGAATGAATCGATATTTACTCCTTCTTTTATGAACAGCGCACCCATACCTTTTGGACCATAGAACTTATGGGCTGACAGCGACAGGAGGTCAATGTTCATAGACCTGACATCAATCGGTATCGCCCCAATAGCCTGCACGGCGTCAGTATGAAAATATACATTGTGCCTGTGTGCTATCTCCCCTATCTCTTCTATTGGCTGGATCGTACCTATCTCATTATTGGCAGTCATTATCGTGATAAGGACTGTCTTATCTGTGATTGCGGCCTCGACATCTTCTGGGCTGACGCGTCCGTATTTGTCAACAGGAAGATAAGTAATGCTGAATCCATGTTTTTCAAGATACTCACATGTATGAAGTACTGCATGGTGCTCTATCTGCGAGGTTATTAGGTGATTGCCCTTTTTCAGGTTGGCATATGCGATTCCTTTGATAGCCCAGTTGTCAGATTCTGTTCCCCCGGAAGTGAAAAAGATTTCCTCCGGCAGGGATCCGAGTGCTTTTGCTACATTATTCCTTGCTTCTTCAATTGCCTGCTGAGATGCATGGGCAAGTGTATAAAGAGATGAAGGATTCCCGAAGTTTGCAGAATAATAGGGCATCATTTTTCCAAGTACATCCGAATGCATCGGAGTTGTTGCTGCGTGATCCGCGTATATGGTTCTTATGGTTCCTTCTTTCATTCTCTTCCTCTTGTGGCTCATTATCAGTCTGTGCCGTCATTATAGTTCTTTTGCATGCAAAAGGTATTTTACCAATTGAGCCTTTTGTAGCATTATTCACAATTGTGAAGGGCATTTTGAACTTTAAAGTTTTTGGTTTACAACTGAAGAGAGTACATATACAAAATTACAACAGTGATACAAAGGCTGGTATACTTTCATGGAAAACAAGGATTTGAATGATGCATTGATCGAGGAACTTTTAAGAAATAAGGATTTGCTCATTTCTTATTCCGGAGGTATAGACAGTACTTTACTTGCAGTGCTGGCACAAAAGACACTCCCGGGAAACACCAGATGCATACTGCTTGATGCGCCTATTGTCCCAAGGAGAGTTGTCAGGGAAGCTGTGGAAACTGCCGGGGATCTCGGTTTGTCATGCGATGTTGTGCCTTTTCCGATAATGGAAAACGAGGATTTCAGAAAAAATCCTGTGAATCGCTGTTACATCTGCAAAAAAATATCTGCACAGGTACTGAAGGACCATGCAGAACGACTGGGTATTTCAAATATTGCCGACGGTATCAATGCCTCTGACCTCAGAGAATATCGCCCGGGGCTTAAAGCCAGCGAGGAGGAAGGGCTTCTTCATCCGTTACTTGCGGCAGGCCTTGAGAAGGCGGACATTAGGAGGATAGCTAAGGAATGCGACATTCCCGTCTGGAACAAACCCTCATCGGCATGTCTTTCATCCCGTTTTCCTTACGGTGAGGAAATAACACTTGAGAAACTGCAAATGATAGAAAATGCTGAAGATTTCATGCAGGATCTAGGTTTTTCCCAGTTCAGGGTGCGTCTTCGTGGCAGGATCGCCCGCATCGAACTGATAGTCGGTGAGTTCGAAAAAGCTATGTCCTTTCGTGAAAGGATTGTAGAGACATTACAAAGCTATGGATTTTCCTACATCACCCTTGACCTTGAAGGATACAGAAGCGGAAGCATGGACGAAGTATTGTGATCTTCATCTTTTAATGGTTTCATAGCGACTTCATTAATAAATCATAATCTTATTAATCGCAGTGAAGAATCTCGGTATGTTCAAATTGCACTCCTCGCACTATTAAGGGGGGTTATAGGTAAGGCCAAAAAACCGAACTCCTATTAAAAATTGATAACTCAATTTTTCAAACTAAAAAAACAGAACCTTTAGCAGAAATCAAAACTGTGGCTTTTGTCTTAAAATTTAATAGTGGTATAAAGTATATTTTTCAATGTTTTTTCTAGCAGTATGACCATCAATATTCCAATCACTTTTTGTTACAATAAGGTTGCTATCGGAATTTGGAATGATAGCTATAGAATAAACATAGTCATCTAAATTTTTAAAAACATCAGGGGGGTAATAAAATTGGGCTTCTAAATCACAAAAAGCGTAATCATATTTTGAATACAAATAAATGTGGTACATCACAGCAATTAACTTTTCTGTAACGTCGTCTATTTTCTCATCAGGATAGCTGTTACTTTTGAAGAGATCTGTTTCTTTTATGTCCAGAAGAAAGCCAAAAAATTCAGTTTCTTTATTAAGCCTTATTGTACAATCAAGTTTTTCTCCCTTCATTATTTCAGAATAGACTAAAATCTCACCGTAGTATCCATTTGAAAATACCTTATAATAGTCTTTAAAAGAAAAAGGCGAAGGTAAATCAACCTCCTTCCAACTATTTCCATCTATATCTTCACTATATTTTGCCTCTTTGATAGTTCCATTTGAATCCAAAAAATACTCAATCAGCTTTCTCAATTCTTGTTCTACTCTTTCCCTAGCAACACCACTGTAAACAAGATTTTCCGACTTTTCAATTCCATATGTAAGGCCGATTGATATGTATGCTCCCATTAAATCACCCTTCCCACATCTCCAACCATTACTATATCCTTCCTAAGTTTCAACTTTCAGATTTCAGTATTGTTCCTGAGAGCGTTTATGTAAATGTCTGCCTTCTCAGGTGATAGTTTTTCCATAAATTCTGCAAGTTCTCCGTTATCCCTATCACTAAAATTGTCCCATAACAAAGGAGCTTCTAACTCTGCTAATACACTTGCAATTGAATCATAGCTTTCTATACAGTAATCATACCATTCTGAAAACATAATGAACTTAGCCCATCTTGCTAAGTCTAATTCAGAAGCTTCATTTCGCTTGTATTTCTCCAAAACACTTATTACGTGTTCTTTACAAACAATAATTGAATAAGAATAATTGGAAGGAGCAAACAAATGCACATCAATAACCTTAGATAGCTCTTCAATTGAAATTGATAAATCCCTATATTGTTTAATCATGCGAAGATTATCCCTTTTCAACACCCTTCCCACATTTTCAACCTTTCTCTAACATAAAAATTCAAAGTAAAAGGCTTATCCACCTCTGTATTACTTCACTGTAATCATTTCTTTCTTTACGCAATAGATAACAGCGGCTTTTTTAACTTTCGACGAAACGAAATATACTACTAAAGCACTGGTCAAAAGGTAAACGCTGGTCTCAAGTTTTACGACCCCAGCAGGAAGAATGTGGATACCCATAATATATTTAGCATAATAAATGGCGTAACTAACTGCTAAGAAAGACACTAACATCGTAAAAATATAGAGAACAACAATCGAAATTATAATTATTCCTCCCCACCTTCTATCAATATATAAAAGAGATATCTCATATCCTTTGAGAGCAGTTACAAGCATTACTAATATGGATATTAAAAAGATTGAATCTGGAACTAAGTTAAACATAGTATTGTAGATTTAAGCGCCTCATGACATTTAGATTTTCTTTTATTACATGTCAAACATCAACCTCCTCACTGCCGGAGTACTCAAATTAATATCTCCCTTTTCCCTTATCTTCTGTTTAATATCCTGAAATGTACTCCTTCCAACTCCTTTAGCTTCAGCTTCCTTTTGAGTTATCTTAAGAATCCTTTTCATAATCTTCTTTTCATTAATGAACTCCTGAGCCTTCTTTATACCAAGAGCCTGTTCGTCAATGCTGTTGGCTTCTTTGCCTATATGAACAACAGAATCAGCCACAACATGCTTTCTTTCCAGTATTCCAATATCGCCATGAAACTTAGATTCAGGATGATTGGCATATTCTATTATTGTCTGGCTTAGTTGCTTGAAATAACGAGATCCTTGTTTAATGTCTCCTGTTTCACGGTCAATAAAAGGCTCATGTACTATCTTTTGATAATCGCTTGTGTAAGGTGCTAAGGGCTTTACAGCTTTACCATTCTCTTCTTTTGTCTGAAAACCTGCTAAACAGAAATTGGAGGGTTTAATCTGTTCTTCCCAAGGCTTCCCTTTATTCAGTTTATCGAACCTATGAAGTACATTTGGAGTGCTTACAGTAAGCCTAGAGATTGCATAGAGGTTAGAGTACTTCTCTTCGATGTCTTCAGGCTTTATCATTCCATAATGAACTTTCAGTATGTCAAGCCATATTTCCTCTTGCCAATCTTCCTTATTTGAGAATGGGTTTGTCAGATGTCCAAGCCCATGCAGCTTGAAATCTACTAATACAAACTTCCCATTCACGATACGATAGAGGACATAACGCTTGGAGGAAATACCATAGAACCATACATCAGTTTTCTTGTCATCCTTCAGGAGATCAATATTAAGCTCTGGATTGTACGGGTTTAGCTTCTGGAAATAATCCATGACATCCTGAGCATGTCTAGGAGCAACAAAAATACTATCAGTATCCATGTAAGCATGAGTAGAACCAAGTTCTTTTACTTTGGCTTCAGCCATTGCAAGAAACAGCCTTGAGCCTGAAGTGATCATTGCACCAAGTAGAGGATGGAAATATTTGCCTTCCTTCTCATAGATGTTCTCTGAGCTCTTGAAGTTATCAAGGCCATAAACTTCAATATCGCTTTTTTTCTCTTCAGGATTCAACTCAATAAAAATTCCATAGCTCATTGCATTAACAAGAATCTTGATGGCTTGAGCTCTGCTTTTTAGTTGCTGATAATCAGGATGGTCTTTGCTAATAGTGTCTAAATCCTGCTTTATCTTCTGCCTTTCCTCAACAAGAACCTGAACTAAGTTTTCTTGTGTGGGGTTGATATCAATTCCTAGTATCCTTGTTTTCTTCAAACCTTCCTGGATTCCTTTTGGAATGAATCTGACAGCTTCCACTATTTCAGGTATTTTTCCAGTAAGGATAACAGAGCCTATTACATCAGGTAAAGAATACCATAATTCAAAATCAGCCTTCAGGTAATTGATACCTACATTATAGGCACTCCCTTTTCCCTTGTAATTCTTTCTGACAGGGAGGATATCTTCATCAGGATGTAACTTTACCATTACAACAAAGTCCTTCCAATTATTCTTATTTTGCAGATAATCAAGGTTAACTCCTGAGAGCATCTCTTTTATCTCATCAGTAACAACCTTCATTTCAACTGATTCAGCAATTATGAACTTCCAGAGATCAAGGAGCATTGTAACGGTTGGATACATGCTTGTAAAATCAAGGACTGTAACCTTAGTTGGAACCCTCCTTATCTTGCACTCACATCTTCCTCCATAGTATGAAGTCATTATGTTTCCAAACATCTCAGGAGAGAAATCAGGATTCAGTTCATGAAAAGGCTTTACTCCAAGTTGCATTAGTGCATATTTGCCAAGAGAAGCATTACTGTATATCTTTGTAGGTGGGATGTTTATTTGATAGAGATTAAGCTCCTCAATAAGCTTCTCATATACTTCAAAAGTAGCTCTGACATCAGTTAGCAGGTAATCAATATACTTCTTTGTAACCTTTCCATGCTCAATATCTTCCATCTTCTTTGTCTTAGTATTGAGCAACTTACAAGCTTTCTGAAGTGAAATATGGCCTTTACTGAGCAGTACTTCAGCAAGGGTTTGAGCATCAAGGAAATAACCATAATATTTGTCTTTGCCTTGATTCTCTTTTGTTCCATTTAATTTGAAACTGTATGCTGAACCAAGCTTTTTAACGACTATCTGGGGATTTTCCTCTTTATCGGATAGGGTAAAAGTAAATCCTCCTTTATTCTTATCCCTTGAATCACCTACTCTCTTAGCTATCCTGCTTATATCAAAGGGTAAGTTAAAGCCTATACATAATGTTTTGAGGATATAGATTTCATTATCGAACACTTCCTCTATAAATTCAGTAAGGGTATAGACTTCTAAATTATACGTATCCTTATAGCTAAATAGTATCTTCTTTTCACTATCGGATAAAGTGTAAGGGTTATAGAATAACCCTTCATGCTGAATATAGCTTTCCTGGTAGATCTGGAAATAACCTATCTTTAGATTCTGACATGTATCTATAGCAGTTTCAGTATCAAAAACAAAAACTCTTCTATGATATAAGGGTGTTTTATCCATGAAAAAGGCTAAATTAGCCTTTTTCTTATCTGTTCTCTTAGCCCTCTGGGTATAGACTCTTAATGCAATGTCAGACATTTTCAGTCATCTCCATTCCAACATCAATCAAACGCTGTCCAAGCTCCATAACCAAAGCTCCAATAGAGATTATATTGAAAGCTCTCTTGTTCTGCAATGAGGCTTCACTTGATCTTGCTTTCGGGCTAACTTTGTTTTGAACTGCTGTTACCTTGAAATGACAATTCTTGCAAAGGGGTTCTGTCCAGTCAGAATTATTCCTTCCATCAACATGATGACCTTCAATAACATTTGGGCTATCTTCTCCACATCTAACACATGCAATAGGTGGTTGCTTGCCTTTTTTGTTCCTCTTAATGTAATTTCCATAAATTTCTTTATCTATAGTATCCACTCCTTAGCTTCGGTAAATTTCCAGAAATTCAGGTTCTTCAATTCCTGCTTCTAAATCACGTATCTTATCAATGTCTGTCTCAAACTGATGCGCTTTACCTTCTGCATCAATGATTTTCATGTCCTTGTACTTCTGAAGGGATGCAACATCATTGCTTTTCAAAGCCTTATTAACATCATTGAAGTACTTTGCAATCCTGCTCCTGTCTTTTGAGGAGATGGTCACTATGGTTCTTAGTCCATCCTTAGAGTAAACCAACATCTCAACTTCTAAGCTGTCAGTTTTGTTTGCACTCCATTTTCCGTTTGATTTCTGAAGCTGATTACCCAGATTTCTTAACACAAACTCTCTTCTGAGTCCTCTCTTCCCCAATACCTGAGTTAATGACTCTCCCTTTCTAACTTCCCTTAGAACACTAAGAGACAGGTTTCTATCACTCTTCTGTTGAGATGTCAGGCTTTGCCAAGCTTTTTGACTCAGGTCATAATCACTTGCCTTCAACTTCCTCAATTGGCTCAGGCTCTTATCTGGAAATCTCTCATGCTTGCTGATGATCTCCTTTGCATACCTGGTATCTCTGGATTGAGCCTTGAGCCATTCTCCATAAGTCCTGTATTCTCCAGAAAAGTCAGGCCTGCTCATTTCTCAGTCTCCCATAGTTTCATCAAGGCTATTCTTACAACTTCAGCCTGAGAGCATCCAAAGTAGTCTGACATCAATTCAAGCTTCTCCTTGAGGTAAGGAGACATAGTTATAATTTTTCTCGAATTTTTCATTGGTTATTCGCCAATTAACAATAGGGAGCCTGTATTATTATTAACAATGATACTAACTTTGATATCAATATACACAATGTTGGTATATTATCTTGACATTATGATATCATACATGATAAATGGGGATACATACAATGCCAAAAAATGATACTAACTTTGAAAAAGAAGTAAAAAATATTTTAATTCGAAATGGAAAAATGAGGAGAGAGGGATTAATTCGTGCCCTAACAGAAGCCCACATACAAACAACTAAAAAAGGGCATACTAATGTAAGAAACGGGTACAGTAAGCCAACTATTAACAGAACCCTTAAAAAAATGGTTGCTTCGGGTCAGATAATACGTCTAGACTATAATCAGTTGCAGCAATATGGTTTTAATGAGGAAGATAAGCGTGCTACTTACTACTTTACTCCTGAAGGATTGAAACTGAAGGCCCATATTGATGATATGCTTAGACTTCTCAAAACAGGAGATGATAACGATAAACAAATGGCTCTGAAAGAACTCAATAGACATGAAGAAATATATTCCTTTGATGAGAGCCAGTTAGATTTGCTTGTGGAAAATCTAACCTCCTTGAATGCAGAATTAGTTAAGAAATTCCTTGTAACTCTTAGGATTTACATTATCGATAAGGGGAAAGAGCCTAAAAACATAGATACTTTGTTACTATCTCTTAGAACTCTTCTGGATACATACAGCGACCCAAAAGGCTACCATGGAAACATAAGAAGTACTGCTCTCTGTTTACTATGCCACTATAAAAATGAATATATAATTGATCAAATCATCAAAGATGCAACTACTTTAATCAATCCGCTTGAAGTTGAGGAGGAGTATGATGAAACATCAATAGCAGACCTTGTTGTTAATAACCCTTCAAGACTCTTTAATGCTGAAAGACAATTGACGAGAGAAGGAAAACATACAAGTGTAGATTTTATTTCAAATATTAGGTATAAGTGTATGGACTACCTAGGATTGAAAGATCATACCAAGAAAGAAGAGGTTAAACGACGTTTTAATGAGGCTGAAGAGAAACTTAGAAGGGGTGGCCCTATATGAAAATGCTTCTGCTTGACGGTCACGGAATAGATATGCGTGTCAATAGTGCAAAACTGCATATCAAGAATGGTAGAACTATATCAACTGAAGAGCCTGAGGAATATGTATTCTCCCCAAAGAGGATGGATATAGACCACATAATCATTTATGGCAGAAATGGAAACCTTACTCTTGATGCTGTCAGATGGTTGATAAAACATAATGTTCAGGTTTCTATTCTAAACTGGGATGGTCAATTACTAACTGCTATGCTTCCCCCTGAAAGTACCAATGTAAAGATCAAGTTCGCACAGTATCACGCTTATGAGGATGAAGATACTAGAGTAAAGATTGCAAGGAATCTGATTGAAGCCAAGTTCGATAAGTCCAAAGTAGTATTGGATTACCTTAAACAGAGATATCCTTCAATTGAGTATGATTTCTCAGAGGATATTGAAAAACTGAGTAATGCCAAGTCTGTTAGGGAAATAATGGGTGTTGAAGGTGGTGTTGCATGGAAATACTGGAATGAGTTTGCAAAGGCTGTTCCTGTAGAGTTTGATTTCTGTTCCAGAATAGACCAATACAGGAGAGCTACAGGAGCAGGAGATAAGGCTAATGTCATGCTCAACTATGGTTATGCTCTCCTTGAAGCTGAATGCTTGAGAGCCATAAACACTGTTGGGCTTGATTCTCATGTTGGTTTCTTGCATGAAATGAACCCAAGCAAAGACAGTCTAGCCTATGATATGCAAGAGCCGTTCAGGTTCCTTGTTGATCTTGCTGTTATCAGCCTGATTGAATCAGGGAAGATGAATAATAAGGATTTTATCAGGACTGAAAGTTATTCTCTCAGGCTAAAGCCATCAGGTGCAAAGAAAGTTACTGAAGAGTTTAATAAGTGGATGAACAAAAGAGTTCCCTATCAGAAGCAGTCTGTTATGTGGAGTTATGCGTTGTTGTTGAAGACTAGGGAGCTTGCTCAATTCCTTGTTGATAATAAAACGACTGTTGATTTCAGTAAACCTGTATATGCTATTGAAAGACAGGATTCAGAAGAGATAAGGCAAAAGATATTGAGCATTCCATATACTGAATGGGAGAATATGGGTTTCTCGAAGGGTACTTTGCATTATATGAAGATGAGTGCACAAGCTGACAAACCATTCACGCTTAATACTCATGTAAGGGAAAGATTGAGAATGTATGATAATTCTTAATTATACTTTAAAGAACCGTAATGTGTAATTATAGATAGGGCTTATATTTACAATACATAAGATATATTAAATACTGCCCTTATATTTTGCAAACGAGCGTTATTTGCCTCTATTTTTCGATTTTTGTGTTATTTCCTACAATTACCGCCCATTCCTTGACAGATTTATATGCTCCCGCTATTTGTATCTTAAGCAGTATAGGCAGGTTAACCAGGAGTGATGTAGTGAGAAATAAGAAAATGCTTATGTCCATCTTTTGCTCGATGGAAAAAATGGACTTGCTTTTACTTTTACAAGATAGTCTACAGGAAAAAGGAGACATCCTCAAGAAAATGGAAATATCGCCACAGAAACTATCTCCACAACTTATAGAATTTATTAAATTGAAAATTATCAGACACCAAGATGGCAAGTATGAATTAACATCTATGGGTCATCTGCTGGTTGCTGAAATCACTTTAATGATAGAGGAAATAAAGTTTTTCCATGAGGATTACTGGTGGGATCATAACTTTGATTTTATCCATCAGCCTATGTTAAAAAGACTAATTCAGATCAAAGGTTGGACTAGGATTCAGCCTGAAATTATAACGATGTATGATCCCAATAAAGAAATTTATGAAAAAACCTTACTATCAGACTCTGTGAATCTATTGAGTGCTGTTCATCTGCCTCTTTTCTTTAAATGGGCCTCTGATATTCTAGATAATGGGAAAAATTTATCAGTTATCTTTGATTTAGATATGTTTAATAAAATTAAAAAGGATAAGCATGAAGAACTGCAAAAACTCATTATTAATAAGCGTTTTAGACTTTACACGTATCCAGAATTGAGAGACTTATTCTTCTTTTTACAGTGTGATAGATGTATTGAATTAAAGCCACTAATAAACGATGGTACAGTCGACAATATAAGTCTATTAAACAGCAGTACAGAAGCAGTACAGTGGGGAAGGGAACTCTTTGAATATTACCTTAAGGGCTCAACACTAATAGCTGAGATTTAAATATTTTACTTTATTCTTCCTTTT
>Ga0209347_1005362_pt1 | contig 12258 bp, 15 predicted proteins | sample AutmiccommuBRH23_FD_187382 | JGI IMG/M metagenome (GOLD analysis project Ga0209347, IMG submission 187382) | Deep subsurface microbial communities from Mt. Terri, Switzerland - Autotrophic microbial communities BRH/23 (SPAdes) (version 2) | ecosystem: Environmental > Aquatic > Deep subsurface >...
TAGTTTAGGCGCTGGAGGGAGAGAAGAACATCTGCAGAGTTTAAAATTGACCCAGCAGCAGTTGAGTCATCAGGAAAGGGAAGCAGCTGAAAACAGGATAAAATACGAACGCTTATATAAGACCATGGGGGTATTGGTGGGTTTGGCGCTGGTGCTGGTATTCATTTAAACAAGTAAGTTCAAAAAGTGGAAAGTTGGACAGTTGGAAAGTTGGAAAGGAAAAACCCTAACCAAAAACCTACCTACCTACCAACCAACCAACCAACTAAAAGGTTCACACTGTAGTAGCAAACGGGTTTGTTCTATTGCTTCAAATGCAGTTTAACAAAGGGGGCTAATATAGATGGGAGAGCTAAGCAATGGTATTGATTTAATCTTTCGCCTTGCGGCATTAGGCATTGTGGTTTCCATATTGTATTCATATCTAAACCAAACTGGACGTAAGGAAATAGCGTATTTGACACTATTAGCAGGTTTGGCAGTTGCGGTAATTGCCGTACTTCCAATCATAAATCGTTTATTTATAGAGGTTAAGTCCGTATTTCAACTTTATTAGAGGTGTCATTATGGAAATATTTCAGTTTGTGGGTTTAGCGCTGATAACCACGGTTTTAATAGTTACGGTTAAGCAGTTGGAAGGCATGCATATTGGCGTACTGATCAGTGTGGTTTTTGGAGCTATTATTTTTTTGCTCCTCATTGGCAAAATAGGTAATATTGTAGATATTTTGGAAGAACTAGCGGTTCGAGCAAACATAAATCAGTTTTATTTAGCAACGATTTTAAAAGTAATTGGCATAGCTTACATTGCGGAGTTTGGGGCTCAGGTTTGCCGTGATGCCGGGGAAAATGCCGTAGCAAATAAAGTCGAGTTTGCCGGGAAAATTCTTGTTATGATTTTAGCTCTGCCAATTATTGCAGCTATTGTAGAAACAGTATTAAAATTGCTTCCCTAAGGGGGTTAATGGCATGTGGCAAAAAGCAGTTATTATTACTTTGCTATTATTAGTAATTTTAGCCCCTGCAGCACGGGCCGACACCATGGATACAGTTATGGAACAACAAATGGAAAAACTTAATTTAGATGAAATACAGCAGTTTGCAAATCAGGTTGACAAAGAAATGAAGGATTACATGCCTCAATTAAGCATTAGGCAATTGGTTCAGGATTTACGTTCAGGGAAACTTAATTTAAATTTTGGTCAATTTATGACTGGTATGGCCAAGTATATTTTTAGTGAATTAATTGCCCATTCCTACCTTTTAAGTCAGCTTTTGGTACTGACGGTGCTCTGCAGCGTATTGTTAAACATCCAAGACGCTTTTGGTGGAGAGGGGACTGGTAGGGTAGCGTATATAGCGGCGTATTTAGCATTGATGACCTTGGCTTTGACTTCTTTTACCTCTGCTATCAATACCGGGCGGGCGGCAGTTCAGCAAATGGTGGATTTTGTGCATGCCATTTTACCGGTGCTGCTTAGCTTACTTGCGGCTATGGGCGGTCTGGTATCTGCCTCGGTCATACACCCGTTGGTGCTGGTTGCACTTGGGGTCATCAGTACTATAATTAATAATCTGGTGTTCCCATTAATTTTATTTGCCACGATTCTTACACTAGTAAGTCAAATATCGGATAGATTTCAAGTGGACCGTCTGGCAGGGTTATTTAAGGACATAACTAAGACGCTGCTGGCAGCGCTTTTGACCTTCTTTACCGGCTTTATGGCGATACAAGGTGTCGCCGGCGCAGTAGCCGACAGTGTAACACTGCGTACGGCAAAATTTGTGACCGGTGCTTTTGTACCCGTAGTCGGGGGCATGCTTGCTGATGCTGCCGAGGCGCTAATAGGAACGTCATTGCTGCTAAAAAACGCAGTAGGAATCATGGGCTTATTATTAATAATCGCTTTAGCGCTTTATCCCATGCTGAAGATTTTAACATTGGTAATTATATATCGTTTGGTAGGGGCTTTGGCCCAACCCTTGGGAGACGACAAGATAGCTAAAGTGCTGGAGACCTTGGGCAACATGCTGTTGATGGTATTTGCAGCAGTAGCCGGTGTGGGTTTGGCCTTTTTCATGGCCATTTCGTTTATAGTTGGTTTAGGCAACGTTACGGTGATGATGAGGTAGGTGTAGAAAATGGATTTAATCAGGGACCTGGTACGAAATATCGCTTTGATAATATTACTGGCCTCGTTTGTAGATCTTTTACTGCCTGGGAGAAAGATGGAACGCTATTTAAAATTAATTATAGGGCTCTTTGTCATCGTTACGGTCCTAAATCCAATCATGTCCTTTTTAGGTAAGTCTCAGAACTTTGAAATCACTGCATGGCAGTACCAACCTGCGGACCAAAGGCAGCTGGATAGTATTTTTCAACAGGGAAAAGAGGTTGCCCAGGTTACTAAGGATGCAGCTTGGGATGATTACAAACAAAGGGTAGAACGGCAGATAATCTCTATTGTTAGTTTGGTTTCCCGGGTAAAGGAGGTGCAAGTGGATGTAAGTTTTGAAAACCGGGAAGAAAACTACTATGGATCCATCAGAAGGGTAGTGCTGGTGGCGGTGATTGAAAATAGTGAGGAGACAGTTTCAGACGCGGATGATACAGGCTCTAATATAAAGGTAGAGCCCGTTAAACAAGTTAAGATAGAGCAGGAGAAACAATTAAGGGAAAAGGTTCAGGATAGGGAACAATTGTTGTTAACCACCCAGGAAAGAAAAACCATAGAGGCACAAATTAGACGGGTGGTCTGTGATTTTTACGGATTACAGGAAGATCAAATAACAGTAACGGCAGTAGCCGGTGAGGCAGAAGGGGGTGAGATCGATGGATAATAAAACTAATGACAATGGGAAGGTTATAAATCGAAAGTGGTTGATGATGGCAGCAGCGTTAATAATAGGGGTGGTGTTGATGCTGGAGGCATTTTCCATTGGCAAGGAGCAAAATGTGATACCCGAGAATAATGCCAATAACCTTAGAACTTCAGAACCTGTGACTGTCTCTTCTGAAGCTGTGCGTTTGGAGCAAGATACTGAAAAGCGATTGGAAGAAGTGCTGGGGGAAATTCAAGGAGCTGGTAAGGTTTCAGTAACCTTATTCTTAGCGGCCGGGCCTCAGTATAACTATGCAAATAATACCAATACCAGCAAACGAACTGTTGAGGAACAAGACCAGGGAGGCGGAACTCGTCTAACCACTGAAATAAATGAAGATACCCAAATGGTGATGTCTCGGGCTGTCGGATCAAATGGAGACCAACCTGTGGTGATAAAAGAGATAAAGCCGGACGTGCAAGGAGTATTGGTTGTGGCTGAGGGGGCTTCAGATCCTTTTGTTAGGGCGACTTTGAGTAAAGCAGTACAAACCCTGATGGGTATTCCTGCCCACCAGGTAAACGTATTACCAAGAAAGTAGGTGTAAAAAATGGCAAAAGTTAATTTGGTATTAAATAGACGCATTACCTTTTGGGTAGTGGTGGGGTGTCTAGCATTGGTAGTAGCAATTACCGTTATTGGACAGGGATTTAAACTGGCTTCTCTATGGTTGGATACGGATCACAATAGTGAAGGGAGCCAGGTAGTATCAGGGGAAAATGCTAAGATTGCGCCTCTGGAAGAAAATCTTGATTTAATAGAAAAAAATACTGGAGATATCAGTAGTCAGGATAGAAACTTTTTTGTAGAATATCGGATGGAAAGAGACAGGGTACGTAGTCAGCAGATTGAGCTGTTAAAGGATATTGTCCAAAATCAAAATTCCGTTCAGGAAACCAGGCAGGAAGCTCAGGCAGTGCTCTTGGAAATCACAAAGCGGATGGAAAAGGAATTGCAGTTGGAAAACTTGATTGCCGCTAAGGGCTACGAGGATGCGGTCCTCTTTATTCAGCCATCCGGTGTCACCGTCATAATAAAAAGTGAGCAGTTGTCTCAAGAAGATGTGACCCGTATCGGCGATCTGGTGTCTCGTTCAACAGGACATGATTTGAAGGATATCGTAGTTATTCCGAAAAAGTAGATAGTAGTCCATTGTTAATGTTAAGGTTTGTTTAATTTAATGGTATTTGGTATAATATAGAAGATAAGTAGACAATAAGAATTGAGAGGTGGCAGTTATGACAGACGAAAAAATGGTGGCGGCAGCAGAAAAGGGTACGATTCGAATTGCCGATGAGGTTGTTGCAATTATTGCCGGTTTAGCGGCTACGGAAATTGAAGGTGTTGCCGGGATGAGCGGCGGTGTAGTAGGCGGAATTGCTGAAATTCTCGGTCGGAAAAACCTATCAAAAGGAGTAAAAGTTGAAGTCGGAGAAAAAGAAGCGGCAATAGATATCTATATAATTGTAGAATTTGGAGTAAGAATACCGGACGTATCATTAAAAATTCAGGAAAATGTTAAGCAGGCAATCGAGACTATGACAGGTTTGGCGGTTGTGGAAACAAATGTACATGTACAGGGAGTAGTGTTTCCGGAACCGGAGACTGCAAAGGAAGACGAGCAACGGGTAAAATAAGGAGGACAACTGTTCATGAAGTTCTTTGAGCGACTACTTTTAGTAGCCTACGCTTTGGTGCTGGTAGCCTTATCGCTGCTGGCGCTTATAATGGCTGCCGGCTGGACAACCCCAATAGACTATTTACAATTTGCTTTTCACCACACTAACACCAGGTGGGCTGTAGGTATAGTATCGGCTTTATTATTATTAGTAGGGCTGAATCTACTATTTAGTAATTTTCATCGCAGACCGGGTCTGCCTTCTGTAGTTCATCATACTAAGCTGGGTGAAATTCGTGTTAGCATTACTGCCTTAGAAAATCTGGTTCATCGAGCAGCAAGGAAAGTAGCGGGAGTTAAGGAAATTAAGCCTAAAATTAGACCTACAGGAGAAGGAGTTATGGTTTTGCTGGAGGCCGTTTTCCTACCTGACCAGAATATTCCAGAAATTAGCCAGCAATTGCAGCAACAGGTAAAAGATTATTTGCAAGAAGCCGCAGGATTGGACATTATAGAAGTTAAGGTAATGGTTCAAAATGTAAGTCATGAGGCTAAGGTCAGAGTGGAATAATTGGGGGGTTAACCGTGGATTGGAATGAACTAATAAACGAAATCTGGGGCAAACATCGTGGTAAGGTAGTAGGAATATTAGTCGGTTTGTCCTTTGGATTACTGACGGCAATAGTAGGATTTTGGCGGACGCTTTTTATTAGCATTTGTATTATAATTGGATATTTTATCGGTAAAAGAATAGATAATCATGAAAATTTTCGGGATCTTTTGGATAGAATCTTTAAGTAGAACCGGTAAATTTCGGCCCTCGGGGAACTAATATCTGTGGACAAGCATAAAAAAGAGAGGTAATTAAATGAGCAGAAGGATTGCGAGAGAAAAAGCGTTACAGGCCCTGTTTCAAATAGATCTGGCAAAGAGTGAAATCATTGATGCTGTAGAATATGTCATAGAAGATTCGGAATTGTCCATTGAGGCTAAACGTTTTGCCCGAGAATTAGTTTATGGCACAGTTGAGCACCAGGAAGAGTGTGACCGGTATATCAGCAAATATGCAAAAGAATGGCAGTTGGATAGACTGGTTAATGTTGACCGAAATATTTTAAGGCTGGCCATTTTTGAGATAATGTATCGGGACGAGATTCCCTTTAAGGTTTCTATCAACGAAGCTATTGAATTGGCCAAAATATTTAGTGGAGACCAGTCTGGGAAGTTTGTTAATGGTTTGTTGGATTTTTTTGGGAAAGATATGGGTATTGATAAAGAATAGAGGTATTAAATTCATTGTATTATTTAGGTATTGATACCAGTGCCTATACCACATCAGTTGCGGTGGTCAATGGGGAAAAAAAATTAATATGCCAAAAACGCCGCTTGTTGGAGGTGCCCATGGGAGATAGGGGGTTGCTGCAATCACAGGCGGTTTTTCAGCATGTACAACAATTACCCTCGCTTTTAGCCGGGATTTTGAAAGAAATAGATACGGGTAGGCTGATGGCTATTGCTGCCAGCATTGCTCCCAGGCCGGTTGCCGGTTCATACATGCCGGTATTTACTGTTAGCAAGGGGCAGGGAGAAATATTAGCAGCGGCTAGGAACTGCCCCTTTGTTCCTACTACCCACCAGGAAGGACATATTGAAGCAGCGGTATGGTCGTCCGGCATAAAATTACCTGCAGAATTCCTGGCCGTGCATTTGTCAGGCGGTACCTCAGAATTACTGCTGGTAAAATCCCAAACAAAGGGTTACTCCATAGAATTGCTAGGTGGTACGAAAGACCTTCATGCCGGTCAGTTTGTTGATCGGGTAGGTGTCTCACTGGGGTTAACCTTTCCAGCCGGTCCCCAATTGGAGAGTCTTGCAGTTAAGGCTGGGACGGCTTTAGGAATTCCTTCATTTGTTGAAGGGTATGATTTTAGTTTCTCCGGCCCGGAAAGTCACGCACAGCGATTGATAAGGAAAGGGGCCGAGCCGGCCAATGTGGCTAGGGCCGTAGAACAGTGCATAGCCACAACGCTGGAGAAGGTGATTAGACAGGCTGTTAAAAATGAGGGCATAAGACATGTTCTGCTAGCCGGCGGAGTATCGGCAAATTCGTACATTCGTCAAAGAATGAAGCAAAGATTAGAGCATCCGGCGGTTGGTGCCAGGTTAGTGTTTGCCGCGCCTCAATATAGTACTGATAATGCAGTAGGAATTGCATTGCTGGGACTGTGCGCCGTCCAAGGTGTTTGATTAAGCCTTATTTTCCTGCAACCAGTTGTCAACTACTTTTGATTTCTAAGGTTTTTATCTTGTATATAATAACATGTGTTGTTATAATATACATTATTGATCAAGTGGGGCAGGAGAAGTGATATCTTATGATTATACGAAAAGCTCTTATGTCAGATGTGGAGCAGATGCATGGGCTTATTAATAAATATGCAGAAAAGGGTTTAATGCTGGCCCGCTCCCGCAGTCTCTTTTATGAATCTTTACGGGATTATACGGTAGTTGAGGACAAGGAAAAGGTTGTAGGGGTAGGCGGCTTGCATATATTATGGTCAGACTTAGGAGAGATTAGGTCATTAGCCATAGGACCCGAATATGTTAAAAAGGGAATTGGTAAGCAGTTGGTGGAAGTGTTGGAAGCGGAAGCGAGGGAGTTGGAATTACCCAGAATTTTTACTTTGACGTATCAACCGGGTTTTTTTAGTAAGTGTGGTTTTACGGAGATTTCCAATAAGGATCTACCACATAAGGTATGGAAGGAATGTATTAACTGCCCCAAGTTCCCCGATTGTGATGAACATGCTCTAATAAAGGAACTATAATAATAGCTGCACCCCTAAAGGGTGCTATATTTTTTGTCATGCTTTAACGTAAATGGAGGAAGAGGTGAGAGAATTCTCCCGTTTTGACGCTAGATACATTTTTTCATAATAATCTTTTAACATTCGTTGGGCGGAAAAATCATATTGAGACATGTCAATACTTGCCCGCATCATATTCACCCATCGTTGATGGTCATCATAATAAATAGGAATGACCTCATCGTAGAGTACATGGTATAAGGCTCTCAGGTCGTATTCATCCTGGTTGGAATCCGGCGCAGTATCGAAAACTTCATCAAGTAGCCAGGCATTCACTTTATGCTTGGCCCCTTCGGCGATCCATCCATCTACAACGCTAATATTTAGAACACCATTCATGGCAGCTTTCATACCCGATGTTCCACTGGCTTCCAATGGACGACGGGGGTTATTTAACCATACATCGCAGCCACTGGTCAAAAGCTTTGCGATTTCCATATCGTAGTTTTCCAAAAAAATAACCTGTTTTCCGTATTTTCTATCCATTTGCACCAAACGTTGGATAATGTCTTTGCCCAAAGTGTCATTGGGATGGGCTTTACCGGAAAAGACCAACTGAAGTTTACCGTCTTGGAGTAGCCTGTCAATTTTTTCCGTATCTCGAAAGATCAATTCACTTCTTTTGTATGGCGCAGCCCGGCGGGCGAAACCGATAGTCAAGGTTTCCAAAGCTAGTTGGGAGTTTGTTTCAGATTTAATGTAATCAATAAGGTCCTGCTTTGCTTCAAGGTGAGGCTGCCACAAGTCCCCGGCATTTTTATAGGCAGATCTAATGCGGTTGTCCTGCCAGGTAGCGGCGTGAACACCGTTGGTAACATCTATAATTGGTGCAGCGTTATCCACATGCTGCCACATGTTTTGAGCCGTCTTGCTGTGCTGTGCAGAAACCGCATTGGTAATGTTTGACAGGCGCAATCCTGCGATGGTCATACTAAAAGGGTTCCCGCCAATTTGTTGTAACTGGTCGTTTGTAAAGTCCATTAACGTGCTCATATGCTGCAAAATACCAAAGTCGTGGCTTTCATTGCCGGCTTCCACCGGGGTATGGGTTGTAAAAACTATTTGGCGGCGAGTGGCTTCCCATGCTTCCGTGAAAGCCATACCCTGCTCCATTTTCTCTCTTATTAACTCTAAACCGGCGAATACGGCGTGTCCTTCATTAAAATGATAAATATCCGTTTCAATGCCAAGAGTTCTTAAAGCTCTCACTCCTCCGATGCCCAAAAGCATTTCGGCGGCTATTCGGTCCTGTTCAACCCCGCCGTAGAGTTTACTGGTCATCCACCCATGGTCGCTACCGGGAAAGTTAGTGTCCAACAGGTAAAGTGGGGCGTTATTAAATTGATCCACCAAGCGAATTTTACACACCACATCAGCACCTCTGACTTTTACGGTTACTGTAAGGCCCGTATCTTTCACAAAAGCATAGTCATAAGACGGGTATACGTCATAAGGACGGCCGTCTTCCCCAATCAACTGCTCAGTGTAATCTTGCCGCCATAAGAGGCCAATTCCAGCCACAGGCGCATCGAGGTCAGCAGCAGCTTTCAGATAATCTCCAGCGAGTATGCCTAAGCCTCCTGCATAGATGGGAAGTTTGTTATCAAGGCCGTACTCCATGCAAAAATATGCTATTTTTGGTTGAGGGTTAATCATAAGATTACTGGTTAATAATTAATAATAACCAGAGCCACCTCCTTAGTTGTATTTTTGCCCATGCTATAGCTGCCCTGAAATTCTTGTGTTCTTAGCGACATCTTTTATAAACATGAGCTTTGTTCTCTTTTATTATGTTTTAGCAGAGGATTATTATTCCCTAACTTTAAATAAACTAAATATGTGGTGTTATTGCTTAGGGATTCCAAAGGATTTGAATTTTTTCATTTAATTAAGCAGGAAAAGCAACTGTCATGTGAGAATATTTTTATGATGTATGTAAAATTAAACAAACAAGGAGGGGGAATATAAGGTGTACCAAATTGTTGCAAAAAAGCTTCTAGCTGAAAGTATTAAACTTTTTGAGATTAAAGCACCAAAGGTTGCGGCTAAGGCAAAGGCAGGTCAATTTATCATTTTACGAGTTGACGCCGAAGGGGAAAGAATTCCTTTAACCATTGCCGATATTAACAGAGAAGCAGGCACTCTAACCATAATTTTTCAGGAGGTTGGTTATACCACCAAAAAGTTGGGTTGTCTTAACGAGGGAGATAATGTTGTAGATTTTGTCGGTCCGTTAGGAGAGCCTTCTGAAATAGAGAATTACGGCCGCATTGTTTGTGTTGGCGGTGGTGTTGGCGTAGCCCCGCTTTACCCGATAACCAGGGCTTTAAAAGAGGCAGGTAATGAAGTAATATCTATTATTGGTGCTCGATCCAAAGATCTGTTAATTCTTGAAGAAGAGATGAAGGCTGTTAGTGATTCTTTTATGGTGGCAACAGATGATGGTTCCTATGGCCATAAAGGTTTTGTTACTGATTTATTAAAACAAGTATTGGACGAAAAAGAGGTTAAGCAGATTTGGGCTATCGGACCCGGGATTATGATGAAAGTAGTTTGTGCTACTACTAAACCATATGAAGTTCCCACCATTGTAAGTATGAACCCAATTATGGTAGATGGAACCGGTATGTGCGGTGCTTGTCGTGTTTCTGTCGGTGATGAGACTAAGTTCGCATGTGTAGATGGCCCCGAATTTGACGGCCATCTGGTTGATTGGGATTTGGCTTTGAGACGGATGAATATTTTTAAAGATGAGGAAAAAAGAGCAGAAGCAGCAGGCAGTTGTGGAGGTGGATGCGGATGCCAATAATAAAAGTCAAGACTGCAATGCCATCCCAGGATCCGAAGGTTAGAAATAGTAACTTTAATGAAGTTGCTACCGGATATACCAAGGAAATGGCTTTGCAGGAGGCGGAACGCTGTATTCAGTGTAAAAATGAACCTTGTCGTAAAGGATGTCCGGTTGAGGTGGATATTCCGGCTTTTATCCAAAAGATTAAAGACCAAGATTTTGCCGGTGCTGCCGACAAGCTTAAGGAGAAGAATAATCTACCGGCTGTTTGTGGGCGTGTCTGTCCCCAAGAAAGCCAGTGTGAAAGTTTCTGTACTTTAGGTAAAAAGAATGATCCGGTTGGAATTGGCAGGCTGGAAAGGTTTGCAGCGGATTACCAGTTAGAGGTAGGTGTTGTGGATCCGGAAGTTCCACAGAGTAGCGGTAAAAAGGTAGCGGTAGTGGGTGCCGGCCCAGCCGGATTAACTGCCGCAGCTGATTTGGCCCGCTTCGGCCATCAGGTGACAGTTTTTGAGGCACTGCATGTTGCCGGCGGCGTACTGATGTATGGTATTCCGGAATTTCGTTTGCCGAAAGAAATAGTTCAACGCGAAATAGATTATATTCGCAAACTGGGTGTGGATATTCAGACCAACTCAGTAATAGGGAAACTTGATACGGTAGATGAGTTGTTAGAAAAAGGTTATGACGCAGTCTTTATTGGAACCGGTGCCGGGCTGCCTTACTTTATGGATATTCCCGGTGAAAACCTTAATGGGGTTTATTCTGCCAACGAATTCCTTACCCGTACTAATTTAATGAAAGCATACAAATTCCCCGAGGCCGCTACTCCTATAAAGGTTGGTAAAAAAGTTGCGGTGGTCGGTGCAGGTAACGTGGCAATGGATGGAGCCCGTACGGCATTGCGTTTGGGAGCAGAAGAATCATATATTGTTTATCGCCGCGCAGCAGAACAGATGCCTGCCCGAGATGAAGAAATTGAGCATGCGGAAGAAGAAGGGGTGCAGTTTAAGCTCCTAACCAGCCCAATTGAAATTGTAGGCACGGAAGACGGTTGGGTTAAAGGTATGACCTGTGTGGAATACGAATTAGGTGAGCCGGATGATTCCGGCCGCCGCCGCCCAATTAAAATTGAGGGTTCAGAATTCTTTATGGAAGTAGATACGGTAGTGATGGCTATTGGACAAGGACCTAACCCCTTGGTACCTTCTACTACTCCAGGGATGGAACTTAAATCAAAAGGAACCATTGTTGCTGAAGAAGGAACAGGCAAAACTACCAAGGATGGCGTATTTGCCGGTGGCGATATTGTTACCGGAGCAGCTACTGTAATTTTGGCAATGGGAGCAGGGAAAGATGCAGCCAAAGCCATTAATGAATACCTACAAAATAAGTAATAAAGGACTCCTAGTCTAGCATAAAGCAATGGGCTCAGAAGGAACGTCTTTTTAGAGGACGTTCCTTTATAAAATATGCTAAGGAGGACGGTTATGAGTGCAAATGTAATCGATGGCAAACAGATTTCCAAAGAGGTACGTGAACAGCTTAAGCGGGAAATAGAAGAATTAGGTTTCCAGCCCGGTTTGGCAGTAGTCCTGGTGGGTGAAGACCCGGCGTCTCAGGTCTACGTTCGTAACAAGCATAGGTCTTGTGGTGAGGTAGGTATCTACTCGGAGGTGCATCGACTGCCCGACGAAACCACGCAGGAAGAATTACTCAGCTTAATTGATATGCTAAACAAGGATAAAAAAATACACGGTATTCTAGTGCAGCTGCCTGTGCCGGATCATATTGATGAAAAGGCCGTTATTGATGCTGTTGCTTTAGAAAAGGACGTGGACGGTTTTCACCCGGCTAATGTGGGTAATCTAGTGATTGGGGATGATTGCTATTATCCTTGTACTCCGCATGGTTGTATGTTAATGCTGGAAAAGTGCGGGATTGATCCGAAAGGCAAGAAGGCTGTGATTGTAGGACGATCTAATATAGTGGGGAAACCCATTTCCATGATGCTTTTAGCTAAGCATGCTACAGTTACTATCTGTCATTCCCGCACTGAAAATCTAGCCGCTGAATGCCGCCAAGCTGATATTTTGGTT
>Ga0209347_1005363_pt1 | contig 12256 bp, 12 predicted proteins | sample AutmiccommuBRH23_FD_187382 | JGI IMG/M metagenome (GOLD analysis project Ga0209347, IMG submission 187382) | Deep subsurface microbial communities from Mt. Terri, Switzerland - Autotrophic microbial communities BRH/23 (SPAdes) (version 2) | ecosystem: Environmental > Aquatic > Deep subsurface >...
CTCTTATCAGTTTAGCTCTCTACAAGCCAGCTGCCGCATCAATGAGAATAGTTCTTGAAACTGCTCTATTCTATAGTTTTTTTAGGACCCATTTATGCGAACTTGCCACATTGGTAAAAGATGAAGATTACTATCTTCAGAAAGCCGATATAATGAACTATCACAAAATTCATACATTCAATTTCAATGAGTTACAAAACAGGTTTAATCTTATTAGCAGATTAGATAAGTGGTATAGGTACATATCTTCACTAGTCCACGGACAAATACCTGGAGAATGGGTTAAACAGACAAAATTTTCTGAAGTACAGTACCGAAATGATTTAACCCTAACTGCAGTCAAAGCTTTCTGTGAATGCGTAGAAATTATACATCATTTTTTCCTTTGCACGACCGGCAGAGAACTATGGCATGGATTTTCATCTACATCAAAGAGGTATCTGACTAAAGGAATTTCAGGTGATATCAAAAAATCACTTAACTTATAACCTAATGAGCAATGAAATAAATGTAATAGAATCTCCTTGTGACGAATCATTTAACCGAACGCGGAAAATGACGAGTTCTATTAACCAAATCTTATTACCGCGCCGGTTAAATTTGCGTTAGCTAAAACATCATGCCTCCCCCTCCTCCCCCATTCGCCCCGGCCGGTAGCCAGCGCTGGCTGCAAGTGGCCGTAAACCGCGTGCCCGAACTGCTGGATCATGCCTTGCGCGCGGCAGGTGCGATCGAACCGGACGAAACGCTCGGCTGGCGCTCTCCCCTGGAAGCGGCGAATTTCACCGAATACCAGGATGCAGCGGCTTTCCGGGCCGTGGGAATCGACACGTTTCCAATCCGCCCCCTGGCGGATTTCTGGCTCCGGCGCGGCCCGGTCTGGGACGGCCTGGCGATCACCCGTCGCGGCGCCATCATCCTGCTCGAAGCCAAGGCCCACATCGCGGAAGTCCTGTCGCCCCCGAGCCGGGCCGGCGGAAAGTCCCGGGCGCGGATCATCGCTGCCCTGGATGAAGCAAGACAGTTCTATGCGCCCGGGAGCACAACCCCCTGGTTCGCGCACTTCTATCAGTACTGCAACCGCCTCGCCCATCTCTATTTCGTTGCCCATGTCAATCGACTGCCGGCGCGCCTCGTCTTCCTGGACATCGTCAACGCGGCCGAGATGAACGGTCCGACCTCGCCGGAAGCATGGAAAAACACGACCCGACTCATCCATTCCCAGCTCGGCCTTCCCGAGTCCCTCGAACAATTCGGCGTCTACCATGCTTAGCTCGATGCCCGGCAGGTTGAACGGGCGCTGTGACCCGTTAACCGCACCGGGCGCGTCCTTGCCGGGATCGCATCCCCCCGATTCGGGTTACCTCGTTTGCGTTTTAATCCCCCAGGGGCACCGGGCGAATAAAACCGCCGTAATTTTCATCATCCGTGCCGAAAAAAATTTCCATATTCCCGGGGTCCTGTTCACAAACGGCAATGCTTTCGACTTTTACGCCGTCAAGAAGGGCGATGGTTTCCGGTTCGGCATCCAATACGATTTCCGGCTGGCCGTTTCTGGATTCGACAGCGCCGATTTTATAGATCGCACTTCTGAAGGGTCCATTATCATCACCGGTATCCCCTGCGGATGCTGCGTAAATCATTCCATCAGAGTCGACATCGATTGCGCTGACCGGTCGGGCATCCGGGCCGGTGGGCCAGGGACTGGTAAAGATCCCCGCGCTGCCGAAACTCTCCAGGCCAAGAGGATCAAGGCTTAACCGGGCAAATTGTATCTCGGTATGCCCTTCTCCATGAGCACGCTCCGCGAAAATGAAAAGGAAGTCGTCGCCGATCCTGGCAACCGCGGTTCCCTCGATATTCTCCGTGCCTATCGGCCACTCAATCCTGTCGATGATCGTCAATCGCTCATTCATCCATTCGGCAAGAAAGATGCGATTGGAAAACGGTTTTGTATCCAGATCTCCGGTGCTCTCGACCAGAAGGTATTTCCATGTGCCGGGTATTTTGGCGATACTCTCCAAATCATCACTTTCAGGCCCTTTGAAACTGGGATGCAGGGCTTTGAACCGGACACCATCGAGGCCGGAGGGAAGCTGCAGCACGCTTACCCGCGGAAGGTTTTTTTCTTCCGGGAATTTGGCGTCATGAACGGCCAGAAACCGGTCGCCGGCAATCCAGGCAAGTCCGCTGAGATCCGGCAGCACCCTGGCCCGACCGGGGAGTTTTTTTACCCAATTGTCAGGGTCGGCGGATTTGACGCCAGGCAACAGAACCAGGGAAAGCAGCAGGAAGGAACCACTCAACAACCAAATACGTTTTGCGGATATTTTCCATTCTTTTTCATTGCGTCCCTTCTCCTTTCGGCATCAGTGATTTACTGGATAACCTAATTATATGGGTAATCGGGGACCGCCGCACCCCGGCGGCAATCCCGGGGCTGCACCTTGTGATCGGTTCCTTTGTACAAAGATGGCGCCGCGCGGCATAAATGGCTAAATTTCCGTGGACATCCCGTTTGACTGTTGAAAACACCCGGTCATTTTTGATACGATCCGCGGCATAAACATGTTGCCGCAAATGGAAATGGATTATCCAACACCATTTCAAAATCGTACGGGAATTCATCGAAACGGATTTCCGGTCGCTGTCGACTTCCGCAACGAAAGGAGATGCAGGCATGAAAATCATGGTTTGTTACACAGGGTCCACGTCTTCCCGCCATGCGCTGGAACTTGCGATCCGGCACGCAAAAAGCTTTCAGGCCACCCTGTACCTGGTCGGTTCCATGGAAAAAGGGACCACGGCGGAATTGGACGTCATCAACAAGATAAAAACAGCGCTTGAAGCGGCGGAGGAAGACGTCAAAAAAGAAGGGATCCATTGTGAAACCCGCCTGCTGGTGCGCGGATTTACGCCATACGAAGATCTCGTCCAGTTTGCCAAAGAAGAAAATATCGATGAGATCGTGATCGGCATCCGGAAGCGGTCAAAAACGGGAAAGCTGATTTTCGGCTCGACCGCGCAGTATATCATTCTAAACGCGCACTGCCCGGTGGTGACGGTTAAATGATTGATGGCGTCGTAAAAAGTCCAACTTCCGCGTTGCGCTTCATCACTCGTCACTGCGGCGTACGACAAGTACGCCGCGTTCCTCGGGATTCGCGCGCCTTGAATTTGGAGCTTTTTACGTTGCCATCAAAAGCCGACTTTACGCGTTCATCAAATGATGAAAACGGGACTGAACCGGAAGGCGTCCTTTGAATTGACCCGAGGGCATGGATCCGTTAAATGAAGCGCTTTTTCCATCCGGCCGGCCTGATCGGTTTTCTCCTGACCACCGCATTTTGCCTGGCCGGGGAGTGGTCCCTCCAGGAGTTCTGCTGGAGCACCTGGCTTGCCGGCCTTGTTTTTTCATGGGCCTGCATCGTCACGGCGGCCGCGCAGATTCTGCTGACCGGCGGAAACGTACGGGAACGGCTGAAAACGGTCGACGTTTTCGGGAAAGTGCCCCCTGTTTTCCTCATTCCGGCGATCCCCCTGGCTGCCGGGCTGACCGGGTATATTGCGTTTAACCTGTATAGCTACCTCTTCGGCTTTTACGGTCTTTTTCTCTCCGTATTCGCCGAGATGGAACCCCATTCGCTTTTCGGGAGGAACGGTTTCATCAACTCGGATTTCTTCACCCCCGTCACCTACCTGGTGCAAAACTTCTGGCCCATGGCCCTTGGCAATCTGATTGCGAGTTCCGCCGATCTTCTGCGGGGAGACCCCTGGAAGCGGTTTGCACTCCCCTTCCGGTCCGAGGGCCTTCGCATGCACCTGATGGTCCTCGCGCTCCCCTTTTTGTCCCTTCTTGCGTGGGCGATATTTGGAACCGCCTATCAGCAGGTGACGATCGTCCTCATCACCGCCATTTTCTTCCTGCTGCCGAAACACGGGAAGCAGGAGAAAGAGGAAAATGGAAAAGAAGGCCAGCAAACAGAATCCGGCGCCCCGGCGCCTGTCGCGCCTGACCGGTAATGTGGCAGCGGTTATCGTTTATCATCCCTGTTTAAGGAGAATCTCCCGGGACTTGCGGCCGCAAGTGAACAGCATGTCAAGGATCGACAGGTTTTCGATGAAGTCCCCCCACAACTGGGGATAGATATACTCGGGCTTTTTGAACGCGATCAGCGCGATCCCTTCCGCTTTGAATTCCGCCGGGTCGTAATAGGAAAGGGCCGACGACTGGACCAGGAACCGGTCGGCCCCCATGGTTTTGCAGATATCGATGATCAGCCGCGCCCCTTTTCCGGAAACACCCAGTTCCGACATTTTTACCATCCGTGTCCCGATCCCGAGATAATCGATGATGTGGTCGATGATCGCCAGGTTCACATCGAGGATCCGGTCGTAATCCGGGGAGAGGACCTGTCCCATCAGCCCGATGTGATCCGATAGCCAGGGGGCATGGGCATAGGCCTGGTAAAAACTGCGCAGATGCTTTTTTTCCCGGTTTTCGGCCCGGCAGATCCGCACCTCGCTGATTTTCCGCAAACCGAGTCCTTTCTTTAGTACCGGGATGGTCATCCACAAGGTCCCCTGGTCATTCTTAAACCGGTTGCGGCTGATCCATGTGGTCCGGCGGGGGAACTGCACGTCATCTAATATGACGAAGCAGTCCGACAGGTGGGCCTTGTAAAAAAAGCCCGGATAAGGGGCAAAATACGGCGGATTCGTTGAGAGGTTCATTTTCAGCCTGCCAAAAACGGGTTTCTTTGCTATCAATATAATTCGTTTACCGGCGCCCGGCAGATACACTTCGGGAAAATTCGTGGATGCCCCCCCTGCCGGTCCGGCCACGGTTCCGTAAAAACTGGCACCAAACAACCCCAAGGAGATTCCGCATGATCAAAAAACTGGCACTGGTGTTCCTGAGCGGCATGCTGCTCGCCGTTTCAGCGCAGGCGGCCCAGGTCCCCCGCACCGAAAAGGATGTTCCCATCTATCGAGGGGCCGCGCGGGACAGCGCCGCCGAAGCCGAGGCAATGGCCGAATACGAGCGGTTCCGCGCCGATGCCGGCATCCAGCAGGGGGATGAAGGCCTCATGGTTCCGCGTTCGACAACCATCCGCGTCTATACGGTCGCCACCCCGGCGGAGGATGTCCTGCGATTCTATCTCCAGGCGCTGGGCGGCACGGAAGAAGATGGCGCCGATTATCTCTACAGCGGGGCCGCGGCCCCGGGAACCGTCTCCCCGGTCTACTACCAGATCCATTACGTGGATTTCACCGTCTACACAGTGAAGGATGCCAGGGAGACGAAGGCCGAGCTGAAGCAAATCCGGAAACCCTACACACCGGACAATTGGGTCAGTACCGCCGATTTTGCCTGGAAAGTCGGGGAGAAGAACGCGGATTTCACCGTTTTCGAGCTCACGGTGGTCGACGACTATTTCCATAACGTGGACAAAAACGGCAACAAGAAGATCAAAACCAGCATCACCATTCAAAAAACAACCTTCATGAATCCGGATGATGCGCGCCAGGCCGCGCAGGATATTGATGATGACGCGGAAGCGGACGAGGAATTTTACCACGCCGAAACTGGCCGCGAACTTGCCGGCACGTCCTTCAACCCGGCGGATCTCGGGATTTCGGTATATCCCGGCGCCAGCTATGATGCCGGAGCCACCCAGTTTCTGAAAGAGTCAATGGCGGTGAACGGCATGGCGTACCAGACGGATGCCGACGCCCGGACGGTCACTGCATTTTATGCAAAGCAATCCGGATTCAAGCAGATTCACGCGGATGAAAAAGGCGGGCTGTTCAAGCGGTGCCCGGAAGAATACAACGAAATCATGAAGCGGATGATGTCGACCGGCGAATGCGATGCGGAAATCACCGTCCAGAGCCCCTGGATGGACATGACGACCGGAAGGCTCGTGAACACCACCCTTATCTCCATTGTGAACCGGGGGGAATGAAAAACCTGGCCTGCAATGAACCATTTGCCTGCATCATTAAAGACAGGAATCATTTCGCACAAAGACAGCCGGTCGTCTTCCGGATGAGGGGATTGAGTTCCTGGGCCAGGACAGCGTAGGAATAATAATTGGTGGCGACTTCGTAGTTGTGATCGACCAGGCGGCGGCGAAGATCGGGGTCGTCAAGGACTTTACGGGTATCCTCAACCGCCTGCCGGGTGACGAATCCTTCGATTTCGATCACGGAAAAGCCCTTTGGCTTGATGTCGACCGCGTAAATGGAATAGGCATTGACCACGATCGGCTTGCGAAAGTAGACGGCTTCGAGGAACGCGTTGCCGAACCCCTCGAAATTCGACGGGTAGGTGACCAGGTCGGCGTGGGGATAGATGTCGTGGAGGGTGTAGATCTTCCGGCCATCCGGGGTGGTCCCCCGATGATCGCTGATAATCTCGGAGACAAAAAGCGTATCCACCTTCATGATCTCGGAATATTCCCGGACCCGCTGCTCGTACTGGTATCCCTCGTCGCCCGAGGCATGGGAAATGACCAGCTTGGCCTTCATCCCCAGGCGGGAGACCAGTTCGATGGCATGCTCGATCCCCTTGCGGGTGACCACCCGGGTGGGCTGGAGAATGAACAGGTCGTCATCGGCCAGGCCGAGGGCACGGCGGACATCGGCATTGTAGTCGTCGATGCCTGCGGGAGGATTTTCGAAATCCATGACATTGGGGATGATGTGGGCGGAGATGCCGGTCCGGAAACTCAATTGATGGCAGGCCGTCGAACTGATCGCCACATGTTCCATGTTGGGCAGATTGGGCGGAAATGCCATCTTCAGATAATCGCTCACCGCATTGGTGAGGAACCGCTGGCGCTCCCAGAAAAAGTCATGATGGTGGGCGATGGCCGGCATGTTGATCTCGCAGAGGAGTTCGGTCAGCGCCAGTCCCAGGGGGATGTTCAACGGGATGGCCAGGGCGTTTTCGATCACCAGCAGATCGATGTCGTACCGGCCGAGGAAATCGTACAGGTCATCTTTCAATTTGTCCTTCAGTGCCTGGATACGGTCGGTGACGAAGCGCCCCCGGTCCTGCACGTCGAATACGCTGTTGTGAATCTTCAGGATCTCCGGGTGGCGGAAATGGGCTTCCGGCGACAAATAGGACCGGTCGGTCGGCCGGTCGAGTTCCCCGGCGAAATAAAAAGCGGTGAAGCGCCGGCCTTCAAATACCCAGGCCCATTTTTCCGTTTCGAGCGATACCCCGTCGGTCCCCATGAACCGGGTGGAAACGAAACCCACATTGTGCATCAGGTCGCAGCTGCTGCAATATGCCATAATCCGATTCCTGTTTTCCCGAATTCATTCATCGTGTGGCGATACCTTCCTCTTCAAACAAACATATGCATTGACATCGCCTTCACCAGTAACTAGGTTTTTTGCGAGGCATTTCCGCCGTGGCAAAACCGCTTGACTTTCATTTTCGGCAGTGCCATTGAAACGGGTCATTATCCAACCAGAGGGGCAATATTTTTATGCTGGATGTTCGCGTCAACCTTCTGAAGAACCGGCTCTATATCACCCTGGGCCGGGGCCGGAAGCATAAGCTGGAAAATTCCATCCAAATCCTCGAAAACGCCGCTGATAAACTGACCCCGGGATTCACCTGTGTTACCCGGATCACCGATTGCCGGGGGTTCGATTCAACGGAAAACGGGTTTTGCGCCAGGATTGAAAAACTATTGTCGGACCGCGGCATGGCCCACCTGATCCGCATCGGGGATGTGGACACTGCCAACTCCGGGAACTGCGAAATCGCCGATACCATGGAATCGGCCGACCAGATCCTGGACCTGTGGGAGACCACCCGCATCAAGCAATCGGCTGGCATGGCCAACTGACGGCGTATCGCCCGAATGATCAAAAAAACACCGGCGATCGCGGAAATTTACCGTGATCGCCGGTGTTTCTATTGCTCTCCTCATCCTAACGGATTTTAAAACCGTTTAGAAACTGTAACTGATGCTCGCACCCCCATAAACGTCCACATCCTGCTCCGGCAGCACGTCCTCGTCAAAGGTGTCCGTGTAGGCCACAAACGCCCCCAGGCAAAGCGCTTCGGTCACCACGTAGGTGGCATCGACCCCGAGAGTATATTCATTGAGGCCGCCGTCGTCACCGGCACTCATGTCCTCGCCCGCGTAGCCGGCCGACGCGCTGACCCCCATGGCCAGACCGCCATTGAATTCATGGGCGTACCCCACGCCCAGGTTGAAATAATAATCGTCGACTTCATCGAAATCGTAATAGCCGGTGAGACCCAGGGAGACACCGGGGACCGGTTCGGTCGACACCCCCAGGAACGCCTCCCGGGTCCCCTCGATCCCGTTCGGGAACAGGTAATCGATATACCCGACGGTAACGGATACCGGATCGAGATCGAAACCGTAGCTCAAGGTGATATCGACCTCGGAAAATTCCCCGCTGTCGAGCGTATCGTCATAGTCATCCACGTCCAAGTTCCCCCAGACATTAATGCCGAACCCGTTGCTCGATACATCGACCGACGGCTGGAGCACCAGCCCGTCATTGAACGTGATCCCCCGCCATACGTAAGCCGAAACCACATCCATCCCCGCGGTCACATCCGCCGCTGCCGCTGTTCCCGCTCCGCCCAGAATTACCAGTACCGTCGCCGCAATTGCCCACATTCTGCCCATGTTGTTTCTCCCTTTGCTGATTCCATGTCAATAATTGCTCACCGATCAATCCAAACCGCTCCGCCAATACCACATCGAACGAAATGATTTTGATATTAGACAAAGCAGAAAGCATGCCAAAAGCATAATAAGAAGCTATTTGATGTAAATACAGGATATTATATTATTCATAAATTTGGACATGCTTATTGATGTTAAACAAATTTGTGCAACGGTTGACATGGATCGCCATTTTTGTAAATCACCCACATGTTCCCTCTCCCCCGAACCCCTGAAAGCTGTTGACACCCGCATCCCTGGTCGATATGAGTCAGATATTCCCGTTAAAAAAGAGCTTTTAACCCATCCGAACGTGCCTTGCATAAACCACAACCCGACCATTATATTCAATGCAGGAGGAGCCATGGGCCAGATCGATTTAGCCGGATTCATGCCGCAGATTCGACAGATCCGTCTGTTCAGCTGCCTGAACGAAGAAGAGCGTTCGGCACTGCTGGCGATTTCATCGATTCACGATTTCAAGAAAGGCGAAAAGATCGTCGCCCAGGATGAAATGGGCGATGCCCTCTTTTGCGTCATGAGGGGGAATGTGGATGTTTCCGTAAGGGACGTCCAGGATAAAGAGGTGGTCATCAGCAAACTGGAAAAGGGCGAGGTTTTCGGGGAGGCCGCCATTTTTCTCTCCGCCAAGCGGACTGCATCGGTTACGGCCGCATCGGACACCACTGCCATAAGGATCCGGCGACAGGACCTCCTCTGGTTTTTTCGCGGCAATCCCCAGGCCGGAAACAAGATCCTGACCCTGATCATCCTGAGCCTGCTCAGAAAAATGAAGAACACAAACGAGGATCTGGTTCTCGAAAAGCAATCGGAGATAGATTTCGATTACGTCGACAACCTGATCCAGGCGTTCGTTACCGAGACGGAATATGACACATAGGTTCCGCCCTGCCTTTGTCGACACCCTGGAAAAGGGAGTTTTCCCGGGCAACGTCGAAAAGGCGCTCGCCATATTGAAAAATTGCGTCATCTGCCCGCGGCTGTGCCGGGTCGACCGAACAGCCGGCGAAAGGGGGATCTGCCGGACCGGCCGGCTTGCCCGCGTATCGGCCTTTCATCCCCATTTCGGCGAGGAATCCCCCCTGGTGGGGTCCCACGGATCGGGAACGATTTTTTTCACCCACTGCAACCTGATGTGCAACTTCTGTCAGAACTGGGATATCAGCCACGAGGGATGGGGCGAGGATGTCACCGACGCGGAACTGGCGGATATGATGCTGGCGCTGCAGGACCGGGGTTGTCACAACATCAATTTTGTCACTCCCGGCCACGTGGTTCCCCAGATCCTCGCCGCCGTGGAAATCGCGGCCTCCCGGGGGTTGAATGTCCCCCTTGTCTACAATTCCGGGGGATACGACCGGGTGGAAACCCTCCGTCTCCTGGAAGGAGTGATCGATATCTACATGCCGGATTTCAAGTTCTGGGATGAAACGGTCGCCAACAGGGCCTGCCGGGCCCCGGATTACCCGGAACAGGCCCGGCGGGCGATCATCGAAATGCACCGGCAGGTGGGCGACCTGGTTATCGGCGATGACGGCCTGGCCCAAAGGGGGCTCCTGGTTCGCCACCTGGTCCTTCCCGGGGGGCTTGCCGGCACCCGGGAGATCATGCGGTTCATTGCCGAAAAGGTATCGATCAACACTTATGTGAATGTCATGTCCCAGTACCGGCCCAGCGGCACGGTTCATGAAATCCCGGAACTTTCCGAGTCCCTGACCGCGGACGACTACCATGCCGCCATCCGGGCCGCCCGGGAAGAAGGGATCACGCGGTTGGACCGGTAATGGAGGAAGAATGCCCACTCTAAATGACGAAGACCTGCGGCCGGTCATCGACCGGGTCCAGGTGAATATCCCGTTCAGCTGGCTGGTGGAGGAAAAATGGCTCCGCCTGTTCACCGAATATCGCCTGAACCCGGAAATCGGGCTGGATGCCGCCGCCTTAGACCGTTACTCCCGGACGGAATTTACCGATATCGCCCGACGGTTTCATGATCTTGATCGAACCATCACCCTTCACGGCCCGTTTATCGACCTGTCGCCGGGGTCCCCCGATCCGGCCATTCGTGAAGTGACCCGGCGCCGGCTGGAACAGGTGATCGCGGCGGCCGGAATGTTTCAGCCGGCATCCGTGGTCTGCCATGCCGGGTATGACCATTCCCGGTATGGATTTATCGAGGCGGAATGGTACGAACACGCCGCCGCAACCTGGAACTGGGCAGGCCGCCGCCTTGCGGAGACCGGTTCCCGGCTGATGCTCGAAAACGTCTATGAAACCGATCCCGGCCAGCTCCTGGCCCTGTTTGAAAAACTCGCTACCGGGACTTTCGCCTGCTGTCTCGACATCGGGCATCTGACCGCGTTCGGCAAATCGACCGTTCGCCCCTGGCTGGACGCCCTTTCTCCCCACATCGGACAGCTCCACCTCCACGACAACGACGGGAGCGCCGATCAGCACCGGGGGCTCGGAACGGGAAAGATCGATACGACCCCCTTGATCGATCTCTTTTCTTCCCGCCCGGCCTACCCTATTGTTACCCTTGAACCGCACGAACGGGACGATCTTTTCGCCAGCCTGCGCTACCTGACCGATTTGAAGTGGTTCCGGTAATTTCCCGGTTATCCTTTTCCGACAGGCACCTTGATTCCCCTTGACAAATTTTTATTTCCCGACTAAAAAAATCTTTTTAATCCATTTTAGATTAATCTGGTCAACAATGGACGATTTTGGATATTTTTCGTGGGATTAGCGAAAAAAAATAACAACCTGATCGAAAGGAGAAGTACATGACACAATTGACCCCCCCCCATGGTGGAAAAGGCTTGATCAACTGCCTGCTCGAAGGCGCGGAACTGGAAGCCGAAAAGAAGAAGGCGCAAGGGCTTAAGAAAATAGCCCTTTCCCCCCGCGAAGCGGGTGACCTCATCATGATCGGCACCGGCGGATTCTCCCCCCTGACCGGTTTCATGAACAAGGCCGACTGGAAGGGCGTACTCGACAATTTCCTGCTTGTCGACGGCACCTTCTGGCCCGTGCCGGTTACCCTTTCGGCAAGCAAGGAAGACGCCGATGCCATCAAAGTCGGTGAGGAAATTGCCCTGTATGATGACGAAGAACTCATGGGCACCATGAAGGTCACAGAGAAGTACGAGATGACCGAGGAAAACAAGAAGTACGAATGCGAAAAGACGTTCATGGGCGAAGGCACCCCGACCGCGGCCGATTTCTGGAAAATCGCCAAGGATGAACACCCTGGCGTCCAGATGGTCATGAGCCAGAAACCGTTCAACCTGGCTGGCCCGGTCAAGGTTCTTTCCGAAGGCGAATTCCCGAAGAAGTACGCCGGGATCTACATGCGCCCGTCCGAATCCCGCAAGATCTTCGCCGAACGCGGCTGGAAGACGATCGCCGCGCTGCAGTTGAGAAACCCGATGCACCGCTCCCACGAATTCCTGGCCAAGATCGCCATCGAAATCTGCGACGGCTGCTTCATCCATTCGCTGGTC
>Ga0209347_1005364_pt1 | contig 12254 bp, 11 predicted proteins | sample AutmiccommuBRH23_FD_187382 | JGI IMG/M metagenome (GOLD analysis project Ga0209347, IMG submission 187382) | Deep subsurface microbial communities from Mt. Terri, Switzerland - Autotrophic microbial communities BRH/23 (SPAdes) (version 2) | ecosystem: Environmental > Aquatic > Deep subsurface >...
AGACCGGTGGCCACCTGTCAGACCATTACGACCCCAGGAAAAAGGCCCTCAGGTTGAGTGCCGAAGTATATAATGGGTCTTCGCTGGCTTCCCTTGGAGTAGCGGCACACGAAACCGGACATGCCATGCAGCATTTTCATGAGTATCTGCCGCTGAGCATCAGGTCCAAGTTTGTACCGGTGGCCCAATTTGGTTCTACCCTGGCCTTCCCGTTGTTTTTTATAGGGTTCCTCATTAGAACAGACTGGATGATATATGCCGGGATCTACCTGTTTACAGCTGTAGTCCTTTTTCAGCTGGTTACACTTCCGGTGGAGTTTAATGCCAGCAGCCGGGCACTCGCCGGACTGGAAACCGGTGGCTATCTTTCTTCTACTGAGATCGGGGGAGCCAAAAAGGTTCTTAATGCAGCTGCCCTTACTTACGTGGCTGCAGCACTAATGGGATTACTACAACTCCTGCGTCTGTTGATTCTGTCAGGAGCTTTTGGCAGAAGGGACGACTAACCGGAAGGGACGATGGTCTTGAAAAACAAAAATGCCCGCAGCATGGCACTTGAGGTTTTATATGCAGTTGACCATGAAGGGGCCTTTTCCAATATTGCCCTGAACCGGGTGTTGGAAAAATATAAGCCCGAAAAGCTTGACCGCGGCTTTACCACTGAATTGGTATATGGTACCTTGAGGACCCTGAACACCCTTGACTGGGTACTCGGTGGGTTGCTGAAAAAACCTCTGGAGGGACTTCCGCCTTGGATTAAAAATATCCTGCGCATGGGAGTATACCAGATTCTATACATGGATAAAGTGCCTGATTCGGCGGCTTGCAACGAGTCAGCCAATTTGGCGAGGAACTATGGGCACGCCGGAACCGTCAAACTGGTTAACGGGGTCCTGCGGAATGTGGTTAGAAACATGGAACGGCTTGAGTTCCCAGATATGGAAATTGACCCTGTAAAAAGCATAGCCATAAGATACTCCCACCCGGAATGGCTGGTCAGGAGATGGATTCAAGAATTTGGCCCTGATGCCACGGCAAAGCTCTGCCAGGCGAATAACGAGATACCTCCTAATATGATCAGGACCAACACCCTTAGAATTTCCAGGGACGAACTCCGGAAAAACCTTGCCGCCGAAGGGATTGAAGCAAGACCGGGTCGTTACGCTCCTGAGTCCTTGATTATCGAAGGATTTAAATCAGTTGGTTCAATCGCAGCACACCAGTCCGGCTTATTTATGGTTCAGGATGAAAGCTCAACCCTGGTGGGTCACGCTGTCCATCCTAAACCCGGCTGTCTGGTCATTGACGCGTGCAGCGCACCCGGTGGTAAGTCAACTCACATGGCTCAGCTAATGGAGAACAGGGGGCAGATTATTAGTGCCGATATACATCCGCATAAAATGGACCTCATCAGGGAGAACGCTGACAGGTTGGGTATAGAAATAATTAAACCGGTTGTCCTTGACGCGGCCGAACTGGATCAGCAGTTTACGGGCAATGCTGATTACATACTTGTGGATGCCCCCTGTTCGGGGCTCGGAGTGTTGCGCCGCCGGCCGGAAATTCGTTGGCGAAAGCGGCCTGAGCAAATAGACGAGCTGCACAGCTTGCAGGTGAAAATCCTGAACAGTGCAGCAGCGTGTCTGAAACCTGGTGGGACTCTCGTATACAGTACATGTACCATTACCCCTGAGGAAAATACTGACGTTATTAATGAATTTATTGATAGCAACGGGGACTTTTTCCTGGAAGACTTGGGTGGGTACCTGCCGGAGAAACTTGCCCAAATGCCTGGCACTGATAACCTGAGCCGGGGCTTTGTTCAGTTTTTACCGCATATTCACGGGATGGACGGGTTCTTTATAGCGCGTATGAAAAAGAGACAGTGATAATTAATTTAACTATGGAGTATACTCAAGAAGGGTGTTATGGCCGGTGATTTGGCGTGGAAACTATTAACCTGATGGATTTAACCATACCGCAGATTGAAGAACTGATGGCTGGCCTTGATGAGCCAGGCTACCGGGCTAAACAGATATATAAGTGGGTTCACCAGAAGGGAGCCGCCTCTTTTGATGAGATGACCGACCTGCCATTGGTGCTGAGGGAAAAACTGGGAAGTGTCAGCACCCCGGGAGGATTGGTGGTTATCGCCAAAAGTGCGGCGGCTGATGGTACTGCCAAGTACCTCTTTGGCCTCCACGATGGCCACTCGGTTGAGACGGTTTTTCTACCTCACAAATATGGTAATAGCATTTGTGTTTCCAGTCAGGTGGGCTGTCGGATGGGCTGCCGATTCTGTGCATCTACTATCGGCGGGTTGGTGCGGGACATGACTGCGGGGGAAATCTATGCCCAGGTTACCGGGGTGCAGGCTGATACCGGGCAGCGTATAAGCAGTGTCGTCGTCATGGGTTCAGGGGAACCTATGGATAACCTCCCCCAGGTGCTAAGGTTTATTGCTATGGTGACGGCTCCCGAGGGTTTGCATATTGGTGCCAGGCATATCACCATTTCCACTTGTGGTGTGGTTCCTGGGATCAGGGCACTGGCTCGTGAAAAACTGCAGATTACTCTGTCTGTCTCACTTCATGCACCTAATGACCGGATTAGGGAGCAGATAATGCCGATTAACAGGAAATACCCTGTTGCAGATTTAATGGAAGCATGCCGAGAATATATTTTACTAACTAACAGGCGGGTGACCTTCGAATATGCCCTCATCTATGGGCTTAATGATTCGCCTGAACAAGCGGCAGAGCTTGGGGCGTTATTAAAAGGGGTTCTCTGCCATGTAAATCTGATCCCGTTAAACGAAGTGGAGGAACGAAGCTTTAAGCGGTCGGACCCCGCACGGGTGCGGGCATTCAAAGATATTTTGGAAAATAACGGGGCAGCCGTAACGGTCCGCCGTGAAATGGGCTCCGACATCGACGCTGCCTGTGGTCAACTTCGCCGTCGTATATCCGAGGGGCATACCTTACCAAAACGGAGGTAATTGGAGATGGGTTTCCTCACCAAACTGGAGAAGCTGTCTGAAAAGTACATTGAAGGGTTTTTTAAAGCCAAGTTTGCTGATCATGTTCAGCCTGCGGAGATAGCCAAGCTCTTGCTCAGGGAGATGAGGGACAGCAAAAGTATCAGTGTATCCAGGACTTATGTACCAAATGAATATATTGTTTTGTTAGGTAAACGGGACTGGGAAATATTGGAGTCTGTCCGAGCGTCGCTCTCCTCAGAACTGCAGCAGTTTCTTGTTCAGAAAGCCGGGGACAAAGGGTATGAGATGGTGGGTGAGGCTAAAGTTGACTTTGAGCTTGACGAACCGCTGCCTTTGGGTACCATCAGTGTCAAAAGCCGGTTCTCTGAGGAACTGCCGCGGCACCGGGAAGAGATGCAAAGGCCTGTAGACACAGTACCGAGTCTGCCCATGGAAGATACCATCTTCGTAGATAAGGGTTTTTTCGTCAACCAGGCATCTCCGACTGTTGAGGATACTCTTACCAGGCTGACTGCGGGAGAACTCACGCCTAAAGGTACGCTGGTGCAAAAGGCAGGGACCCGGGACGGGAGCAGTTTCCCTCTCGGAATACATGGTATCCTTATTGGGAGAAGGCGGACCAATGATGTTACCCTTGACGACTCTAATGTCTCAAGAGTACATGCCTCCATCGATTATTTAGGCGGGGAATACTTTATTACTGATCTGGGGAGCACCAACGGGACCTTTGTCAACGGGACGAGAATAAACAAAAAAAAATTGGCTCCAGGAGACCTGATCAGGGTTGGTTCAACTATCCTGGAATTCAGGGTGGTGTAGTTAGCCGTGCGTGTTTTAATGCTTGCTATCAGGTTTATCCTTCTGGCAATTGTATATGTGTTTATCTTCAGGGTTTTTTACTACATCATTAGTGATTTACGCCGTGTATCTGATAAAGGTTCAATTCAACCGGCAGAGCAGACCGGAGTAACCGGGGCGGAGCTGGTAGTGACAGAAAGCACCGACCCTCATATTCGCAAGGGTGATGTTATCTATCTTGGCGGGGTAACCCATATCGGAAGAGGTGCCCATAATCATATTAAAATAGGGGATTCTTTTGCGTCCCATGATCATGCACAGATTATTTTCGAGAAGGAAAACTTTTTCTTAAAGGATTTGGACAGCGTAAATGGAACTTATATTAATGGCGCGAGAGTAAGTGCACCGACGCTCCTCAGACACGGTGACACTATCAGGATTGCTGGAGCAACCTTTAAATTTGCGAGGTGGGAGTATGAAATGGAGTAAGATATCCCATGTGGGCCTTGTCAGAAAAAACAACGAAGATAACAGCTGTGTTTATGATGACATCCCCCTTCTGGCGGTAGCTGACGGCATGGGAGGCCATAGAGCCGGTGAGATTGCAAGTAAGCTTGCACTTGAAGCGCTGGTATCCTACCTGAAGGAGAATCCTGATATTGTACAAAAGGACCCTGTAGGAGCCCTAAAGCAGGCTTTTGGTTATGCTAATACAACTGTCTATCGCAGAGCTCAGGAAGAAGCCGAGAAGTTCAGGGGTATGGGGACTACTATCGCTACAGTAATCCCTGGAGGAGACAAAATTTATATTGCCCATGTGGGTGATTCAAGGGTTTACCTCCTGCGGGGCAATGAGATCAGACTGCTTACCATTGACCACTCCCTGGTTAATGAATTAGTCAGGAGTGGGGGTCTCACGGCCGAGGAGGCTGAAAACCATCCTCAGAGAAATGTATTGACAAGAGCAATTGGGACAGCTCCTTCCGTGGAAGTGGATGTCGATATTGAACCTACACAGAGGGGAGATATTATTATTCTCTGTACTGATGGCCTTTCTAACCGGGTCAACCTTGAAGAGATAAAGGAAATGGCCAGGCAGGACGAGTCTCTGGGCAAGAGGGCCAAGGACCTCATGGAGCGGGCTCTTGCCCAGGGTGGGGACGACAACATAACAGTTGTCCTTTACCAGGTTGAATAGGCTGCCGGGGGACTGATAGATTATGTCGATAACGACCCGAAGGTTCGAGTGGTATCTTTTAAGCTGCATACTTCTTTTCCTGTGGCTGGGTTTCTTAGCCCTCTACCTGGCAGGAAAGGTTACTGATATAAAATTGTCATTTCTGCTTAATATCGCTGTGACAGCGGCACTTGTTGTTTCTAACGTCCTGTTGAGCAGATGGCGGAAAAAAGGCGATATACTGCTATTCCCCCTTACTGCTTTTCTAAGTGTGATAGGGTTGGTCATGGTCCTGAGACTTTCACCGGAATTTGCCCAACGGCAGTTTATCTGGCTGTTTGTGGGCCTGGCTGCGTTCCTATCAACCGTTCGGGGCCTCAAGGACTACAAAAAACTTGAAGACTACAAGTATATTTATATTTTTCTTGGCCTGCTTCTGCTTTTGGCCACAATTCTGTTGGGAATTGAAGTCGGAGGAGCCCGCAGTTGGATAGACTTCAAATATTTCAGGTTACAACCGTCCGAGTTGGTAAAGGTATTTTTAGTTATTTTTCTGGCCAGCTACCTGGAAGAAAAAAAGGAGGTCCTGACACAGGGGACCAGGATGGTAATGGGCATTCCTGTGCCAAGTCTGCAGTACATTGGCCCGCTCTTGATAATGTGGGGTTTTTCCCTTGTGCTGTTGATTTTTCAGAAAGACCTGGGTACGGCTTTGATCTTCTTCGGTACGTTTCTAACAATGATTTTTATTGCTACTGGTAGGTGGTCCTACGTTGTCACCGGAACAGTCCTTTTTGCCGGTGGGTCAGCTCTGTGTTATCTTATCTACCACCATGTCCAGGTCAGGGTTGCTACCTGGTTAAATCCCTGGGCTGACATTGACGGTAAAGGATACCAGATAATCCAATCTCTCTTTGCCATTGGTTCCGGTGGTTTATATGGGACCGGTATCGGTTTGGGCCAACCTACCCTTATACCTGCCGTACATACCGATTTTGTTTATTCGGCATGGAGTGAGGAAACCGGTTTTCTCGGGGCTGTAGCCCTTCTCCTGATATATTGCCTGGTAATTTACCGGGGATATCGTATTGCCCTCACATCCAGGACGGGCTTTGGTTCCCTGCTGGCCTCAGGGTTGACCTCTCTGTTGGCTATTCAGACCTTGGTTATCGTGGCCGGAGTTGTTAAGCTGCTGCCCCTTACGGGAGTGACCCTGCCCTTCGTTAGTTATGGCGGGAGTTCCCTGGTTTCAAGCTACATCCTGCTGGGTCTGCTGATCAATATTTCGGTAAAGGATGGGGCCTGATATGAAGAGAAATCTGATTAAAATCGCGGGCCTGATTTTTGCTGCTTTTGCTGTGATTATCCTATACCAAACATATATACAGATATTTCAGGGTGGCTATTATCTCAATCACCCGCGAAACAGAAGGCTGCAGTTGCTTGAAGAAGTGATTTCCAGAGGCCGGATTATCGACTCCGGGGGGAAGGTGCTGGCTGAGACAGTTGCCGTGGAAGGAAGGAATAAAAGAATCTATCCGTTCGGTGAAAGAACGGCCCATATAACCGGCTACCTTTCCGGTAGATATGGCCGGTCGGGCCTTGAAGCATCATTTAACCAGTACCTCCTGGGAATTGATGGCTCTTTCGGCGGGGAGGATTTCTGGTCTCTGCAAAAGGTTGACAAGGCCAGACAGGGAAATGATGTTGTATTAAGCCTTGATGTTGATTTGCAGCAGCTTGCTTACAAGCTGCTTGGTTCCCGGAGAGGTGCAGTTGTGGCTGTGGAGCCGTCAACAGGGCGGGTATTGGCTATGGTTAGCCGGCCGGGCTTTAATCCGGAAGAGGTGGAGTCGAGGTGGGAGGCGCTGACCAGCAATCCACAAAGTCCCCTGCTAAACCGGGCAGCTCAGGGCCTTTATCCTCCGGGATCGATAATGAAGATTGTTACCACAGCAGGAATTTTGAGCGTTAAACCGGAAACAGTTAATAGGATATTTGACGCACCCGGGTATTTTGCTATCGAGGGCAGGCGTATTGAGGATAAACAGGCTAGGGGCAGGATTAATTTGACTCAGGCCCTGGCCCTTTCGAGCAATTACGTTTTTGCCACACTCGGTGTTGAACAGGGAGCCAGGGTTTTTGTTGAAATGGGCCGTAACTTTGGTTTAACCACAGATATTCCCTTTAACCTTCCCACTGTGAAAGGAAGGCTGCCCAACCCGGAGCAAATATCCAAATTGGAACTGGCTGAAAGCGCCATTGGCCAGGGCCGGGTTACGGTTACACCGCTTAATATGTGCCTGGTGGCGGTGGCGGTTGCTAATGGTGGGAAAATTATGGTTCCGACTTTGGTCGATGAAATCAGAAGTCCTCAGGGATCACAAATCCAGTCCTTTACACCCAAACTTATGCTGTCACCTATTGACGCCGCTATAGCTGGTACGCTAAGGGCCCTGATGGTTGGGGCCGTGGCAGCTGGGACCGGTCGTGAGGCAGCAGTTCCAGGTATTCAGGTGGCGGGCAAGACTGGTTCGGCTGAAAACCCTCACGGACAGGCCCATGCCTGGTTTATTGGATTTGCGCCTGCCGACAATCCACAGGTGGCAGTGGCCGTTATTGTTGAAAACGGTGGTGCCGGTGGCAGGGAAGCGGCACCAATCGCCGCTCAAATAATGAAAACCGTAATCAGTGGGAAGAGGTGAAACCTGTGATAGGTAATTTACTGGGCAACAGGTATGAAATAATATCCCAGCTTGGCGGAGGTGGGATGGCTCTGGTCTATAAAGGCAGAGATACCTTGTTGAACCGTCAGGTGACCGTTAAAATGCTTCGTCCGGAATATACCAGCGACGAGGAGTTTGTTGCCCGTTTCCGTAAAGAAGCCCAGGCGGTAGCCAAGCTTTCCCATCCGAACATAGTAAGTGTTTACGATGTTGGACAAGAAGGCAACACCCATTACATAGTTATGGAATATGTAGAAGGGCGGAACCTGAAACAGATTATTAAGGAACAGGGGAAATTGCCTCTTAACCAGGCCGTGGAGATAGCCAGGCAAATTTGCGAAGGCCTTCAGGATGCCCACGAGAATGGTATTGTGCACCGTGATATAAAACCTCATAATATACTGGTAACCGATAACGGTAAAGTTAAGGTGACCGACTTCGGAATTGCCCAAATGATGAGTTCTATAACCTTGACCAATTCGGGAACAATAGTGGGCTCTGTCCACTACTTCTCCCCTGAACAGGCCAAAGGGGGCACTACAGGGGCCAAGTCTGATATTTATTCGATGGGTGTGGTCCTTTATGAAATGGTAACCGGAAAAGTACCCTTTGAAGGGGAAACCCCGATTGCTGTTGCCCTTAAACATATCCAGGACGAGCCTGTGCCGCCTGGTAAAATAAACCCACAAATCACACCGGAATTGGAGCAGATAATCCTCAGGGCTATGGAAAAGGATGTAACTATGCGTTATAAGACGGCCGGCGATATGGCCCGTGACTTGCGTAAACTGGCGGGCGGCGCTGCCGATGATACAAGAGTTATGGACGCCGATGAATTCGCCACCCGGGTTATGGGTGGACCGGTGATTATAACCAAAGAAAAACGGGAAGAAGCAGAAGAGCCTCCGCGGAAGAAAAAAAGGGTGCGGCCTATGGCCAAATGGGTTATCCTGGCCGCCATTCTCGGCCTTATCGCGGGAGCTGTATACGGGCTTAATTCTTATCTGAATGTTGCTGACGTTAAGGTGCCTGATGTTAAAAATCTTCCTCTGGAAGATGCTAAAAAAATTCTCCAGGACAATAAACTAAATGTGGATACCGACCTGAGAAACGACCCCGAAATCGAGAACGGGCTCGTAATCAGCCAGAATCCCTCCGCTGGCGGACTTGCTAAGCAGAATTCCCTGGTAACCCTGGTAGTCAGTAAGGGGCCAGGACAGGCCAATGTTCCTGATGTTGTTAAAAAGGAGCTTGATGCGGCCCGGGTAGAACTTGAGAATGCCGAGTTTAAGGTGGATACTGTCGAAGATTTCAGTGATGATGTACCAGTAGGCTCAGTGGTATCTCAGATGCCGGAAGGTAATACTGAGGCTCTCAAGGGGAGCACCGTGAAACTTGTGGTTAGCAAGGGGTCTGAACCGAGGCCTACGGCTGTACCCAACCTGATAGGTACACCTCTTGATCAGGCCAAGGTCAAAATTGAAGCTGCTAAGCTCATATTGAGTGCAGATATCACCCGGGAATCCAGTAACGATTACCTTTCCGGTTTTGTTATCAACCAGAATCCGGCTGCGGGGACAGAACTTCAGGAAGGGGCGGAAATCAAGGTTGTGGTCAGTACGGGGCCTGGCCCTGAGGCTAAAACAGCCGAAGTAAGTGTGGAAATTCCGGATGACGGGCTTGTTCATACGTTGAAAATAGTTGTCAGCGATGTTGTTGGCACGAGGACAGCTTTAGAACCTGAAGAGCATAATCCGGGAGAAGAATTTACCCGTTTGGTGACATACTACAGAAGAGGCAAGATTCAGGTATTTATAGACACTGTACTGGTTAAGGAAAAGCTGGTGGAATAGGAGGTCTTTATGCTGCAAGGCGTCGTAGTTAAGGCCTACAGCGGGTTTTATTATGTGAAAGTTGATGAGCAGGTCTGGGAATGCCGTTTACGGGGCAAGTTCAGACTGACCAAACAAAACGTGCTGGCCGGTGATAAGGTAAAGGTCAAGGAAACGGGGGCAGCAACCGGCGTGATCGAAGAAATTTTACCCCGTACAAGTTTGTTGGACAGGCCATCTGTGGCTAATGTCGACCAGGCGGTAATAGTTTTTGCCTGTGCCGAACCGGACCCTTTGACAGAGCTATTGGACCGGATGCTCATACATGCAGAGGCTGCAGGTTTAACTGCGATTATATGTTTCAACAAGTCAGACCTGGTTGATGAAGCGACAGTGGCTGCTCTCACCGGTGATTACCACAGGGCAGGATATACTATTCTGGTAACCAGCGCTGTGCTCGGTAAGGGGATGGAAGAAGTACGCCGGGTTCTGGAGGGGCACATTTCTGTGTTTGCGGGCCCATCCGGCTCAGGCAAATCCTCTTTGCTCAATGCAATTCACCAGGGTTTCCGTCTGAAGACAGGGCGGGTGAGCGAGAAAATTGGCCGGGGCAGGCATACGACTCGTCACACTGAACTCCTCGAACTTGTTCCCGGCTCTTTAGTCGTTGACAGTCCGGGGTTCAGTACGCTGTATATGCCAGAACTTGAAAAACAGCACTTGGCGGAAATGTTTCCGGAATTTTCACCTTATCTTGATGACTGTAAATTCTCCGGCTGCCTACATCGGGCAGAACCGGAGTGCGCGGTAAAAAAACACGTGGAAACTGGGGAACTTAGCAGGGAACGCTATGAACACTACCTGATATTTCTTACAGAACTGATTACCCGGGAGAGGAGATACTAATATGGTTAAGCTGGCGCCCTCAATATTATCCGCCGATTTTAACTACCTTGGACAACAGGTCAGGCAGGTTGAAGATGCTGGAGTTGAATACCTCCATATTGATGTGATGGATGGTCACTTCGTGCCCAATATTACCATTGGGCCGCTGGTTGTAGAGGCCATCAGGCCCCATAGCAAACTCTTTTTTGATGTCCACCTAATGATTGAACACCCCGATAAATATGTCGGTGATTTTGTCAAGGCAGGTGCTGATTTGATTTGCGTTCATGCCGAAGCATGCCCCCATCTGCACCGTTCCATTCAAAATATTAAGTCCCACGGTGTCAAAGCCGCTGTAGCCCTTAATCCGGCTACTCCTCTGACATCAATAGAATATGTGCTGGAGAGCCTGGATATGGTCCTCCTGATGACAGTGAACCCGGGTTTTGGCGGGCAGAAGTTTATCCCGGAGGTCCTGCCCAAATTATCCGCTTTACGGGACCGTATAAAATCTTTTGGACTTAAGACTGAGATTCAGGTGGACGGGGGGATTAATCCCCAAAATGCCTGTGAAGTTGTAAAAGCTGGGGCCACAATCCTGGTAGCAGGCTCCGCCATCTTCGGGGCCGAAGATATCCCCGCCGCTGTACGGGCCCTGCGTGAGGGTTGTAAGATATAGGTGCTGGGTGTAGGATAAGTCATGGATGAACAGGGAAAAGAAAATTAACCAACCGCAGAGGTCGCAGAGGCGCAGAGAGTACGCAGCTGACGGATACTTGCGGTTTTTTAATTTAGTTGAAAGCACCTAAATAAGGGAGAGGATGTTCATGGAAAAAATTTGCAGCACCAGTCAGCTTTATTGACAGGTACACTGAAACGGGCAGCGAATCAGATTGCTGAGGACTTACAAGAGGCAAAATAACATCAATTAGCAGCCGGGCTTGCCGGCTTTTTTTTATTTTAGGCCGGGACTTGACGGAACCACAGAGGGGCTAGAGCTGACGCATTCGGACGGATTTCTAATTGGGTTGTTTATTCTTTCGTTTCGAATACTGGATTAGAAATGTGCTTATATACCTCTCTGGTGACAATAGATTCTTCGATGGCCACAACGAAATGCCCACCTTTTTCAAAACTAAGCAAGCGTGCACCTGGAATGGTAGAATCTGCAAAGATAGCATTCTGATACGGCTGTAAAGTGTCATCTTCAGCATGCACGACCAAAGTCGGTGTGCGGATTCCAGCAATCCGCTCATTGGGTAATTCAGCGTAGTGATCAAAAGCAGCACCTGACTTTCGCAGCGCAGCAGGGTTCATATAATCAATGAATTGGTCCATTAATTCTATTTGTTGAGGGCTGAGGGTTGCTATCACTTCTTTGCTGGCCCCCATTAGTTGCATAAACTGCTTCTTGAATAGCTTTACCGAAACCCAGTAGGGAAAGTCTCTTTGCATTATATGTGCTAACATCTTGCCTTGTTTTTCACCCTGTTTTCCCGCTTGTTCAGTTACATTCGTAGCCCCAGCTGAAATGAGAGTAAGGGAAGAAATCCGATCAGGATGAAGAAGTGCGAAAAGAAGTGCTGAAGGCCCACCAGCTGACAAGCCGACAACTGCAACTTTTTCAACTTCAAGATGGTCTAATAACTTTGCGTAAGCATGAGCCTGATCATCATAAGTGGCCCCCTCTGGTAGACTTGATTTCAAATAGCCAAAACGCGAAGGTGCAATCCATCTGAATTTTTCACCCAAAACTATACGGGCAAGTAGTTCTCCTTGATCATAACCGCCACCACCTCCATGGATTACTAAAACATTAGGGCCAACTCCACCCT
>Ga0209347_1005365_pt1 | contig 12253 bp, 10 predicted proteins | sample AutmiccommuBRH23_FD_187382 | JGI IMG/M metagenome (GOLD analysis project Ga0209347, IMG submission 187382) | Deep subsurface microbial communities from Mt. Terri, Switzerland - Autotrophic microbial communities BRH/23 (SPAdes) (version 2) | ecosystem: Environmental > Aquatic > Deep subsurface >...
CCGCCCGTGTAGCCCTTCTTGAGCGCCACATTCGGTTTGCGAATCGAGATCAGCACGACAACGCGGGGGTCCGAGGCCGGCGCTCCGGCGATGAACGACGCGATGTAGGCCTTGTCCTGGTAGACGCCGTTCTCGGCCAACTGGGCGGTGCCCGTCTTGCCGAAGACCGTCCACTTGTCGAGCTTGGCCCGCCTGCCGGTGCCGTCGCGATGGTTCACCACGGTCGTCATGGCGTCCTGAACCATCCACTTGGCCACGTCCGGCTTGATCACATAGCCGACCCGAAGCGTCGAGGGCCTCATGTCGACCACCATGCCGTCGGACCGGACCAGCGACTTGACCATGTAGGGATGGACGAGCCGGCCGCCGTTGGCGAGCATGCAGAACGCCCGCAGCATCTGAAGGCCGGTGACCGAGATCTCCTGGCCGAATGCAATGCGGGTGACGCTGTAGGCGGGGGCATCCCACTTCTCGGGCGGCCGGAGCAGTCCTTCGGCCTCGCCCGGCAGCTCGATGCCCACCTTGCGTCCGAAGCCGAACAGGGTCAGACCCTCGTAAAGCCGGTTGGGACCGAGCCGCTGGCCGATCTTGGCCATGCCGATGTTGCTCGAGTGCATGAGGATCTCGCGCAGCGTCAGGTCGGGGAAGCCCCGGCGGTACTCGCCGATGTGCCCGAAACTCTTGCCGTTGTACTTGCCGCGGTAGTGGCCGTTCTCACAGAAGATCGTCTCGTAGCGGTTCATGACCTTCGTGTCGAGCGCGATGGCCGCGACAATCGGCTTGATGATGCTGCCCGGCTCGTACTGCTCGGTGAGCAGCCGGTTCGTGAACACCTCGGGGTTGTTCCGGGCCGTCTTGGCCGTTTCGTCCGGGTCGAAATCCGGGAGCGTCACCATGGCCAGGATCTCGCCCGTCTGCGGGTCCGCCACCATGGCCACCGCCGATTCGGCCTCGAATTCCTTGTACTGGCTGTACAGCGCCTCGCGGGCGAACTGCTGGATCGTCGCGTCCAGCGTCAGGATGATGCCCGCCCCGTGGATCGGCATCTCGTTGTTGTCCTGCTCATCCGCCAGGCAAAACGCCAGCGGCCGGCGAAAGACATCGACCAGGAACGTGTGCTTGGCCCCCCTGCCTCGCAGATCCCGGTCGAAGGCGTACTCGACGCCCGCGAGCCCGAAGTTGTCCTTGCTCGTGAATCCGACGATGTGTGCGGCCAGCCTTCCCGTGGGGTACTGTCGCCTCCAGTCATAGTGGATTCCGATGCCCTGGATCTTCCTCGCCGCCTCGCACTCGGAGGCCGTGGCGTCTTTCTTCAGGACGGCGTAGCCGGGATTGTTGCTGTCCACGATGAGCCGGCAGATCTCGTGGGCGCCCATATCGAGAATTGTCGCCAGGCGCGTCGCGGTTTCCTTGGGCTCCTTGATGATCCGCGGCTCGGCGAAGATCGTGCGGATCTGGCTGCTGGCGGCCAGGACCCTCCCGCGGGTATCCAGGATGGCCCCCCGTTGCGGCTCAAGCGGCAGATAGGCCCGCTGCTGGATCATGCACTTCTCGGCGTAATGATCCGCCAGATTGTGCTGCAGGTAGAAGCACCGCCCCGCCAGGGCGAAGAACGCGACGATCACCAGGGACATGACGACCACGATGGCCGTCAGCTCGCGCTTGCCCCCGGCGAAGGGATTCGCCTGGGCTGGAACTTCATTGCCGGCGTTGTCGGATCGCATGTGCTGTCGGTGCTCCCGCGGAGGGTCCTATAGGTCCTATGGGTCCCATCCGTCCTATAGGACGAATACGACTTATACGCCGCCCGCGGGACGCGGACGGGATGCTCATTGCTCCAACTGCCGGGAGATCGAGGCTGGGTTGATCAGGCCTTCCACGCGAAGCTGCTTCTGCCAGAGTTCCTGCTGGAGCCGGCCCTGCTCGATCTTCTGCGTTCGCAGCGTGTAGAACACGCGGTGATTGGCCCCGCGCAAATACACGGCCACGATCAGCGTGGCCGCGAAGAAGAAAATCACCAGAACGAAACTCAATCGTGATCCCATGTTGCCGATTCCGAGTCACTTCAGCGGCAGCCGGATTTTCATCCCCGGATCCACCTTGGCCGCGTCTTTCAGGAGGTCGGCATTGAACTTGGCGATCTCCTCATAGCGGGCTCCCGCGCCAAGCTGGCTCGAGGCGATCTTCCAGAGATTGTCGCCGTCCTGGACGGTGTACCAGCGATACTCCCCGCTCGGCGGCGCCGCCACCGGGGTCTGCGTCGCCCCACGCCGGCCGATCTGCTCAACCTTCTCGAACAGCTCTCTGGACAGAACATCCGACGGCTTGTTGGGATTCACCACCGGCTGCGACTTCGGCAGCGGCGGAATAATCAGCTTCTGGCCGGCAACGACCTCATGAACGGACTTGAGCACGTCCTTGTTCGCCTCGTAGATCCGATTGACGTTGACGATCCGGTTGCCCTCGTCCAGACCATACACCTTCTTGGCCACGGTGGACAGGCTCTCCCCTTCGCCCACGACGTAGATCTTGCCCACGGGCCTGGCCGCCGCGGTCCCCGAGGGCCTGGGCTGCTCCACGCTCCGCATCACGGTATCCACCGGCCGGACCTCCGTTCGAGGCTGCGACGCCGGCTGTCGCTCGACCGCCACCGGCGTCTCCGCGGGCGTCGGAACGTGCATATTGACCGTGGAAACCGTCTGTTCCCTCTGATTCTGCCGCGCGGCAGTGAACCGCTCCAGCAGATTCTCAATTCGGGCCAGCGGATTCTCGACGGTCAGTATCGGACTCTCCGTCCTCGGCAACAGGGCCTCGAAGCGCACGTCCTGGTTGGCGGCCGTCTGAGACTGCGGCAGCGGCGTCTCCCCGGCCGGCGAGACCTGCTCAACAACCGCCTGAACAGCCTCGGTCGCCTCTTCCTCCGCGGCCAAGGCGTTCCAGTCCTGGTCCATCTGGGCTTGGGCCCTGCCGCCGATCCCGAGATTGTCGTCCGTGAAACTGACCATGTTCGTCGACACTTCCGCCCGGGTCGTCTGCGGCTTGAGATTCGGCAAGCCGTTGATGATGAAGGCAATGACAAAAATGAATACCAGTCCCAGCAGCAACCCGATCTTTGCATCCGACGTCATGGTTCCACTCCGTTCTACCGTTTCGTCCGTTCCTTCGCAGATCAACCCAACCGTGTCGCGGGCATCCTGCCCGCGGTTCGAGGGCGCTCGCGCCCTCGACACGAAAAACTCCTTCGCCCGGCGGCGTCAGGTCTTTTGTGCGATTCTCAGCTTCGCACTGCGGGCCCGGTTGTTGACCTCGATCTCTTCCGGGCCCGGAACGATGGGTTTTTTCGTTCGTATGCGATAGATCCCATCGCTCTCGTTCTTCTTGAAGTCCCACTTCACCATCCCGTCTTCCAGACTGTGAAAACTGATGATGGCGAGGAAACCGTCCTTCTTCAGCAGCCCCGGCGCCGACGTAAGCAGCTCCCGCAGATTGTCCAACTCGTGGTTGACGGCAATCCGGAGAGCCTGGAAAGTTCGTGTCGCCGGGTGTTTCCTCGGCTTGTATGGTTTATCCGGCGTCCGTAACGCACTGCACACGACAGACGCCAACTGCCCCGTCGTCCTGATGGGCTCGCGCCGCCGTCGCTCGACGATGTACCGCGCGATACGCCGCGACGCGCGATCCTGGCCGTATTGAAAGATCAAATCCGCCAGGGACTTCTCATCGAACTCATTGACTATATCGGCCGCCGTCGTTTCCAGGCTTTCGTCTATTCTCATATCCAACGGCATATCCGTCCGAAAACTTAGCCCGATGTCATTGTCGGTAAGCTGCGCCGAGCAGAGCCCCAGGTCCGCCAGGATGAGATCGGCGCCCCGGACGCCCAGCTCGCCGAGACATTCGGCGATCCGGGAGAAATTCGACTTGACCAGAATGACCTTGCACGAAAGACCTGCCAACCGTTGCCGGGCCCGTTCCAGGGACTTGCTGTCGAAATCCAATCCGATCAGCGTCCCGGCCGGTCCCAGCCGACTCCCGAACAGAAAGCTGTGACCTCCATGTCCTGTGGTCGCATCGACCACCACCCCGTCCTGCGGACAGCTTATCTGTTCGGCCAAAGACTTCGCAAGAACCGGAACGTGCTCTGTATCCGCGTGTTCCACTGCCGCATCCTTGGGCCCTGCTTCTTGCGCCTGGGCATCTCCACGCTCCAGGGGCGATTCAAACGCCTTCAGCTTACTACCACCGCGTCGGCGCGGCGTTTCATTCTCTGCACATACGGCGAGAACGTCACCCCGGCAAAGAGACTGCTGCTCTGCTTGAGCCGCTCGAGCCGGTCGGCCAGAATGGCCATCGACGCGCCCGTCTGCTCGTCCACCGGCCGCTCTCCCATCAGGCTCTCGCCCACGATCTGACAATGACGATCCATCCCTGTCATATTGCCTCCAACCCAGCGATCACAGTTCCGTTGTCTGCTGCCGCATCACGAGCTGCCGGGCCTGGGTCATCTGCTTCTGGTACTGGGTCATGTGATCGCACAGGTACTGCTCCCAGTCGTCCGTGTTCCAAAGCTCGATGTGGTCCCTGACGCCCACCAGCGTGATGTCCTCCTTAAGACCGGCCCGCTTGCGAAGTTTCTCGTTCAGAAGCAGGCGGCCCTGATTGTCCAGCTCGATCTTGCTTGCCAGCGCGAAGCTGATTCGCTCGAAGGCGACCGCCTCATCGGGGGCCGTTGTCCCCGGCGCTACCGACAGGGCAAGCTGCTCGAAGCACCTCTCCGGGTACAGACACAACACCCCGTTGGCCCCGAGCACCAGGTAGAAATTCACGCCATGCAGATCGACGTCGATCTGGTTGCGGAGCTTGTTCGAGACAAGCACCCGTCCCTTCCCATCGACAACGTGCTGGTACTCCCCTGTTAATAAGAGCATGGCATCAATCCCACTGGGTCACTTAACGAAGGGATATTCTACCACTCTCTCCCACTTCGTCAACATCTTTCGCCACATTTTGTGGAATTTTTGGGAGATTCCCTCACGAAAGTGTCACTCGGTCCCCCCGGCGTGGCAAACCAGGCGGTTTTGCGGTCAGTTTGCCACGCCAGGACGTCCCATAATCGAATTTGACTACATGAGAAAGGGGAAACACACCCCGGAACCGTCACTGTCGCCGGGCAAACCAGCCAGGTGACAGCCCGTCCCAGAATCGCCCCAAGTCACCCTGTCCGATGAAGACGGTGCGTGATACGCTCCCTCCTGCTCCGACTCCTTGAAATGGTGGGTTGCTGCGTGCGATACCGGCCTTGGGTGGCACGGGCATCCTGCCCGTAAGACTTTGTGGCATCGGCATCCTGCCGATGATTCATGGGCTCCAAGCCCATGCCACGTTGGTACGATGCCCACGTGCAATTGCCCTGCGGATTTTCCTGATTGGGCTCGCGGGGCAGGACACTATGCTGCGTCATGGATCGATACGCATTGGCAACCATGGAGATAGGGAGACATCGCCATGAACATCGTGCAGATTACTGCCCAGGAGCTATTGGACTCACGCGGAAACCCGACGGTGGAAGCCGCCGTGTACCTGGACCGACGCATCAAGGCCTCGGCCATGGTCCCCTCCGGCGCCTCGACCGGCAGGCATGAGGCCCTGGAACTGAGGGACAATGACTCCCAGCGATACCTCGGCAAGGGCGTCCTCCAGGCCGTGCGGAATATCACTGAGACCCTCGCCCCGGCCCTGATCGGCTTCGACGTGACGGACCAGCGGGCAATCGACCGCCGGATGATCGAGCTCGACGGCACCGCGGACAAGTCCAACCTCGGCGCCAACGCCATTCTGGCCGTCTCGATCGCGTGTCTCAGGGCCGGCGCCCTGGTCCGTCAAATGCCCTTCTACGAGTACACCGCCGAGGTCTTCGGCAAACCGGCAGACGATCCGTTCGTCATGCCCATCCCCCTGATCAACGTTCTCAACGGGGGCAAGCACGCCATCGGCTCATCCGACTTCCAGGAGTATATGATCGTGCCCATCGGGGCCCCCTCCTTCGTCGAGGCCACCCGCTGGGCGTCCGAGATCTTCCACCTGCTCAAGCCCCTGATCCAGGAACGGGGCTGGCCGACCACCGTGGGCGATGAGGGCGGATTCGCGCCGCCCGTCAGTTCCAACGAGGAGCCCCTGCAGTTGATGATGACGGCGATCGAGCGGGCCGGCTACATCCCCGGCGAGGACATCGTGATCGCCCTGGACCCGGCCGCCTCGGAAGTCTACCGGGACGGGAAGTACTACCTCGAGAAGGACGGCCTGGAACTCACCTCCGAGGAAATGGTGGACCTGTTCGTGGACTGGACCCGGCGCTACCCGATCGTTTCCATCGAGGACGGTCTCGACCAGGAGGACTGGGACGGATTCGCCCTGCTCAAGGACAAGACGGAGAACAAAGTGCAGATCGTGGGAGACGACCTGTTCGTGACGAATCCTGAGCGGGTGCGGATCGGGGTCCAGCGCAACGCCGCCAACTCGGTCCTGATCAAGGCCAACCAGATCGGCACGATTACCGAGACTTTCGGCACGATCAACCTGGCCCGCGAGTACGGCATGACGACGATCGTCTCGCACCGTTCCGGCGAGACGGAGCTGCCCTTCGAGGCCGATTTTGCCGTCGGCACCAGCTCCGGCCAAGTCAAGATCGGCTCGATCTCCCGCTCCGAGCGAGTGGCGGAGTACAACGAACTGATGCGAATCGAGCGGCAGCTCGGCGGCAAGGCCACTCTGGCCACTTTCCCCTTCCCCCGCCGGGGACGGTAGGGGCAGGCCCCCGTGCCTGCCCCCTCGCGATCCCTGCAAATCGTGAGCCGCGCGGTCACCAGAAGGGCAACCACGGGGGGTTGCCCCTACTGTTTTCCCTTGCCTTCGCCGCCGGCGACGGCATAATGGCCCCAACCCTGGCATTGAACCCTCTGAAAGGATCGCAGCATGTCGGAATTCAGGAATGTCACCGTGGTCAAAGAGGCCAACGTCTACTTCGACGGCAAAGTCACCAGCCGAACCGTCGTTTTCCCGGACGGCTCGAAGAAAACGCTCGGCGTCATGCTCCCCGGCGAATACTCCTTCAACACCGGGGACAAAGAGGTGATGGAGATCCTCGCCGGCGACCTGGAGGTGCAGTTGCCCGGATCGGACACATGGCGCAAGGTCCGGGGCGGCGAGCAGTTCGAAGTGCCGGCCCAAGCGAAGTTCAGCCTCAAGGTCACGTCGCTGGCCGACTACTGCTGCTCGTTCCTCAAGACCCCTCAGAGTTGACTTTCCCGCAGGATTTGATATCATGGGAGGATCAAGGTCGAGTTGACCTGCCATGGGCCGGCTCGAAGGGTTTGGCCAAGGCCGAGGAGCGGCAAAGACTTCACTGAGGATTGCACGCTGTGAGAACGCTCTTTGTGCTGGCTGCCATGGCCGTCTTTGCGACGGCGACATGGGCGAGAGTCTGGACCACTATCTATCGTCATGACGAGAAGACCCCTCTGGAGGCGGTCGATCCGAATCATCCCACCGTCTGTCGCGACATCATGACGGGCACGCACCTGACGATTGTCGTCAACTCGGACCAAGGCGGCTACTGGTACGGCAGCCTCCTTGTCCGTCGGGAGAATGGACCGTGCGGCGTTCTGCAAGCACGGGGACCCGCGGACAGGTTCTGGCACTATGCGGAGTCCTGTCTCTACGACGCCGGCGACGATGCGTGGGTCGTTCCCATGGTGGGCCCCGAGGGACATGGTTTCCAGTTCGGCAGCACGGAAGGCTTCCCCCCGGACCGCGACGCCGTGCCCGGAACATGGTTCATCTTCGACTACTATGCCCAACAGGCCGGACCGTGCCAGGTCGATTTCTACGACTATGAACTCGATTGGATGTCGCCCAACGAGACACGGTCCTTCACGCACGTCCCCTCGCGGGACTTCAACACAGACCGCACCGTCGATCTGAGAGATTTTGCCCTGCTGGCCTCTCAGTGGCGGTCCGCGACCGCCCCCGATCCCAATAATCCCGACGCCGCACTGGACCTCGACGCCGACCGAAGCATCGACGTCAACGACTTGTCGCTGTTCGGCGATTTCTGGCTCGAGCACACCGACGCCGCCGAACCGGTCGTCGATCCGAACGCGGAGTGACCTGGAAGTCCGAACATCGAACAATGACCGAAACAGGCCATCGCCGCATGCCGGTGCCTGGCCCATTGTGTCATTTGATTTCGTTTCCGTTCTCGCTACGGCACCGTCTGTCTTAAAATGGTAAGCTGTCTGAGCAAGACGTTGGTCCTGGGTGCCACGGTCAAACTGGTTTGACTGTGCTCCTTCGGCCGATTCTGCCCATTCGAAAGACACAGCCAAACCAGTTTGGCCGTGCCACCCTACTCACCAGATTGGAGTGGACGGAGCACTACTACCGCGACTATTCTAATTTGGTGATTGGGTGCCATGGCTACGCCTCGTAGCCATGTCCTCGAAAGCATGCTTACGAGGCGTAAGCATGGCACCCAAACCGAGGTTCTTGCCGCGGTGATTCACCGTTTTAGCATGGTCGCAGCACTACGGCGGGGTCGGATTTCGAATTTCGAACCTCTTTCACTCGCTTCCCCGAACCGCCGCCAGCAGTTCCTCGGAGGGCGCTGTCTTGAGAATATAGGACTTGGCCCCGGCCTTGTGCATCCGCTCGACGGCGCCGGCCTCCTCGTACATCGATAGCGCCACGATCCGCGTCTGCGGCAGGTGCCGCAGGATCTGCCGGGCCGCTTCGTCGCCGTTCATCAGCGGCATCGCCACGTCCATAATCACCACATCCGGCTGGAGGTGGTAGGCCATGTCCACCGCCTCGCGCCCGTTGCCGGCCTGCCCCACCAGCTCGATGTCTTCCGCCTCCGCCAGCAGCGAGGCCAGGCCGTGCCGCACGACCTCGTGATCGTCGGCGATCAGGACGCGCAGAATGTGACCAGAGGACGGAGGGCCGAGGACGGAGGACGGATCGCGTCTGTCTTCCGCCTTCTGTTCTCGGTCCTCCGGTATTTGCCCGTCCGGAACGGTGATGATGAATCGGCTGCCCACGCCTTTGACGCTGTGGATCTTCATGCGACCGCCGAGCAGCCCGATCCGCTCGCGGATGCTCATCAGCCCGAACCCGGCGGTCTGCTTCAACTCCTGCGGGTCGAACCCTCGCCCCCGATCGGACACGCACAGGCAGACGCACCGGCCCACGCGACGCAGCCGGACCCGGGCCTCGCCCACCCGGGCGTGCTTGACCGCGTTGAACAGCATCTCCTGGACCGCCTTGAACAGGAAGATCTTGAGGGCATCGGATTGGACGTCGATCTGGCCGTCGGGGTCCACGCGGACGATCATGCCGTGCTTGGTCTGAATCTGGTGCGCCAGCCACTCGAAGATCTCGCCCATGTCGCCGTGGTACATCACGGCGGGACTGAGCTCGTGCGACAGGCTGCGGGAGGTCTCGATCGCGTCCTTGAGCATCGTGTCGAGCTGGGCCGCGGAGGTCTGAATGTGGGCGTCCCCCCGGGCCCGGCTGCTCAGAATTCCCAAATGGAACTTCACCGCGGCAAGCTGCTGCTGCAAATCGTCGTGCAGGATCTCCGCCAGACGCCTGCGCTCGCGGTCCTCCGCCTGCGACAGTTCCAGCGCCAGCTTCTGAAGCTGCCGGGCCCGAGATTCCAGCTCCCGCGTCCGCTCGGCGACCCGGGTCTCCAGCGTCTTTGTGAGTTCGCGGAGCGATGCCTCGGTCCGACGCTGCTGCGTGATATCGTCGAACAGGACGGCGACTCTTCTGCTTTCTGGATCGCCGACTCGGAAGGCATACACATCGTACCACCGATGCAAGCCTTTCGCCTCATTCACGAAACGCACCGGCTCCCCCGTCACCGCAACCATGCCGTATGTTTCAAACCAATGCGACTCCTGGTTCGGGATGAGCTCTCGCACTAATTTTCCCTCGGCTTGCCGCAATCCAGTCTGCTTCTCAAACGCCGGATTGACTTCTACAAAACGATAGTCGATAGGCCTGGCGTCGCCGTCAAAAACTACCTCGATAATGCAGAACCCCTGGTCGATCGAGTTGAACAGGGTACGATACTTCGCCTCGCTTTCGCGCAGGGCCTCTTCCGCCTGCTTGCGGGCGGTGATGTCCTGGGCGATGCCGATCATGCGCACGACCGCACCGCCGGCATCGCGCAGGGGCTGGCCCTTCACGGCGAGCCATCGTTCCTCCCCGTCGGCGCGCCGGACACGGTAATTGATGTCGTAGGGCGCGCAGGCGTCGGCCGCCGCCTGGAACTGCTCGATCACGCGGGGACGATCTTCCGGGTGGACGAACTCAAGCCAGGCATCGGAGAATTTGCCCTTTTGCTCGGGAGCGATGCCCATCAAGGTCGCAAGCTGCTCGTCCCAGGTGTTGCGCCCCGTGACAAGATTCGTCTCCCAGGCCCCCAACCCGCCGGCGGACATCGCGATCGTGCGGCGCGTCTCGCTCTCGCGCAGGGCTTGCCCGCTGACCGTCAGTTCCTCGTTGGCGACCTTCAATTCCTCCGTCTGCGCATTCAGTTCCTCGGCCTGGATTCTCAATTCTTCCGTATACACGAGAAGCTGCTCATTGGTTTCCTGCAAGGCCTTTTCGGCACGCTTGCGCTCGGTGACGTCGCGAAGCACCGCCAAATGCCGGCCCGGCAGGATATTGGCGACCGCATAGGCATCCACGTGGCGCACCTGCCCATCGACGCCGGTGAGCGGCATCTCCCCGCGGAAGCTGCCGGAGTCCAGGAACTCCTTCCACACCGCGGAGAAACCGACGGCGTCATCCACGAAATCCCCGATGCATCGCCCGATGAGCCCCTCCGGCGGCAGGCCGAAGATGGTCTCGACGGCCGGGTTGACCTGCACATAGACCCCATCGTCGTCGGTAATGACGATAGCATCCTGGCTGGCTTCAAAGATCGTCCGAAAGCGGGATTCGCTCTCTTCCAGCGCCTGCTGGTGCTCGCGGAGAACGCGAATCGAATTCGCCGATTCTTCCAGCTCGGTCAGGTCCGAGGCCACCAGGCACAGGCTGGTAGTGCCGTTGGCGTGGAGCAGGCTGGCCGAGAGCAGGACGGGCACGGCCACGCCGTCGGCGGCCTGGAGCGTGATGCGCCGCTGGACCGGGGCGGCCTGGGCATCCGTCATCAGCGTCTCCAGAGGCGCTTGTTGAGGCCGGGCGGCAAAGCCCTGAATGCTTCGTCCGAGCGTGTCCTGCATGGGCGTCTTCATCAGGTCGCAGAACCGCTGATTGCAGTACAGGATCGTCCCATCGGCATCCACCGTCGCGGCGGCCTCGTTCATCGTCTCGACAATCACGCGGTAGACGTGCTCGGCGCCGGTGAGCGTGTAGATCCGCTCGCCACGGGAATCGGCCACCACCAGCGCATCGACGTCGCCCGAGCGGATCGCCTCCAGCGCCTGTTCCGCTTCCTCGAGTTGCCGGCGGAGCTCTTCAATCTCCTCGAGCAACTGGACCTTCGTGCGGGGATCTTTGCTGATGCTACTCATGGTTCAGCCTTTTATTCCTTGGGCCGCAGGTCCAATCCCACCAGGATCTTCTCCTTGTCGGCCATGCTGCCGATGAATTTCCGCAGCGGAACGGGCAGCTTCTTGATCAGCGTCGGGGCGGCGACGATCTGCTCGCCCTTGGCCAGCGTCGGCTGCTGGTAGATATCGATCACCTCCAGTTCGTAGCGGTCCGCCAGGTGTTCCTCGCAGATGGCGGTCACCGTGCGAATGGCCTGCTGGGATCGCGGCGTGATGCCCGCGACGTACAGCCGCAGGACGTACTTCTGGTCCTTGCTCTTCTCGGCCGCCGCTTTCAGGGCCTCCTTGGCCGACGGCATGCGTTGCTTACTCATCTGATGTCGCTCCAATCTTATACGGAGTTTCAAGTTTGAAGTGTGAAGTTTGAAGTGAAAGGCACAGACCGTCCCGGCCCGATGAACCCGCTGGGCCTGGAATGGGTGGCACGGCCAAACTCGTTTGGCTGTGGATCGTAGGGGCGACGCATGCGTCGCCCCTACTCCGTCCGAAGAGCACAGCCAAACAAGTCTGGCCGTAGCGCCCAGCGAGGCTCCGGACTCTTGCCTTCAAACTCCAAACCTGACACTGAAAACTTCCTTTCTACCGCGGTCGCAAATCCAGACCGACGAGCACCTTCTCGGTGTTCGAGAGGTCGC
>Ga0209347_1005366_pt1 | contig 12251 bp, 5 predicted proteins | sample AutmiccommuBRH23_FD_187382 | JGI IMG/M metagenome (GOLD analysis project Ga0209347, IMG submission 187382) | Deep subsurface microbial communities from Mt. Terri, Switzerland - Autotrophic microbial communities BRH/23 (SPAdes) (version 2) | ecosystem: Environmental > Aquatic > Deep subsurface >...
TCGTTGTAGCATTTGGTCTGCCCGGTGTCGGGAACCGGTCCGGCCAGGGCGAGGGGCAGCGGCAACAGCAGCAGCACTGAACAACAGAATCCCAGGACACAGCCGAGCGCCGGGAAGATCCGCCATGAAATCAGGGACGGAAAAATTCCCAAGGGGATTGAACCGATGATTTTGGCCTTTCTCGGCCGTGTGCGTGTTCTCATGAGCATTCCCTTTCGTTCCGGTATGTGCGTCTTTAATGTCGGTCGAAAAACCTCAAATGTCGGGTAAGGAAACCCGACCTACGGTATGTCGTTTGTAGGTCGGGTTTCCTTATCCGACATGCTGTTGATCTAATCCCCGCGGATCCGTTCCCGAATCTATCCGACATATCTACCAATTCGCATTCGATTCGATTTAGTATAATGCTGACGGGTGTTTGTCAATCATGGTTAAGGCCAATGGAGCAAGGAATAATATTTAAATCACATAATTTAGATGCTGGGAATTTCTAGAGGGATGGAAGGATGGAGGACTATTTACTGTTTGTTGATAAAAACGGATTTCGGAATATGACTCCCGACCGATGATGGCGGTTATGCTTCTTTTCATAGGGGTGTTTCCATCTGACCCGACAGTTCGATTTCCAATGGAGAAGAAACCAAAACTCATTTTATCGATTGACACATTCATCCCTTTTTCTGGTATGACTTGCGAAAAATCCGAACTGGTGATCATTGTGAAGCGAACAGGATTAACAGGAATGAAAGGGCTTGCCCTGCTTGGCATCGGGGCGGCGTTTGTCTTTTTAAAGCTGTACGGCCTTCAGCCGGCGCTTTCGGACGAGAATATCTATTTTTATGACGCCTGGCTGATTTGCCAGGGGCTCTGGCCCTATCGTGATTTCTTCTTTGCCCACCCGCCCCTGCATCTCCTACCGGGGTATCTCCTTCTGCTGGCCATGGGCGGCTTTCACCTGATTCCCATGAAACTGCTTCCGGTTTCGGCAACCGCGATTACGGGTTTCTGCACCTACGCGCTTGCGCGGAGGAGCACCGGTTTGCTGGCGGCAGTACTGGCATGCTCTCTTTTTCTGTTCAGCCATGATGTGCTTCGGGCTTCGAGCCACTGGACCGGGATCAACTGGGCGGTGATGTTCATGACCGGAGGGCTGTTGCTTGCCTGGCGGGGAAGAATGATTGCGGGAGGAATCCTGCTTGGCCTGGGCGTCTGCACCGGGTTTTACATCGCCCCCGCGGCCCTGGCGATCCTGATGCTCTTGCTATTGAAAAACCGGAGGGACGGCCTGCGGTTCCTCCTTGCGGTTTCGTCCACCTGGCTGATCGTCAACGGCGCCTGCTTCGCTATGGCGGGAATGGATTATATCGATGCGGTTTATCTCTACCATCTTCGGAAACCGCCCCTGCCCGGTTCGGGATTATCCGATAATTTATCGCCAATAGTGTTTCACAACTTCTTTCTTATGTCCGCTCCCTTGTTTTTTTGCCCCCTCCTGCTCCTGAAAATATGGCATTCACGAATTAAAACCGGCCGGATTGCCCTGAACGAACTGCTGGATCCGCAACGTCATCCCGCCATCAGCCTGGGGATCTGGTGCATCACCATCTGGATGTCCGGCGCGGTTTTCCTCGGATTGCTCAGCCGCGTCTTCCACTTCTATTTCCTGATCCTGTTCCCTGTTGCGGCCGTTTGCGCGGGGCTGGGAATAGATGGCGTCATCCGGCTGATCCGGCGCCGGAAACCGGGTCCGGCATTCGCGGCGCTTCTGGCAATCTCCGGGATAGCCGCGGGAATCGGGTTTTATCCACGTCTTGAACACGGGATGGACTATTTTGTGGCAAACCGGGGGAAAACGATCACGTACCCTAAGCCCCGGCTGCCGATAACGTTTCCGGGGGGATCCGCGCTGACGGATCTCCTCTGGCAATCCGAGCGGGTCATCGGAGGACGTTATTCCGGAATCCGGTATTATCTCTGGCATGAAAGCCGGAGTTTCGATATCCCGGCACAAACCGCGGATGTTCTGAAAGATTTGGCGAAACCAGATGAAGTGATCTTCGGGGATTCGACCGCCACGCCGCTGGTCGCCCTCATGGCGGGAATTCCGATTGCCGAACGGATGGCGGACACCAATGTGATGCGGTTTCGCTCCGGTCTTCCGCCTATCGGAGAATTAATTGAAGCCCTGGAAACGGCAATGGACCGGGAGCATGAACGGCTTACCTGGATTGTCGTGAACCCGAACCGGGGAATCGCACTCCTGCCGGAATTCCAGCAATTCCTGAACGCCCGTTTCAAGACGGTTCAGGTATTCCGAAGCAGAAATTACGGGTCCTATTTTCTCATGCACCGGGAAGATTAACGGAGGTTGAAGAAATCACCGGGTTTGAAATTGAATCCGGAAAAGGTTGAGCAAAAATCCGACCTGGTCCAGGAACGTCAATTTTGAATGGCCATGCTTCCTGCTTTTAAAACAAATGGGAACTTCGATGGCTCTGGCGTTATTCCGGACCAGGGCACAGAGCAGCGCCGCCTGGAAGGAATATCCGCTACCCATTAAGTTCCCCGCATCACATGCTTCCAGTTTCTCAGCCGATATACACCGGAACCCGGAAGTACAATCCCGAATGGGAACCCGGCCGAATGACCGGGTCATCCGGCTCCCCGCAAGACTGAGATACTTTCGCCAGGTCCGAAAATCAGGGGTGCTGCTCCCGGGTACAAAGCGAGACCCGATGACCAGATCAAATCCCTGGCGATGAAGCTGTATGAACAAGGGTATCCATTTCGGATCGTGCTGCCCGTCCGCATCCATCTGAATGACGAGATCGGCGCCCAGATTATCTAAAGCAAACGCGAATCCCTTTTTATAGGCATATCCCAGCCCTTTTTTAGACCCGGTCAACAGGTGCAGGTTTCTGAATAATTTTTGCAGGTCCGATACCTGCTGCCGGGTACCGTCCGGAGAATCATCATCGACCACGACAATATGAAGGAGATGACTTTCTATCTCGCGCGCCTGGCGGAAGATCTCCGGAACAAGCGAAACGATATTCCGCGCCTCGTTGTATGTGGGGAGCACGACGCACGCAATTGGCTTTCGGTGGTTCACAGCCGCTTTTTCAAGATCATTTTCTATTCGCACACGATGTCTTCATCTGTTGCGCCGTCGCAATCATTGTCGATTCCATCACAGACCTCCGACGATTTCAAATTGTCGGTTGAACAGACGCCCCCGTCACCGGCGGCATTGCAGACCGTATGACCGCCGCTGCACGCCCCCACACCACAAGGCTGGCCGAGGTTGAACCCTTCATCCGTCTGGCCGTCAGAGTCGTTATCGATGCTGTCACAAAGTTCTGGCTCTTCCGGCGGCTCTTCACACGAAATTCCGCCCGCGGGGTCGCAAACGTATGTTCCGCCGTCACCGCAGGGCGCCCCTATATTCGGGTCATAAGCACAGATAACCATTCCATTCTCGCAATGAGCGACTCCGATGCAATCTCCGTCCCGGCACAATACCAGTGGGATATCTTCATCAATCAGGCCATCGCAGTCATTGTCCCTCTCGTCGGGACACTCACCTTCAGTGGCCCCGGGGGAAACGAAACGATCCGAATCGTCGCAATCGCCTTCGGATTCCGCGAATCCATCCCCGTCATTATCGATGTCCAGAGCAGTACACGGGGTAACACCATCATTTACTTCCACCCATTTACTCCCATTGCAGACGCACAGCCGCCAGATCGGGGTAAGGTAAATCGTTCCCGCATGGGAGGTGTCGCAAGGGCACGGCGTCTGGTCCCTGGAGGGGAGACGCATCGCGTCATCCATTCTGGTGACAAATCGCCCATCATAGGCGCTCCCATCGGCATGTCCGGCATCCAATCCGATGGCATTTCCGGTGATCGACAAACCGGTCCCGACATTCACGCTCAACGTGTCATTCTCGTTCTGCAATCCCGGACCGATCAAAAATGACGGCAAGTCGCCGGTTTCACCTTTTCTGGCCAGGATATTCCAGAATTCGGGATGCGGGGGGAGGTTTGAAGCATCCGACAAGTTATCGGATGTACAGATGTAACTCGTTCCATCCAGGTATACGACATCGCCGATCCCATATGAAGTGTTGGTCTCCCAGTTCCCCCTCCATTTAAATACAATCGAAACCTGGTATTCCCCATTGACCCCTGAAGCGACCTGTAATGAATAGACCGATTCTTCGAGTCCGATTTTACCGTCATTGTCAATGTCACCTAGTAACGCCGCATTCACCTGCAATAGAATCAGACAGGGAAGCGCCACTGCACATAAAACGATAACGATTCTTCTTCGGTTCATTTAATGCTCCTTGCGTAAAGCAGTTCTGACTGGCGATGGGTCCGCGGTTATATGCAAATACATTACCCAAAGCCTTGTCTTCGATGTCGGATTATCAATCATCTGAACTTTTGAAACCTTTTTATGTATACAGTTTGCCTCAGCCATGTCGGCCTCAATAATGACTGCTCACGAATCAGGAGTAATCGGATTCCCGGTACCCAGTCTTAATCGAAAAATAGATTATGTGAAATTGTTTCCGATTACAACAACTAAATTTTAACTTGCAAAAGTTAAAAACTATTTGAATATATTGAACTTTAAAGAATTTGGCATGCTTTGTTGAACAGTTAAAAAAATACCGGATCTTTCTATTATATGAATCCTCAAAATAATTACTAATTGTCATTGAGTATTCCCTACCGATGCGCTATGAAATATCGAGCCAAATAAAGAGTTCTACAGCAAAAGGATATTGTAATTTGAGCATCACGCGCGTCCGGGAAAATGCATCGAAATACCGCATCGCCATCATTGCCGGAGCATGCTGTCTGGCTTTCCTGCTTCTCTTTGTTACCCATTGGCGAAAGGATCCATCACAGATCCCGAGTGAACGTGCGCCTCACGAATACCCTTTCCCGGACAGCCCGCTCGACATAAAGGGATTCTCGTACCAGGGGATGAGGGACGGTCAAACGCTCATTTCGATAAGCGCCCGCAGGTTCAATGTGCAAAAGAAAAAGATCGGCGCTTTTAGTGTCGGTCTGCTCAACGAAGTCAGCTTCGAGAACGCCACGTTCAGAATTTACGGCAAAATCAAAAAAGACAATCAGCAAGACCCCGGAATGCTTCGGTTCGAGAGTGACAATCCGTTTGCAAGTGACATTTTCAACGGATTTCCGGTACAGGGGATCTCAGGCATTCAGGCATCCCCAATAATTCTTGAATTTCTTGCCGGCGATAAACGGGTCAGCTCCCTGATTGCGAAAAATTGCCGCTATGATGTCAACGGAAAATCGATCCTTCTTACCGGCAAAGTTCAGGGGGTTTCCGGCGATCGCCGAATATCGGCGGATAACTTGAGGATACCGACGGATTCTTTTCTTCTTTTCGGATCAATTGATGTGGTCACCCAGGGTGTGGAAACGGACCGGTCCTCAAAGATGACATGCGTGGATCTTTTCTTCCAGTCTCCGCATACCCCGGGAAAAGATAAAAACTCTTGAGCGGCTCAGATTCTGTTTTTGAATACCTGATTGTCGGGATTATGAAAAAAGGGAGGTAAAGATGAAACGATTTTTGGTTTTTATGGGTTGCCTGGTCCTGCTGGTGGGAAATGCAGGAATCGCGTCAGCTTCAATTACGTCCCAGGCCCTGGTCGCCGAAGGGCGAACGCTGCTCTTCAATAACGGCATTCAATCGTATGCGGGTATTCTTGCCGCAAGGGATAAATTCCAGAGCGCCCTGACCGATGATCCCACAGACGATGCGGCCCATGCATTCCATGCCGCAACTTCCCTGATGGCCTTCGCCCTGGAAGAAGGCGGAGGCGCCGAAGCACAGACCCTGCGGGATCTGGCCGGAGCATTCGGCATTCCTTTCGATGCCACCATCGACAATCCGGCATTCGGACTTCCCTATAGCGAACCTCCGGACATTTATGGAAGCCCTTATATACCGGAAACCGCGCCAGACGGTAAAGGCGTGGAACAATTCATGGTCGGCCCCCTGATGGGGCTCATCGATGATGCCATAAGCCACCTGAGCCAAATCAGCAGCGGCTTCAACACGATCCTGACAACCTCGGAAACCGGGTCCACCCCGGTGGAAATCGATTACGGGGACATCCTTCTGGCCCGTGCCGTCCTGAAAGGGGCCAAGTGTTTCTTATCCATTACGACCGCCTATAATTTTGAAATCGATCTACGGGATGTACTTTTTGCGGCGTTCAATGAAAACCTGTTGCAACTGCAACGGGATATCATAGACAAATACCCGAATTTTCTGCGCCTCAATGGCGTTAATGGCGCGGAAGGGAAAGCCGCCCTTGCCACCGCAAAGACCGCATTGATGGCCGCATTCGAGGATTACTACTTCGCTTTGGATTTCATCTTCGATGAAACGGATGACCAGATCGATGACTTCTTCTACTTCGAAATACCCGAGGATTATGCCGACGCCCAGCTGATTCCATACTACTTCAGCGAGATCGAATCCTCCCTGGTGGAAAACCGGCCGGCCGTATTTACGGAAACAACAGACGTCTGGCGCCTGGAAAATGGCACGGGGGGATGGCTCGAATTCGAAGTCGATGCCTTGTTAGATGGCCGGTATGAAGGAGACGAAATTCACGGCGATGGGGCCCTTCTCTTCTCCTGGGGGTGGGTCGAGGATTTCCACATCGACGGGACGAATATCTCTATTCTCCTGGAAAGTGGCATATGGTGCCCGGCACAAAACAACCACATCTATCCGCAGTATACTCTGCAGGGAACCCTTTCCGGCGATCAGATCCTGAACGGCACCTACAGCTACATCGGTTGCGACCAGCAGGTCATTACCGGCGGGTTCACCGGCACCCGAATCACGGAAACCGAAGAAATCCGGATCGACTTCAATGCGCTTTTCGGAAATTCGGGAACCATTTCCCCGGCTAAGCCGGCGCTCGATATCCGCTCCGCAATGCCGGAATTCGATCGGTTTAACGGCATTCTTCCCGGTACGTTCCCGGGAGCCCCGGTATTAAACGGCATCATTCCGGATCTCATTTCAAACGACGATCTGATCCGGGCGTTTGAGCTCCAGCCGGGGGGGGACTTCCCTATTCCGGTGATTTCGAATGGGGGCATCGTAATTGACGGGGCTGTCTCCGATTGGCCGGCAGGAACACTGGTGTTCTCCGATATGACCGAAGATGAAGATGAAGACGCGGATTTCCCGGGCGCGGATATACAGGACCTGCGGCTGGCAAAGGATGCGGAATACCTGTATGTCGCCATGACTCTCGCGGACGGTAACCCGAATCCGGTAAGCGGCATGAACTATGTTTTCCGGGCAAGTTCGGACTGGGAAGAGGACGATGATTACGAGGATCGGTTCACGGCGGCAACCTTTGACGGCACCAGCTGGATACCCGGCGTTTTTGAGGGGAATCAGTGGGGTTTTTCAACAATCAACCAGTACCCATCTTTCCAAGCCGCGGCCGGCAATCAGGCAATCGAATGGAAGGTGCCCCTCGCCGATGTCGGGGATCTGGCCGGCAAATTCATCCGGGTTTTTTCCTATAACAACAATCCCCCTTATGAAATCAGCGACGACAACAGCACCCGCATGCAGATGGATACTGCAACCGCGGCAGTTACCGTCAATTTCAATCAATTCGCCTATTCGGCCGGAAATATTTACATCGGCGCCTTCGCCGGCCCCAGCCCGGATTCCCCTTCCCTGGGTGGGGCTTACCTGAGTGGGCCGGGAACGGCCGAAATATCCGGGCTGCCGGTCGGTTCGACGGTCTACTTTTTCGCCCGGTGCGATACGGATGACAACGGGGTAAAGACCTTCGGCGACTATTGGGGAAACACCGGACCGTATACCATTCAACCCGGCGGCAACCCGGTTCCGCTCGAAATGGAATTTGTAATCAATGATTCCTATCCCCTCACCAAGCCCGGATTGTACCGGGTATTCGGTTCGACCGATTCACACTTCAGTCTGCCCCAGTTTGCCCCTGTCTCCGATAATCCGAATGAGATGTCATGGGGAACGAACTGGGTCCTCCTGGGGGAATCGAATCAGACACAGACCCTCAACGCGGGGCAATTTTACAAATACCTGATGATTATCTGGCATGACGATTTCCCGTTTAGTCTCGATGCTGTGGAAGATCTTACTGCCCAGACCGCCATCGGCCTAAATGCGGACGGAACATCGGCTAATTTTGATTATGCGGCCTCGGATTACATCTACGATGAAGACATCATCGGTCGTGCGGACGGAAAGTTTTACGAGAGCCGGAACAATTACGGGTATCTCATCCTCGCCATGCCGGCCGACAGTGTATCTACCGCCGCCCCGCGACAACTGAAAATCACATTGATACCCAAGGCCGCCAACGACAACTTCGCCGATGCATTTCCCATTACCGGGTCAGTCGATCAGGCTGCCGGACATAATGCGGGCGCCACCGGTGAGACCGGAGAACCGGACCACGCGGGATATTCCGATGGCCAATCCGTATGGTGGCGCTGGACGGCGCCGTCCAGCGGTACAGTGGTCATGGACACATTCGGAAGTTCGTTTGATACATTGCTGGCTGTTTATACAGGAAATTCCGTGGACAACCTGAACTGCATCAGATCCAATGATGATTCGGGAAATGCGCAGAGCCGCGTCATTTTTAGCGCAACTGGAGGAATGAATTACCAGATTGCCGTTGACGGCTATCATGGCAGTTATGGCCAGATCGTTCTCAACTGGACGTTGATCTCGCCGGAGCCGCAGAAAGATATTTTGCCCGGAGGCATCCCGGATACCGGACAAAGCAAATGTTTTGACAACCTGGGGGAAATTTCATGCCCGCAATCCGGTGAGGCGTTCCATGGTCAGGATGCCCATTATGTCGGCCCACGATCCTACACCAAACTCGATGCCCAGGGGAAAGTGCTCCCGTATGATACCGCCAACTGGTCCATGGTGCGGGACAACGTGACCGGGTTGATCTGGGAGATCAAGGGAAATCCGGATGGAAATACCGACTATAATAATCCAAACGATGCGGACAATATCTATACTTGGTTTAATCAGGATTCGGGAACCAATGGCGGCAGTGCGGGTACCCCTGGCGACGGCACCGATACGACCGATTTCATCGCCACTCTGAACGCCATGCATTATGGAGGGCATAACGATTGGCGCATACCAACGATAAATGAACTGACATCGCTCGCTCACCTGGGGCGCTGGCCCACTGTCGATCTCGCTTTCTTCCCAGAGACCATGGCGTCCTATTGGGCATACTGGTCCAGCACTCCCCATGCCAATAATACAGAGAATGCATGGGTATTGGGCTTTAACAGCGGCGACATATTTAATCTTTACAAAAGCAACCAGTGTTATGTCCGCGCCGTTCGCGGTGGACAGAATGGAGCACCGGAGTTCGAGAACAACGGCGATGGGACTGTTACCGATGTCAGAACCGGCCTGATGTGGAAACAGGCGACTGACGCATCATCCACCTGGCAGGCGGCCATCTCGCATTGCGAGAATCTCGAATTTGCAGGCTATGATGACTGGCGCCTGCCGGATCGAAACGAACTGCAAACCCTGATCGATTTTGAGAAGCTTTCCCCGTTCCCTGATACCGAATCCAGTTCACCGTATTGGACGGCAACTACCCAGACGAACAATACGAACCAGGCATTTACGGTTGACTTCTTCTATGATGGTTGGACCTTCGGCAATCCTAAAGAAAACAGCAACTCGATCCGGGCCGTTCGCGGCGGGCAGTCCGGTTCCCTGCCGTACTGGACCATCAAGTCGCCCGCCAGGGCATCCCGGTGGGCGATCGGAGAAACCGTGCCGTTATCATGGGATACATCGCTCTTTACCGGCGATGTGACCATCAGCATTTCACGAGATGGCGGCAAGACCTTCGAGATGCTTGCCACCGTCAACAATAGCGGGATTTACGAGTGGCGGATCGTTGGCGCGGAATCGGTAAACTGCATGCTCAAAATTACTGAAGCGGCAGACCCGTCAAAAACAGCTCTCCGTGGACTGTTTACCATCGGGGCCGAGGAAATGATCAGCGGGGATATAAATAACGACAAGGTTCTGGATCTGGAGGATGCCATCCTGGCGCTCAAGATTGCCGTCGGCGTGAATACCGGCATTTCTATTCCGCTGGAAAATGATGTTAATGGGGATGGAAAAATCGGTTTACCGGAAGCAAGCTATATTCTGGAGGTGCTGACGGGCATGAGAGACTGATGCCCCCATAATGCTTGCATCGATCAATGGGCACGGATTTGCGCTGAATGAAAAATGTTCAGTGCAAATCCGTGTCTTATTTTCATGCCCTGCTAATTTCACTCCGGTACTGGTTAACGCTGACATCCTGCAGCCACACATGATCTTAGATCCTTTCCGGTAACAAAAAGACTTCTCATAATCAAGGTTGATGAAGTCATAGAAAGCTGTGATTGCCAACTGGCATTAAGCCAAGAACCAAGGCCTCGATCCCTCCACGGTACCGAGGCCTCCGTGTTTCAATTCTGCGTTCGCTGGCGCCCACCTCCTCTAATCGCAATAGCAACGACATTACAGGGTTTCCAGTGAAGCAGGTGTATAAATCTCGATTCATGGCGAGGACGAGTGCAGGTCAATATTTGATATATCCAAGAACGGGAGGCAGCGGGATAGTCCCGCCTAAAGATTTATGCAGCCCTTCTTTTCACCGGTTCTTATCGCATTTGCATTTATCTTTTTCTGGTTAACCGGTTCGCTCCAGTTATTGAGTTACCTCCTTGGCAGAAAGGAATCGGGCGGGTTTGAAACTCGCCCCGACGGCCGCTTCGATGTAGGGACGGGTTTCAAACCCGCCCACTGGAGTTTTCCTTATAACCAGACATCTTTATTCGGTTCTATGGGTATTCCCGTTCAAGTACGGAATGACGCTTGTCTGCCACCTGCCATCTTGTCTCACCGCATTTCATAGGGGATTTCCCCGCTTTCATGACATTGCGTTTCCTGACACCAAATAAAAAAGGGGGCGTGAAAACGCCCCCTTTCCTATGATCAGTATTTGATTCTACTTATCGGGAAAGAATCCCGATAAAGCAGGTCCCATCGCTTCCACCACCCGAACCGCCGGTCCCGGGTCCACTCGGATCGATGATACGGCCATCCGGATTTTCAATCAAATCCCCGTTGCCGCCATCTTTGAGAGTAAGGGTGACCGAGACAATCGATTTTCCGTCCGCACTCATGTTTTTGACAACATCGGCGTACTCGTAGAAGATGCCTTTATTCGGATCATATTTCCACCAGGCGAATTTGCTGTCATTTTTGATCGGTTCTGAAAAATAAACCGTTACCACGGCGGTATCGCCAGGGTTCGGCACATCCAGGGCGATTTCAACCAATCCGTAAGGAAGGTTCGGCACTTTTCCGACCACATCCTTGAAATCTTTCGGATCTACGGAACCGCACTTGGTAATGGTTGCATTTTCAGATTTGAGACCGATCTGAACGGTATCTTTTGTTACCGATTTCATAATTTTTTGTTCATCGGTAATTACCGGATTGCCATCCAGCAGGAAATCACCTCCGAGTTCCACGACATCGCCTTCTCCAAGCTGACTGTCGGTCCTTATTCCATTTATGCCATAATCGACGCCTTCAACCGTGACAAACGAATAGGCCTGGGAAGGTTCCGACCAGAAAATGCCATCATGGAACATGACCCGCCAATAATAAGACGAATTGCTTTCGAGAACCATATCCGTCGGCACGATAATACTAAGGAGATTAACCTCGCTGATTTCATCGTACACCAATGAATCTTCGGTGAACAATTGATCCGTGGCCACTTGCCAGCGGGTCATGGCATGGGCATCTCCATCCTGATCGCTGAAGGCTTCCGTCTGCAGCTCCGCCATCAACGGCACGCCAGCGGCGGCATTAACCGGAGATTTCAAGACAGGCGCTTCCGGCGGATAAATGATATTGACCGTCACCGTTGCCGCCTTTGTCACCGTGCCGCAATCGTTGATGGCGGTAAGGGTATAGGTTGTCGTTTCCTGGGGAGTAACCGTTGTGTTGCCGGCATCCGCAACCTCTCCGATAGCGTTGTCGATGGAAACCGTCGTTTCACCTTCACCGGTCACCGTCCAGGTCAACACCGTACTGTCACCCAAGGTTATCGTGGCGGG
>Ga0209347_1005368_pt1 | contig 12247 bp, 7 predicted proteins | sample AutmiccommuBRH23_FD_187382 | JGI IMG/M metagenome (GOLD analysis project Ga0209347, IMG submission 187382) | Deep subsurface microbial communities from Mt. Terri, Switzerland - Autotrophic microbial communities BRH/23 (SPAdes) (version 2) | ecosystem: Environmental > Aquatic > Deep subsurface >...
GTTCGCAGCTTACCCCCACGGTCCCCGCTCCGTCGCCACAAGCCGCGGTAAAGAACCGCGGCCACGGAAAGACCGCGGCTTCGTGGCCACGCAGCGGAATCGTGGGGCTTTAGGCAAACAGGGTTCGCAGCTCCCTCCCTCGGTCCCCGCTCCGTTGCCACAAGCCGCGGTAAAGAACCGCGGCCACAAAAGAGCCCGGCCACGGGAAGTCGCTCCCGCCCCTCCTTGTTCCCCCTGCCGCACATGAGCCTTACCCCTCAACTCAAGACCCGCGTCGGGATGATCTCCCTCGGCTGCCCCAAGAACCTCGTCGATGCCGAGATCATGCTCGGGCAGCTGCGCGAGGAGACCGAGGTCGAGCTGACCCAGGACCTGGGTGACGCGGACGTGGTCATCGTCAACACCTGCGGGTTCATCGACGCCGCGAAGAAGGAGTCGATCGACACGATCCTCGAGGTGGCCGAGCGGAAGCGCGAGGGCGTCCGGCGGCTGATCGTCACCGGCTGCATGGTGCAGAAGTACCGCGGCGAGCTTCAGGAGGCGATCCCCGAGATCGATGCGTTCGTCGGGCTCGATCACCTCGACGCGATCACGGCGGCCGTCACCGGGATCGCGCCGGATGACTCTGCTCCGGTCAAACGGAAGATGTCGGTCCGCCTGTACGAAGACCTTCCGCGCGTGCTCACGCACGGCAAGTCCCACGCGTATCTCAAGGTTTCCGAGGGGTGCTCGAATCCCTGCACCTTCTGCGCGATCCCGCAGATGCGCGGAAAGTTCCGCAGCCGGAGTCTCGATTCTCTGGTAGCCGAGGCGAAGCAGCTCGAGGGGCAGGGGGTGATGGAGCTCTGCCTCATCGCCCAGGACACGACGCGCTACGGGCAGGACATCGGCGTCGATCACGGGCTGACGCGGCTCGTCGAGCGGCTTCTCGCGGAGACGAGCTTCCCCTGGATCCGTTTTCTCTATGCCTACCCGGGAAGCCTCGACTGGTCGCTTTTCGAGCTGATGGGGAAGGAGCCGCGATTCGTCTCCTACTGCGACATCCCCCTGCAGCACGCGAGCGAGAACGTCCTGAAGACGATGCGCCGCCCGGGTAATCCGGCCGAGTATCGGGCGATGATCGCGCGGATGCGCGAGCTCGTTCCCGACATCACCCTCCGCACGACGTTCATCGCCGGCCATCCCGGCGAGGGACCGAAGGAGTTCGGTGAGCTCTACGACTTCGTCGCCTGGGCCGAGTTCGATCACCTCGGCGTCTTCCCGTACTCACCCGAAGAAGGGACGCCGGCAGCCCGCAGCGAAAACATCCCGACGCGCAGGACCGCCGAGCGCCGGATGGCGAAACTGATGGAGCTCCAGCAGACGATTGCTTCGCGGAAGAACGAGGCGAGACTCGGTAAGACCTTCGAAGCGATCGTCACCGGCGTCTGCGAAGAGACCGAGCACCTGCTCGAGGGACGCCTGATCAGTCAGGCTCCCGAGATCGACGGTCGTCTGCTCGTCAACGACGGCATCGAATTCCTCCCGAAGGATCTCCCCGCATTCGCGCGGGTCGAGATCAGCGACGCGCATCCATATGATGTCGTGGGCGCGGTCGTCGAGTAGCTCGGCAAGGCCAGAAGCCAGAAACCAGAAGCCAGAAGAAACGGCGAAGGCAGAAGGCAGAAGGCAGAAGTAAAGGCAAAGGCGGTGAGGAGTGCGCCGTCATCCTGAGGGAGCGCTGCAGTGACCTTGCCGTCGCGAAGAAGGTGGGCGCGACCGAAGGATCTCCAAATGCGAAGAAGTTACCCTTCGGCCGGGATCCCGCAATTCTCCTTCAGTCGCGCACGCGGTTCACGCGAAGTCACCCTCCCAGCGGCGCTCCCTCAGGACGACTGGACCTGGCTTCCGCCTTTCCTGGTCCCTGGCCCCTAGTCCCTAGCCCCTAAAAAAAGGCCGCCCTTTCGGGCGGCCTTTCTCGTTTCGATGGATCGGTGAATCAGAAGCGGAACTTCACGGCCGCCTGGTACTGGCGCGGCGGGGAGTTGAAGTCGAGACCGTTCTCGACCTGGAAGTTGTTGTTGCGTGTGATCTGGTAGGTGGGCGCCGAGGATGACCCGGTCTGCCGGATCGTGAACTCGTTCTGGTTGAAGCTGGTGATGAACGTGTTCTCCTCGTTGAAGACATTGAAGACTTCGGCGATCAGCTCGAGCTCGACTCCGTACGGAAGTCCGAAGCTCTTCGCGAGACGAAGGTCGAAGTTGGTGAAGTCCGGCTGGTTCTCGGTGTTGCGTCCGAGGATGCGCGCGCCGCGCTCGTTGAGGAACGCTGCGAATTGAGCCGGCGTAGAGCCGTTGGCCGCGGTAATGTCGATGACCGAGCCGTTCGAGTCGACGAACACGGGAACGTTGACGCCGATACGGGAGAGGCCGGTGAGGCTTCCCGGTCCGCCGCTGTAGAAGATGTTCCGAGTGTAGGGCTGACCGGTGCGCCAGTTGAAGATGCCCGACACGAGGAAGCCGTAGGGCAGCTCGTAGGTGGCGCTGGCGACCACGCGATGCGGAGTGTCGTAGTCGGCCGGTCCTTCGCTGATCTTCGAGTTGTACGGATCATACGAGAACGAGGTCGAGGTGGACCGGGAGTTGGAGTCCTGGTCGATGGCTTCGGACCAGGTGTAGTGCGCGAGCCAGCTCAGCTTCGAATCGCCGAGAGCGATCTTGCGGAAGCCGAGCGTGACGGCGGTGTACTCCGCCTCGGCGTCCGAGACGTGCATGCGAACGTCGCGGAAGTCGGGGAACGGCTTGTTCGAGGTCGCGGTGGTGTACTGAATCAGGTCGCCGAACATCAGGCCCGTCGGAACGGCGTTCACGTTGACGAAGCGCTGCTGGTTGGTGTGATCGGCGTAAACGCCTTCGATCTCGAAGCTGTAGGAATTGCCGACCTGCTGCTCGTACCCGAGGCTCATGCGCAGCGATTCCTGCGCTTCGAGGTCGGGCGAGACGACGGCGATGTCGAGAACGGCCGACGGATCGACTCCCTCGAGTTGCGCCGGGGTGAAGAGATTCGGATAGGTCGGGCAGGTCACGCGCGAGCAGTCGAACGTGTAGTTGTTGAAGAGACCGCCGATCTGCTGCAGCGGCTGCGCGTAGAGGATCGCAGGTATGAAGTTGAAGTACATGCCCGCGCCGCCGCGAAGGACGGAGCGACCGTCGCCATTGAAGTCATAGGCGAATCCGGCGCGAGGAGCGAAGTTGCCGTCGTCCTCGATGAAGTCGTCGTCGAGGCCGGCGTAGCGCCCGTCGTTCAGCGTCTCATAGACGTTGCGCAGCGGCTGCGGCATCGACTGGGCGTCGTAGCGAACGCCGTAGTCGACCGTCAGCCGGTTGTTGACCCGCCAGGTGTCCATCAGGAACAGGCCCCACTGGTCGAAGTCATACGAGTTGACCGGGCTGATGCCGAATCCCTGCTCGAAGCGCGAGGGGGTGTTGGCGAGAAATGCTTCCGGTGTGTTGAACGTGAAGTCACCCGCCAGATCGCGGACGAACAGGTTCGCCACGTCGACGGTCAGATAGTTGAATCCGCCCTTGACGAGGTGATCGCCGGCCACCCAGGAAAGGGTGTCCTTGATCTCCCACTTCTCCTCGTCCGTTCCGTTCGGCAGGAAGTCCACCTGGCCGAAGCTCACGGTGCCGCTGCTGATTCCGGTGATGCGGGTCGACGGGAAGCTGGTGGTGAGGGCGTTGATCGGCCGCTCTTCCAGCGAGTACTGAGCGAGCGCGAAGTTGTAGAGCGACGGGGAGAAGATGGTGTCCATCTGCGCCACGTAGCTGTTGACGGTGTTGAACTCTTCGCCCTGGGCGGAGAGGGTCGCGTTGTTCTCGGACGGGAAGTTGTTGAAGTCCGACCCGTTCCAGCGAATGTTGAAGTGGCTGTTGTTCGCGATGTTCCAGTCGATCTTCGCGAGCAGGGTGTCCTGGTTCTCGCGCGTTTCGTAGCGGAACTGCTGGTCGAGCGAGCCGCCGGTGAGGCTCTCGAGCTTCGCCACGACCGCATTGCGGATCTCAGGCGAAAGAGCCTGGAACTGCGAGGTGGTGCGGAAGTCGAGAATGTTGGCCGGCTCTTCGATCTTCTGGAAATCGCCGTTCACGAAGTAGAAGAGGCGGTCCCGGATGATCGGGCCGCCGGCCGCGAAGCCGTACTGGTCGGCATTGCGGGGCTCGAAGAACTCGTCGATCCCCTCGATGCTGCGCTCGTCGGCCCAGTCCTCGTCGCGGTGGTAGTAGAACACTTCACCGGTGAGGTCGTTCGTGCCGCTCTTGGTGATCGCGTTGACCGTGCCGCCACCGCCGCGCGAGTACTCGGCGCTGTAGGAGGAACGGATGACCTGAAACTCGCGGATCGCTGCCTGCGAGAAAACGTACGGGGCCGCCGTGCCGCCGCGCTCTTCACCGAAGAAGTCCGAGTTCGCGTTGGCGCCGTCGATGTTGAAATCGGTCGACATGCCACGCGCGCCGTTGAGCGACACACGGCCGCCGAACGAGTTCGACACGCCGGGGGTCAGCGAGACGAGGTCCTTGAAGTCGCGCCCGAGAATCGGGAGGTTCTCGATCTGGGTCTGAGTGACCGCCTCGGTCGAGCCCGACTGAGTCGTGTCGACGAGCGGCGCTTCGGCCGTGACCGTGATCTCTTCGGCCACCGCGGGGCTCAGCGTGAAGCGGACGTTCGCCGCCTGTCCGAGGAAGACCTGGACGTTGTCGCGAACGGTGCGGCCGAGGCCGACCAGCTCCGCAACCACCCGGTACTGGCCGGGGGGGAGCTGCGGCAGGTTGTACTGCCCGCTGGTCTCGGTGTAGGCCGTTCGAGTGAGGCCCGTCTGGATATTGGTGGCGGTGACCGTCACCCCGGGAAGCGCGGCTCCCGAGCTGTCGACGACCGAGCCGTTGATCTCGCCGGTCGTGGTGCCCGTCTGGGCGAACACGGTGCCGGTGACGAGAATCAGGCATAGCACAGCCTGAAAAATGCGATTACGCGACATAAACCCTCCTACGGATTTTGGACCCGGCTTTGGACGAACCGGGATCGGTTTGTGAACTCTGAATCAATGTAGTAGTCGGCGCCTGCAAGATACCCGAACCCCCGCCCGCCGCGAACACGTCTCGCGAGGAGAACTCGTAAAATTTAGGGAAATCACGCCGCGCCACTCACACCCGGCTGGACCAAAGCCGGGCCTGCTGCATGTACTAAAAACTCTTCAGGAACGCTTCGTTCGAGGGGAACTTCTGCAGCCTCTCGAGCAGCATTCTCATCGCATTCGTCGGATCGGTGCCCGCCAGGGCCCGCCGCAACGTCTGAATCTTCGGCAGAACATCCGGCCTGAGCAGCTTCTCTTCCTTCCGGGTTCCGGTCTGGGCGATGTTGATCGCCGGGAAAATCCGCCGCTCGAACAGCCCGCGGTCGAGCACGATCTCGGTGTTTCCCGTTCCCTTGAACTCCTGGAAGATGACCTCGTCCATTCTCGAGCCGGTATCCACGAGTGCCGTCGCGACGATCGTCAGCGAGCCCCAGTCCTCGGCGTTGCGCGCCGAACCGAAGAACCGCCGAGGCTTTTCCATCGTCCGGGCGTCGATGCCGCCCGACATGATCCGGCCACTCGATTTCTGCTCGTTATTGTACGCCCTCGACATCCGGGTGATCGAATCGCAGAGAATCACCACGTCGTGCTTGAGCTCGACCAGCCTTCGCGCGCGCTCGAGAACGACCTCGGCGATGGTGATGTGGTTCTCCGCCGTTTCATCCGAGCTCGACGCGATCACTTCGCCTTTGACCGACCGGCGAACGTCGGTGACTTCTTCCGGCCGTTCGTCCACCAGCAGGACCATCACGATCACGTCGGGATGATTCGTCTCGATCCCGTGGGCGATGTCCTTGAGCAGAGTCGTCTTTCCTGCCTTCGGAGGAGCGACGATGAGGCAGCGCTGCCCTTTCCCGAGCGGGGCGAGCAGGTCGATCACCCGCGTCGTCAGCCGCTCGGACTCGGTCTCGAGCTTGAACTGCTCGAGCGGGTCGATCGAGATCAGCTCCGAGAACGGACGCCGCGCCTCGAGGAACTCCTCGAGCGGCATCTGCTCGACCTGCTCGAGCTGGTTGAGCTCGGGCCCATGCCCGCCGCGCCGCGCCTGACCGATCAGCCGGAGGCCCGGCTGGAGGTGGTGGCGCTCGATGAGGGACCGCGGAACCGTGGGATCACCCTGCTGCGGAACGTAGTTGTTCGCCGGGTTGACCAGCAGTCCCGAGCCGTTCGGCTTGAGGTAGAGCACGCCGTCGACCGGCACCGGCTCGCCGCTCGGAGGAGCGGACTCGGTCTCGGATCCGTTCTCACCCTGAGCCGAATCCTTCCGGCCGCGGTGGCGGGAGCGACGGCGTCGCGAGCGCCCCGGGCGAGCTTCGCCCGCCGGGTGTTGCGCTTCGCCGTCCTGAGGAGGAGCGGTGTTCGGGCCTTGTCCCTGCCCGGAGCCTGGGGGGCGTCGCCTTCGGCGTCGCCGCTTACGTGATGTGCGTTCGTCCGTTGTCATGCAAATCCGTCGTCTCAAAAAAAACGACTCGGGTTCCGATTGCTTGACGGTTCGAGGCGGAGAGGCTTTCTCTCGACGCCCGGCAGGAATGCCCTTCGCGAATCCGCCGCACGAGGTGCCCGGTCAGTATGCGCGAGCCCCCCTCGAAATTGCAAGCGGAAACTCCTCGTCGTTTGAGCCCTTCCTGAATCTCCCCACCCCGCCGATCCATTCCCGCTTTCGTTGACCTCGACACCGGGATCCGTGCAACAATGTCTCCATCGCGACCCCGCCCATGGCTGAGACGGTCCTCGTCATCGAATACGAGCCGCGTTATATCGAAAGGCTCCGAGAAGCGTTCGCCGGCACGCCGGTGAAACTGTCGTTTGCCCGTGACGGCCGGGAAGCGCTCGAATCACTCCAGCAATCGCGCCCTTCGGCGGTCATTCTGTCCTGGATCCTTCCCAAGACCGACGTCACGCAACTCATTGCGTCGATTCACGCGGCGGGCGATCCGCGCATCCCGATCCTCCTCACCGTATCCGGCTACAGCGGACGCGACTCTCATGCGGACGCGCGGCGCGTCGGCGCCGAGGATCTCCTCGCGAAGCCGTTCAGCCCGTCCGACCTGATCGCGCGCGTCGAAGCGCTCCTCGGCCATCCGATCGAGAGAGACTCTCCCCTCGACACCGGTACTTCGCCCGGGTTCCATCCGGCGGCTGCCCACGCCGTCGCCGCGGGGGAGAGCGACCGGATCGGCTCCCAGGAGATCTTCGGTGAGCTGACCGACGACGAGCCCGAGCCAAAGGTGACGGCCGCTGATCAAACCGGAGCCGCGGCAAAGGGCGACGACCTCGACGCGCTGCTCGATCAGACCCTCATCTCGTTGCGGCGGAAGAAGGCGCCCGCACCGGCCGCGAAGGGGGAGCCGCTGTCCGAGCTCGACCGGCTGGTCGAAGACACCCTCTCCGGGCTGCGGCGGAAATCCCCGGCGCAATCTCGTCCTCCCGCGGCCGAAGTCCCTGCGGCCGAAGCTCCTGCAGCCGAAGTTCCCGCCGTCGAGCCCGATCCGTTCCCCGAGCCGGAAGCTCTCGAAGCTCCGGCGGAAGAGCTGGCGTCGCTCCCCGAGGGAGACGAGACGCACACCGCGCGACCCGGGGCCCGCTTCGGACAGTTCGTGCTCCGCGAACGGATCGCGACGGGAGGAATGGCCGAGATCTGGCAGGCGCAGATGCAGGGCGTCGAGGGGTTCGAAAAGCTCGTTGCCATCAAGCGGATCCTTCCTCATCTGGCCGCCGACCAGGAGTTCGTCGGCATGTTCATCGACGAAGCGAAGATCGCGGCCCGGCTGAACCATCCGAACATCATTCATATCTACGATCTCGGCAAAGCGGCCGACACCTACTACATCGCAATGGAGCTGGTGGACGGGCACGACCTGAAGTCGATCCTCCGCCGCGCGTCCGAGCGCGACTTTCCGATGGACCCGAGCCTGGCGATCTTCGTCGCCTCGCGTGTGGCAGCGGCGCTCGACTACGCGCACAGAAAAGAGCCGGGGCTGGTTCATCGGGACGTCTCTCCGCAGAACGTCCTCATCTCATGGGACGGGGACATCAAGCTCTGCGACTTCGGCATTGCGAAGGCCACCTCGAAGGTCTCGCACACCCAGAGCGGCGCGCTGAAGGGAAAACTTCAGTACATGTCGCCGGAGCAGGCTTCCGGCAGCTCGCTCGATGGCCGCTCGGACATCTTCTCCCTTGGCGTGGTCCTCTACGAGATGCTCACCGGAAGGAAGCTCTTCCGCGGTGAGAGCGAAGTCTCGGTGATCGATCAGGTGCGCAGCGCGAAGGTCGAAGCGCCATCGGTCGCGAACGATGAGGTGACTCCCGAGATCGACAGAATCGTGCTCAAGGCCCTCGCGCGCGAGCCCGAGCAGCGCTACGCGACCGCGGCGGAGATGGCGCGCGATCTGGAGCATGCGCTCTACGGTTTCAAGCCGACTCCCTCGGTCGCCGATCTGGCCGTCTGGATGCATCGGATCTGGGCCGCCACGCCGCCCGTCCAGGAAGTCACCGCGAGCGACATCGCGGAGCCGGAAGACCCGAAGGTGATCACGCTCGTCGCGCCACCGCCGGAGCCCGAACCTGTCGTCGCAGCGCCAATCGCGGCCGCGGCAGTCGCCGCAACAGAAGCGCGAGACCCCGAGCGCGCGACCGGTGAGCGGCACGTTGCCGCTCCGCTCTCGATGACCGCGCCGACCCAGGAGAAGAAAAGCCGCGCTACTCTCTGGGTCGCCCTCATCGCACTCGTCCTCGGCGCCGCCGGATTTGCAGCATGGCGCTTTGTCGGCGGTGCGAGTGGCGAGAAACCCGTCCAGGCTGCCGCTGTGACCGGGACGCCGGCCAGGCAGACGGCCGCGCCTCCGCCTCCAGTAGCCCAGCCTGCCGACACGACGGAGACCGCATCGGTCCCGGGAGACGGATTCCCGGCAGTCGAGATCGCGCCCGCCATTTCACCCGAAGACGTCGATCTCGAAGTCCAGCGCCGGCTCGAAGCCGAGCGCGCGCGTCTCGAGCGGCTTCGTCAGCAGGAAATTGCTCGATCGCAGCAGCAGAGCGCTCCACCGCCGCAGTCTCCGAGGACGACGACTCAGGCTCCGCCGCCGACTCCCGCTCCCGTGACGCAGACCGTTGCGCCCGAGACCAAGTCTTCTCCCCCGCCGGAGCCCACTCCTGCGCAGACCGCGACCGTGGAGGAAGCGGTGGCGACGACGACGCGTCCTGCGGCGCCGGCCTATCGCGCGGGGGATCTGGTCCCGCAGGGGACGCCCGGGCTGGTCGAGCCTTCACTCATTTCGCTGCGGAAGGTCAATTACCCGCCGATGGCGAAGGCGCGCAAGGTTCAGGGGATTGTCGTGGTGCGAGCTCTGGTAAACGAATCCGGAGCGGTCACGCAGGTTGAAATTCTGCGAAGCCCCTCGCCCGATTTCGGCATTGCGGCAGCCGCGCGGGACGCCGTCGAAGGCGCGAAGTTCACGCCGGCGAGGTTCGAGGGGCAGGCGGTCAAGACCTGGAAGACGCTGACCGTTCCCTTTACGTTATAATCGCCGCCCGTTTCCGTTCGAGGCGCCCGCGCGCCAACCACTCTCTTTGGGAGCCGCCGCTTGCCAGCCCTGACCGATCAGCAGCGCGAATTTTACGAGAACACGCTGAGCGTAACCCGCCAGGAGATGGAAGATCTGAAGAATCAGATCGAGGACGAGTTGACTCAGGTGAAAATCCGGATCGCCGAGCTGCAGGAAGCGCTGAATGCTTCGAAGCAGATGTACGACGCCGCCTGCAACCGTCTCGGGATCCCGAACGACCTCGAGGAAGTCGAGGAGCTCGAGAGCGGTCAGTAGGGGCGCAGCCGTGCGCCTTCCGTTCGCGCTCCTCCTCTGCGGTCTCATCTCCCAGGGCTGCAGTCCGCAGGAGGGACTCACCGTCATCGACGGGCTGGGGAGAGAAGTTCAGGTCCCCGAGCGTATCGAGCGCGTCGTCACCCTCGCCCCCAACGTCACGGAGCTCGTCGCCGCGGCCGGTGCGCTCGATCGCATCGTCGGCGTCGATTCGGAGTCCGATTACCCGCCGCCGATCGGCCGGCTTCCGAAGGTCGGACACCTTCACCCCAGCCTCGAGGCAATCGCCGCGCTCCGGCCCGACCTCGTCATCGCTTCGACCAGTGGGAATCCTCCGTCGCTCGAAGGATCGCTCGCCGCGCTCGGAGTTCCTCTCTACGTCGTGCGGACCGAACGCCTCGACGACATTCCCTCCGCGATCCGATCCCTGGGAGAGCTTTTCGGCGGAGGAGGAGAGGACGTCGCCGCCCAGCTGGAAAGAGATCTCACCGCCTCTCCACGCTCGGGCCGATCCGTTCGAGTCCTTCTCATGCTCTGGCCCGATCCGCTTTTCGTGGCGGGGCGCGAAACGTTCGTGAGCGACCTGATCGAAAGAGCAGGCGGAACCAACGCCGTAGCGATGAGCGGGTGGCCGGCCTACTCGCTGGAGGCCCTGGTCGAAGAGCCGCCGGACGTGATCCTCTATCCGGAGGATGCGATCCCGAGCGAAGTCATCGCCGAGTTGGGAGCGGAAGGGTCGCTGTGGAACCGCGTACCCGCGATCCGGAACGGGAAGCTTCACCCGATCCCGGACGACCTCGTCCTCCGGCCCGGCCCGCGCGTCGCCGAGGGACTCGCGGCCATCGACAGGATTCTCAAGATGGAGGAGGAGCGGTGAGCAGCCGCGGTGCGCTCACGAGGGGCCTTCTCGTCCTCGCCGTTCTTCTGCTTCTTTCCGCGGCAGCGGGGCTCTGGATCGGTGCGGTGGACCTCTCCTTCGAGGACGTTTCGAGCCGGGAAACGGCGCGCGTGATCCTGCTCCAGCTCCGGCTTCCGCGCGTGCTGCTCGCGGGACTGATCGGCATCGTCCTCGCGAGCGCAGGCGCCACCTTTCAGACCCTGCTTCGCAACCCGCTCGCCGATCCATTCATCCTCGGCGTCAGCGGCGGAGCGGCTTGCGGGGCCGCCGTCGCCACGGCCGTTGGAATCGGCGCCTTTCCGGGTGGCGTCGAGATCGCGGCGTTTGCCGGCGCGCTTCTCGCGACCGTTCTGGTGGTCGCGATCGCGCAACGGCACGGATCGATCGACTCGATGCGGCTGATTCTTGCGGGCCTCGTTCTCAATGCGTTCTTCTCCGCCACGATCCTTCTTTCTCTCTCGATGATTCGCGGCAGCGACCTGACGCGCGCGGTGCACTGGATGATGGGAAGCCTTTCGGGGACGACCTGGAGCGACGTTGCAGTGGTCGGTGTTGCTGCGCTCGTGTCGATGCTGGTGTTCCTGCTGATCGCGGGCGATCTGCGGATGCTTTCCTTCGGGGAGGAGGATGCGCGCTCGCGCGGCGTGGCAACCGAGCGGATCAAGCTGATCGGATTCCTCACGGCCTCGCTGGCGGTGGGCGCCGCCGTCTCGGCGAGCGGCATCATCGGCTTCGTCGGCCTGATCGTTCCTCACGCGGTGCGGCTCATCTGGAAACGCGATTACCGCGTCATCCTGCCGCTGTCGGCGCTCGCGGGAGCATGCCTGGTGATTCTCGCCGACCTCGCTGCCAGGACGATCAACGCGCCGGCGGAGCTTCCGATCGGCGCACTCACGGCGCTGCTCGGGGTCCCGTTCTTTCTCCTCCTGCTGAGGAGGTCTTCCTAGTGAGCCTCCTCGAGCTGGAGTCGGTACGCTATCGCTATCCGGGAACCGGCGCCGAGGTGCTGGCGGGAATCGATCTGCGCATCGAGGCGGGCGAGCTGGTGGCGATTGCGGGGCCGAACGGCTCGGGGAAATCGACCCTGATGAAGATTCTCGCCCGCGTGCTCATGCCTCATGCCGGGGAAGTGAAGCTCGAAGGGCGCTCGACGCGCGCGTGGCCGGGGCGGGAGTACGCGAAGAAGGTCGGATACCTGCCGCAGGACTCGACACCGGCGGGATATCTGCGCGCGATGGATGTGGTGCTGTCGGGGCGGGCGCCGCGGCTGGGGCGGTTCCAGTGGGAGAGCGAGGAGGACGTGGCGATCGCCCGCGCGGCGCTTCTCGAATGCGACGCAGTAAGTCTCGAGCAGCGGCTGATCGACGAGATGAGCGGAGGGGAGCGAAAGCGGATCGAGCTGGCGCGGGTGCTGGCGGGGGA
>Ga0209347_1005370_pt1 | contig 12238 bp, 11 predicted proteins | sample AutmiccommuBRH23_FD_187382 | JGI IMG/M metagenome (GOLD analysis project Ga0209347, IMG submission 187382) | Deep subsurface microbial communities from Mt. Terri, Switzerland - Autotrophic microbial communities BRH/23 (SPAdes) (version 2) | ecosystem: Environmental > Aquatic > Deep subsurface >...
CAGCCCGTAATCGAACTCATGATTGCCCAGGGTCACCGCATCATATTGCATCATGTTCATCGCCTCCACTTCCACCTTTCCCTTGAAGAGATTGAAGTAGGGGGTGCCCTGCAGGAAGTCACCGGCATCGAAGAGCAGCACGTGGGGATGCTCTTTTCTTACCTGTTCTATGTAGGTCGCCCTGCGCTCCACGCCTCCCTTGCCGGGGGCTGTCCTGTCGCTTTCGGGCAGCGGCTCAATGCGGCTGTGGGTGTCGTTGGTATGGAGGATGACTATATTTTTCTGGGGGGATGCCGTAAAGGCAATCGACAGGAGGATCGTAAGTATCAGGGTGGCTTGTTTCATCTCTTTCGGCTTATTGGGTGATGGTGATGCGGTCATCGAGCACCGATTTGATCTCGGTACCCCGGCGGGTTTGTTCTTTCACATAGTCGATCATCACATCGCGAAGCGTGATACCCGTGTTGACACTCGACAGGGCGTTGCGGAAGGCGGACATGTTGTCGTTGCCCTCTGCCAGGTAATCGAGCGTGACGATATGATAGATCCTGTTCCTGTCGACAGGCTTACCGTCGATGGTGACATTTTTTACCTTACCGCCTTCGGCGACGAGCCGCACATTCGAGGAGATGCCGGCACCCCCGATACGTGCATAGGCATCGAATATTTTTTCCAGGTCGCTGCCTTTGAGCTCGAGGAAGGTGATGGTGTTGTCGAAGGAGTAGATCTCGTACAGGTTGCCCACCGTCACCGCTCCCTGTGGCATGGCGGCACGGTGTCCGTGGACATTCATCACCCCCACATCGGCACCATCGGGCAGATGCTCATCGCCGTACGCTTTCATCACATCGGAGGTGAGGTTGGTCAGCAGGCTCTCGGGCCGTTTGTAATCCATTGCCTGAGCCGAATAACCGATGACCTCGTTCATCTCCTGATCGAGTGCTGTCTTGTAGGATTGCACCATTGCATGCATCCTGGGATGAGGGGGGGTGTCGAAAGAGGAATTCATCTCCACGAGGGTACCCCTCATGTCCGTGATGTGATAGGCCTGTTTACAGGAAAGAAAGGAGAGAGCCAGCAAGGCAATCCATATTGCTTTTAATCTCATGCAATTTTTTATTAGGATGTATGGAACGTGCTGATGATCAGGCTCCCCGGGATGAATGATCTCGTGCACGCTGCATCGGAACGGACTGTTTATAAAAGTGTGATGACCCAATAACAGGTAATACAGTTCAAAAATACGCTTTTTTCCTTTCTGCGTCAAGGTCGGGACGAAAAAAATAGATTAATTAATTATTTGTATGGTAGTTTAAGGAATAATGATTACCTTTGCAACCGCTTTGCGCAATCTCTGCCGGTAGCTTTCCGTTATATTGCGTTGCACCAGGGTTAATAATTAACATAAAGCTTTTTACAAGATGGATTTAATTAAGATAGCGGAAGAATCTTTCGCGAAGGAAAAAAAGGAATTCCCGGCATTCAGGAGCGGTGATACCATTACGGTTGCCTATCGCATCGCCGAGGGAAACAAAGAGCGTATACAGCAGTATCGCGGTGTGGTGATTAAAATCTCCGGTCACGGTGACGCCAAACGTTTTACCGTAAGGAAAATGTCCGATAATATCGGCGTGGAACGTATCTTCCCGATGAACTCTCCCTTTATTGAGGATATCACACTCAACAGCCAGGGTAAGGTGCGCAGAACAAAACTGTACTACCTGCGCAAACTGCGTGGAAAAGCAGCCCGTATCAAGAAAAAATTGTATTGATCGTCTGCAGAAAACAAACCATAGAGCGTTTCGGATATTCCGGGGCGCTTTTTTCTTGGTTATGCGGCGGAAATTGTCTATTTTTGGGGGGAAGCGGTCAGGTGTCAGCTATCAGCTTTCAGCTATCAGCTATCAGCTTTCAGCTCTTTAGGTGAAAGGGTGATAAGGGCAGCGGTTTTGGCATTAGCGGTCAGTGGTCAGTGGTCAGCTATAAAATTATCGAATCATAAAATTATCGAATCATAAAATCATCGAATCATTAAATCATCGAATCATTGAATCATTGAATCATTCCTATGTTGCATAAAACGCAAGGGATCGTGCTGGGCACGACAAAGTATAGCGATGCCTATGCCATCACACATGTTTTTACGCGTGATTTCGGCAGGGTCTCCTACCTGTTGCCGAAAACGCGTGGCAGCAGGTCGAAGATCAGGGCATCGCTCTTCTTCCCGCTGTCGCTACTCAATCTGGAGGTGGAGCATATGCCCTTGCGTGATCTGCAGCGGTTGAAGGAAGCGGAGCGGCAGCTCCCGCTCTACGAGCTGAACACCAACATGACGAAGATCTCACTGGCCTTCTTTTTGTCGGAGTTCTTATCGCGTGTACTGCGCGAGTCGGACCACAATGACCGGATTTTCGACTACCTGAAAAATTCTGTGGAGACACTGGAAGCGGCCGGAAGAGGGCTGGCCAACTTTCACCTCTGCTGCATGCTCGGGCTGACCCGTTATCTGGGGATCTACCCCAATGTCAGTTTTGTGGGGAGAAACAGTTACTTCGATCTGCTGAACGGTGTGTTTGTGACGGAACTACCGGTGCATGCCCATTATCTGAGCAGGGAGCACAGTCGCTACCTGGCCTATCTGCACCGGATGAATTACGGTAATATGCATCTCTTCCGCTTGTCCAGAAACAACCGCAACACGATCGTGGAATATCTGCTGGATTATTACCGGTTGCATGTCTGTGATTTCCAGCCCCTTAAGTCGCTCGATGTCCTGCGCGAGCTGGGGTAGACCTTGCTGATGACCTATATACAGGCTCAAAAGAGACTGAAGTCACCCGTTGTCCTGCGTGAGGCGGGGTAGCCGCTCATCGGTAAACCTGAAAAACAATCATCTTCCCCGACGTTTCCACCGTGAAGGTGTCGCCCAGAGATTCGTTCAGTGTCCCCTGCCACCAGTTGGTCAGGACCCTCTTTACCACCGGGTATTTCAGGTTCAGTGTTGTCACTTCTTCGGGGCGGATGGCAAAGAGGGAGACCGGTTGTCCCCTGAAACTCTCAAACTGCGTGGCACTGTGGATGGGGGTAAAGATCCCGTAGTTGGTCACCATCCGCACCTTTGCCCAATCCATATAATCGGCCAGCAGGGAGATGTTTCCCAGGGTATGGTCCTCCCTTTTGCCTGTGCCGCCGACGATGGTAATCTCCCGGATGCCTTTCCGGACACAGAACAGCACCGATTTCGTGAGATCGTTCGTCTCCTGTTCCGTGTCGGGATGGATGATACCCGCAAACAGGGTCCTGTTCTCTGCCGATATGGAATCACAATCGCCCACGATGGCATCGGGCATGCCGCCACCGGCAATAAAATCATTGGCTGCTCCGTCGCAGCAGACGATGTAGTCCGCCTTCGCGATGCAGGACAGCGGATAGGGGTGTTGCGGAAACCGCCCGTTGGCAATAATCACCGCTGAGATTGGGTGCGTAGGATTCATATTCTCCTTCTTTGAAACGACAAAGGTACAAAAGAGCGGGAGATTGACCGTTGAAATGCCGGTCCAATTTGTTGCCGGAATAAAAAGAGGTGGTTCATAGCCGCTCCTCAGTTTGTGCGATCTATGTGTGGGTACGGTATTTGCCCTGAAAAAAAGAGGCGGTTGATAACCGCCCCTCCGTTTCGATCGGCGCTTGTGCCGCCACCGTGATTTGCCCGTAACACAAAGAGGCGGCCTGACAGCCGCCCCTTTGCCTGATTTAGTGGCTCAACGTTTTTTCCAGCTCGATGGCTTTGGGGAAAAGAATGTTGTTCTCCAGGTGAATATGCCGGTGCAGATCCTCCTCAAACTCATCGATCAGGCTGAAGGTCACCCTGTAGGTGTTGCATGCATCGGCCGGCGGGTTGTACTGGTCTGTCAGCTCGCTGATATGACGGAACCGTTCTCCCTCGGCCTCATGATCCTGCTCCATGCGGGCAATCACTTCGGCGATGGTGCCTAACGGTGTCTCCGACATGGTGCTGCCCGACAGCTGTGACTGTACCAGCCGGCGGATGGCGGGGAAGAGCACCAGCTCCTCCTTCTTCATGTGCGCGGTGAGATCGCCGGCGGACTGTTGAAAGAGCTGCTCCACCACCAGCAGCTCGGGGTGGTTGTCGCCATGTACCTCTACGATTCTTCTCAGGTAGGGGGTGATCTCCCTGATCTTCCGATCCACATAACGGTGGTGTGTCTTCTCGATGTAATCGGCCAGCAGGTCCAGTGGGAACGACTTGAAGTCGATCTCTCCCGTACCCTTTTGTGTCACAGCCTCCTGCAGCTCTGCCAGCAGCTGCTCCTCGTCGATCTGTTTCTTCCGGCAGGCACTCTCAATGGTGCGGTTCCCGTTACAGCAAAAATCGATGCCATATTGTTTGAAAACAGCAGCGGCCTTATAGTTCTCCGCTACGATTTTTCCGATGTTACTTTGATTGTCTATATGCATAATCTCAAATATTATGGGAGTTCTTTTTTTTTGCTGCCGGCAACCGCCGGAGTGAAAGCTGCTCCCGGTGAATTATCTTTTTTTCTTGATGGTCAGCTGGTACACAAACCAGAAGAGGGTGAGTGATCCTATGCCGAAGATGGTGTCACCGATGATGCGGAGCCATTTGAATGTGCTGACCAGCGGCTGCTGCATGAACTCGGCGGAACGGGCGTACCACATCCCCTCGTTGACGCTGGCCACGGTCTGCATCAGTCCCACCGGCAGCAGACTCAGCACGACCATCAGAAACAGGCCTGCATTGAGCGACCAGAAGGTGAAGGAAATCAGCTTGTTGTTCCATTGCTGGTGGCGGTACATGCTACGCAATACGAAAAGAATCAGTCCGATACCCAGCATGCCGTATACCCCGAAGAGTGCGGCGTGTCCATGCACCGGTGTGGTGTTGAGTCCCTGCATGTAATAGAGGGCGATGGGCGGGTTGATAATGAAGCCGAAGATACCCGCACCCAGGAAGTTCCAGAAAGCAACCGACAGCAGGAAGTAAATCGGCCATTTATAATCCTTCAGCCATTCGGTGGCTTTGCTCATGCGGTAGTTATGGTAGGCCTCAAAGCCGATCAGCACCAGCGGCACCACCTCGAGGGCACTGAAGGTGGCTCCGAGAGCCATCACGCCGGTAGGTGTGCCGGTGAAGTAGAGGTGGTGGAAGGTGCCCAGGATACCACCGGTGAGGAAAATCACCGTGGCGAACAGCACATTGTTGGTGGCCGATTTGATCCGCAGCAGTCCCATGCGGGTGAAGAGGAAGGCGGCCACCACGGTGGCAAACACCTCAAAAAAACCTTCCACCCAGAGGTGTACCACCCACCAGCGCCAGTACTCTGCTACTGCCAGGTTGGTGGTGCGTCCCCACATCAGGCCTGCACCGTAGAAGAGGGCGATGGCGGCACAGGAGATCAGGAAGAGAATGAGCAGTCCCTTCTCCGATGTCTTTTTCCGGATCACCGGGATGATGGGGCGTATCATCAGTGCCAGCCAGAGGAAGAGTCCCACCAGCAGGAGTATCTGCCAGAAGCGGCCCAGGTCGACATACTCATAACCCTGGTGGCCGAACCAGAAGTTGTTGACCAGGTCCAGGCGCTGCATGACGCCGAACCACTGTCCGATGAGTGAACCGCCCACCACGATGAGCAATGCCAGGAACAGGATATTGACACCCAGCTTCTGGTACTTCGGGTCTTTCCCGTTGAGGGAGGGGGCGATGTAGAGTCCCGTGGCAAGCCAGGCCGTGGCTATCCAGAAGATGGCCAGCTGTACATGCCAGGTGCGCGTGATGGAGTAGGGGATGAACCGGGCGATGTCGATCCCGTAGAAGCCGTCACCTTCCACTCCGTAGTGTGCCGTGATCACACCCAGCAGTACCTGTACCAGGATCAGCAGGTTGACGACCCAGAAATATTTCTTCACTGCCCACATCGAGGGGGTGATGGTCTGGTGCATCAGCGGGTCTTCTACCGGTTTCAGGGTCTCCTCCTGCTGGGTGCGTGCCTGCACGAAGATCAGGATGCCGATGCCAATGAGCAGCATGATGATGCTGAAGCCGGTCCACAGGATCAGGTCGCTGGTAGGCACGTTGCCTATCTGCTCATCGGGTGGCCAGTTATGGGTGTAGGTGATCTCCTCGCCCGGCCTGTTCGTGACGCAGGCCCACGATGCCCAGAAGAAGAACTGCGCCATCTTGTCGAGCCGCTCCTCCGTCTTGATGCTGTTTTTGGCAATGGCGTAGTCCGCACGCAGCTTGTCCAGTGCCGGGTCGTCCATGAAGAGGCTGCGGTAATGGCCCCTGATCTGTTCAAACGCTTCATACCGTTCGCTGCCGATCACCAGTGTCCCGGTCGTCTCATTGTAGGTGTTCGTCCGGAGATACTGCTGCAGCCTGCTCTTCATTGCAGCCTTTTCCTGATCGGACAACTGATCGAACGGTATCCCCGCATCCTCCTGCGACCATTTATTCAGCAGGTACTGCGCTTCCCGGTGCAGGTAATCGGCTGTCCAGTCGGGTGCGATGTAGGCGCCATGGCCCCAGACGGTACCCACCTCCTGGCCCCCGATACTCTGCCAGATGTTCTGTCCATCCTTGATGTCATTACCGCTGAAGAGTACCTTTCCCGTTTCATCCGTTACCTGTTGCGGTACCGGTGGTGCCTTCTGATAAATCTGATTTCCGTAGTAAAGCAATACGCTAAACGACAAAACAATGACAGAAATCAGTGCAATCCATAATTTTTTCTGTGTCATGATGATTTAATTTTTATAGGTAATAGTTCGGAACTCGGTCAGTTTGATCAAGTGAATGCCCAGCAGGATCAGGGAGGCCACCTTCAGCACCTCTGCACCGATATACATGAAGTGAAGGGGTGATTCAGGTACTTCCATCCCTTTGCGGTACAGGTCTATGCGCGCATCCAGGGCGGGAAGCAGCCATATTGTCTGGATGACAAGCAGGAGTAATGCCGTGGAGAACAGAAAAAAGGCTTTCCTTGAACGGTAACGGCTGATCAGGGAGATATCCAGTGCGATGAGCAGTGCAAATAACCATTCCATCTTGTTCAATGCGCTAAAAACGAGGCTGCCGATACCCAGCCCGATGGGTAAGGTGACACCCGGCGCCCTGAACTTTATCCATGCTTCCATAAAACTGATGGCACATACAAAACCAATCCAGAGATAGGTGAATGGTAATGCCAGCCGGTAATTACGCTCTTTTTTTTCGTTCATCATATCGTGAATATGTTTATCCTAACGCCTTAAAATCAGCTCCTCATTTTTCTTACCGGTGACAAGGTCATGCACGGTGGTATGTTGCAGCACGTGAAACATATTCTCCCTGATTTTCACCACGGAGTGATGCATGGGACAGGGGTTGTTTGCATCGCACTGTGCCAGACCCAGCGCACACCCTTCAAAGAACAGATCTCCGTCGATGGCTCTCACGATCTCTGCAATGGTGATGGACTGCAACTTATCCAGTCGTATTTCGAATCCTCCGTTGGGTCCCGTGTAGGAATCCAACAGGCTGTTTCTGGACAACAAGCCCAGGATTTTGCCGGTAAACGCTTCCGGTGAACCGGTGCTCTGCACAATATCGCCTATCTTCACCCTTCGCTCCCGAAGCGATTGTGATGCAATATACAACACGGCCCTGATGCCGTATTCACATGCTTTTGAAAACATATTTTTATTTTTGCTGCACCAAAGATATAGATAAATTTCAATTTACGATAAAAATATCGCAAATATTATCTACTTTTGTGCCGGATAACTTTTCCTCTGTTGGTTTATTTTGCCGGACGATGGAGGAAGGGGGAATATTTTGTTTTAATATTTAATAAAATATAAAAATCACACCGCTACAAACAATAAGTTTGAAAAACTGTTTTTATGTAGAATCATTCTAATTATGTAGAAAACTACAATAAAAATATATATAAAGGAAGCTGCTATGGCGAAAACAAAATCAAAAAAGAGTCAATTAACAAAGGAGAAGATGTTGCATATGCATCGGTTGATGCTTGATATCCGGAATTTCGACAGCAAGGTAAACAAACTGGTAAAAAAAGGGATGATTCCCGGGATGACACATTTCTCGATTGGAGAAGAGGCCGCCAACGTGGGGGCTGTTGCTGCCATCGAGAAAGGTTTTGACATGATCACCTCCAATCATCGCGGACACGGACAGAGCATTGCCCTGGAGATCGATCTCAACGGGATGATGGCCGAGATCATGGGCAAGGCAACAGGCACCTGTAAGGGAAAAGGCGGATCGATGCACATTGCCGATCTCGACAACGGAAACCTGGGTGCCAACGGCATCGTGGGCGGAGGCATGGGGATGGCCATCGGTGCTGCCCTCACCCAGAAGATGAAGAACACCGGGAAGATAGTGGTATGCTTTTTCGGTGACGGAGCCGTCAACGAGGGGACCTTCCATGAGACACTGAATATGGCATCCATCTGGAAGTTGCCGGTTATCTTTTATTCCATCAACAACATGTATGGGATCAGTACACCCATCAAGGATATGATCAATATTGATTACAACTATCAGCGGGCATCAGCCTACGGCGTTCCCGGGCATTTTATTGAAGACGGCAACGATCTGTTGGCTGTCTACAACAAATTCGAGGAGATCGTCCAATATGTACGTGACGGCAACGGTCCCGTGTTGGTGGAGTCGCTCACCTATCGCTGGCTGGGGCATTCCACCTCCGATCCGGGCAAGTACCGCACCAAGGAAGAGGTGGATGAGTGGAAGAGGAAAGACCCTATTGCCCGTTTCAGAGACTACATGCTGGAGAATAAAATAGCCACAGAGAAAGAGATGGATGAGCTGAACACGGCATCCCTGGAAGCGGTGGAAGAATCGGTGAAATTTGCCCTGAGCAGTCCTGATCCCACACTGGAGTCGGCCTTCGAAGATATTTTTGCAAATTAATACAACAGTACAATAGATATACATGGAAAAAGAAACAAAAATTATGTCCGTGCACGATGCCATCATCCTGGCCATGTCGGAGGAGATGCGTCGCGACGAAAACGTATTCCTCATGGGGGAAGATGTGGGGATTTTCGGAGGTGACTTTGGTACATCGGTGGGAATGCTGGAAGAGTTCGGTAAGGAGCGCGTGCGCGATACCCCCATCTCCGAGAATGCCATCTCCGGCGCCGCCATCGGCGCCGCCATGACCGGGTTGCGTCCCATTGTGGATGTTACCTTCATGGATTTTGTGGTCTATATGATGGACAACATCGTGAACCAGGCTGCCAAAACCAGATATATGTACGGCGGTAAAGGGCAGATACCGGTCGTCTTTCGTTGTGCTGCCGGCGGCGGTGTTGGATCGGCGGCGCAGCACTCCCAGTCGCTGGAAGCCTGGTTTACCCATATTCCCGGTCTCAAGGTGATTGCCCCGGGAACCCCTGCCGATGTGAAGGGGTTGTTGAAAGCAGCTGTCAGGGATAATAACCCGGTGATCTTCCTCGAATACAAGGCGCAATATAATATGAAAGGGGAGGTACCCCTCGACCCGGAATATGTATTGCCGATTGGTAAGGCGGATATCAAGAAAGAAGGGAAGGACCTGTCGGTCATCACATACGGCCGTATGCTGGAGCGGGTGATGCAGGCCGCCAAAGAGGTGGAGGAATCCGATGGGGTGAATGTGGAAGTAGTGGATTTGCGCACGCTTTCACCACTGGATAAAGATACGGTGCTCGACTCGGTGAAGAAAACCGGGAAAGTACTGCTGGTGAACGATGCCCACAAAACCGGCGGATTCATCGGTGAAGTGGCAGCCATGATTGCCGAGAGTGATGCCTTCGATTACCTCGACGGACGTATTCTGCGTCTTGCCGGTGAGGATGTGCCCGTTCCCTACAACCAGACGCTCGAGGCTGCCATGATTCCGAGTGTGGAACGCATCAAGAAGTACATGCTCAAATTAGTCAATAACCGATAATAACGGATTGAATGGAAAACAGGAAACTGAGGGCAACACCGGCGGCAAGGACGCTGGCAAAACGTCTGGGTGTGGACCTTTTTAACGTAGCCGGTACCGGCTACAAGGGACGCATCCACAAGGATGATATTGCCGGCTTCAATTACGAGGAGAAGACGCATATCTCTCCGCTTGCCCGTCGTATTGCCGATGCACACCATATCGATCTGAAAGGATTGAAAGGTACGGGCCACCGCAACAAAATCATGAAAGAGGATGTGCTGCAGTTGATCTCCGACCCGGAGCTGAAGGCAAGGCTCACCCGCGATGATCTGGCAGAAGCCATGGCACCGCCGCGGGCGATGACATCCGGCACACAGGCTGCCCCGCAGGCTGTGCCGCAACCTGCGGAAACGACAGCACGTGCGACAGCCGTTCCGCAGTCGGGCGAAGCGGGAGGTAGCGAAACGATACCGATGACGCAGATGCGCAAGATCATCTCCAAACGGATGATGGAGAGCTATTTCGGCATACCCTCCTTTATTCAGACATGGGAGGTGGATATGACCAACCTGCTGGCACTGCGCAAGCAGCTTATCGAGCCGATCAAAGAGAAGACAGGCAAGAAGCTGACGGTGACCGATCTGATCTCTGTAGCCGTGGTGAAGACGCTGATGAAGCATCCGTATGTCAACGCGAGCCTCAACAAGGAGGGTACCGAGATCACCTTCCACCACTACGTGAACCTGGGCATGGCCGTGGGGATGGACGAGGGGCTGCTGGTGCCGGTGGTGAAGAACGCGGACAGGATGAGCCTGAGCGAGTTCGTGGTGGCGCTGAAGGATCTTACCGAGCGCACCTTCTCGAAGAAGCTGCTGCCGGACGAACAGGCAGGCAGTACCTTCTCTATCAGCAACCTGGGGATGTATGGTGTGGATGAGTTTACCGCCATCATCAATCAGCCCAACGCGGCCATCCTGAGTGTCTCATCCACGCATGAGCGGGTAGTGCCGCTCAACGGTGAGATGGTGATCCGTCCCATCATGAAGATGAGCCTTACCAGCGACCACCGCATCATTGACGGGCTGACGGCCGCTAAGTTCATGACCGATCTGAAGGCGTTGATGGAGGATCCGATCACGTTATTGATTTAAACAGAAAAAATAGTATAATATGGCTTTTGAAATAATCATGCCCAAAGCCGGTATCGACATGACCGAAGGGCAAATTGTAAAATGGTTGAAGAATGAGGGCGATGCTGTCACGGAAGGTGAGATCATCCTCGAGATCATGACCGATAAGACCAGCATGGAGATAGAGGCGGAAGCCTCGGGTATCCTGCTGAAGATTGTGCATCCCGATGGTGATACCGTGCCGGTGGCGGAAGTGATCGGATACATCGGCGCGGAGAACGAATCGGCCGACACGCTGATGCCCGAGGTGATCGAAGATACCGGAGAGAAGGAGAGTGACGAGGACAAGAAGATGATCCGTCTGGAAGACAACTACCAGGTGGTGGTCATCGGCGGGGGGCCCGCCGGCTACGTGGCTGCCATCAGAGCGGCACAGCTGGGCGCCAGGGTGGCCATCGTGGAGAAGGGCACCTTTGGGGGTACCTGCCTCAACGTAGGCTGTATCCCCACGAAGACCTATCTGAAGAATGCAGAGATCATCGAGCATATCCATGCGGCAGCCTCACGAGGGATCATCGTGGACACTGCTTCGATCAGGGTGGATATGGAGAAGGTGCAGGAGCACAAGAACAGCGTGGTGAAAAAGCTCACCAGCGGTGTGGTAGCGCTGCTTAAAAGCAACGGTGTGGACATCTACCAGGGGCTGGGCAAGATCAACAAGAACAAGGATGTGGTGGTGAATGATGCACAGATCATCAAAGCCGACAAGATCATCCTTGCCGGCGGATCGAAAGCATCCCGGATCAATATCCCCGGCATAGAGAGTAAGAAGGTGCTTACCAGCGACGATCTGCTGGCCATCAGGGAGGTGCCCGAAACACTGGCCGTGATTGGCGGCGGCGTGATCGGTACCGAGATGGGACAGTCGTTTGCCGGCCTGGGATCGAAGGTGATCATCATCGAGATGATGGACCGCATCGTTCCCACACTCGATCTGGAAGTCTCTGCCGAGTTGCAGAAGCATATACAGAAGAAGGGGATGCAGGTGATCACCGGTGCCCGTATCACCGAGATCGTGGACAACGGTGATAAGCTGGAGATACGGATTGACGGGAAAGAACCGGT
>Ga0209347_1005371_pt1 | contig 12235 bp, 10 predicted proteins | sample AutmiccommuBRH23_FD_187382 | JGI IMG/M metagenome (GOLD analysis project Ga0209347, IMG submission 187382) | Deep subsurface microbial communities from Mt. Terri, Switzerland - Autotrophic microbial communities BRH/23 (SPAdes) (version 2) | ecosystem: Environmental > Aquatic > Deep subsurface >...
CCAGTGTCCTCAGGTACTCCACCCCGGTGGAGGCCCTGCCTCCCAGGCTGGTGTTGCCCGGCTGAAAGCTCCAGGGAATGAAGGCGGTAAAACCCCCGGTTTGATCCTGAAGGTCCCGCACCCTGACCATATGGAGAATCCTCTCCTCCACGCTCTCCACATGCCCGAACATCATGGTGGCAGTGGTGCTCATACCCTGCCGGTGCGCCTCCAGCATTACCTCCATCCACTGCTCCCAGGATACCTTGTGGGGGCTGACCAGCCGCCTGACCCTGTCCACCAGTATCTCGGCGCCGCCTCCCGGGAGTGAGTCCAGCCCGGCCTCCCGCAGCCTTTTTATAACCTCACCCGCCGGCAGCCCCGACATACCTGCCATATGGGCCACCTCCGGAGGTGAAAAGGAGTGGATGTGTATGTTGTAGCGCTCCTTTATCGATCCGAGCATGTCCAGGTAGTAGTCCAGACCCAGCCCCGGGTGCATCCCGCCCTGTATCATCACCGCAGTGCCGCCGGCCTCCAGGGTCTCCTCAATCTTCCTGTACAAAACATCCTTGGCCATGACATAGGCCTCGGGGTGGTCTTCCTCCCGGCAAAAGGCGCAGAATTTGCACTTACTCACACACACGTTGGTATAATTTATATTGCGGTCTATTATAAAGGTCACAATTTTTTCGGGGTGCATGCGCCGCCTGATCAGATCAGCGGCCCTGCCCAGCTGCAGAAGGTCGCAGTCCCGGTATATCCTGCCCCCCTCTTCCAGGCTGAGCCTCCCACCGGAAACTGCTTTATCCAAAAGGTTTGCGGCCTCAGTCATCTTTTTCACCCCAAACCTTAAGCTTTGCCCTTTCTTCAATTATCCCGCTCTTGTAGGCATAATCATAATAAACAGACAGCGCTTTCCTGTAATTTCGGTTAAAGCCATGCCTTATGGTTTTAAAATAGTCTTCCAGTACTGCCTGGGGAAGGCCTGTTTTCAGGTGGGCCTTTTTAATAATGTCCTTTCTGTGCGCCTTGCCCAGCTCCCTGGAGGCTATCAGAAGTCTGGAGATCTCTTTAATACTGTCGGGATTTTCCCGGGCAAAATCTTTTTTGACCGCCCAGACGGCGTACACCATCATCTGGCCGGTGAAATTCTTCCACACCTCTCCCAGATCGGTGACAATCAGTCCTGACCCGCCCACCGGGTTGTTGGCCTTCATGGCATCATCCCCGATCAGCAGCGCCCCGTCAGCCTTGTCCAACATTTCATTTAGATCTGGGCTGTGTGGAATCAGCTCGGCCTCCACGTGAAAATAGTGTTCCAGTAGTATTCTTAAGAGCACCACCGATGTGGCTGAGGAAGTGGTGACAGCTATTCTTTTGCCCTCCATTTCGGTAACGGAGGATTTGCTAAAAAGCAGTATGCTGTCCACCCTGCCGTTGGCGCTGATGGAGATGTCCGGCAGTATCAGGCATCTCTCGCTGTTCCTTGCATATTCAATTGACGATATGGGAGTGGCATCGAGATCTCCTTCCAAAAACATGCGGTTAAGCATGGCGGGCGGGCCCTTAACCAGTCTCCCGTCAAACTCCAGAAGTCCTTCTTCAAGGGCATGGTATACCGGCAGGCAGTTAAGATAATCGACCTGCCCCAATCTAATACCCACCTATTACCCCTCCCTTATAATATTATAAAGGGTGTCCCTTTCCACCGGAATTCTCCCGGCGGCCCTGATCATTCTTGCCAGCTCATCCCTGGGCAGCCTCTGGTCGGTCTCGGCCCCGGCATCATGAACTATTTTTTCCTCCTCCACTGTCCCGTCAAGGTCGTTAACCCCGAAGGACAGGGACACCTGGGCTATTTTAGGCCCTATCATAATCCAAAAGGCCTTTATGTGGTCGAAATTATCCAGCATCAGCCTGGCCAGGGCCAGCATTTTAAGGTCGTCATACCCTGTGGATGGGGACCTTCCCGGCTGGTCCAACTGGGTGTTTTTAGGGTGGAAGGCCAGGGGTATGAAGGCCAGAAATCCCCCGGTCCGATCCTGCAGCTCCCGCAGCCTGACGAAGTGATCTATCCTTTCCTCAAGGGTTTCCACGTGCCCGTAAAGCATGGTGGCATTGGTGCGCATGCCCAGGCCGTGGGCTGCCCCGTGCACCTCAAGCCATCTGTCGCCGCTTATTTTTTTGGGGCAGATCAGCTCCCTCACCCTGGGCGAAAAAACCTCGGCCCCTCCTCCGGGCAGCGAGTCCAGCCCGGCCTCCTGAAGCACGGCTAAAACCTGCTCCACGGTCATGCTGTTGACCCTGGCCAGATAATCTATTTCCACGGCGGTGAAAGACTGTATGATTACCCCGGGCAGTGCCCGGCGAACCCTTTTGAGCATTTCCACGTAATAGTCAAGGGGCAGCTTTTCATTGAGGCCTCCCACTATGTGTATCTCGGTTATGCCCCGTCCCCTGTAGTCCAGGGCCTTGCCTTCTATCTCATCCAGGGAAAGGGTATAAGCCCCCCCATCGGTTTCATCCCTCCCAAAGGCACAGAATTTGCACCTGTTTACACAGATATTGGTGTGGTTAATGTGCCTGTTCAGGATGTAATACACCCTATCACCGTGCTTCCTCTGCCTGACTGTATCAGCCATCCTTCCCACGGCCAGCAGTTCGTCCGACTTTAAGAGCCGCAGCCCTTCTTCCCTGCTCAGCCTTTCGCCCGCCTCCACCCTGGCGGCTATGTCCTCCAGGCCGCTGTTTTTGTAAAAATCTATCACCCGGCGTATCCTCCTTCCACTGAAAAACAAATAAGGAATACCACGGAAGATCTCCTGTCTTCTGTCTCCCGACCCTTAGTTCATACCCATGAGCTTACTTCACCAGTATATCCGCCAGGGTAAATATAAAAGTTGATATACTTAGCCCTGCATTGAGATTAAAAAATGCCATCCCCGATCTGGAAAGATCCTCCGGGCTGATCACCCGGTGCTGGTAGAAAAGAAGGACGGCCGCCAGCAGCATCCCGGTAAAATAAAGCACCCCCAGGTGAACAACCAGCCCGACCCCCAAAAAAAGTCCTATGGCTGCCATATGGAAGGCTGAGGAAATCTTCAGCCCGGGCCTTATCCCAAACCGGGCGGGTATGGAGTGTACACCCTCAGCCCGGTCAAAATCAAAGTCATCACAGGCGTAAATTATATCAAATCCGGCCACCCAGAACATAACACCGACAGCCAGCAGTAGAGGGGCCAGGTCAAACCTTCCGGCTATGGCCACCCACGCCCCCAGTGGCGCCAGACCCAGGGCCAGGCCCAGTATCAGATGGCAGAGCCAGGTAAAGCGCTTGGTATAGGGGTATATAAAAAGCACTGCCAGGGCCACCGGAAAAAGCTTGAAGGCCAGCTGGCTCAGGTTGTAGGCTGAAACCAGCAGCAGACCCAGGGATACCAGGGCATAGACCCACACCTCCACCACCGAAAGCATCCCCCTGGGGATTGCCCGGCCGGCGGTGCGGGGATTTCTGGTGTCAATGTGCCGGTCAATGATCCTGTTCAGCGACATGGCCGCTGTCCTGGCCCCCACCATGGCCAGGGTAATCCAGACCAGGTCATGGGCTGAGGGCACCTGCCTGTCCACCAGCAGGGCCCCTATATAGGCGAAGGGCAGAGCAAAAAGAGTATGCTCTATCTTAATCATTTCAAAAAATATTTTAAGCTTTTTAAATACCATAGGTCCCCCACTTCTTATCCACCAGCTGCCTTATTTCAGGGACCATAATAATGTCTTCCGGCCACTCCCGGTGGTGACCCTCACCGGGCCCCTTCCTGGTGGCGTCTATGCCCATTTTGCCCCCAAAAAACGGCATGGGTGAGGAGTGGTCCAGGGCGTCCAGGGGCCCCTCCATAATAACCACATCCCGCCGGGCATCAATGTTGTTGAAGACCCTCCAGGCCACCTCCGAAAGATTCTGCGCATCAACATCATGATCCACCACCACCAGGAGCTTGGAAAGCATCATCAGCCCCATTCCCCACAGGGCGCTGATAACTTTCCTGGCGTGCCCCGGATAGCTCTTTTTTATCGATACTATGACGCAGTTGTGAAAGACTCCCTCCGGGGGCATGTTCATATCCTTTATCTCGGGCAGAATCATGCGGATAATGGGCAGGAATATCCTCTCGGTGGCCTTGCCCAGGTAGGCGTCCTCCATGGGAGGCCGGCCCACTATGGTGGCCGGGTACAGGGGAGCCCTCCTCCTGGTCACACAGGTGAGATGAAATACCGGGTAGTCATCAGCCAGTGAATAATAGCCGGTATGGTCCCCGAAGGGCCCTTCCAGCCTTTTTTCCAGTGGATCCACGTAGCCCTCCAGAACTATTTCCGACTGGGCGGGCACCTCCAGGTCAACGGTCTCGCAGCGCACCATCTCCACCGGCTCCTTGCGCAAAAAGCCTGCAAAAAGTATTTCATCGATGTCGTGGGGCAGAGGGGCGGTGGCCGAGTATATTACCGCCGGGTCAGCCCCCAGGGCAACCGCCACCGGCAGCCTGCGCTCCCCGGGCGAAAGCCTCCTCAGGTGTTCCGCGCCATCTTTATGGATATGCCAGTGCATGCCTGCAGTCCGGCCGTCAAAAATCTGCATCCTGTACATGCCCACGTTTCTGTGCCCGCTTTCAGGGTCCCGGGTAAAAACCAGGGGCAGGGTGATGAAAGGGCCACCGTCATCGGGCCAGCACTTCAGCACCGGTATATCCTCCATGGAGGGGCTGTCCTTTATGATAACCTCCTTGCAGGGACCTGTTTTTACTGTTTTGGGCAGAAAGGAGGACAGCTGGGCCAGCTTGGGCAAAGCCTTCAGCTTGTCCATAAAAGACGACGGAAGCTCGGGAGGCTGCAAAAAGCTCATTATCTCACGGCCTATGTCGTCAAGGTTGTCCACTCCCAGGGCCATGCTCATCCTCTCCAGGGAGCCGAAGGCATTGGTCAGCACCGGCATGCTGTAGCCCCGCACATTTTCAAAAAGGAGGGCGGGCCCCCCTTTTTTACACACCCGGTCGGTGATTTCAGTTATTTCCAGGTTGGCGTCAACCTCTGTCTTTATCCTTTTGAGTAAACCTTTTTTCTCAAGGTCGTTCATAAACCCGCGCAGGTCCCGGTAGGCCATATTCACACCTCATTCTACGAGGCAGCCTGAAAAGCCCTCGGTACGGGAAACCTTTCAAACTGCCTCTTATAATTATAACAAACTCTCTTATTTTTTGGGAACTACACCCTCGTGTACCGTAACAATACCCCCGGTAAGCTCCTTATAACCGGCCTCAAGGAGGCCCAGCCGATCGAACATTAATTTTATTTCCGACTGGTGCGGGAAGGCTTTCAAAGAATTGGGCAGGTAGCTGTATGGGCCGTCCCTGCCTATGCCCAGCTTGCCCAGTATGGGTACCAGCCGGTCAAAATAAAGGTAGTAGGCCTGCTTGAATACCGGTGCGCTGGGCTTGGAAAGCTCCAGCGAAACTACCTTTCCGCCCGGCCTTACCACTCTGGACATTTCACTTATGGTTTTTTCTATATCAGGCACATTTCTTAGGGCAAAGCCAATAATGGCACAGTCAAAATAGTCATCCGGAAAGGGAAGGTCCACGGCGTTGCCCTGCACCAGTCTTATTATACCCTCAAAGGGTGTTTTACCGATGTTTTCAACCGCCCGGGCCAGCATATTCTCGCAAAAATCAAGTCCCACCATTTCACCGGCGCCGCCTACTGCCCTGGCCATCTCTATGGTCAGCATCCCGGTGCCGCAGCATACGTCAAGCCCTTTTCCACCTGGCTTCAGCCCGCACCTGGAAACCGCGTATCTCCTCCAGTACTTGTCTTGGTTGAAGCTCAGTGCAGTGTTTAATAAATCATACCGGTGCGCTATGTCAGAAAATATATCGTGTACGTACTCCTCTTTGCTGCCGTATTTTTCCGGTATGTGAACCATTAATATTTTTCACCTCTTTAACTGTTAGCAGACCATTCTCCTGTTTTCCTTGGTCACCCTGCTAAGGTACACCACCAGGCCCCTCAGGTCCTCTCTGTCTTTACCCGGCTTAAAGAGTTCAAGTATAGAAAAGGCTTCATTGAAATAGGCGTTCGCCAGGTCGTACATATCCGCCCCGGCCAGTCCCACAGCCATGCCCAGCGAGAACCCGAACCTGTACAGCTGTTCCTGGCCCTCTCTGTCCGCCCCGGCTATTTGTCCGCCCATTTTGCAGCAGCCGGCCATCAGCTCGGCCATCTCAAGCCTTATTATTTCCCGCCTGGAGACAGCGGCGGACTTATCCGCGCCCTGGCTCTTAAGCCTTATAACTCCCCCTTCATTGATCATGCAGATAATCTCCGAAAGGGGTCCCAGGTATTCCACAATATCACCGTCGCAGAGGGTGGTAAAAAACCGGCCGTACAGGTAGTCACCTACCAGAACAGGGTACTGGCAGCCATCTCCGGGCTGGCTGCAATCACTGTCCGCCACCTGATCGTCCTCGTTTATATTCCGGTGAAGCATCACGGCCAGGTATATGAACTGAAAAACCTGGGCCAGGGAAATAACCCTGCCGTTGATCCCACCATGCATTTTTGCCGCATACAATACAAGGGCGGGGCATAAATCACTGTCCGTATATTTTTCCAGGTGCGAAAAATCTTTCAGGCTGCCGGCTTTTATACTATAATGTCTATTCATTCTCTCCCGTACTCGCAAAAGATCCCATTTTATAGGGCAATACACGTCTTGCAAAAAACTCCCCCCTTTTATCCCCTAAAATAATTTATATTCGAGGCGGGACCATTTTTTCCTCCCCCCGGCTGAAATTTGCTCTTAATAAAGCATAAAGCCCTGCTCCGTATAATACGAAAAGCAAGGCTTGCTAATAGCGGTCTAACCGGGTACTAATAAATATCCCCCCTATTGATTTACGGCAACCGGCGAAACTACCCCGGCAGGCATTATGCCTCTCTCGGTTTCCTTCGCCGCCATATGGGTGGCGCAGAAACACTCGGTAAGGTAGTTGCAGGCATCCCATGGGTTCACTTTATCACCGCATGTAAATACGTCCACGGCCGCGTAGCCCAGCTCAGGCCACGTGTGAATGGCCAGGTGCGATTCAGAAATCACAACCACACCACTTACCCCTTGAGGACTGAATTTATGAAAAACAAATTCCCTGACCTCGGCGCCGGCTTCCAGTGCTGCGTTAACCATTATTGTCTCAACCTTTTTTATGTCGTTCAGGATATCGAATTCGCATCCATAAATCTCAGCCAGAACATGGCGGCCCAAAGGTTTCATTACATTATCTTCCCCCTTTATTAATAACATATTGGAACCGGCAAACCCCTCGATTTTTAGGGGGGGGGCCAATTCCAACCAAAATCAATTTTAGCATAATATCAAAGTTTGTCAACAAAATTTTGGTTTAACTGCCAAACCCTTTTTCATCACTATTCTACTATATTTGAAAGTGTGCCGACCAAATCTATCACTACATCGACACGGTCCCCCCTTTCCATGGGACCTATTCCCGAAGGTGTGCCGGTAAGTATTACATCTCCGGGATACAATGTCATAACCCTGGAAATAAAGCTTACCAGTTCCCCTGTTTTGAATATCAGGTCCGCAGTATTTGATTTTTGTTTCAGCTCTCCGTTGAGATAAAGGCTTATATCCAGTCTATCCGGGTCCAGGCCAGTAATAATATACGGCCCCAGTGGAAGAAAGGTGTCAAAAGACTTTGCTCTGGTCCACTGGCCATCCCTGCCCTGCAGGTCCCTGGCGGTAACATCATTGGCGCAGGTAACCCCCAGCACAAAGCGGGAGGCCTCTTCAACCGACACATTTTTACAGCGGGATCCTATAACTATGGCCAGCTCGGCCTCGTAGTCAACCCTTGCGCTCATGGCGGGGTATTCGATGAATTCACCGGGACCTATAACAGCGCTGGGAGGCTTTATAAACAGTATAGGCTCCCTGGGTAGCTCCAGCTCCATCTCCCGGGCATGGCTCCTGTAATTAAGCCCCACACAAACAGCTTTCCCGGGCTCACAGGGGGCCAGCGCCCTGACCCGGTCCACCCTGAAGGGGCTGCCAATGGGCTCCGGCCTTGTGAAAGGATGATTTACCTCATACACCCCGTCCTCTTCAACCATGCCGTAAAATGTTCTGCCTCCGCCGGAAAACCTGCCTATCTTCATGGAGCACTCCCCCTTTCCGGATAACTATTAGACCATATCTCCCTTTTTTCCTTCCAGCTGGTCCAAAACCAGATAAATAAGCAGCGGAACCCCGAAAATCATGGTTGTGGCCGCTGCCACCACCCCGGAGTCGTTGAATATAAAGGCCACTATGCTCCCGGCTATTACCCCCACCAGTCCTTTAAACAGGTGGGGCCGCTTCCCCCTCACCCCTTCCATTACCCCGGGGGGCCTGTAAAAAAGCAGAGCCAGCATCCCCAGGCTGGACAGGAATATCCTGCTCCATATGGTATATTTTATGAGTCTGATGTTTATTTCTGACTTTCTGGTTATTATATTGATCACCTCGTCAAGACCTCCGGTCATGACCTGGGCCGCAGCCCTGCCTATGTGGGACTGGCACTGGACCGGCCTTCCTGAGTCATAAAGGGACAGCCCCAGCACCACCGCCACCACTGACGAGGCCACCGCCAGCACCGGACGCCAGGTCAGGCTGATGCCGCAGGTGAGCAGAAAAGTAACCAGAAAGGCTGTAGAGGCCGCTATGGTCCCCCCCACATTGGTACCCAGCTGCGGTGCGGCGATAACATAAACGATAAAGGCGTATACCGCCCCGCTGAAGGCTATAAGAATGCTCCTTCTTTTCTCCAGGTACTGAATAAGCGATGTGGTCCCCACCAGTGTAGATCCAATCAGAACCCCCATATACTCATTGCCCAGCCCGTAAAATCTGGCCCCCACCACCGGGTCATAGCTCATTATGGATACCTTCTGCAGGGGAGACCCGGCCAGTATATCCGCTGTTATGACCAGAAAGGTGGCGCTGCTCACCAGTAAAAAAGTGTCAATACCCCACTTTTCTCTGATAAATATGAATAAGCACGTTAAAAGGACAGTAAATAAAACCAGCAGCAGCCCCTCCACCAAAATACCCGCAGCAGGGAAAAGAGGCATCAGCAGGTAGACCAGCGGAACAGACATGACGGCCAGAAAGAAGGGCTGCAAAAATTCTTTTCCCTTCTTTTTCATAAATATTAAGCCCAGTGAAACAGCCAGAAGGATCATCTGAAATAAAACAAACCCTTTTTGCAGAAATGGCCTGGCCTCGTATACCGACTCTATCACCCGGTACATACCTGTAGCCGTTTCAACCCCGTAATCCCCGGGCACAACTCCGGCCGGCCGGCCGGTAAAAACACCCGGGACCGGGAGGTCCAGAAAATTCAGTGCCGTGGGCGCTATATCAACATTCATGATTACCCCCGGCCTCTTGGTGGTGGGGGAAACCAGGAGACCCCGGGAAATGTTGCCTCCGCACATTATAACCGGTACCATCCTGTCCTTTTTTTCTCCGTCATCGCCGGGGGTTGGAGAGGTCAGTATTAATAGATCTTTTTTCAAATCCAGGCGCCCCATAAGGCCCCCGATAAATTCATCAGACCGCCGGATAACCTCACCCCGCCAGGCATTCCAGTGATCCCTGGCCATGTATTCCCTGGAGGCCTGAAGCCTTCCCAGATCCCCCAGGTCGATGGCTACCAGTCTTACCTCCGGCGGAAGTTTTTCATACTCCCTTAAAATCCCACTGTAGTCGGTGCTGTGCCCTCCGGTGAACTCCCTGTCCGGGCGGATCACTTCCCTTCCCACAGACCCGGCGTCCACTATCCCCTGATTGTCCATGGCTATTGACAGGATCTGTCTTTGGGGACCCCTGGGGTCATCGGAATTGCCCAGGGCGGCTGTTCGCCAGCCGGCCTCATGCAGTATTTCCCCCAGGGCGCCGGGAGTCACAGCGTAATTCAATGCCTCATTCATCAGCCTCATCCTGGCAATATCAAGATATACCAGTGAACCTGCCGGAGGCGTCAGTCCGGTTCTGCGAAAAAACTCATCTGCCGCAGTTCCGCCATCCAGCGGTTCAGAGGCCGCCATTCCCTGGGCCGGTGAATTCAGGGCAGCCACTGCGTGGGCCCCGGCACCTATGGTGGCGTGGGTGTTTTCCGGTGTCACATTCCTCCCGGTGTTTACATTCATCAGTGCTGTGGCGCCCCTTTCAGCCATGGCGGCCATATTGGGCGGCAGTCCCCCCTCCAGGTCTCTCACCTGCAGAAAGTCCATGGTCACCACCACAACCCTGCCCGGAATGCCCTGGGCGCCAATGGTAAAGCTCTTTTCCTCCGGAAAGGCGGGCAGCGCCAATGTTAGCGCCGGTGCCGCCCCGGAGGCCCTCAGAAGAAGGGCCAGCCCCACCAGAATTATCGTTGAAGCCGCAATACCCCAAATAGACCTACTGATCAAAGTTCCCCCCTGCTGTCAAAATGTCTTACTCCCCCCGGAAGCCAGCCTATTATAAATGCTGTCAGTATCCCCGGCCATTTTCCTGGAGTTAAAATGTTTAACCACCCGTTCCCTGGCCTGACCGCCCATCCTCCGCGATATTTCCTCATCACCGGTAATATACTCTATAGCCCGGGCCAGTCCCGAAGCGTCCCCCGGATTAACCAGCAGGCCGTTAACTCCATCCTCTATCACTTCGGGTATGCCCCCCACTCTGGTTGAAATCACCGGGCGGCCAGCCGCCATGGCCTCCAGAATGGTCAGTGGGAGCCCCTCGCTGACCGAGGGCAGAACAAACACATCAAAGCAGGGCATAAGCCTGTGCACGTCCAGCCTCTGGCCGGTGAAAAAGACCCTTCCCGACAGATTAAGGTCAAGGACCTCTTTTTCCAGTTCCCCCCGCAGCGGACCGTCTCCCACTATCACATAGGACAGGCCCTCACCCCTGGCAGAAAGGCGGGAGGCTGCTTTAAGCAAGTATTTAAGCCCCTTCTGAGGGGCCAGCCTGGCCACGGTCCCCACCACTTTTCTGCCGGCGGGTATTCCGGTCACCCTTTCCAGGTACTCCCTGTCCGGCCCAATGCAAAAAGCATCCGGTGCTATGCCGTTGTATACCGTGACCACCCTTTCAGGACTAACCCCTTCCCTGTCGATCAGTTCCCGGCGCAGCGCCTCGGAAACCGCTATAATTCTGGCGGTATAGCCGGCCAGAAATCTTTCCGAGGCCGCAAACAGACTTACTTTCCATCCCGGCAGGTGGTGGTGGAATATTGAATTGTGTACCGTCATCACTACCGCCGGCACTCCTGCCAGCAGGGCAGCCGGGCGTCCCACCAGCCCGGCCTTGGAACCGTGAGTATGAACTATATCCACCCGGCATTTCCTGAAAAAACTGAACAGCTTTTTGGCCGCCGCCAGGTCCCCGGCCGGAGATATATCTCCTTCCAGGGACATTGGATAGGTCTTCACCCTTTGGGAGAAGTAACCGGCCATATCCTCCGGGCAGGCCACCATGTGCTCAAACCTGTCCCGGTCTGATTCCCCCACCAGGGTAATAAGATGATTTCTTATCCCCCCCTGGGAGGGCCTGATCACGTGCATTACCTTTATCCTGCCCATCCCTTTAAATACCTCACAAGCATTACTTTCCGGTCAGAATACAAAAAGCCAGAAGCCAGGATTTTAGCAAGCAGTACTAATCGGCATATCAGTAAAGACTTGTCATGGTAATGTCTCCCTGTATAAGCACTTTTTTTATTATTTCCAAAATAAACCCGGGTAATCATCAAAAAACCACTTTCGTGGATATCTTGCAGATGGCGGTATCCATAATTCTGGAGCCAGTATTCAGACTACCGGGCCGTCAAAAGCGGCCACCAGGGAGAAATGGACATCAGGGTCCTTTTTAAGCCACAGAGCACACAGAGGTCACAGAGATTTATAAGCCCAGCTAATAAGCTTTATTTAACTTACAAGGAATGCCCAAACCATTCTGGTTCCTGGCTCCTAACTTCTAACTCCTAACTCCTAATCCCTAATCCCTAATCCCTAACCCCTAACCCCTAACCCCTAATCCCTAACCCCTGGTACAGGATCAGGAAAGCGCGGTTTGTACCGCGCCTCCGTAGCTACTTCTCCTTTTCCTGACTTAACTCTTCATTTTGGTTCTTTTCTTTATTTACTTTTACTTTCT
>Ga0209347_1005372_pt1 | contig 12231 bp, 13 predicted proteins | sample AutmiccommuBRH23_FD_187382 | JGI IMG/M metagenome (GOLD analysis project Ga0209347, IMG submission 187382) | Deep subsurface microbial communities from Mt. Terri, Switzerland - Autotrophic microbial communities BRH/23 (SPAdes) (version 2) | ecosystem: Environmental > Aquatic > Deep subsurface >...
AGTGTAAGCATATCCGTTCAAACATTGAAAGAAATAGGACAGTTAAAAACAAAGCAGGGAGTAGGTATTTTAGGTGCAGCCATTATTGATGATATTATCGGTATTATCCTGCTGACCCTTATGATCGGTATTGTGAAACCTGGTTCAGATAGCAGCGTATTGCTGGTTATATTTAAAATTGCCATATTCTTTGTTATTACTTCCATTATCGGTTATTTGTTTGTAAAGATTTTAACCAGATTTTCTGCAGCTAGGAATTTAAGTAATCGAATTGTGTCTTTTGCTATTATTGGATGCTTCGGTTTAGCATTTTTATCGGAAGAGTTAGGGGTAGCCGCCATTACCGGGGCCTATTTTGCGGGAGTTATTTTTTCCATGACACCCTACAGCCACAAAATATCCCATGATATACAGTTAATTGCCTATTCTATTTTCACACCTGTCTTTTTTGTAGGTATAGGGCTAGGTGTAGAACTGAGTTCACTGGGTACGGCCTTGGGATTCGGAATGCTTCTTCTTCTATTAGGCTGTATAGGGAAAATAGTTGGCTGCGGTTGGGGTGCAAGAATGACCGGTTTTCGTCCCAAGCATGCTCTGCAAATAGGAATTGGTATGATCCCCAGGGCAGAGGTAGCTATTATCATAACAAACCTTGGCGTACAGATGAAACTGATCGGGCATAAGGAGTTTACATCCGTAATATTATTGGTAATAGTAACTACTTTGTTGACACCTTCCTTATTAAAGTGGTCCTTTAAGGGAGAAGAAAGTAAAGGGGAAGTTTCTATATAAAAGAATTTAAGGGGGAGTTATGCATGTATGTTTTGTTTATTGTTTTGAACAATGGCCATGGACAGTATGTCAGAGAAATTATAGAACAAATGAGAAAATTGGGTGTCAAGGGGGCTACAATAATTGATTCAATGGGCTCCGGCCGGTATCAGCAGTCGGGCTTTGGTGACATCCCCCTGATCGGAGGCCTGATGAACAGTTTAAATGTAGGGATCGTTCAAAACAAAACCATTTTTTCTGTCATGGAATCAAGGGAGCAAGTTGAGGAAGTTGCCAATGCTGTGGAGGAAATATTGGGAGGGAACATGGAAGTACCGGGAACAGGCATCATGTTCAGTTTCCCGATAGAAATGGTTCGTGGAGGAAAAATCAGTACGGAGCTTAAAAAGAAAAAACTTAGAGACCAAATAGGATATAAGACTGAGTAAATCATCCCGTGGAAATTAATCCACGGGATTTTTGTATATATGGTATAGAGAAGGAATATATATAGATAGTTGAAGGTTTGGAGGTTTTTATGAATACCATTATCACAACATCATTAATAGGGCTGTGTGTAGGTGTACTTGGGACTGGTATGGGAGGACTTATTGCTTTTCTGATCAGAAGTCCCAGTCAAAAAAGCTTAAGCTTTATATTGGGAATTTCCAGTGGACTCATGCTTTCCATCGTATGCTTCGATCTTCTGCCGGAAGCCTTTGAATTAGGACAGCTGTTCTTTGGAGTATTAGGCATAGTGGTAGGGGTATTCATGATTGTTTGGATTGATACCATCACCCCATCACTTACTAAAAGACATCATACTCTTATGCAGCAGGATTTTATTAAAACAGGAGTATTGCTTGGAATAGGGGTTGCAATGCATAATTTTCCTGAAGGGCTGGCCATTGGATCAGGCTTTATGGCTGCCAAAGAACTGGGGATTGGTATATCCATTGTAATTGCTTTACACAATATGCCTGAGGGAATCTCCATGGCAGCACCCATGAGTATCGGTGGGATGTCTAGAATTAAAGCATTTGCCTTTACAATTATAGCTGGAATTCCCATGGGACTTGGCGCCTTGGTGGGTGCTCTTCTTGGGGAGATATCAAATAATTTAATCGCATTTTGTTTGTCTTTTGCAGGAGGAACTATGCTTTATATTACATGTGGGGAGCTTATTCCAAAATCCCAAAATCTTAAACATGGCAAAATATCCAGCTATGGGTTAATGATAGGATTTGTAATAGGTATATTGATTTCAAAATGGTTTTAAATATAAAGGATTAAAGTGTTACTTCTTAATAGTTTAGTGTATAATATTAAAGAAATCTAAGGATTAGTTTAAGAGGTGAACCAATGATAGATACTAAAATCATAGAGATCGATCCCCAAAATATCGATTCTAACAAGCTAATGGAAGCAGCAGAGATTATAAAAACAGGAGGTACCGTGGCTTTTCCCACGGAAACTGTTTATGGTCTTGGTGCGAATGCGTTGGATGAACAAGCTCTAAAGAAAATATTTAAAGCAAAGGGAAGGCCGTCAGATAATCCCCTTATTGTACATATTGCCAATATAGAAGAAATCCATCACCTGGTAAAGGAAGTTCCCCAAAAAGCACGATTACTTATGGAAAGATTTTGGCCTGGACCCTTAACTATGGTGTTTAAAAAGTCAGAAATGGTACCTTCAATAATTACTGCCGGACTGGATACCGTGGCCATAAGAATGCCTTCACATTCCATTGCCCAAGCTCTCATTCAGCTGGCAGGAGTTCCCGTGGCTGCTCCCAGCGCCAACTTATCAGGAAAGCCCAGCCCAACTCAGGCAAGGCATGTAATAGAAGATTTGAAAGGCAAAGTAGATTGTATAATCAGCGGCGGCAGCTGTTCGGTAGGAGTTGAATCAACCGTTTTGGATGTAACTGAGGAAATTCCCATGATACTCAGGCCGGGAGGCGTAACCCTGGAGCATTTGCAGGAGGTTTTAGGACAAGTATCCACAGATAGGGCAATTGAAGGGGACGATGAAATGATACCGAAATCACCGGGGATGAAATATACCCACTATTCGCCGAAGGCAAAGGTTATTATGATTATCGGTGATGTCAGTGATATTGTGGAGACCATACATCAAATGAAGCTGGAAAATGAAATAAAGGGCTTTAAAATAGGGATAATGGCCACCGATGAGACGAAAGATCATTATGGTAATGCCGTTGTACTATCCATGGGAAGCAGGAATAGGGTTGAATCCATTGCGGAGAATATATTTTCAGTCCTCCGCATGTTTGATGAGAAGGGTGTTGATTTGATTTTAGCAGAGGGAATAGAATCAAAATTAATCGGACATGCAGTCATGAATCGACTGATGAAGGCTGCAGGATATCATGTTATAAAGGCCGGGAGGTGAATGTCTTTGAAGACAATATTATTTGTGTGTACCGGAAATACATGCAGAAGCAGTATGGCTGAAGCTTTGATGTGCAAAATGCTGACTGAGGCAGGAGAAAAGGTTCAGGGAATACGGGTCATCTCAGCGGGAACATCGGCTGTCAAGGGTCAGAGGGCATCAAAAAATGCAGTTCAGGTAATGCAGGAAAAGGATCTGGACATCAGCAGTCATCAAGCCAGACCCCTGACACCGGAACTTGTTCAACAGGCAGATCTAATTTTGACCATGACAAGAAATCACAAGGCACAGGTACTACAGCTGGCGCCTGATGCCAAAGAAAAAACCTATTCTTTAAAGGAGTATGCGGGCAGGCTCGGCAATTCAGGAGAGATTTCCGATGAAATCGAAAAACTGCAGAGGATTATAGAGAGGAAGAAAGCTGATTTTTACAGGGATTATGAAGAGGAAATAAAAGCATTAAGAAATCAACGATATGAGCTGATGAGCAAGCTTCAGCAGGTTGATGATAAAATCAAAGAGCTGGAGATAAAAATGGCCAAGGCCGTAGTGAATGAACAGAGAGAATTAGTATATCTGCAGGATAAGATTTCTTCGGTGGATATATCGGACCCCTTTGGCCAGCCCATGTGGATATACAGGGAGTGCGCCAAGGAAATAGAGGAAGAGCTAAAAATTGTGTTAAATAAACTGTTGGAAGATCTAAAAGCATGAAAATATTAACAACTTCAGAAAAGTGCTTGACATTGGGTTTAACATCCAATACAATCAAGACGGCAAATGTGTAGGAGAGGGTCTCCGTATCCATCCGCAGGCATTTAATCAGGAGGAGGGGTGAAATTGTGAAGATTGCATTAGGAAGTGATCATGGTGGATATGCACTTAAGGAAGCCATAAAAAGATACCTGGACGAGAGGCAATTGGACTATGTGGACTTTGGAACCAACTCTGATGAATCAGTTGACTATCCTGAATTTGGGGAAAAGGTCGGAGAAGCGGTAGTTTCAGGAAGATGTGAAAGAGGTATACTTTGCTGTGGAACAGGAATAGGAATCTCAATGGCAGCCAACAAGGTTCCCGGAATTAGATGTGCAGTGGTTTCCGATACATATTCAGCACAAATGTCCAGGGAACACAATAACGCCAATGTGTTGGCTATGGGAGGAAGAGTAGTAGGAGAAGGTTTGGCTTTGAAAATCGTTGAAGTATGGCTTGAAACAGAATTCGCAGGAGGAAGACACGGAAAAAGAGTAGATCTGATCGGTGATATTGAAAAAAAACATTATAAATAACTAATTTTTTATTTTAGTTTCGAATTGAAACTTGAAACTTATTATAAGAGAGGAGATGTTAGAATGAAAAATGTTTTTGTTATGGATCATCCCTTGATACAGCACAAATTAACTTTGATTAGAGACAAAAATACGGGCTCTAAGGAATTCAGGGAAGTGGTAAAGGAACTGGCAATGTTAATGGCTTACGAGGTAACTAGAAATTTACCCCTTCAAGAGATTGAAATTGAAACACCGGTGGCACCCACAAAGGCTAAGGTCCTTTCCGGAAGAAAGCTTGGAATCGTACCCATATTGAGAGCCGGTTTAGGAATGGTGGACGGAATGCTGAACCTGATTCCTGCCGCCAAGGTAGGACATATCGGACTTTATAGAGATCCTGATTCTTTGGAGCCTGTGGAGTACTACTGTAAGCTTCCTGCTGATGTTCATGAGAGAGACCTGATCGTAGTAGATCCTATGCTGGCCACGGGGGGATCAGCCAATGCTGCCATCGGGTTTATCAAGGAAAAAGGGGCTACCAGCATTAAGTTAATGTGTCTTATAGCAGCTCCTGAAGGAATCAAAACAGTTAGCGAAGCCCATCCCGATGTGGAAATCTATATCGCCGCAGTGGATGAACGTTTAAATGACCACGCATATATTGTTCCAGGGTTGGGAGATGCCGGAGACAGATTGTTTGGAACGAAGTAAAGACAGTTACCGGTTGCCAGTTACTAATTTCAAGTAAAGGGCAAAAAGACTGCAGCTGACTTAATAATTATTTATAATAAAAGGTTTGAAATATTTGGCTATGTTTTAAAATATATTGAGATTCAATATACTTGTAAAGCATAGCCAATTATTTTAAAATGAATTAGTATCAAATTCCATCCCTTCTGCATATTATAGTATGATGACTTCTTTCTAAATAATTTACAGAATAAGGTACAGCTTATCATGCCCAATTTTGAGATAGGATGAAGGAAAATTGCATAAAAATGTAGAAGTACTATATTTGGAGGTGACAAAAGATGAGGCCGGATTGGGATCATTATTTTATGGAAATGGCTGAAATTGCGAAAACCAGGTCTACCTGCTGCAGAAGACAGGTGGGTGCCGTGATAGTTAAAGATAAAAGGATGCTGTCCACCGGATATAACGGTGCACCATCTGGTACAGCCCATTGTCTTGATATCGGATGCATGAGAGAAAAATTGAAGATACCATCGGGACAAAGGCACGAGCTTTGCAGAGGACTGCACGCAGAGCAAAATGCCATTATTCAAGCTGCCTACCATGGGGTGAGTATTCAAGGTGGAATATTATATGCAACCCTTCAACCATGTATATTATGTGCAAAAATGGCAATAAATGCAGGTATAAGAAAAATTATTTTTAAGGGAAATTATCCTGACGAATTGTCAATGCAGATATTAAATGAAGCAGGCATTGAATTAATACAATTTGATGACATTTTATAGAATCCGTTGATTTTTGACATATTCTGATGTAGAATTATTCTGTATGACTCTGTGAGTAAGGAGTGTTTTGAGTGAATAAATACTTTCTTGTATTTTTCATAGCAGCTTTTATGTCTCTGATAGCAACTCCCATTGCCAAAATACTGGCAGTTAAGATTGGTGCGATCGATGTTCCGAAGGACGACAGACGGGTACATAGAATACCGGTTCCAAGACTGGGAGGATTAGCCATTTATTTAGGATTTGTAATTAGTGTGGTAGTTTCAGTGCCGTTAGATAGAATGATATTGGGTATGCTCATCGGGGGCACCCTTATTGTAGTAATGGGTATAGTCGATGATATCAAGCCGCTGCCGGCCAAGGTAAAGCTGGCAGGTCAAATTATTTGTGCGTTGATTCTTGTCATTTTCGGAATGAGGATAGGTAAATTCACTATTCCTTTTACAGGTGGAGAATTGCTTTATGTAGGTATTTTTAGCATTCCGATCACCATATTCTGGGTTGTTGGTATTACCAATACATTAAACTTAATTGACGGACTGGATGGTCTAGCTGCGGGTGTAGCAATAATAGCAGCCTTATCACTGTCCTATGTGGCACATGTTCATATTCCTGAAACAGGACCCATAGGAACAATAACTGTACTGATGACTTTAGCGATTGCCGGGTCAGCCATGGGTTTCCTGCCATATAACTTTAATCCTGCAAAAATATTTATGGGCGATACCGGATCCCTATTCTTAGGATACATGCTGTCTGCCATATCTATTTATGGCTTTATCAAAGGGGCAACCGCGCTGGCTACAGTGGTGCCTGTCTTGGCTTTGGGATTGCCCATATTCGATACGACCTTTGCCATATTGCGAAGGGCTGTAAACGGAAAGCCTATTATGGAGCCTGATAAGGGACACTTGCACCATCGACTGCTTTCCACAGGATTGGGGCAGAAGAGAACAGTACTGATTTTATATGCCGTCAGCGGGATATTTGGCATCAGTGCAGCCCTGATGTCTACCAGTAAACTGTTGGATTCCATGATAATTTTATTTGCTGCCAGTGCAGTGATGTATGCCAGTATCGTGCTTCGAGGTATTCAGAAACATAAAAGTACCAACAAAGAATAATACCAGGAAGAAATTCCTGGTTTTTTTGTTAAAATCCGAAAGGATTTTGTTAATATTTATTTACATACAACCTGGAATGGAGGCATTTATTATGCATAAGCTAAAAATCATGTCCATCTTTGGTACAAGACCGGAAGCCATCAAGATGGCACCTGTGGTTAAAGAACTGGAGAAAAATAACGATATGGAATCCGTGGTTTGTGTAACGGCTCAGCATAGGGAGATGCTGGATCAGGTACTTAAACTATTTGATATTAAGCCCCAATATGATTTAAATATTATGAAACCTGGACAAACCTTAAGTCAAATAACTTCCAGAGCTGTCACAGGTCTTGAAAATGTGATAAAAGAAGTAAAACCTGATCTAGTATTGGTTCACGGAGATACTACCACTACCTTTGCCGGTGCGCTGGCGGCTTTTTACCAACAGGTGAAGGTAGGGCACGTGGAGGCCGGCTTAAGGAGCGGCTATAAATATTCTCCCTACCCTGAGGAAATGAACAGAGCCTTAACTGGGAAACTAAGTGACTTGCATTTCTCACCTACGACGGGAAATAAGGAAAACCTGCTAAAGGAAAATATGAAGGAAGAGGATATATACATAACGGGCAATACTGTAATTGATGCTCTGCTCCGGGTGGTAAAGAAGGAGTATCAGTTTGAAGACGATAGACTAAATCTGATAGACTACAAAAACAAAAAGATCATTCTTTTAACAGCCCATAGACGGGAAAACCTGGGAGACCCTATGGTTAACATTTTTTCTGCTATTAAGGAAATTGTTCAGGATAATCCTACCGTGGAGGTAATTTTTCCTGTACACCTGAATCCTAAGGTACAGCAGATAGCCAAAGAATTATTGGGAAACATTGATAGAGTTCATCTGATTACTCCATTGGATTATGAGCCCTTTGCCAACTTGATGGCTAGAGCCCATATTATTTTAACAGATTCAGGGGGTATACAGGAGGAAGCACCATCCCTTGGCAAACCGGTATTAGTTCTGAGAACAGAGACAGAACGACCGGAGGCCGTTGAAGCCGGAACTGTGAAAATGGCCGGAATTAAAAAAGCGAATATCTATTCCCTGACCCATGAGTTGTTAAACAACAATAAATCCTACGAAGCCATGGCCAATGCCGTAAACCCTTACGGTGATGGAAAAGCAGCGGAAAGGATTGTTGGAATTATAAGGGAAAGACTTTCTTAATATCGTAGGAAATTATGGTCTTCAATTTCCTGGATATGAGGGATTTTTAAAGGGGACCTCCCCTTTTGTCCAATATTTGGAGGGTCACAGCGGAGCGTCCTAGGGAACTATTAGTTCCCTGGGAAGAACAAAAACATTTCCTTATTATTTCAAGCATGAAATGTTTTTGTTCATTCCCTATTGCAGTAATATATAATTCGCGATAAAATAAAATTAAATAAATATTAGTGGTGATACCATGAAAGCATATGATGAAAATACGGTTTATTTTATTTCTTATGCTAAATTGCCTTCGGAAATTTCGGCTGCAAACATGCATAAGGTAGTAGGTGTAGGGATGATTATTAATAAGGATACAGGAATTATCGAGGATTGTTCCTGTACTTTGATTACCGATGAAGCAAAGTACTTTCTAAAACAAATTCTGGTCAACCACAATCTCCATAGGGATGGTGTGGACTCTTTAATTGAAGAAGTAAAACAGAGGTATCACGGACTGGCCCAAAAGGCCTTATGTGTGGCCATCAAAGGAACCTATGAAAGATACATGGTCTGGAGAAGTGAAAATAGTATAAAATGATAGAGCTGCTTTGCTTACAGTAACAGTGCATCCCACCATTACTCAGTGAGTAAAATCCAGTATAGAACATACTAAGGAGTCTTCCTTGGTTCGTTTTGTACTGGATTTTTTATTAGAATACTATTACTATCTATAAATATTAAGTAGGAGGTTTGAATCATGAGCTTAAACAAAGCACCGAAGAATCATGTGTTTTACAGAAATCAGAACTGGCATTATCCAAAGATTGAAAGGGGAGAGGGCATCTATCTGTATGATGTGGATGGCAAAAGATATATAGATGGATGTTCCGGTTCAGCAGTGGCAAACATAGGCCATGGAAATAAAGAAGTGGCTGCCTATACGAAAGAACAGATGGAGAGAATAGCTTTTACCCATCTTTCCCGATGGACTGTAGATACCATAGAAGAATGTGCTGAGAGAGTAGCAAGGTGGACGCCTGGGGATTTAAACTATGTCTACTTTGTTTCCGGAGGCTCTGAAGCTACAGAGACAGCCATCAAAATGGCCAGACAATATTTTGTGGAAAGGGACGGGCAGGACAGCAGCAAATGGAAGGTTATTTCCAAGTGGAATTCCTTTCATGGGAATACTATTGGGTCTCTTTCCATGACAGGAATTATTGAGAGAAGAAAAATCTATAATCCTATGCTGATTGACTTTCCAAAGATACCCCAATTCTATCACTACAGGAATCCATGGGGATGCCATACTTTGGAGGAAACCAGCGAAAAGGCAGCACAAGCTTTGGAAGAGGAAATCTTAAGACAGGGACCTCAAAATGTGGCTGCATTTATAACCGAGCCGGTGGTGGGTGCCGCTTGTCCTGGAGTGCATCCAACCAAGAACTACTTTGATAAGGTGCGAGAAATATGTGATCAATATGATGTGCTGCTGATTGCTGATGAGGTAATGGCAGGTTTTGGAAGAACAGGCAAGAGATTTGGCGTTGATCACTTTGATGCGGTACCAGATATTATGACAGTTGCCAAGGGTATGAGCTGTGGTTATACCCCCATGGGAGCAGCGGTGGCATCAGAAAAAATATTCAATAAAATCATGATTGAAGGAACAGGCCAATTTGTTCACGGTCATACCTATGCCGGCAATCCACTGTCCTGTGGAATCGCCACGCTGGTGATGGATATTGTAGAGAGGGAAAACTATGTACAAAATGTACAGCAGCAGGGAGAATATCTGATGAACAAGCTCCAGGGGCTTTATAAATATCCTATTGTGGGGGACATTAGAGGAAAAGGATTGATGATCGGAATTGAATTTGTAAAAGATCAAAAAACAAAAGAACCATTTGACAGCAGCATTAATCTGAAAGGTAAATTTACAGTGAACTGTCTGGAAGAAGGCCTTGTACCTTATCCGGGAGGCGGCTCCGCTGACGGCACCCGAGGTGACCACACCTTAATAGCACCGCCTATCAATATTAATAAAGAGCAGGTGGATGAGCTGTATGACGCTTTGGAAAAGGGTATAAAAAGGACCTGTGAAATGGTGAATGCTAAAATTTAACTTGTAGGGACTGTCCCTACAAGTTAAAAAAGTATAAAGAGTGACTGGTGATTGTAACAGGAAAACGATTTTTATAACCGTTAACTGCTAACTTAATAAAGGGGGAACTATTTTATGGATAAACTGATAATAACGGTGGCTCTAACAGGGAATGTGCCTACTAAGGAAATGAATCCTGCAGTACCTATAACGATAGATGAAATCGTAGAGGATGTTAAAAAATGCAGAATGGTCGGAGCCGCTATTGCCCATTTGCATGTGAGGGATAAGGATGGTAAACCAACCAGTGACAGAGCCTTGTTCAAAGAGCTGCTGGAAAAAATCGATAGAGAAAATATTGACATTATTAAACAGGTTTCCACCGGCGCCAGGGGTGGAGCCAATACCGTTGAATGGAGAGGGCAAATGCTGGATCTGAATGCCCATATGGCCAGTTTGTCCACGGGATCTTCAAACTTTCCAAATGCCGTAAATGCCAATGAACCAGACTTAATAAATGCCTTGGCCGAAAAAATGGCTGCAAATAACATAAAACCGGAAATAGAAGCCTTTGATATGGGTATGATCTCAAATGCAAAGAGATTGCTTAAAAAAGGTGTTTTAAAGGGACCCCTGCATTTTAATCTGGTAATGAACGTACCGGGATCAATCGAAGGAACACCAAGAAATCTCATGTTCATGGTAGAGAACCTACCCCAGGGATCAACGTGGACAGTTTCGGGGATAGGAAGATCCCAGATAACCATGCTGACAATGGCAATACTACTGGGTGGGCATGTAAGAACAGGTTTAGAGGATGTATTGGAATATGAAAATGGCGTGCCGGCCGCAAATCCAATGCTGGTGGAACGGATGGTAAGGATAGCCAGAGAACTAGGTAGAGAGATCGCAACACCCAGTGAAGCAAAGGGTATTTTAGGACTGTAAAATCATGGTGACGGGAAAAGCTTGGGTCTCTGTGCCCACCTGCTTCCGTAACCCGTTACTCATCATCTGTAACTTAGAAAATGATAACATTTTGACCAAATAAATACAAAATATGATAAAATGATATTGACCAATATTTACAAAATGCCGGGGGTGTTAATTATGAACAAGATTAAGACAATGGCCGAGGCTATGAGTACTATTAAGGACGGAATGAGCATAATGTTCGGAGGATTTTTGGCTGTGGGAGCTCCTGAAGGGTGTATTGATGCACTGATCGAAAAGGGAGTGAAGGATTTAACTATCATTACCAGTGATACGGGCTTTCCTGACAAAGGAACAGGAAGACTGGTAGTAAATAGGCAGGTAAAAAAAGTAATTGCTTCCCATATCGGAACCAATCCGGAAACGGGACGCCAGCTGAATGCTGAAGAACTGGAAGTTGAATTGGTGCCCCAGGGTACTCTTGCCGAACGTATAAGGGCTGCAGGAGCAGGATTGGGCGGAGTTGTTACGGCAACAGGGGTAGGTACCATCATTGAAGAAGGTAAACAGAAAATTAACCTTAATGGCAAGGAATACTTAATTGAGCTGCCGCTGAAGGCAGATGTAGCTTTGTTGAGGGGAGCTAAAGTTGATAAAAAAGGAAATATCTACTATAATAATGCGGCAAGGAATTTTAATCCTATTATGGCCACGGCAGCTGATCTGGTCATCGTTGAAGCAGAAGAAATTGTTGAAGTAGGAGATATTAATCCCCATGATGTGGTCACACCTGGCATATTTGTGGATATCATCGTGAAGGGAGTGGAATCTCATGAGTAATGTTCGTGAAATTATAGCCAAGAGAGTAGCCATGGAGTTTGAAGATGGAGACATTGTAAATTTAGGTATTGGGCTTCCAACCCTTGTTGGCAAC
>Ga0209347_1005373_pt1 | contig 12229 bp, 12 predicted proteins | sample AutmiccommuBRH23_FD_187382 | JGI IMG/M metagenome (GOLD analysis project Ga0209347, IMG submission 187382) | Deep subsurface microbial communities from Mt. Terri, Switzerland - Autotrophic microbial communities BRH/23 (SPAdes) (version 2) | ecosystem: Environmental > Aquatic > Deep subsurface >...
TATACAACACGAATATGCCAAAAAGTAAAGCTCTGTAGTCCGCATAAATGCTGAACTGACAGAGCTTTTTATCATATTTTTACTGCAAAACTCAGGATAATAACATTAATTTCAAGACTTAGTCAAGCTTTTTAGCCAAATTTATATCCCCTGTTTCTTGGAAAACTCCTATGGCCCGCAGCTTTTGATATCGATTATCACGTAGCTCCTCTGGACTTACGGAACGAAGTCGTACCAGATACTTCGAAATGACCCGTGATAATTCCTCAGCGGTTTGGTGTAGGTTATTATGGGCCCCACCTTGAGGCTCACACACCAATTCATCCGCTACCCCAATTTTTAAAAGATCCTGTGCTGTAAACTTCAAAGCAGCGGCTGCTTCTTTCGCCTTTGTCGTATCCTTCCAGAGAATTGAAGCGCAGCTTTCTGGAGCAATAACGGAGTAAAAGGAATTTTCAAGCAACAAGACGATGTTGCCTACTCCAAGAGCGAGTGCACCACCACTTCCACCTTCTCCAATCACTGTACTGATCACAGGGACGTGATAGCCAGACATAGCAAGCAGGCATCGAGCGATAGCCTCACCCTGCCCTCGTTCCTCAGCTCCTAAGTCACAGGCGGCCCCGGGAGTGTCAATAAACGTCAGGATCGGACGTCTGAACTTTTCTGCTTGATCCATCAGTCTAACTGCTTTGCGATACCCTTCTGGATGTGGCATGCCAAAATTGCGCTTAATATTTTCCTTTGTATCTTTTCCCTTAACCTGGGCAATCACAGTCACAGCAATCCCGTGAAAAAGTGCAATTCCACCCGCAATCGAGCGATCATCCGCATAGAGCCGATCCCCTTTGAGCTCTATGAAATCTTCAAATAACAGGGGAGCATAATCATAGAAGTTAGGTCGCTCTGGATGTCTAGCAATTTGAACTTTCTGCCAAGGTTCAAGGTTTCCATAGATTTCCTTCTTCAAAAGAGCCGCTTTTTTTTCAAGGGTGGCCACTTCTTGCGAAAGGTCAATATCCTTGTCCGCGGAAAACTTCTGGAGTTCCGAAATTTTAAGTTCTAGTTCCGCAATTGGTTTCTCAAATTCAAACAGTTGCGTCATACTGAGCCCCTTCCTTATGGAACCGCAATAAACGTGCTAATACTGGCCGCAACTGAGTACGCGCCACGATCAGATCAATCAGGCCATGTTCTTGGTTAAACTCAGCCGTTTGTGCTCCTTTGGGAAGTTCTTGCCTCATCGTTTGTTTAATGACACGCGGTCCCGTAAACCCGATTAAAGCATTAGGTTCAGAAATCAAAATGTCTCCCAGTGAAGCATAGCTGGCTGTTACCCCACCGAATGTGGGATCTGTAAGTACCGAAATATATAACAAGTGGTTTTCGGCCAATCTGCCCAAGGCAGCACTCGTCTTAGCCATCTGATAAAGGGAAAAAATTCCCTCTTGCATCCTAGCACCTCCGGAAGTGGAGCAAATAACCACTGGTAACCTTAGGTTAATTGCACCTTCAATCGCCCGGGCAATCTTTTCACCCACGACAGAACCCATGCTACCCATCATAAAACCCGCTTCATTTATGGCAATTACGAAAGGAACACCCTCAATCTTAGCAAGGCCCGTCAGTACCCCTTCTGCCATACCTGATTTCTCCTGAGCTTCTATGAGCTTTTCTTCATAGCCGGGAAACGACAAAGAATCTACGGTTTTTAATTCTGTATCCCACTCTTCAAAGCTGTTTTCGTCAACCAACAATGCAAGGCGTACACTGGCGGGAATTCTAAAATGATGTTCACAGGTCGTACATACCCGTGCATTTTCCTCGAGATCTTTATTGAAGAGAACTTCCCCACACTTTGGACATTTGATCCAAAGACCATCAGGAAGTTCTTTCTTGCTAACTATCACCTGCTCTTCTTGTGAAGACACCTCTGAGGGACTGCGATTCTGCATCTGACCGGATTTAATTGTAACATACTTTGTCTTCCTGAATATATCTTTAAACATAGTTAGCTCCCCATAGCCCCAGTAATGATTTCGTGCGCTTCTTCTGCTTCAGATTCCGGTACAAGAATCTCGACAGAAGCATGTTCACCGAGATGTGCAGAACCAATCGGGCGAAGTTGAACAAGCATCCCCTCATCCGCGAGGATTTTCTTGTACTTCTCTGCGATTAATTTATTGGGAGCAATATAAATCACGGTCCACATTTTTGAAATCCCCCTTATTAAAATCGATTTATGATACCATAGTCATTCTAATTGTGCAACAAATGGTACTCTAATCCCCTTCATTGGAGTCTGAGCAAAGACTAGCATATTTTGCTATTAGTGCCTTTTCAACATGTGGGGGTACAAAATCCGAAACTCCAGCATGCAAACTGGCTGCCCATTTGATCGCGCTAGAGCTGATAAAGGAGTATTCACTCTGGGTCATCAGAAAAATCGTTTCAATATCTGAAGCAATCTTTTTGTTCATTAAGGCAAGTTGAAACTCATATTCAAAGTCAGATAAAGCTCGGAGTCCACGAATTATGGCTATGGCCTCACATTGACGAGCAAATTCGACTGTCAGCCCTTTAAAAATTTGGACACTGACATTAGACATGCCTTTTGTTGCTTCCATGAGAAGTTCCATTCTCTCTCCAAGCGTAAACAATGGAGTCTTCTTACTATCGGCTGCAACTGCAATAATCAAACCATCAAATAAATCTTTCGCTCGGACTAATATATCAAGATGTCCATTTGTTACTGGATCGAATGTCCCTGGATATATCGCATTACGCACACTCTATCACCTTTTCATTCAAGGATATTGATGGGTTTCGCCTTAAAAGCTAATAATCCTGCCAAAGAAAGCCTTTAAGCAAAATTTTTAGCTGATTGCCAGACCACATTACCTTCTTCCATCACTTCCCTAAGTGCGCTCGTCAGCTCATTCCTATCGTTAACCCAAAACTTCCGTTTTCCTTCAAGGACTTTCTGACTATCCTCAAAGTAGAAATAAACCGGTTGACTTCCTGGAAAACGTTGTAAAATACTCAACACTGCTTGCATCAGTTCACTTTTTTCATTAGAAAACCTTAAAAAGAGACGTTTTTCCGCAGCCTGAGACGTGTTACTCTTTGGGATTGGTGTGGTCTTTCTACTGTCTCTAGAGGGTTTTAAGTCCTCAAGTCTTGTAATTTTCTCAGCAAAAATCTTTTTTTCTTCATCTCGAATATTGTACCGGCCTACCACAACAATCACCTCGTCATTGGCGAAAGTGTTAGCTTGGGCATAGACCCTAGGAAATACTAAAACCTCAATTGAACTCGTTAAGTCTTCCAGAACGAAACTGGCCATCATTTCTCCCTTTTTAGTAACATTCTGCCGTAAACCAGTTACCAATCCACCGAGAGCTACTTTCTTCTCTTCTTCTCCTTCTAGGCAAGTTACGATATCTGTTGACGTATAGTCTTTCAGTTGGGGTAAAACAGAAGATAGGGGGTGTCCACTTAAGTAGAGACCAAGGTATTCTTTTTCCATGTCTAAAATGTCTCGTTCTTTAAAATCCAGAATTTGAGGGAGCTGAGTAGCTTCATCCATCTCTTTATCTAAATCGAAAAGCGAGAATTGACCTGAAAGCCGATCTTTTTGCCGCCGGCCAGCCGTATCTATAACCTGATCCATGACTTTTAACGCCTGTGCTCGTGTACAAATCGAACCAAAGGCACCCGAACGCACCAAGCTTTCCAAGACACGCCGATTTAAGACCTTCTGATCGACACGCAGGCAGAAATCATCTAAGGATTTAAAAAGACCATCTTTCCTAGCCTCTAAAATTCTCTCCACGACATTGACACCCACATTGCGGATGGCTCCCAAGCCAAAACGGATCGCTTGCTCCTCAATGGAAAATCCGACGTTGCTATATTGAACATCTGGAGGGAGTACCTGAATCCCGCTCAAACGAGCATCATGAATATAGAATGATATTTTATCTGACGAGCCCATTACGGTGCTTAAAAGGGCTGCCATAAACTCTAAAGGATAGTTTGCTTTTAAATAAGCCGTTTGATACGAAATCACTGCATAAGCTGTTGCATGCCCTTTATTAAAGCCATATTCTGCAAATTTCGCCATTAAATCAAAGATTTCTTCTGCATCTTTAAGAGTCAACCCAATCCGAAGTGCACCCGGAATAATCCATTCTCCATCATTATCTTGCAATCCATAAATGAAGTTCTGACGTTCCTCTGCCATAATTTCTTTCTTCTTTTTCCCCATCGCCCGGCGAAGCAAATCCGCTCGGCCTAGAGAGTAACCCCCTAAATCCCGGGCAATCTGCATGACCTGTTCCTGATATACGATAATTCCGTAGGTCGATTTAAGGATTGGCTCTAACTTTGGATGTAGATAAGTAATGTTACCCCCGCGTTTTCGACGGATAAATTCTGGGATTTGTTCCATTGGACCAGGGCGGTATAAAGCCACGACTGCGATAATATCCTCAAAACACGTCGGTTTGAGGTCCTTTAGAATCGCTCGCATCCCACCGCTTTCTAGCTGAAAGATCCCCGTACTGTTTCCTGAAGCTAAGAGCACATAGGTTTTGAGATCATCTAAGGCCAAGGTTTGTAAATCAAGCTTTAATCCATGTGTCTCTTCAATTCGTCGTATAGCCTCTTGTAAAATGGTTAAATTTCGCAAGCCCAAAAAGTCCATCTTTAGGAGCCCAATTTCCTCTACTGCTTTCATCGGAAATTGGGTCATCACAAAGTCTTCTGACGTCCTCTGAAGCGGAAGATAATTCATAAGAGGATCCTTAGAGATGACGATCCCTGCCGCATGCGTAGAAGCGTGTCTGGTCATCCCTTCGAGTGACTTAGCTAAGGTGTAGAGCCTTTTGATTTCTTCATCCTCTTCAACCATACGGGCCAAATCGGGGGATACATCCAAGGCTTTCTCCAAAGTCATCCCTAAATCCGAAGGAATAGCTTTGGCTACTTTATCAACCCGGAACAAGGGGATACCCAAAACCCGTCCCCCATCTCTGATTGCCGCTTTCGCCCCCATTGTTCCAAAGGTGATAATCTGACATACCTTATCTGCACCGTATTTTTCAGTAACATAGCGGATTACACGTTCTCGGCCTTCCGGGTCAAAATCTATATCAATATCAGGCATCGAGATACGTTCGGGATTTAGAAAACGTTCAAAAAGAAGATCAAAGCGTAGCGGTTCAACTGACGTAATCCCTAGTAAATAAGCGACCATACTTGCGGCCGCAGATCCCCGCCCCGGCCCGACGACCACGCCGTTGTCTCTAGCAAAACGGCAAAAATCAGCTACAATCAAAAAATATCCTGAGAAACCAGTTTGGAAAATGACTTGGAGTTCATAATCCAAGCGTTCACGTTCCTTCTCCGTCATTTGAGGATAGAAACGGGGAAAGGCCTTGCGGCATTCTGCCTCAAGATAACCGTCTAAAGTATATCCCGGGGGAACCTCAAACACGGGTAAAAAGTTATCCCCAAAATGAAAATCTATCTGACAGCGTTCCGCTATTAGGGAAGTGTTTGTCAACAGTTCAGGGTGTTCTCCGAAGAGCAGAGACATCTCCTGTTCAGATTTGAGGAAGAATTCCTGACTGGAAAAACGCATTCGTGCTGTATCCTCTATGGTTTTACCAGTTTGAATACAGAGTAGAGCGTCTTGGACGAATGCATCCTCACGCTTAACATAGTGTACATCATTCGTAGCCACCATTGGAATTCCCGTACGCTCATGCACCTTCCACATTCCAGTAATAACTTTGCGCTGTTCTTCTAAACCATGATCTTGGATCTCCAGGAAGAAATTCTCTTTACCGAAAATATCCTCATAGTCACGGGCGCTTTGAACAGCCATCTCCAATTGATCATGTACTATGTAATCCGCGACTTCCCCTGCCAAACAGGCACTAAGTGCAATGATCCCTGCAGCATGCTTGCGAAGAATTTCTTTATCCACTCGAGGTTTATAATAGAAGCCTTCAATATGGGCCATAGAAACCAATTGGATCAGGTTGCGATACCCTTGCTCATTTTCAGCAAGTAAGACCAAATGATAATTTGAGTCGTCCTTCCCTGGTATCCTATCTGTCCTCTTATTTGGGGCTACATAGACTTCACACCCTATAATTGGTTTTATTCCTGCTTGGTGACAAGCCTTATAGAAGTCGATGACCCCATACATGACTCCATGATCAGTAATAGCCAAAGCTGCCATTTTTAGTTCTACCGCACGCTTGACTAAATTTTTGATCCGTGCTGCTCCATCAAGTAGACTAAATTCTGTATGATTATGGAGGTGAACAAAGCTACGGGTATTTTGAGTAATTTCAGCCTTTATAATGGTTCACCTTCCTTCCTCAGAAAGCCCCCTCGCTCCACATATGGACGAGGGGGCTTTATTGCACGTCGATCTCTTTAATGGGCTGTCTCACTAATCAATTTCTTATCCCCTATCCTAGCCGTCATCAAACCTTTGGCAACTAAAGTACTATTAGCCGTCACATCTACCTCGATACTGCAATGTCTCTTGGCAACTAAAAGCAACTTAGCTGTAACCTTAATTATTGTCCCCACTGCAATCGGTTGAAGTTGATATAGCGTAAAATTTTCGGTGATCGCATTGAGTCGATACTTCTTGCGCAGTCCAATATAGCCAGTCATATTCATAACCGTAACGATAACCCCACAACTAGCAGAACCATAGTCATCACCCATGGCATTAGTAATTTCCCCCTCAATGGTGAAATGCTCCGCATCATCGACATATCGGAACCCGCTGAGCACAAGATTATCTACGGTTTCACCAAATTGTGGTTGTTTCTGAACTTGCTGGTAAGCTTCAATGACATCTTGCAAACTAAGAATACCAATCAATTTCCCCTGATCCGCGACTACCGCAATTTCCCACCCTTCCCAAACCATAATTCGGGAGATATGGGTTACAGGTTCATCTCGTCCGACTAGAAAAGGTTTAGAATTCAAGACCTCTTTGATGGGTGTCTTAAGATCAACTCCCGCTACATCCAATGCGGTAACGATTCCTACAAGAGTCATTTCCTCATCAACGACCGGAAACCGACTGTGTTCTGTTTTTTGTGAAAGTTTTCGCCAATCGTCAACAGTCGCTTCCGCTGTCAAATAACTCACATCTTCAACCATAATATCTTCAACTAAAATAAGTTCTTTCTGGATTAATCGATCGTAGAGAGCACGATTAATCATTGAAGTGACTGAAAAGGTATCGTAGGGAGATTGAATAATCACTAATTCTTTTTTTCGTGCTAAAGCCACTACATCTTCATCTGGTTCCAATCCACCGGTGATTAAAAGTGAAGCATTAGAATTTAAAGCAAAAATTTGGGCGTCGCGACGGTTTCCAATAATGCACAACGCGCCATCTTCTAAGTAGTGTCCCATAGAATCTATTTCCATCGCTGCAGTAATGAACTTATTGGGAGAGCGATCGAGATATGCAAAGCCGCAGATGACAACTCCTTCAGCAATTTGCAAAACTTCACGCAATGTCAGGTCCTCAATTTTTCGCTCTTTGACCCCTTCAATTCGAATTGTTCCGACCTTAGGAATCGAACGGACAAATCCTTTAGCCTCAGCCTCTTTAATAGCCCGATAAGCTGTCCCTTCACTGACATCCAACTCTTTGGCAATAAAACGAACAGAAACCTTACTACCAATCGCTAGATCTTCAATAAAGGTTAAAATTTGTTGATGCTTTGTCAACTAAATACGCTCCCCACTTATTACTATATCGGACTATAATTATATCATATGATTTAGTATTCAACTAGATTTCATCGTGTCTAACTAAACATCTTTTCGTCTCCTTTGGGTCATGAGCCCTCCGATTCTCCCTGCCTCCTTGGCACTTAAGGAATGCCACCCGTTTCTATGGATCTGTTCGAGCAAGCCCAATTCAGCAGCGATCTCCATTTTTAGCGGTTCTAAAGAATCTATTCTTCTCACCCTTAGTTTTTTTTGTTTCATTTTTAGATCCTCCCTCTGCTCATGAGATTAAAGTCCTCTTCATAATGAGGACAATTTGGTCCACGTTCACCTATAATATGTTCCAAACGGCACCGACCTTCAATCCCATATAGACAACGAAGCGCGCATAATTTTCTTGTCATTAAATCCATCTCCTTTAAGCCTATAATTATCTCACCCCACTCTTTAAGTTTGACCATTTCTGCATAAAAATATCCCACTTGTAAATCAAGCGGGATGATCGATCTCGATATTGTTTAAACCTTGTATGATTCACCAGGTTCAAGCGCCTTGCCTTGGCTCTCCGGAACTCTGCGCTGCAGGAGATGCAAGAACTCCCCTACATCTTGGGCAATCAATGGGAACGTATTATAATGCATCGGGATAACCACTTTAGGACGTAATAATTGGGAAGCATGAACCGCTTCCTCAACCCCCATGACAAAATTATCACCGATCGGGAGCATTGCAACCTCGATGGGATAACGACGACCGATGAGCTCCATATCCCCAAACAATCCTGTATCTCCCGCATGATAAAGCCATTTCCCTTCCATCTGAAACAAAAATCCACAGGCTAAGCCACCATAGATCATCTCTCCGTCAGGACTCTCTATCCCAGATCCATGTAAAGCTTGCGTGAGTTTAATCCATCCAAAGGGAAAAAGATGCTTTCCTCCAATATGCATAGCGTGCGTCTTAGCGCCCCGTCTCTGACAATAATTCGCCAATTCAAAAACAGCAATAATCGGAGCTCCTGTCTGTTTAGACAAATGTATTGCATCACCTAAATGATCGCTATGTCCATGAGAGACCAGAATCGCATCAAGATGAGTAAAGTCCTCAGGCTTAGCCGTTGCGCTTGGGTTACCTGTTAAAAAAGGATCAATAAGGATTCTTCCTGCATCTCCTTCAATTTCGAAGCAGGCATGTCCATGGAAATGAATACGCATTTATGAGAACCTCCTACAATTTTCAACGCTTAACGTACATTTGAAGTACCTCCCAGAAACGAGGATAACTAAGGTTCATTTCCCAAAGTGCAATACCACGTATGCCCTTCTGAGTTGCAAGCTCAAGCTTATCTCTTAAGCTCCTTGGATCTTCAAAATAGACTGTATGACGAACTCCTCTAGTTTCGTAACGGAAATACGTACTATGTTGCCTTGCATCCCATTGTAACGGGGCACCGTGTCGACGTGCAAGCTCAGTGGCCCGTTGAAAGCCAATAACTTTACCAGTACCCCCTTCTGGCCAATCGTACCCATAGAGTGGAATTCCCATATAGATTTTTTCGCGCGGAATATTGGCTATTGCATAATCCAAAACTTGAGTAACCCATGGAATTGAGGCAACCGATCCTGGTTCACTTTCCGACCAATGTTCTTCGTAAGTCATCAAGATCACCTCATCAACTGCCTGACCGATTGGTTTATAATCAAACGCCCCCCTCCAAGCGTCCTGTGGATCATCAGAGGTTTTAGCTGGAACATCAATCGAAACTATGAAATTTGCCTGTTTAAACATCCTAGACCACGATTGAATCAGTCGACTAAAAAGTGGACGATCAGCTGGTGCCGCTTTCTCCAAATCAAGATTAACCCCATCAAATTGATATTCAACTAATAAATTCCTTATGTTCCGCCAAACAAGGTTAGCAAAGTCTTGGTCTCGAACTAAACGTCCCATAAGAGTAGTCGAAAATTGACCTTGCGGGGTTAAATTGCTAACCACCAAGAAGACCTTAATTCCCATGGTATGGGCCTCATTAATAAGCCGCCGACTTGGACGCTCTTGGAGAGAGCCATTATTTTGAATTGGAATCTCAAAAATTGCCAATTGGTTAAGGATATTCCCATACCGTTTCAGATAAGGATAACCCTTAGTTTGTTCGGTTAAGCCATTATAAAAGGCAAATACATTTAATGGCATACTTATACCCCCTTTTCGACCATCATATGCATAGGCTGAAAAAGAAGTGTTAACCTGCCAAGGGCAGCGGAGATTTAGATGAAGTTTATTTTGAATGCCTTCGACCGAATACCGCAAGTTTTGCAGTTCGGCGCATGAGAATGGTGATAAGTAAGGCAAAAACTATAAAGAGAACGACTAGAGCCCCAATCCATTGCCCTTTTTCTCCAAGTACCGCAGCAATGCCAAAACATGCACTGATTCCATACATCAAAAGTACAGCATGCCGATGGGTAAACCCAGCATCCAGTAACCGATGGTGCAGATGCCCTCGGTCTGCCATCGCAATAGACTGCCCTCGCAACTTACGCCTGATAATAGCAAAAGTTAGATCTGTGACCGGCATGCCTAACACAAGGAGCGGAAAAACCAGTCCTAGAATCGTGGCAGTTTTGAGGAGGCCCATGATGGATATTCCCCCAATGATATATCCGAGGAACATACTTCCTGAATCCCCCATAAAAACACGCGCCGGAGGGAAATTGAAAAATAGGAACCCGAGAAGCACTCCAGCCAAAGCTAACGTAAGATGGGCAGCCGGAACATGACCAATCCGATTTGCGGACCAAAACAGCAAAAGGGCCACCATAAAACAAACACCAGCAGCTAGTCCATCCAGTCCATCTGAGACATTAACAGTGTTTACCAAGCCGACCACCCAAAAGAGCATAAGTATAATTCCAACGGCACTTAGGCCAAGTTCAAAGAAATCAACCGCTCCGATAAGCGGTAGGGAAATTTTATTCATGGAAAAACCAAAAACGATAAGCACTGATGCCGCCGCGATTTGCCAATAAAGCTTATATAGAGGGCGAATTTCCCGGATATCATCCCATATGCCAACCGCTACAATGATGGTACTTCCAATGAATAAGCCCCAGATATTTTTACTCCATTCTTGTGTCACCAAAGCAGTAATCCAAAAGGCAGCATACATTGCCAAGCCGCCAAGTCGAGGAATAGGTCGACTATGAATATGCCGCCCACCCGGATAAGCAATCGCTCCCCAACGTTTCGCCAATTTCATAGAAACGGGCGTGGCAATCACTACAATCACTAAAGCAATTAGAAAAGTCCACCCATACCCATACGTCATGATTATTTTTCAACCGCCTTTGCTTTACGTTTCTCCCCTAGAACTGAGGCGCTCTAAACCTCCAAATCCGCAACTACTTCAAAATTCGGTTCCTATGTTTCTTACTTTTTTCTATACAAGATCCGGAAACTCCCATTGGCGTAATACTTCATAAACTACAACAGCCACAGAATTTGATAGATTCAAAGAACGAACACCTGCACGCATCGGCAACCGTAGGGCCGTTTCAGGATAACGTGCAATGATTTCAGGAGCCAGTCCTTTTGTTTCCTTTCCAAAAAGAAGGTATCCCCCATACTCATATGAAATGTCTGTATGAGATCGTCCGCCTTTTGTGGTCGCCAAGTAACGAGTTCCCTGAGGGTTTCTTTCTTCAAACTCTGCGAAATTTTCATAAATATAAATATCAAGAAAGTGCCAGTAGTCTAAGCCGGCACGTTTAAGGTGCTTGTCATCGATATTAAAACCTAATGGTTTTACTAAATGCAGTATAGCTCCAGTAGCAGCACAAAGCCGAGCCACGTTCCCCGTATTTGGAGGAATTTCTGGCTCAACCAGGACAATATTTAGTCGCTTGTTCAAGAATATAGTTCCCCTTTCAATGACACCTTGCACAATTTCCACTACATCCCGTCAAGCAGCTTCTGCCCCCGGTTCCTCCGGATACTCCGAGGCTTGTAAATCCGGAGATGTGTTTTATGAGTCCCGTGTTCCCACACTCGCTACACGTGAGCCACTCACCATTTTCTCCTATTCTACACAATTCCGTGGTCACGACCCCACAGCTCGGACACCCAAATTCATACATCGGCATATAGTGATTCCTCCCAGTTATAAAGTTTCTTTTAAAACTAAGCAAAGTCTCAACGTGTATTCAAACTATTATAACCTGAAATTCTGACAAACCCAACCTGAAAATATCGAAACTTGTCATCTAAGCTTTACCCAAGATTTTTTCGCTCCATAAACTTCTCTAAATCCTTCAAATGCATACCATATGAGTCCTATCCCAACGCAAATCAGAGTGAACTCGTTCAACTAAAGTTGAACATCGAGTCTTCGGTGACGTAAGTCTCCAGTGACGATAGTGTCCGGTGGACACTATCGCCGAAGGCGCATGCT
>Ga0209347_1005374_pt1 | contig 12222 bp, 9 predicted proteins | sample AutmiccommuBRH23_FD_187382 | JGI IMG/M metagenome (GOLD analysis project Ga0209347, IMG submission 187382) | Deep subsurface microbial communities from Mt. Terri, Switzerland - Autotrophic microbial communities BRH/23 (SPAdes) (version 2) | ecosystem: Environmental > Aquatic > Deep subsurface >...
CATCGGCCATGCCGGTGATCAGGTTCCAGTCCTGCTTGCCCTCGAAGGGGTAGATCTGGGTCGTGTTACGGAAAAGGTTGGGCTGCCACTGGTTCGCGTCACCGCCCACAAAGCCGTAGAAATATTCGAAGCCCATACCGGTGGGCCACTGATCGAACGGGCCGGCAGAACTTGCGGCAAAGGCCGGCGTGTTGTGATCCTTGCCGAACCACGACGTAGCATAGCCATTGTCGAGCAGTATCCGGCCGATCGTCGCCTTGTCCTCGGCGATGATACTGTTGTAGCCGGGGAAGCCGGTGGACTGCTCGGAAATCACGCCGAAGCCTGCCGAGTGATGGTTGCGCCCGGTGATCAGGGCGGCGCGCGTCGGCGAACAAAGCGCCGTCGAGTGGATGTTGGTGTAGCGCAGACCCTCGCTTGCGACCTGATCCATCGTCGGCATCGGAATGACGCCGCCAAACGTGCTGGGCACGCCAAAGCCCGAATCGTCGGTGATGATCAGCAAAACATTGGGCGCTTCCTCGGGCGGCACGATGCGTGGCGCCCACCAGGCCTTGGAGTCCAAGGCGTCATTCTTGATCTCGCCGCCGAAGGCGGGTTCAGGCGCCGGTAGCTGGTTGCCGGGAATGGTGGTCGTCCCATCCGGTGCGCCCGGCGTCCCCGTTGTTTCAAGCCCGGCCGCATGGACGAGCCCGGCAAAAGACACCGCGGCCGTCAGCCCCAGAATGCGTGTGACAAATCCTGCAAGATTCTTCTTCATGGTCGGCACTTCCCTGCTCAAAGCTTTCATTTGATGGAAAACGGCAGATTCAAGCGGCTTTCACCGCAGTCGGAAGGACCGCGCCATGGCGAGCCGTCCCAAGGACAGTTCAGGATTTCAATTTACTTTACGGCTCCTCCCTCAGTACTGCTCTGCACAGCCGAAGTGTCATAAGACCAGCTCTGATGCTTAATGATGACAGGTACATTGACATCGATCAACGGTTTTAGCGAGCACCGTTCTGCGCCATAACCGAGATCAATGCCGCGTAACTTTTAGCGGCCGGTTTGTTGACGCGGTAGCTTTTTGAGGACACCACTCGGCCATGTCCAAGCCCAATCTCCAGCCGATGCAGCGGGCCGCGCCTCTAGTCCAGCTTCCAGCTCTTCTTGCGGAGCTTGGCGTCGAGGTTGATGCGGTATTTGACGGCACGGGGATTTCTGCCTCGGACCTGCGGCCCGACGCCTTCATTCCGTTCGCCGGCGCTCAACTAATACTTGACCGTGCCGCGACACTCAGCGGTTGCGACGATATCGGGCTCCGTCTGGGCAGGCTGCGCGGCATTGCGGCGCTTGGCCCCGTGGGGGAGGCGATGCGGTACGCCGGCACGCTTGGCGAAGCGCTCAGCGATTTCGTCGCCTTCCAGCTTGGCAATTCCAACGCCGCGGCGGTCTACCTGTTGCGCGGTTCGGACGATGTTGCCTTGGGCTACGGCGTCTATGAGTTCGTCGGCAATGTTTCGCTGCATGTTCACGATCTGGCGATGGCCGTCGGCCACAAGGTCATTGCCGGTTTGACGCTCGGGGCCGTAGAGCCGGTCGAAATCTGGTCCATCCGGAAGGCGCCCGCAGACCTGACGCCATATCGGGAACTCTTCAATTGTCCCATCCGCTTCGGGCAGAGCCAGAGCTGCCTGTTCCTGTCGCATGACAGCATGGACTTTGCGCTCCCTTCGGCAAACCGGCTTGAGCGCGAAAAGGCACTCGGCGCGCTTGCCGCGTATCCGCCGCTCGCCCCGTGGGCGGCGGCCGATCGGGTCAGGCACGCCTTGCGGTCCCTCATGCTGCGCGGTCGCACGAGCATGCCGGAGGTGGCCGGGCATCTCGGCCTGCACGCACGCTCGCTGCGCCGTGCGCTGCTGCGCGAAGGCACGACATTCGATGCCGTCAAGGGAGCGGTTCGCTATGCGGTCGCACGCGAGCTGCTCGCACTGACGCCACTTCAGATTGGGGATATCGGCATGACGCTGGACTTCGACTCGCCGAGTGCTTTTGTCCGCGCCTTCCGCCGCTGGAGCGGAATTACCCCCACCCGATGGAGGACATGGTTTCAGTCGCAAATTGAACCGGGTGCTGGACGATTGACGGATTGAACGAAGCCATTGACGTGGCATTTGTCGTTCGGAAGTCAAGGATTACGCTTCCGTTGTGAAGGATTGCGGATGTTTAATCGCATATGGGAACAGGGTGAGCGCATGACGATTTGTCCAGCGTTGATGGCATCAATTATCGAGCGCTCGCTAAACCGCTCTCGATTGACAAAGTGGCGTCGCTCAAGGACCAGTTGAACATGCTCGGATAAATTCAATGCGCATCATGATCCGTCTCGTTTTCCTCATCACGTCGTGGCTCCTCGTCTCGGTCGTTGTAGCGTTTCCTCAAACGCCCGGTTTTGTCGGCTCGCAAACATGTGGCACATGCCACACGTCACAACTCGAAGCCTGGACTGATTCACATCACGGATGGGCACTTCGCGAGCCGAGCGCTGAAAATGTTCTGGGAGATTTCGACGATGCCCAGTTCGAGCACAAAGGGATCAAGTCACGGTTTTTCCGCGACGCAGATCGCTTCCTCGTCGAGACCGACGGAGCCGACGGCCAGTTGGCCACGTTCGAGATAAAATATGTGGTCGGCGTCACGCCGCTGCAGCAATATCTGGTGGAACTCGACGGCGGCAAGCTTCAGGCGCTGGATATTGCCTGGGACACGATCGAGAAGCGCTGGTACCATCTCTATCCGGATGAGAATGTCTCGGCCGGCAACGGGCTTCACTGGAGTGGGTCATACAAGAACTGGCAGGCACGGTGCGCTGTGTGCCATCAGACCGATTTCAGCAAGAGCTTCGATCCCAAATCCAGGACCTATCAGAGCACATGGTCGGAACTCACCGTCGGTTGTGAGGCGTGCCATGGACCCGGCGAGGCCCATGTAGCGTGGGCCAACAAAGCGGAGGCAGGCAACTTGGCGCAATGGCCTGGCGTTGCAGCTGATGGCCTGCTTCAACCTGAGACAAAGGACAGGCAGGCCATTGAGGAAAATATGTGCGGTCCCTGCCATGCGAGACGAGAGGCCCACAGCCCCGACAGCACATTGCCGACTGCCCCATTTGGGGATCATTACGGTCTCTCGAATCTGCGCGGCGGTCTCTACTTCCCCGACGGCCAGCAGGACCAGGAAGTGTACATTCTCGGATCGTTCCTGCAGTCGAAGATGCACGAAAAAGGGGTTACATGCACCAACTGCCACGATCCCCATTCGGCGCGGCTGATTGCCGAGGGAAATGCTGTCTGCACGCAGTGTCACAATGAAGTGGGTCGCGACGACTTTTCGACCTTGAAACTGAAGAACTACGATTCTCCCGCACACCATCACCACGATGCAGATAGTTCAGGCGCCCAATGCGTCAGCTGCCACATGCCCGAACGAGACTATATGGTCGTCGACGGTCGTCGCGACCACTTCTTTCGTATTCCAGACCCCGTCCTGTCCGAAAAGGTGGGTTCGCCCAGCGCCTGCCTTGGCTGCCATGTGGATAAGACGGCAGTCTGGGCTGCCGCCAGCATTGACGAGTGGGCGCCTTATCGGGTGGCGCCGGATCAAGGTCGGGGAGTGCTGTTTTCAGATGTTCGACAAGAAGGTCTGGATTCTGGACGCATAGTGGCGCTCGTGGCGCTGGCACAGGACCTGACGAAGCCGGCCATCGAGCGCGCTACAGCATTGAGCGAGATCGCTGACGGGGTTGATGCTGCGACGTTGCAAGGTGTGACTGGCCTGCTTTCAGACGATAGCGATCTGGTGCGCGCAGCGGCGGTCCGGTTGTGGCGGGCCGCGTCGCCGGCAGAGCGTGTCTTGCGGCTACAGCCAATACTGGCAGACTCGATTTCGACTGTTCGAATAGCAGCTGCACTTGAGCTTGCGAATGTCCCCCCGGAAGCGTTATCCGAAGAAAGCCGTGATGATCTGCAGGCAGCGCTCGGTGAACTTCGCGCGTCGATGCTGGCGAAGTCCGATTTTCCCGAGGCGCAGATGGCAATCGGCGGACTGGCACTGGCAACCAGCAACTGGAGCGCAGCTCAGGCCGCGTTCGCGGAGGCTACCTTTCTCGATCCACAACTGGTTCAGGCATGGCTGACCCGTGCGCGTATCGCTGAAGCGCTCGGCAATCCGAACGAGGCCGCCGCTATTCTTGCCTCCGCCAGGATAAGGAACCCTGACGATATCGACATCGGGTATCAGCTGTCGCAATTGCTCATTCAGCAGGGTCGATTTGCCGATGCAGTTCCGGTTCTGCGCGAGATCGCAACTGCGGTGCCCGATGACCTTGGCGTCCGTATCAACCTTGCGTTTTCCCTATTGCAGACAGGAGACCTACAGGCCGCAAATATCGAGATAGATCACCTCAAGCTTGTTTCTCCCGACAGGACAGAAGTCCTGCTCTTGCATGGACTGCGACAGGTTGCCTCAAACGATCTCGTCGGCGCGCGCGAGACAGTGAGGCAAATCACGCAGCAGAACCCGGGAATCCAGTTGCCGCCGGAGCTTGCTGCGTTGGCTCGGTTGCCTTAGTCCGTTAAAGCTGATCGCAGTGATCCAGCGTTGGGTCATACCAAGACGATGCCAGCGCAGATCCGATCTGAAGGTCCGCTAATGAATATCTCGGGCCAAAAGCTGCCGGTCTGGCGCATCAACATCGAACTGCCGGTTCAATGTGTTGTCGACGACCAATGACGGCTTGCCACCGTGGCTGCCCGGCCGCCACTTGTAGCCGACCTGCGCTTTGATGCCCGCCAGTGTGGCCAGACGTGCAACCCGGTTCGGACAGCACGTCTCGCCCTGATCCAGCAGATCATCGTGGAGCTTGCGATACCCATACACCCTGCCGCTTTCCCTCCAGGCCCTCCCGAGGAGTTCGGTCTGGCGAGCGTCGTCCTTCGCCCGTTTGCCCAGCGGCTTCTTCAGCCAGGCATGGAAGCCGCTGGGTTGGATGCGCAGGCACCGGCACATCGCCCTCACCGAAAACAGCGGCCGATGTTCGGCGACGAACGCGTATCTCAACTTGCATCCTTGGCGAAATACGCGTTCGCCAAGGCTCACCTCTTTTCAGGATGTCGCGCTCCCCGGTGACCCTGGTCCGTTCGCCCTTCAACCGCCTGATCTCGGCATCCTTGTGGTCGCCGCGAAATGGCTGTGAGAACGTCCGCTTCCGCGCGCAAGGCGAGCGCGGGCTGAAGCCCAGCCGCTGCGAAGCCTCCGCGACAAGATTGCCTCGCCCGGTGATCTGAGCCACCGCATCCCGTTTGAAATCGTCATTGAAGTTGGCTTTGCCCCTAGCGGCCTCCTTGCCCAAACCAGGGAACAAGGCGTCTACGAATCCAGGGGCAATTCATTCGTACGGTTCGGTTGCCCGCCCTCTCAAGACAATCTCGATGTGGAACCCCAATGGAACCCATCACCTGAGGCGGCTTGGAATCCCAGCGGAAGAGATCGATAACATACTGTTTCGAATAAATCTTTTGGTGAGCGCGCAGGGATTCGAACCCTGGACCTACTGATTAAAAGTCAGTTGCTCTACCAGCTGAGCTACGCGCTCCCGCAGGTGCAAGAGGCACCCTCGAAATTTCGCCGGAACATAGGGAGAGCGTCGGGGACGGTCAACCTGAAAAACGGCTGTCTGAAAGCTCAATTTACGATGAATCTGCCCGACCGCCTGCACGGGACTATCTTTGTCCGTCGTCAAAACAACGAATCCCCCGCGCAATCGAATTTGATTGGAACCAACCGGGAAACTGTCCATTGTGATGGAACAAGGGACAGCAAGCCTGAAGGCATTATAAAGGAAATTGCAATGAAATGATCAATATCAGGCATTCTCGCGGCCGCCATGGCTGCGACCTTTGCCCTGACCAGCCTTTCTTCGGTTGCTGCGGCTCCATTATTGCTGCCCAAGGCAGACATTGCCCAGGCAGGTGACGTCATTCAGGTCAAGGAGAAGTGGCGCAAGAAGAATTTTCATCGCCGGGGCAACACGGCCTATTACAACGGCCACCGTGGCTACAGGACTCACCGTCGCGGTTATCGCCAGTACAACGGCTTCTGGTTCCCGCTTGGCGCATTCGCGGCCGGAGCCATCATTGGCGGCGCCATCGCCAATGGCAACAACTACAATGGCGGTGACAGCCGGCACGTCCAGTGGTGCTACGACCGCTACCGGTCTTACCGCGCCTGGGACAACACGTTCCAGCCGTACCACGGGCCTCGCCAGCAGTGCTACTCGCCTTACGATTGATCGCCTCCAGCAAGGTCGATGACGGAAAACCCCGTGCCGCAAGGTGCGGGGTTTTTCTATGCGCGGGTGAGCGTTCTCGATACCGCATCGCGCCAGCCGTTGAGCTTGGCGGTGCGCGTCCTTTCGTCCATGTCGGGTTTGAAGCGACGCTCGAGCCGCCAAGATTTGGCAAACTCCCGCGCCTTCGGCCATACCCCTGCCCGCGAACCGGCCAGCCACGCAGCACCAAGCGCTGTCGTTTCCAGAATTTCGGGCCTGTCGACCTGCGCGTCGAGAATGTCGGCCAGGCGCTGCATCGTCCAGTCGGAGGCCACCATTCCGCCGTCAACCCGCAGCACCGTCGTGGCGTCCGAGTGCTTCCAGTCCTTTTTCATCGCGTCGAGCAGGTCGCGGGTCTGGTAGGCAACGGATTCGAGCGCCGCGCGGGCAAACTCCGCGGGCCCTGAATTGCGCGTCAGGCCAAAGATGGCGCCACGCGCCTCTGCGTCCCAGTGCGGCGCGCCAAGCCCGACAAAGGCCGGCACCAGGTAGACATCCTGAGTCGGATCCGCCCTGGCCGCGAGGTCGCCGCTGTCAGCTGCCGTGGAGATCATCTTTGCCCCGTCGCGCAGCCATTGCACCGCGGCACCCGCAATGAAGATAGAGCCCTCAAGGGCATAGGTCGTCTTGCCGTTCAGCCGGTAGGCAATGGTGGTCAGCAGACGATTTTTCGACCGCACCATGTCCGGTCCCGTGTTCAGCAGCGCGAAGCAACCCGTGCCATAGGTCGACTTCATCATGCCCGGCTTGAAACAGGCCTGGCCGATGGTCGCGGCATGCTGGTCGCCGGCCACGCCGAGGATCGGAATTTCGGCCCCTAGAATGTCCTTCTGCGTGACGCCGAAGTCGTCGGCGCAATCCTTGACCTTAGGCAGCAACCCGACCGGTATCCCCAGAATGCCGAGCAGTTCCGCGTCCCACTCATTCTTCTCGATATTGAAGACCAGGGTGCGCGAGGCATTGGTCGCATCGGTGGCGTGCACCTTGCCGCCGGTCAGACGCCAGATGAGAAAACTGTCGATGGTGCCGGCGAGCAGCTCGCCTTTCTCGGCGCGCCTGCGGGCGCCCTTCACATTGTCGAGCAGCCAGGCAATCTTGGTGCCGGAGAAATACGGATCGAGCAGCAGCCCGGTCTTGCGGGTAAATTTCTTCTCCAGCCCCTGCCTTTTCAACTTCTGGCAAAGCGGAGCGGTGCGGCGATCCTGCCAGACGATGGCGTTGTGGATCGGCTTGCCTGTCGCCCTGTCCCAGATGATCACCGTTTCGCGCTGGTTGGTGATGCCGATTGCCGCGATGTCGGCGGCTTTGCATCTGGCTGCCTTGATGGCCGCCTTGCAGGTCGACACGACGCTTTCCCAGATATCCTCCGGATCGTGCTCGACCCAGCCCGACGCCGGGTAGTGCTGCTTGAACTCCTGCTGTCCGACACCCGACACTTTCAACGCCTTGTCGAACACGATGGCGCGGCTTGACGTCGTGCCCTGGTCAATGGCGAGAACGAAACCTGTCATGCCCCCTCCCGAATGCAAACGTGAACGAGGGAGGCAGCATGAAGCCGCCTCCCCCGATGTCAGATGATCAAACGCGAACGCCTGACGCCGGAACTACTGCCAGCTCTTGACCAACTCATCATAGTTGATGGTCAACGGCTTTTCTTTTTCGTTCTCGATCTTGAGCTGTGGAGCGAGGTTGCCCTTCGACACTGCATCCTTGTTCCAATACTCAAGGTCATGCTCTTCGGCCAGCTTCGGGCCCATCTCGCCCATGACGCCGGCGCGCTCGAGACGCTCCAGCACCTTCTCCTGCTCGGCGCAGAGCGAATCCATCGCTTCTTGCGCTGTCTTGGCGCCCGACGATGCATCGCCGATCGCCTGCCACCAAAGCTGCGCCAGCTTCGGATAATCGGGAATGTTGGTGCCGGTGGGCGACCACTGGACACGGGCTGGCGACCGGTAGAACTCGATCAGGCCACCGAGCTTGGGCGCGCGATCGGTGAACGACTGGTGCTGGATCGTGCTTTCGCGGATCAGCGTCAGGCCGACATGGCTCTTCTTCACGTCGACCGTCTTGGAGGTAACGAACTGCGCATAGAGCCAGGCCGCCTTGGCGCGATCGTCCGGCGTCGACTTGAGCAGCGTCCAGGAACCGACGTCCTGATAGCCGAGCTTCATGCCGTCCTTCCAGTAGACGCCGTGTGGCGACGGAGCGAAGCGCCACTTCGGCGTGCCGTCCGCGTTCACGACCGGCAGGCCCTCCTTGACGAAGTCCGCCGTGAAGGCCGTGTAGGTGAACATCTGCTGGGCGACTTCACCCTGCGACGGCACCGGACCGGATTCGCCGAAGGTCATTCCCGCAGCGGCAGGCGGCGCATAGGCCTTCAGCCATTCGAGATACTTCTCGATCGAATACACGGACGCCGGTCCGTTGGTGTCGCCACCGCGCGCGACGCAGGAGCCGACCGGTTGGGACTTCTCGTTGACCTTGATGCCCCATTCGTCGACTGGCAGGCCATTCGGGATGCCCTTGTCGCCATTGCCGGCCATCGACAGCCAGGCATCGGTGAAGCGCCAGCCGAGCGACGGGTCCTTCTTGCCGTAGTCCATGTGTCCATAGACCTTCTTGCCGTCGATCTCGCGGCCGGTGAAGAACTCCGCGATGTCCTCGTAGGCAGACCAGTTGACCGGCACGCCGAGGTCGTAGCCGTACTTCGCCTTGAAGTCGGCCTTGTTCTTCTCGTCGTTGAACCAGTCGTAGCGGAACCAGTAGAGGTTGGCGAACTGCTGGTCGGGAAGCTGGTAGAGCTTGCCGTCCGGCGCCGTGGTGAAGGACGTGCCGATGAAATCGGCAAGGTCGAGGCCCGGATTTGTGACGTCCTTGCCTTCGTTTGCCATCCAGTCGGTCAACGAGCGTGCTTGCTGATAGCGCCAGTGGGTGCCGATCAGGTCGGAATCGTTGACATAGGCGTCGTAGATATTCTCGCCCGACTGCATCTGCGTCTGCAACTTCTCGATCACGTCGCCCTCGCCGATGAGGTCGTGGGTGACCTTGATGCCCGTGATATCCGCGAACGCCTTGGCAAGCGTCTTGGATTCATATTCGTGCGTCGTGATGGTTTCCGAGACCACCTTGATGTCCATGCCGGCAAACGGCTTCGCCGCGTCGATGAACCACTGCATTTCAGCTTCCTGAGCCGCGCGGTCCAGCGTCGACATGTCACCGATCTCGGTATCGAGGAACGTCTTCGCCTCGTCCATTCCGGCGAAAGCCTGACCGGCGCCCAGAAGCAGGGCCAGGGCCGTCGTTGATGTCAAAAAGTGCCGTCTCATTGGGTTTCCTCCCGTTACAGTTACACGTTCCATCAGGTCGATCGCCGGCGGCGATATCCCGATCAGTTCACGCCCTAGACGAAGCGGAATACGCCAATCGCGTAGACCACGGACAGGGCGAGAGCCCACCACAGGTTGGGCCCAACCAGACCCAGCCAAGCGAGATTGATGAAGCCGCTTCCAAGCAGCGATACAAACAGCCGGTCGCCACGCGTCGTCTCGAAATGCAGGATTCCGACACGCGGGTTGCCGCCCGGCGAAACATATTCCCAGACCGCCATGCCAAGCAGCAGGGCAAGGATCGTGCAAAAGAAGATCGCGGTCGGCAGCGTCCACGCCATCCAGGCAAAGTTCATGATCAGACCCTCCCCAGGGCAAAGCCCTTGGCGATGTAGTTGCGGACAAACCAGATCACGAGCGCGCCCGGAATGATGGTCAGCACGCCGGCCGCCGCCAGCACACCCCAGTCGAGCCCGGATGCCGACACCGTGCGTGTCATGATCGCAGCGATTGGCTTGGCGTCGGTCGTCGTCAGCGTGCGGGCAATCAGCAGTTCCACCCAAGAGAACATGAAGCAGAAGAATGCCGCGACACCTATGCCGCTGGCGATCAGTGGCGTGAATATCTTGATGAAGAAGCGCGGGAACGAGTAGCCGTCGATATAGGCCGTCTCGTCGATCTCCTTGGGTACGCCCGACATGAAGCCTTCAAGAATCCAGATCGCCAGCGGCACGTTGAACAGGCAGTGCGCCAGCGCAACGGCAATATGCGTGTCGATCAGGCCGAATGCCGAGTAGAGCTGGAAGAAGGGCAGCGCAAACACCGCCGGCGGCGCCATGCGGTTGGTCAGCAGCCAGAAGAACAGATGCTTGTCGCCGAGGAAGCGATAGCGCGAGAACGCGTAAGCCGCGGGCAAGGCCACACCGACAGAAATCACCATGTTCATAACCACATAGATGATCGAGTTGATGTAACCCTTGTACCAGGATGGATCGGTGAAGATGACCATGTAGTTTGCGAAGGTCGGGTCCTTCGGCCACAGCGAGAAGGCGCCGAGAATTTCCTGGTTGGTCTTGAAGCTCATGTTGACCAGCCAATAGATCGGCAGCATCAGCACGATGATGTAGATAGTCGGCACCAGCCACCAGAAGCGGGATTCCTCGCCGCGCCGGCGCATCTTGCGCGCCAGCGCCTCGCTGGCGGCGCTGTTCTGGGCACTTGCCGATGAGTGCCGCATCAGGCTGTCATCCCGTCCATTTGCCGTCGTGTCTTTGCTCTGGGTCATCTCACTTCCCCGCATCGACGCTGGTCATGACGGTGTAGAACACCCATGACAGGAGAAGGATGATCATGAAGTAGATGATCGACATGGCTGCCGCCGGTCCAAGGTCGAACTGCCCGATGGCTATCTTGACGAGATCGATCGACAGGAATGTCGTCGAGTTGCCAGGGCCGCCGCCGGTCACGACAAAGGGCTCGGTGTAGATCATGAAACTGTCCATGAAGCGCAGCAGCACGGCGATCAGGAGCACGCGGTTCATCTTCGGCAGCTGGATGTAGCGGAAGATCGCCCAGCGCGACGCCCCGTCGATCTTGGCCGCCTGGTAATAGGCGTCGGGAATGGAAACAAGGCCGGCGTAGCACAGCAGCACGACCAGGCTCGTCCAGTGCCAGACATCCATCAGGATGATCGTCACCCAGGCATCGAACGGGTCCTGCACGTAATTATAGTCGATGCCCATCTGGTGCAGCGTATAGCCGAGCAGGCCGATGTCGATGCGGCCGAACACCTGCCAGATGGTGCCGACCACGTTCCACGGGATGAGCAGCGGCAGCGCCATCAGAACAAGGCAAACCGGCACGCCCCAGCCCTTCTTGGGCATGTTGAGCGCGATGAAGATGCCGAGTGGCACTTCGATCAGCAGGATGATGCCGGAAAAGATTAGGTTGCGGCCCATCGCTTCCCAAAACCGGCTCGAATGGAGAATCTCGTCGAACCATGCGGCGCCGGCCCAGAAGAAGACGTTGTTGCCGAACGTGTCCTGGACCGAATAGTTGACGACTGTCATCAGCGGAATGACCGCCGAAAAGGCGACCAGCACCAGCATCGGCAGCACCATGAACCAGGCCCTGTTATTCCAGGCTTTCTCCATGATCTAGCTCCCCATCTCGACGCGCCAGGAGTTGGCGTAGAGGTTGATTCCGGCGGGGTCGAAGCTCACCTTTGCTTCGGCCGGAACACCCTTATCCTCGTTTACGATCAGCGCGATCTCCTGGCCCTGCAGATTGGCGCGAACCACCTTGTGGCGGCCGATATCCTCGACCTTGGTGACGTCGACGGGCATGCCATCGGCCGAGAAGTGGACATATTCGGGCCGCACGCCGAGTTCGATCGTGCCGCTGGTGGAAACCGGTGCGCCGGGCAGTTCGATCGTCTCCTCGCCAAGACGCGCCTTGCGGCCATCGAGCCTGACCGGCAGCACGTTCATGCCCGGCGAGCCGATGAAATAGCCGACGAAGGTGTGCCGGGGG
>Ga0209347_1005375_pt1 | contig 12221 bp, 12 predicted proteins | sample AutmiccommuBRH23_FD_187382 | JGI IMG/M metagenome (GOLD analysis project Ga0209347, IMG submission 187382) | Deep subsurface microbial communities from Mt. Terri, Switzerland - Autotrophic microbial communities BRH/23 (SPAdes) (version 2) | ecosystem: Environmental > Aquatic > Deep subsurface >...
GGTTTCGGGGTCGGACACACCTTCCAACTCGCCCAGAAACAGATCCGCCTCATCGGCATGGATCAGCGGGATGTTGTAATTGTCGCGGAACATGGCAACCACTTCAGTCGCCTCGTTCTGCCGCAAAAGCCCGTGATCGACGAAGACGCAAGTCAGCTGATCGCCGATCGCTTCGTGGATCAGCACAGCCGCGACCGAGGAATCGACCCCGCCCGACAGCCCGCAGATCACGCGCTTGTCGCCCACCTGTTCGCGGATCTTGCGGATCGCTTCCTCGCGATAGGCCCCCATGGTCCAGTCGCCAGTAAAGCCCGCGTCGCGGATGAAATTCTCATAGAGCGTCTTGCCATTGGGCGTGTGATGCACCTCCGGGTGGAACTGCACCGCATAGAACCGCCGCTCCAAATCCGCCGTGATGGCGAAGGGCGCGTTGGGCGAGGTGCCGTAGACTTCGAACCCCGGCGCGATGCGGCTGACATGGTCGCCATGGCTCATCCAGACCTGCTCACGCTCTTCAAGGAACCAGCCCTTCAGAAGGTCGATCCGGCCATTGGCGGGGGTCACATAGGCGCGTCCGAACTCGGCAGTGCCGTGGCCCGATTCGACCTTGCCTCCCAGCATCTCCATCATGACCTGCTGGCCATAGCAGATGCCCAGAAGCGGCACGCCAAGGGTGAACACGCTTTCGGGCGGGCGTGGCGATCCTTCGCGGGTCACGCTGTCCGGCCCCCCCGACAGGATCACGGCCTTCGGCGCGAATTCGGCCAGAAAGGCATCCGTCACCTTCTGATAGGGATGGATTTCGCAATAGACGTTCAACTCGCGCAGGCGACGCGCGATCAGCTGCGTCACCTGGCTGCCAAAGTCGATGATGAGAAGGCGGTCATGGGATGTCTGGCTCATGTCAGCCTCCTAGGCCAAGGTCTTGCTTTGCGCAAGTCTCCCTGCGGCATGGCACGACAGGCCAAGGGGTGGATATGTCGCTTTTCCCCCTCAATAGCCGGATTTTGCGCCCACGGCCCGGCGCGAACCCGGTATCAGGTGGCAAACCGCCGAAGGGGCGGTGGCATCGGCATGAAGGATGAGACAGATGGAAGAGGTTCAGACGCGCAGACCGGCACGCGGTGGTGGTGGTGCAGCGCGACGCGCCGAGCGCGGGGCCGTATCCTTTGAAACGGCGCAGTATATCCGCCGCAACATTCCCAATTTCGAGGTGCTGAACGAAGAAGCGCTTGAGATCATCGAGACCAATGCCGAAACGGTGCTGGCCGAGATCGGGGTGAATTTCGTCAACAACCCCGCCGCACTGGAGCTCTGGCGCAATGCCGGGGCCGAGATCGAGGGCGAGCGTGTCCGCATCCCGCGCGGTCTGGCCCGCCAGCTTTGCGCCACGGCCCCAAAGGAATACACCCAACACGCCCGCAACCCCGCGCGCAATGTGGTCGTGGGTGGCAAGAACCTTGTCCTGGCCCCCGTCTATGGCCCGCCCTTCGTGCATGACGCCAAAGGCGGTCGTCGCTATGCCACGATGGAGGATTTCCGCAAATTCGTGAAGCTGGGCTATATGTCGAAATGGCTGCACCATTCGGGCGGCACGGTCTGCGAGCCCACCGACATCCCCGTCAACAAGCGCCATCTGGACATGCTCCATGCCCACATGACCCTGTCCGACAAGCCCTTCATGGGATCGGTGACGGAACCAAGCCGGGCGCAGGATTCGGTCGAGATGTGCGAAATCCTGTTCGGCCGCGACTTCGTGCAGAACAACACGGTGATGACCAGCCTGATCAACATCAACTCGCCGATGACCTTCGACGATGTGATGATGGGCAGCCTTGAGGTATACGCCCGCAACAACCAAGCCTGCATCATCTCGCCCTTCATCGTGGGCGGTGCCATGGCCCCTGTCTCGGTCGCGGGCACGCTGACGCAGGTTCTGGCCGAGGTGCTGGCCGGCATCGCCTATAGCCAGCTGGTGCGCAAAGGCGCGCCCGTGATCTTCGGCGCTTTCGTGACCTCGATCGACATGAACTCCGGCGCGCCCACCTTCGGGACGCCCGAGGCAAGTCACATCACCTATGGCGCGGGTCAACTGGCGCGCCGCATGGGTCTGCCGTTCCGCTCGGCAGGTTCTTTCTGCGGCTCGAAACTGCCAGACGCGCAGGCCGCCTATGAAACCGCCAACAGCCTGAACATGGGCCTGCTGTCCGGCGTGAACTTCATGCTGCATGCCTGCGGCTGGCTGGAAGGCGGGCTTGTCTCCAGCTTCGAGAAATTCGTGATGGACGCAGACCAGTTGGGCGCGCTGCACAAGTTTGCCGAAGGCGTCGCCATGGACGAGAACGCGCAGGCCATGGGGGCTATCCGCGAAGTCGGCCCCTCTGGGCATTATCTGGGCTGCGCCCATACGCAGGCGAATTTCAAATCCGCCTTCTGGCGCTCGGACGTGTTCGACTACAAACCCTATGAGACATGGCACGAGGAAGGCGCCCGCGACACCATGGCGCTGGCAGGCGCCAAGGTCGAGCAGATGCTGGCCAATTACCAGCAACCCGCGATGGACCCCGCAATCGCCGAGGCGCTGGCCGGCTATGTCGCTAAGAAGAAAGAAAGCATGGCCGACGCCTTCATGTAAGGCGCGCCCATCCTGAAAAGCTTGGCAGGGCGGTCCGCGGGCCGCCCTGTTGCATGTCGGGCAGCCCGCCGTCGCGGCGGATCAGGCCGGAACGGCCAGTTCCGGGGCAGGGGTGGCAGGCGGCACCAGCGTTGGCCGGGTCGCCCGCAGGATGCGCGCCTCGCCGATGACCGCGATCATCACCTCGACATGGCGCATGCTGGAGTAAGCCGCGTCACCCGCGCGGCGGCTGTCATCCAGACCGGCCTCAATCTCCATCAGATGCGCCAGAGCCACCGCGTTGCGCGGCAAGCCCCCATGGCCCAGAAGCCGCGGCAGATGAATGTCGCGCCGGTAATCCTCGGCCCCGATCCGCGCCGCGCGGATCAGAAGGCGCGGGCGGCGCAGATGGTCCAGACGGTGCAGGATATCGGTCATGGCGTGGCGTCCTATGCAGCATCGGGCACAGCGCCCGATGGCATCCACACAAGCACGGGTCAGGGGGATGTTGCGTGCCGTGCCGGACCAGCGCGCGCCCCCTTTGCCATTATTCAATATTTGGAAACAATTATGGCAAAAACGCCAAATCGTTAACGAACTGGTAAGAAGTGCATTCTTAGGTTGAAAGTTCTTCTGGGGATAACCTGTGGATAACTGTGGCAGGAGGGCTGACATGACAACCATAGACGGGGGTGTGACCACAATTAACGGACCTTGCGACCCTCAGCCACCCGGATGCGCCCCCGCATGGGTGCCGCAGGATGCGCTGCGCTATCTGGCCCATACCGAAGCCGGATTGCCGATCCGCGCTCTGGCCCGCAGCGCGGGTTGCCATGCTTCGACCGTATTGCGCCAGATCCGGCGGCTGGAAAACCGCCGCGATGACCTGCTGGTCGATGAGGCGCTGCGCCGCCTTGGCACCATCCACTTCACCCGCGCCCCGGCCAAGATTCCGGTCGTGGCGCGACCCCAACCCTCGCAGAAAGAGGTAGCGCCCATGCAGACGGAATGCCTGACCCAGACACCGACGAGCGATACGGCTCCGTCCTACGAGGTGCTGCGCCGCGAGGCGCGCCGCGTCCTGCGGCGGCTGGCCGAACCCGGTGCCGTGCTGGCCGTGGCGACCGAGATGGACAAGGCCGTGGTCGTGCGTGACATCGCGGGCGGGGCCACAACCCGCACGGCCGTCGTGGACCGTCCGGTAGCGCAGGCCATGGCGCTCAAGGAATGGATCGCCTGCGATGCACCGGGCCGGATCTCGCGCTACCGGATCACCGGTCTGGGGCGCACGGCGCTGGCAACCCTGATGGCCGAAGCCGAGAACATGGCCCGCCGCGATCTGGCCGAAGGTCAGGCGCGCTTTGCGGGGCAGGGCCATCCGGCGGAAGGGGACATTGAGGACGATACCCCCCCGACGGCGACAAGACGCAGGATGCGCTACTGCGTGAACGAATCCCCGCTGCTGGCGCTGTCACGGCGGCGCGACAAAGCGGGTAAACCCTTCCTGTCCGACGAGCTTGTCGCGGCAGGCGAGAGGTTGCGCGAGGATTTCGAACTGTCCCAGATGGGGCCGAAAGTGGCCCAGAACTGGGACCGGTTCCTGACCGCAGGCGTGCAGGGTGGCGCGGCCGAGACCGGCTTGCAGCGCGGGCCCGAGGCCGCACGCACACGGATCGGCGCCGCCCTGCGTGACCTCGGGCCTGGCCTTGGGGATGTGGCCCTGCGGTGCTGCTGCTATCTGGAGGGGCTGGAACAAGCCGAGAGAAGGATGGGTTGGTCCGCGCGCTCGGGCAAGATCGTGTTGCGGATCGCGTTGCAACGCCTGCGACGGCACTATGACGATCAGGGGCAGGCGGGGTCGATGATCGGCTAATGTCTCAGCCGCCCACCAGCCAGCCCACGAAATACGCCACCAGCGCACAGACCGACCCCACTGCCACTGTCTCGAGCAAGGCGCGGCGCAGCCTGTCGCGCGTGGCGACCCACCGCAGCAATCCCAGCGCCACCAGCGCAAGAAGGGTCATCGCGACCGACAGATAGAAGGTCGCCTGCGTCGGCTCCATGACGAAATAGGGGCTCAGCGGCACCGCACCGAAGATGACAAAGGACAGGAAGGTCATCAGACCATTCAACGCCGGATTGGCATCCTCGGGCGCCTGCATCCCAAATCCCCAGGACAGGGTCAGATCCGCCATCAAGGGCGGATGCACCGCCAGCAGACGCGCCGTTCGCACGGCCTCATCCTCTGGCAGCCCCCGCGTTTGCAGCAATTCGGCCATCAGGTCGGTCTCGGTCTCGGGATCCTTGCCGATCCGCCTGATCTGGGCGGCGTGGCGCTGATCGTAAAGGTCGTTCTGCGACCGCATCGACAGGAACTCGCCCAACCCCATGCTGACCGCATCCGCGAACAGGTTCGCCAAGCCAAAGACCAGCACCGCCAAAGCGCCGATCTGCGCGACACCTTCAGCCCCCGCTCCGGCAAAACCGGCCACGATGGCGAAGGTGGTGACGATCCCGTCATTGCCACCAAAGACAAGCTGCTTGAGATGGTCCTGCGTCCGGGCAAGTGCGGAAGGTCCGCCCCGTTTGGCTGGCTGGGTGGCTTGCTCGGTCATGGGACCTCGTGGCTGTGCAGACGCTGTTGCGGGGATAGCAAGCCCGGGCCCAAGGCGCAATCGGCGCGTGGCGGCACGGCCACTGCCGCAGACCTTCCGCAGTTTGTCACGCTTTCGTCCCAAAAACGGGCGAACCCGCTGATAAGCTTAGCCTGTTCATTCAAAGGTATGCCCATGGTCGACAATCACCACACCACATCCGCCCCGCAACTGCCCGTGACGTTCCGGCCGCACTATCCCTGGTTCGTCTGGCCCAGCATGGCCATGATGACCGTGCTCGGCCTCATCCCGCTCTGGGCCGCAAGCCATACCCTGACCGCAAGCCCTGACGGGCTAGCCGCCGTGATCGAAACCCACCTGCTGATGATCGCCATGGGGCTTTTCCTGCTGGCCTTCCCGGCCTTGCTCATCGTCTCGACCCTGAAGGGCCTGCCCACGCTCGAGATTGACCAAGGGACAGTGTATCACAGGTCCATCACAGGCCGGGTACAGGTGATCCGCCTGTCCGACTATGCCGAAATATCTCTGGGCGAGGCGGTTCTGGCCAAAGGCTATCAACCCCGGCTCGAAGCCGTGCCGATGCAACCGGGCGACCCCCTCAGAACGCTTCCGCTACGTCCCTTCGTCCACACCCGCGCCGATGCCGAGGCACTGGTCTCTCTGATCCGCCACGCGGCTGGCGAAAGACCCAAGCCCACTCCGACACAGGCGATCCAGCAGAAAAACCACACCCGCAGGGAATGGCGGACCCTTTGGTTCATCATTGGCGGCGCGACAATCCTGCTGATCCTGCTCAAGTGGTATGACTGAACCCGCCGTGAACAATAACGCACATTGCGGAAAGGCGCCCCGCCACATAACTTAAGGTTATGAACATCACCCTGCGGCAACTGACTTATTTCAAGGCGCTGGCCGAGCAGCGCAATTTCGGCCGCGCGGCCGAGGTCGTGCATGTCTCGCAACCTGCCTTGTCGGTCCAGATCCGCGAGCTTGAGAAAACATTGGGCGCGGTTCTGGTTGAACGGCAGGCCCGCGATGTGGTGCTGACGCCCTTCGGGCGGCGCATCCTTGCCCATGCCGAACGCGTTCTGGCCGCGACACAGGCGCTGGGGGACGCGGCCCGCTGGCGCGGCGGGCTGTCCGGGCAGTTGCGCCTTGGTCTGATCCCGACCATCGCCCCCTATCTGCTGCCAACCGCGCTCGAAGCGCTGCGCTCGCGCGATATCTCGCTGGATGTGCAGGTACAGGAAGCCAAGACGGGACGCCTGTTGGCGGAGCTGCGCGCGGGCCGTCTCGATGCCGCGGTCATCGCCCTCCCCTCGGCCGAAGAGGGGTTGATCGAGATCCCGCTTTTCGAGGATCGCTTCCTGCTGGCAGGCTCCGCAGCCCGTCTGGCCGCGCAGGGGGGCGGACCGGGGGCCGATGCGCTGCGCCCGATGGAACTGGGGGCAAGCCAGCTTCTGCTGCTGGAAGAAGGCCACTGCCTGACCGATCAGGCGCTGGATGTCTGTGGCCGTGGACGCGGACATGCGCAAATCAATATGGGCGCCTCATCGCTTAGCACGCTGTCGCGTCTGGTCGCGGCGGGCTTCGGCCTGACATTGATGCCCGAACTGGCCGCCCTGCAGGAACAGCGCGCCGCCCCCGACATGCATCTGATGCGCTTCTCCGCGCCCGAGCCCGCGCGTCAGGTGGGACTTGTCCGGCGCGAGGCCAGCGAGGATGACGGCTGGTTCACCGCCCTTGCCACCATGCTGTCCGACGTTGGCACCACACTCGTGGCCGAGGCGCGGCGGGGATGTCCCTGATCCCGCCATCACGGGTCCGCGCGCGGAACATTCAAGCCCTTTAAACGCCTGCGCAAAAAGAGTATCTGAAAACAACACCTCACCATCCCCCGAAAGGCAGTGCGATGCGCGACCTGAAAATCCCCGGCCAACGGCACCCCGAAAAGGCGCATCGCCCCGACAATGCCCAGCCGAAAAAGCCCGACTGGATCCGCGTGAAAGCGCCGACTTCGCAGGGCTACAAGGACACGCGCAACATCATTCGCGAACACAAGCTGGTCACGGTCTGCGAAGAAGCAGGCTGCCCCAATGCGGGCGAATGCTGGAGCCAGGGCCACGCCACCATGATGATCATGGGTGAGATTTGCACCCGTGGGTGCACCTTCTGCAACATCGCCACTGGCAAACCCCAGACGCTGGACGTGTTCGAACCGGGCCGCGTCGCGGATGCCGTGGCCAAGCTGGGGCTGAACCATGTGGTCGTCACCTCGGTGGACCGTGACGATCTGGACGATGGCGGGGCCGAGCATTTTGCCCAGACCATCCGCGCCATCCGCCACCGCGCCCCCGGCACCACGATCGAGGTGCTGACCCCCGATTTCCTGAAATGCGCGCCCTCCGCCCTTGAAACCGTGGTGGCCGCGCGCCCCGATGTGTTCAACCACAACCTTGAAACCGTGCCGGGCCTTTATCCCGAAGTCCGCCCCGGCGCGCGCTATTTCCACTCGTTGCGCCTCTTGCAGCGGGTCAAGGAACTGGACCCGTCGATGTTCACCAAATCCGGCATCATGGTCGGCTTGGGCGAGGATCGGCAATCCGTGCTGCAAGTCATGGACGACATGCGCGCCGCCGATATCGACTTCCTGACCATCGGCCAATATCTGCAACCCACGCCCAAACATCACGCGGTGGATCGTTTCGTGCATCCTGATGAGTTCGAAACCTATGAAAAAGCAGCCTATGGCAAGGGCTTTCTCATGGTCTCGGCCACGCCGCTGACCCGGTCAAGCTATCACGCGGGCGAGGATTTCACGCGCCTCAACGCCGCTCGGCAAGCCAAGCTGGGCCGGGTCTGACCCGGCCAGTCATTCAACCGCAGGCAACCGCTTGAGATAGGCCGCTAGGGCGGCGCGATCCGCATCCGGCAATTGCGCCAGACTTTCCACGACAGCGGCCATGCTGCCGCCCGCGGTGTCATAGTCCGGCGTGAAACCGGATGTGAAATAGGCGATCAGATCCGCCTCGGACCAGTCCAGTTTCGCAGGCGTGATATTGGGAATCGTCCCCTGACCCGATGGATTGGGTGCCCCCGCCATCCAACGGTCCCGGTCCAGCCCGCCCAAAACCCCGCGCGGCGTGTGGCATTCCGCGCAATGGCCCAAAGCTTCGGCCAGATAGCGGCCCCGCGCCTCGACCTCGGTCAGATCGCCCGCCACCTGCCAGCCATCCGTCACATAAAGCGCCTTCCACAGCCCCAGCCCCCGCCGAAGCGTAAAGGGAAAGGCCAGATCATGCGCCCGGTCCGGCGTCGCATCGGCGGGCAGGGTGATCAGATAGGCATGCAGATCCGCGATATCCTGCGGTCTCACCCGAGAATAGGCGGCATAGGGAAAGGCCGGATAATAGTGCCGCCCAGTGGGCGAGGTGCCGTGGATCATCGCATTGGCCAGATCGGTCACCGACCAGTCGCCGATGCCATGTTCCGGGTCAGCCGAGATATTGGGCGCGTGAAAGGTGCCGAAATCCGACACGAAGGCGCGCCCCCCGGACAGGACAAGCTTCTTATCGCCACTGGCCCCTTCGGCACTGTGACAGGACGCGCACCCGCCCGCATGAAAGACCACGGCACCACGTGCCGGCACCCCGATCAGATCAGCATAGTCTCCCGCATCAACCCGTTCAGGCGTGGTGATCCACCACCCCGCGCCGGCCAATGCGACCGCGAAAAAGCCGATGATCGTCAGCGTCTTGCGCATCCAGCGTCACGTGACGGACCGCCCCGGTCCGTCACCTGCTCCTGTCAGTTGCTGGGCACGCGATAGGCCTTGTGGCAGGCACCGCAAGCCCCGCCCAAGGGGCCCATCGCCGCCTGCAGACTGGCCAGATCGGTTCCCGCTGCCACTTCCATCGCCGTGGCCGCCGTCACCAGATCGGCGCCCTTGGACATGACGTCGGGCATGTTCTGCCACAGCTCGGCCATGACCTTGGACCCCTCGACACCCATCTCGTCCGACCCCTCGGGCCAAAGCCGCGACTGATCCAGCTGCGCCAGACTGGCCAGATTTCCCGCCGCAGCCGAGGCGGCGGTCGCGTCATAGGGCACCTCGCCCTTGGCCATGCCCCCAAGCAGACCCAGATTGAACGCATAGAGCTGCATCTGTGCCTGCCGCGCCTTGGTGGCATCGGCCAGCGCCTTTTGCGCGGCATCCTGTCCGCTGGCGGCCCCGGCCAGAATGGCCAGCCCCAGAACAGTGCCGACGACGGTCATTCCCTTGAACATTCGCGATGACTCCCAATGGTTATGCTTCACAATGTCGCAAGCCTAACAGAGAATCCGCCGTGCCGAATGAACTTTTGGTGACTTGCACCGCAGCATGCGAAACCTTGCCCGCCGACGTGTCAGGCCTCGGTGAAGCGAACCTTGCCGATATAGGGCAGGTTCCGATTGCGCTGCGCATAATCGATACCGTAGCCCACGACGAATTCGTCAGGGATCTCGAATCCGGTCCAGTCGGCCTTGATCGGTGCCTCGCGGCGGCTGGGCTTGTCCAGAAGCGCGATGGTCCGCAGCCTGTGCGGATTGCGCGACAGCAACAACTGCCGCACATGATACAGCGTGTGGCCCGTATCCACGATATCCTCGACCACAAGCACGTCACGCCCTTCAATGGCGCCGCGCAAGTCCTTGAGGATACGCACTTCCCGGCTGCTCTCCATCACATTGCCATAGGATGATGCCTCAAGGAAATCGACCTCGACCGGCAGGTCCAGTTCGCGCACCAGATCGGCGATGAACACGAAGGATCCGCGCAGCAGCCCCACCACGACCAGCTTGTCCGTATCGGCGAATTCCGCTTCGATCTCATGCGAGAGGCTCTCGATCCGGGCCGCGATGGATTTGGCCGAAATCATGCGGTCGATGACATAAGGACGCGTCGTCATGGGTTTTCCTTGCAATTCGGCGCTCACTCTACGAAATGGTGGCCCACTGTCACGCCCAAACTGTAGCGGAACTGCGCCTGCCCATGCCCACCCATCACGAAACCCGCCGTCTGCCCTATAGCGCGCAGCAGATGTATGATCTGGTCGCGGATGTGGGAAGCTATCCGCAATTCCTGCCGTGGTGCGCTGCCGCCCGCATCCGTTCGGTCACACCGCGCGCCGACGGGGCAGAGGTGATGGAGGCGGATCTGGTCATCAGCTTCAAGGTGTTCCGCGAACGATTCGGCAGCCGCGTCACGCTCTGGCCCCAGACCAAGAAGATCGACACCGAATATCTGGACGGTCCTTTCCGCTATATGAAATCCAACTGGGCCTTTGCCGACGCCCCCGACGGCGGTTGCAACGTCACCTTCTTCGTGGATTTCGAATTCCGCAATGCGGTCTTGCAGGGCATCATCGGCGTGGTCTTCAACGAAGCCATGCAGCGCATCGTCCGCGCTTTCGAGCGCCGTGCGGCACAGCTTTACGCCGCCTGAAACCCCGCTATGCTGGCCCGCGATCACAGGAGCCAGTCAACATGAGCATCACCCGTCACCTTTCTGAATTCGCGGCTGAAACACCGACTTCCCGGATTCCCGCCTCTGCCTTGCGGATGATGCAGCTATCCTTTCTGGACTGGGCGGCGGTGGGCATTGCCGGGCGGGATGAGCCTGTCTCGCGCATCACTCGCGACATGGTTCTGGATGAGGGCGGACATCCCCGTGCCAGCCTGATCGGGCATGACGCCCGCGTGCCCCCTCGCGCGGCGGCCCTGTCCAATGGCACCACAAGCCACGCGCTCGATTATGACGACACGCATTTCGCCCATATCGGCCACCCGTCTGTTGCGGTGATCCCGGCAGCATTGGCCGTGGCCGAAGACCTGGGCGCGGACGGGGCGGCGCTGCAAACAGCCGCCCTGATCGGGGTCGAGGCGTCGATCCGCATCGGTGTCTGGCTGGGGCGCAGCCACTATCAGACCGGCTTCCACCAGACCGCCACAGCCGGAGCTTTCGGGGCAGGGCTGGCCGCAGCGCGGCTGATGGGACTGGATGCCCAAGGGTGCGCCATGGTTCTGGGCCTTCTTGCCACGCGGGCATCTGGTCTGAAATCGCAATTCGGAACCATGGGCAAACCCTTCAACGCAGGCTTGGCCGCGGCGAACGGGGTCGAGGCGGCGTCTTTGGTCGCGCGCGGCTTTGTCGCCAACGCAGAGGCATTGGAAAGCGCGCAAGGATTCGGGCCGACTCATGCCGGTGAGAAGATAAGCTCCGGTCTAGAAGGTATTGGACAGGAATGGCTTTTCGAATCCATCAGTCACAAGTTCCACGCTTGCTGCCACGGTCTGCACGCCGTTCTGGAGGCGGGGTTGTCACTGGCGCCACTCGACGCAGGCACCATCGCGCGGATCGAGGTCACGACCCATCCGCGCTGGATGACCGTCTGCAACCAGATCGCGCCCATGACCGGGCTGGGGGCCAAGTTCAGCTATGGCACGGTGCTGGCCATGCAGGTGCTGGGCCATGACACCGCCGTTCTGGACAGTTACTCCGACGCCGTCTGTGCCGATCCTGCGGTGCAGGCTCTGCGGGCGCGGGTCCATGTGACGGCGGATGACAGCCTGGCCGAAACCGCCACGCGCCTGCGTGTGGTGCTGCATGATGGCACGGCGCACGAGGCTACACATGACCTCAACGCACCGATGACGCTTGAGGCGCGGCAGTCCAAGATCCAGACCAAGGCACGCAGCCTGCTGGGGGATCAACGCGCGGATGCGATCTGGTCACTGATCGCGGCGCAGGCGGATGCGGCGACCTTCGCAGCAACTCTGAAATAGTATTATTTTCAATATTTTGTCGGACGAACCTTAGGTGATAGCCGCCATCAGCAACACCAAGGCATGCGCGGTGGCGGCTTGCCTGACCTCTGCCCGCCCAAGGGGCCCGAACTCGACCGTTTCAACCCGCACAGGCACTCCGTGCCGCGCGATGCCGAAGCAGACCC
>Ga0209347_1005376_pt1 | contig 12220 bp, 9 predicted proteins | sample AutmiccommuBRH23_FD_187382 | JGI IMG/M metagenome (GOLD analysis project Ga0209347, IMG submission 187382) | Deep subsurface microbial communities from Mt. Terri, Switzerland - Autotrophic microbial communities BRH/23 (SPAdes) (version 2) | ecosystem: Environmental > Aquatic > Deep subsurface >...
CCCGGGCCATTGACGCCCACCTGGCCGTCAGTTGCCTCTACGGCAACACCGGACAATGGGCCGCCTATTGGCCCAATACTCCAACGCCCTAAAATCTGCACAGACACCCGCGTCGAGTGCCCCGCTTTTTTTCTTTTGTCAGGGTCCGGCGGGCGGATATAATAGCTCGTCCGGAAACAGGGGGCTGCGACCGTGGGTCCAATGATATCTGGTGTCTCAGCGAAGCCCGGACAGTGCAGGCCGGTGACTGAAATCGGCCCGGTTGATGTATGTCGGCGGATCGGCCGAGTGGCGGAATGGCAGACGCTGGGGACTTAAAATCCCCTGCCCGCAAGGGCGTATGGGTTCGAGTCCCATCTCGGCCACTGGAGTGAACCGGGGGACCCCGGCAAGGGTAGTTGCAGCGTGTGTTCTGCACGCCGGTCAAAGCCGAAGGGACAAACGTATCGAATACGCCCTGCATATAGACAGGGTGTTTGGGAGGTAACTTATGGCCAATAAAGACGTTAGACTCGTGGACATCGAGAAGCCGAATCTCTACCGCGAGGTGTTCCCGTATACGCAGTTCCCCAAGGTGGTCTTCGACGGCCCCCAGGAACCCTATGAGGTCCCTGAGGACATCTGGATCACCGATACGACGTTCCGTGACGGCCAGCAGGCCCGTCCGCCCTACCGGCCGGAGCAGATCCTCCGCATCTATGACATCCTGCACCAGATCGACGGTGGCACCGGACTGATCCGCCAGTGCGAGTTCTTCCTGTACTCGGACAAGGACCGCAAGGCCGTCGAGCTGTGCCAGGCCCGCGGCTACAAGTACCCCGAGATCACCGGCTGGATTCGCGCGGTGGCCGCCGATTTCAAGCTCGTGTCCGGGCTCGGGCTCAAGGAAACGGGAATTCTAACGTCCGCCAGCGACTACCACGTGTTCCTCAAGCTCGGCAAGACGCGGACCCAGGCCCTCAACAGCTACCTGGACATCGTCAAGGCCGCCCTCGATACCGGCGTGCTGCCGCGATGCCACCTGGAAGACATCACCCGGGCCGATTACGACGGGTTCATCCTGCCGTTCGCGGCCGAGCTGCTCAAGATCCAGGAACAGTACGGCAAGCCCGTCAAGATCCGCCTGTGCGACACGTTGGGCTTCGGCCTGCCCTGGCCGGGCGTGGCGCTGCCGCGGAGCATTCCGAAGTTGATCCAGGGCCTTCGCAAGGTCGGCGTCCAGCCTGCCCAGCTCGAATGGCACGGGCACAACGACTTCCACAAGGTCCTGGTCAACGCCAGCACCGCGTGGCTCTACGGGTGCAGCGCCGCCAACGCCGCGATCTTCGGCTCCGGCGAACGGACGGGCAACCCGCCGCTGGAGGCGCTCGTGATCGAGCACGCCCAGCTCAAGGGCATGGTCCCCGGCGTCAACTACGCGGCCATCACCGAGCTGGCCGACTACGCCCGCGCGGAGCTCGGCTTCGAGATCGCGCGGAACTACCCGCTGGTCGGCAAGGATTTCAACGTGACGCGGGCGGGCATCCACGCCGACGGCCTGCTCAAGAACGAAGAAATCTACAACTGCTTCGACACGAACAAGCTGCTGAACCGGCCCATCGGCGTGGCCATCGCCGACAAGACCGGAGCGGCCGGCATCAAGCACTGGGTCGAGACCCATTACGACATCCAGATCGCCAAGCACGATCCGCGCATCATGAAGATCAAGGACCGGATCGACGCGGAGTACGTCGCCGACCGCATCTCGGCAATCTCCGACGACGAGATGCACGCATGGGTCCGCGAAACCTTCGGGGCCCAAGTGCCGCCGGCACGAAAGGTATAGAACAGACACGTTGTGCGTTGTGCGTCTTGCGTTGTGCGTATCGCCCCCGCAGGACGCACAACGCAGCACGCACGACGAACCATGGCTCACAACCGGATCAAGGCCGTTCTTTTTGACCTCGGCGATACGATTCTGAACTTCGGCCGGGTCAACACGACGAAGGCGTTCCTGGCGGGCGCCAAGGCGTCGCATGCCTTCCTCAGGGAGCAGAACCAGCCGGTCGCCTGGTTTCCCTGGTACTTCGCGAGGAATCTCGCCAGGCTGCGAATGAAGTACCTGCTCTCGAACCTCACGCACAAGGATTTCAACTCGTTCGAGGTGCTCCAGGCGGTGGGCGCCAGGCAGGGCGTGGCCCTGTCGCCCCAGCAGTGGGAGCAGTTCGCCTGGCTGTGGTACGAGTCGCTCAGCCGCTGCGCGGAAGTCGAGCCGGACCTGTGGCAGACCCTCAGTACGCTCAGGCAGATGGGCCTCAAGCTCGGGATCGTGTCCAATACGTTCGTCAATCGCGCCTCGCTGGAAAAGCACCTCCATCAACTGGGCCTGCTCGAGTTCTTCCCGGTACAGCTCTACTCCTACGAGTACAAATTCCGCAAGCCCAGCGTGGAACTCTTCCGGATCGCCGCGAACACGATCGGCGAAGCCGCCGAGAACATTATTTTCGTCGGCGACCGGATCGACAACGACATCCTGCCGGCGCTGGCAAACGGCATGAAGGCCGTCCTCAAGGATGCCTACACCAACGCGGGCAAGCCGACTCCCCCGGGGGCGATCAGAATCCGGCTGCTCTCGGAGTTGCCACGGGTCATCGAACAGATCGACCAGGTCGCTTCCCCTACCCTGATCCAATAGGCACATCACCCGCCCAAGCGACGGAGAAACCTCATTGACATTGAGGACTTTGCCTTTTACTATCCACCTTTCGACAGTCTTGGCCGTGTGTCCTGCGTCAGCTCATGCGCGGCGCAAGACGTCTGACCTATAAAGGAGAACAGGGATGGCAGCAGGCAAAACGATCGATGTGACCGATGAAAGCTTCGAAACCGAAGTGCTCGAATCGGATGTTCCCGTGTTGGTGGATTATTGGGCGCCGTGGTGCGGGCCGTGCCGGATGGCGGCGCCGGTGCTGGAGAAGATCGCCGATGAGTACGAGGGGCGATTGAAGGTCTGCAAGGTCAACGTGGACGAGAACCGCGAGGTGGCGACCAAGCACCGCATCATGAGCATCCCCACGATGTTCCTGTTCAAGGACGGGGAGATGGTGGACCAGATCACGGGCGTGACGCCGAACTTCGAGACGGATCTCAAGAAGAAGATCGAGCCGTACGTGGAGTGACGAGGAGTCCCATCCGTCCCATGGGTCCTATAGGTCCTATGGGACGGATGGGACGCACAGGACTCATAGGATCTATCGCAGCAGAGGCCAATGCCAGAGAAACGCCACCATGCCTGACACATTGTACGACGTCATCATTATCGGGGCCGGTCCGGCCGGTCTTGGCGCCGCCCTGTACGCATCGCGGGACCGGTATAAGACCCTGATGCTCGAGCGAATGATCCCGGGCGGCCAGATCTACAACACCGACCGGATCGAGAACTATCCGGGCATCGTGCGCATCGACGGTCCCAACCTCATCGACCAGATGCAAAAGCAGGTGGAGAGCTTCGGGGCCGAGATCAAGATAGGCAGCGAGGTGACGGATATCAAGAGGCTCCCGGACGGCCACATCGAGGTCCACTGTCACAAGGACCGCTACCTCGCCAAGGCCGTCGTGCTGGCGCTGGGCAGCAGCTACCGCAGGCTGGGCGTCCCGGGCGAGGAGGAATTCCGCAACGCCGGGGCGGGCGTCAGCTACTGCGGCACCTGCGATGCCCCCTTCTTCCGAGACAAGGAGGTGGTCTCGATCGGGGGCGGCAACACCGCCATCGAGGAGACGCTGCACCTGCTCAAGTACGTCAAGAAGGTGACGCTCGTCCACCGTCGCTGCGAGTACCGCGCCGACAAGGTCCTCGTCGAGGAATTGCTGGCCAAGGCCGCCGAGCCGGATGGCAGGCTGGTCATCCGGTACGACTCGATCGTCACGGCCATCCAGGGCGACGCCAGGGTCCAGTCCGTCCGGATCAAGAACGTCAAGACCGATCACGAAGAGGATTACCCCTGCGACGGCGTCTTCATCTTTGTCGGCATGGTCCCCAACACGAGCTTCCTCAGCGGGATTGTGGATCTGACGCACCAGGGGTTCATCTGGTGCGATTGCGCATACCTGCGGACGACGATCCCGGGGGTCTTCGCCGCCGGGGATTGCCGGATCGGAGCGGCCATGCAGCTCGCCACCGCGGTCGCCGACGGGGTCAACGCAGCGATGATGATCAAGCAGTACTTCCGCGATCCCCAGTGGTGGAAGAAGCCGGTCAGCGACGTTTCGCAGCCGGCCGGGTGGTAGAAGAGAGCATAGGACCCATAGGACGAATGGGGCCTATGTTCCCTATGGTTGCTACCAGAACACAATGTAGAAGGCGATCACTGCGGCGATCACCACTCCGCCAAGCAGCAGCACCTGAGGAGCCGGACGCATGTCGAAATCCTGTCGGACGGGCATCTGCTTCGGCTCGGCCAGCGGCTTGGTGATTGTAACGATGGCCATAGACACGATCAGCAAGCCGAACGTGACGGCCATTCGATTGAGAAACGCGACTCTGTCCGAGAAGAGGAACAGCAGTCCGTAGATCGGAGGATTCAACGCCAACGCGGCAACGCCTGCCGCCGGCGGGGCCTTGCGAACCACCATGCCGAACACGAACGCCGCCACAATGCCAGGGGAGATGAAGCCCTGAAATTCCTGGATGTATTTGAAGATGCCGCCGAGGCGCGGCGACGACAGATGGGGAGCGAGCAGACATCCGAACAGCACAAACAGCAGCGTGAGCACTCGTCCCATCCACACCAGACTCTTCTGCGAGGCATCCCTTTTCAGATACCGCTGGTAAAGGTCCATCGTCGAAATCGTCGCGGCGCTGTTTAACAGCGAAGCCAGCGAGCTGATTACCGCACCGGCCAGGGCCGCGAAGATGAACCCGCGAACGCCCTGGGGGATGAGGTTGCGGATCAGCACCGGATATGCCTGGTCGCTGCTGCCCAACTGCCCGCCGTAGAGCTGCACTGCCATGATCCCGGGAAAGACGATCACGAAAGGAACCAACAGCCACAGACCCGCCGCGAAGATGATGCCGAGTTGGCCGTGCTTGAGGTCGCGGGCCGCCAGCGTTCGTTGGACAACGAACTGGTTGAGGCCGCAATAGTAGAAGTTAGGAATCCACAATCCGACGACCAGCACGGTCCAGGGCATCTGTGGATGGTTGGCCGGAAGCACCATGTGCAGCCGGTCGGCATTGGCCTCCAGGAAGACCCGGACGCCTCCGATCTCATGGAACCCCAGCAGCATCGTGAGAAGCCCGCCCAGCAGAAGTGCCGAGCCCAGGAACAGATCCGCCCAGGCCACAGCCTTGAGACCGCCCCAGATGGTGTACACCGCGGCAATGCCTCCGATCAGCCAGGCTGCCTGCGCCAGTTTCACGTCAACGAAAATCGTGTGCAGCGCCAGTGCTCCCGAGTAGACCACGGCGGCAACGAGAACGAGGACGTAAATAGCCACGGTGTAGAGAGCCATCATTGCCCGCGTGGCCGAGTTGTAGCGGTATTCCAGGTACTCCGGCATGGTGTAGATGCCGGCCCGAAGGAACCGCGGCAGAAACAGCCATGCGACCACGACGATTGTCACAGCCCCGAGAAGCTGATATCCGGCCACCGCCAGACCGACGTCGCCGGCGCCTTGGCCGCTCATGCCGACGAACTGCTCCGTGGAGATGTTGGCCGCGACGATGGACAGGCCGATCAGGGGCCAAGTCAGGCCCCGGCCGGCCAGGAAGTAGTCCTCGCTGGTCCGCTCCCGGCGGCTCTTGAACATGCTGATCGCAACCACCCCGCCGATGAACACGACGAAGACCGCAATATCGAAGGCATTCAGCTCCATTGGCACTCCAACCGGTAGGGGCGACGCATGCGTCGCCCGTACAATGTTCCACACGGCCACAATGATAAACCCTCGACCCATTCACTACAAGGCGTGGGGGGCGAAAGATTTTTCGCCCCTACCGCATGGGCGCCACGCGCCCGACCCGTCCACGACGCCCATTCTGTCCATGTCGTCCTTTGCATTCCCGGGCAGTTTCTGGTACAACGGAGCCCTCAGGCAACGATCAGATGGTCATGCAAGAAAGGGTTTGCACATGTCCGACGGCGTCAATCGCAGCACGATCACCAGGCGGCGGTTCCTCAATGTCTCTCTGGCGGCCGCCGGCGGCATCATCGCGTTGACCCCGCGCCGCGTCCCGGCCGAAGCAGATCGCAAGCATGCACGCTGGGCCTTCCTGTCGGATACGCACATCGCCGCCGACCCGGAGGACAATTACCGGGGCTTCTACCCTTATCGGAACTTCCAGAAGGCCATCGCCCAAGTCGCGGCCGACCTGCCCGAGGGGGTCGTCATCACCGGCGACCTGGCCCGGCTGACCGGCCAGATGGGCGACTACGAGAACTTCCACAAGCTGCTGATGCCCGTGCTCGGCAAGCGGCCGACGTATCTGGCCCTGGGCAATCACGACGACCGGGCCGTGTTCCTGGACGTGTTCGAGGAACGCCCGGGCCAGGCGGAGCCGATCAAGGATAAGCACGTCGTCACGGTGGAAGCCGGACCCGTCCGGTTCATCCTGCTCGATTCGCTTTTCGCCACGAACAAGACGCCGGGACTGCTTGGCAAGGCCCAGCGATCCTGGCTCCAGCGGTATCTGCACGACAGCGACGACAAGCCAGTGATCCTGTTCTTCCATCACACGCTCGGCGATGGCGATGGCGATCTGCTCGACGTCCTGTGGCTGTTCGACCTCGTCAAACCCATCCGGAAGGTCAAGGCCATCATTTATGGCCATTCCCACGAGTACAAGTCCTCCGAGATCGAGGGCATTCACCTGATCAACCTGCCGGCCACGGCCTATACCTTCAACGATAAGGAACCGGCCGGCTGGATCGAGGCCCGGCTCACCGCCGACGGTGGCGAGTTCCTCTTGCACGCCATCGCCGGCAACACCCAGTTCGACGGGCGGATCGAGGGCCTTCGCTGGCGGTCATAGCCCCGGCGGTGCGCTCCCGTCGATACCTTTCATTCGTCCCATGGGCTCTATTGCTCCGGCTATTCCCGGACCGTGCCGCAGATTTTCTCGACCAAAGACCGCAAAACCCTGCGTTTACGCCTCTTAACATTCGCCTGATCGAATATTATCTATAATTTAACCGGAACATCCGCGTGGTTTCGCCGATACTGGTTCGATAGAAACGGTCGAAGACAGAAGGCGGCGGATTGACAATCGATGGACAGCAACAAACCCCAGGTCTCCGATCGCAATCCGCTGGGGTGATGAATGTTCGAATGGTTGAGGGTAAAACGTGAATAGACGGCAATTTCTCAAGGATGGCCTGGCCTTGGCCGCCGGTGTGGCGACGCTGGGGCCCGCCCGAGTCTGGGGCGAGGACAGAGACGAGTGTACACGATGGGCCTTCCTCTCCGATACTCACGTGGCCGCCGATCCTGATAACCGCTATCGAGGCTTCTATCCCTATCGCAATCTTCGGGAGATCGCCGGACAGATTGCGTACAACCCTCCGGAGGGCGTCGTCATCACGGGCGATCTGGCGCGCCTGCGGGGCCAGGTCGAAGCCTATGAGAATCTCAAGACGCTCCTGACCCCAATCACCGAACAGCGGCCGGTCTATCTGGGCCTGGGCAATCACGACAACCGCGACGATTTCTCCCAGGCGTTCGAGACCTTCGCCGGCGACGTCAGAACCGTCGAAGACAAACACGTCGCCACCGCGGTCGCGGGCCCCATGCGGCTGATCGTCCTCGACAGTCTTCTCGCGGACAGGGCGACGGGCCTGCTCGGCTGGTCGCAACGGACGTGGTTGAGCACCTTCCTCGCCACGAGCGACGACCGGCCCACGATCCTGTTCCTCCATCACCGGCCCCGGATCGACCTGCTGGACACCAAGCGCCTGTTCGACATCATCGAGCCGGTGGCCAAGGTCAAAGCCGTGGTCTACGGGCACTCGCACCGGTTCAAATTCTCCGAACACAAGGGCATTCACATGATCAACCTGCCGGCGACGGGCTACAACATGTCCAGGAGCCAGCCGGTGGGCTGGGTCGAGGCCCGACTCACGGACAAAGGCGGCCAGTTCACTCTGCACGCCCTCGACGGCAACCGCAAGAACGATGGCTGCTGCGAGAACCTCGTCTGGAGATCGTAGCCGGACAATAGACTTTGCAGGGGCGACGCATGCATCGCCCGTACGCCCGGAACAGGCATCCGCAAACTGCGTCCGAAAAAAAAGCCTTGCAGACAGCCTCCTGATATGGTAGAAGGGGCCACGGTGAGAGCATCACATGGGGAAATGCTCCGGCAGGAGGAGGGGTTTACGAGCGTTTTGGGCGGACACCTGCGAGCGGTGGAATGGTTCCCGGCTTGGAGTAGGGGTGTCTATGCTCTGTGAACAGGAAGTAGACCTCTGCGAATAAGGCAATACGAGATGTCCTATGCTCCGAAGCGGCATTTGAACAGACGACAGCTACTCACGATGGGCCTGGCAGCCGCCGGCGGCGTGGTCACCTTGCAGCCCCAACAGGCTCTGAGCGCCACCTCCACGGATCTCACGCGATGGGCCTTCCTCTCCGACACCCACGTGGCCGCCGATCCGAAGCACCGATTCAGGGGCTTCTATACCTATCAGAACCTCCAGAAAGTGGTCGACCAGATTGGCTCCAGGATGCCCGAAGGCATGGTCATCACGGGCGACCTGGCCCGATCCAAGGGCGATCCCGACGCCTACGAGAACATCAAGTCGCTGCTGGCCCCGATCTCGCAGGAGCGGCCGGTCCACCTGGCCATCGGCAATCACGACAATCGCGAGGACTTCCTGCGGGCCTTCACCGGCTCGCCCGACACCGGCACCGCCATCAAAGACAAGTACATCACCACCGCCATGGCCGGCCCGATCCGCATGGTCCTTCTCGACACACTCCTGTACGTCAACATGTTCCCCGGCATGCTCGGCAAACTCCAGCGGATCTGGCTGGAGACCTACCTCCGCATGAGCGACAACACGCCGACGATCCTGTTCTTCCATCACACGCCCCGGGCCGACCTGCTGGACATGCGGCGGCTCTTCGACATCATCTCGCCCGCGCGAAAGGTCAAAGCCCTGGTCTTCGGCCACTCGCACAAGTACGAGTTCTCGGAACTGGACGGCATTCACCTGATCAACCTGCCCGCCACGGGCTACAATTTCACGGGCTCGCAGCCGGTGGGCTGGGTCGAGGCCCGCATGACCGCCCACGCCGGCGAATTCATCCTCCACGCCGTCGGCGGCAACCAACGCCAGCACGGCACGGTGCGATTCCTCCAGTGGCGCACGTAGCCGGGGGATATCCGCCGCTTTGGGATGGGGTCAGAAGCATCCTCGGACGAATTGTCCGCCCGGCCCAGCGCGGCCGCAGTATTCCTTCCGCTCCCCTCGGACGGGCATCCTTGAGCAAATGACGGGGGCGGATAGCAGGAAATACCACTGCGGAACTCAGAGTCCGCATGGAGCCACCAACGTGTACAATGCCTGCGGATGATCTTCGCTGGTCGTGCTGAAGGGAATCCGGGCGGCAACCGTGCGAATGAACATAGCCGGCAAATAGGGTCTTGCCCCCACTGGGGGAAAAGGTGATCTCGAGTCATGCGCTACGGAATCATAGTCAATCCTGTGGCGGGCGGCACAAACGCCGATGAGAAGCGGGAGATCCTCGAGCAGGTCCGGGAGGTCCTCGGCGGCGACTGCTCGATCGATGGCCTGGACAGCGATTCGGCCGAAGAGTTCCGATCCCTGGCGGCCGAGAAGGCCGGGCAGGTGGACATTCTGATCGCCGCCGGCGGGGACGGCTCGGTTTCGGACGCGATCAACGCCGTCGAGGAGGAAACCATCCTCTCGTTTCTGCCGCTGGGTTCGGCCTGCGCGCTGCGGGATGCGCTGGATTTGCCCGACGATCCGGTGAAGGTCGCCGAGAGGATTCGCGACGGGCGGGAGCACCGGCTCGACCTGATGCTCTGCGACGAGGACCGCAAAGCATTCGTCTGCGGCCTGGGCGTCGAAGGCGGCGTGCTCAAACGCCGCGAGGAACTGCAGGACGACGGAAAGCAGGGATTCATGGCGTACGCCTCGGCGCTGGCCTCGGTCTTCGGCGAGATGGACAGGACCGACATGACGCTGTCGCTCGACGGCCGGACGCTGGAGTTCTCCGACGTGGCGACCGCCATCGTGACGAAGATCCCCTACTACGGCTACAAGATGCAGATCGTCCCTGAGGCGGTCTTCGACGACGGCTTTCTGCACGTGCGCATTCTCGATGAAGGCTGGCCCCAGATTCTCGCGGGCCTGGCCAAGGCACGGCTGGTACGAAGTGAAACCGAAGCCCCCCGACGCGCCAGGCAGATCGAAATCAAGACCCAAAAGAAAAGGTATCTTCACATCGACGGCAACATCGCCCGGGAGGGAGATTCCTTTCGCTTCCGGGTCCTGCCCGGGGCCCTGCGAATGTGGTATTGAATCCCGCCGGGTGCAGGCGCAACGCGGGCGAGCGCGGCACAGGACCCGGCGGAAGCTGCGACAGTCCACACCCGCACAGCAAGGAGAACGCCATGCGGTGGAAGAACAGACGAGCCAGCTCAAACGTGGAAGACCGCCGGGGTGTGCTGTCACTCTCCTCCAATACACAGGAGAAAATAGGCCCAGAACTCGCCATCACCTGCATAGTTGAGCGTCCCCCCAAGTATAGAACACGTGCGCAACGGCGCCGCCCAATTCGCAAATACTTCGCTGACCTTCTTTGGCCCCGATTCTGGCCAAATCGTGGGTTTTGTCATCTCCTCAAAGAAGATCCTATCGATTGCCAGCGAGTCCACCACGTTGGCAGCGTGCGACCAACCGATGTACTCTTTCGCGCCACGATCAAGAAACGCCTGAGCCATCGTATGGTTGGCGAGACTGGAACAGGCCGAGGCATAGATGAGATTGGGAGGAAGTGATGGGCAGTATTTCTTAACGTAGTCGGGGAGAAAGGCCCAATATAATTCGTCAGTATCTGGTTCACATGCCACTGCTATGCGGAAACTGGCCCAATCGTCGAGATAGGACAGACCATCGGCCCAGACAATCTCGCCTGATGCAGGCCAGAAGTTGGTGAGGACTCTCTCTCCCGTTGCAAGGCCTACTTCGTCGCCGTGGAAGACCCCGCCATGCGTGCGGATGTACACAATCTTATACTGATCGAAGGACTGTATCGTATCCAAGGTGAAGACGTCAGTCTGCTCGAAATCCACGCCAAGGCAGGCAAACTGGCCTTCCACTCCCCAGCCAGCGCTGTTTGGCGGCTCGATTAGGCTCGCGTGCTCCGGCCAGAAGAAGGAGATCGCAAGCCCAACGTCATTCCACAGTTCATCATCAGAAGCAACCACCAGAGGGCCACCACCCAGCGAGCCTTCGGGCCCGGCCAATATCGCCACAGGCAAGCCGCATTTGTACGTGAGGAGAATCGTCGTGCCGTCTGAGGATATCGATGCATTCGAAATCAGCGGGTCGCTTCGGAGTGAATCGACAGTCGTCTGCCTTGCCTGGTCGCGGCCCACTTGTGAAGCAAGGTCTTTGAACGCCTGGCCGATCTCGCGGCTTCGCGTCAAGACTGCGTCTATCTCAGCCTGGGAGGGCAAGGTCGTCGTTGGGGGCGTGGGATCTGTTGGCGTGGTCGGGGTTGCGGGGTTTGCCGGAGTCGTTGGACCTCCAGAGACCACTGGAAGCACGATCTCGTCCAACCAAGCGGTATCTTCCCCGCTGATAGACGAGCCGTCTTTCGAGTAGACCCACTCGAAGGTGTGATTCCCGGCTGTCACAGGATACGAAACCTGTTGCCAGCCTTGCTCGCCGGACCATTGATCACGCGGATTCCCGTCGATGAGGAAGGTCAGCAGGTCAAACCCGGACTCGCTCGACGTCTTCACGAAGAAGCGGATCTCTCCGGGCTGACATGCTGTAGTCAGTCTCAGAACCGAACTCTGCTCATTCGAGAGTTCTCCAGCTCGAGCGCTGTATGACCCGGAGTAGGCCTCACTGGACGTTACTTGCCAGCTCGCGTCGCCGCTATGCTGCCAGTTCAGGGAGAATCCGTTTTCGAAGTCTTCCTTGGCTTCAATAACGGCGGGCGGCTCCCAGAGATAGAGATCCAGCACGTCGCGCTCGGAAAGCGCGCC
>Ga0209347_1005378_pt1 | contig 12218 bp, 8 predicted proteins | sample AutmiccommuBRH23_FD_187382 | JGI IMG/M metagenome (GOLD analysis project Ga0209347, IMG submission 187382) | Deep subsurface microbial communities from Mt. Terri, Switzerland - Autotrophic microbial communities BRH/23 (SPAdes) (version 2) | ecosystem: Environmental > Aquatic > Deep subsurface >...
TGTGGGACTAGAATTGCCAGAGCTATGCCGGCGCCTATTAAATCCGTGAAGTGGTTTGGATCCAGCAGCAGTACAGAAGCTGCAACCAGTCCCACCATCTCCCACCACTTCAGCTTCCGGTAAAAGAAGCCTTCAAAGACGGCTGCCAAAAGCACCAGGCTGATCGCACAGGTGATCCAGAGGAAAACGGTGGACGCCGTAATCCCGTCCAGTCCCAGCATGCTGGTGTAAACCATCATAAACGGAATGATAAAGTAGGGCTTACCCATAACCACTGATTTCCACCCGGTCTTCATGGGGTCGGCGTTGGCTATTCCGGCAGCCACAAAGGCACCCAGACAGAATGGGGGGCTGAATGACGAGTACTGGCTGAACCAGATCAGGATTAGGTGGGCCGTAAAAAGAGGCACACCCATCTCCATCAGCGGGGACACCGCAACGATGGCGATGAGAATATAGGCTGCGGTCACCGTCATGCCCATGCCCAGCACGTAGCAGGCCGCAATGATCATTAACAGGGCGATGAGCAAATTTCCACCGGCAAAGGACACCACCCAGGAAGAGAAGAGCAGCGGCGTGCCCGGCAGAAGCAATGTGGCCAGAATTATCCCCATTACACCTGCTGTAGCGCCCACCGTCAGCGAGTCAATGGCACCCTTGGACAGTGTTTCAAATATATCTCTGAGGGTAAACCTGGTCTCTTTCCGGAAATAAGCTGCCAGTAAAGAGGCGATAATCCCCAATATGGCCGCCCGGAAGGGTGAAAAGCCGTAAATCAGGGCAGCCACCATGGTGATCAGTGGTAGGAACTGTATGGTGTCCCTTTTTAGAGTAGTCATCAGGGGGGGTATGTTGCTCATATCAAGTGCCTGTATTTCGGGATTTTTCTTGGCGAAAAAATGTATGCTGGCATAAATGGAAATATACAGCAACAATGCCGGCACAAAAGCCATCAGCGCAATGTAAGTGTAGGGCAACCCTGTGAAGGAGGCCATCAAAAAGGCTGCCGCACCCATCACCGGAGGCATCAAATGGCCGCCGATGGAGGACACCGTCTCGACGGCGCCCGCAACGTGGGGCGGGAAGCCGGTCTTTTTCATCAGCGGGATTGTAAATGTCCCGGTGATGGTGATATTGGCGGCGCCGGACCCCAGCACCATCCCCGCCAGTCCGCTGGAAACGCTTGCTGCCTTGGCCGCCCCGCCCTTGGTCCGCCCCAGCAGGGCAATGGCCAGGTTGGTAAAAGCCGTGCCGGCCCCGCTCCTTTCCAGAAAGGCCCCGAAAAGGATAAAGATCAGCACATATACAGCGTAGGTTTTGGCCACTACGCCGTATATACCTTCATTGCTGTAGATCATCCCCATAATCCTCTCAACGGAAAAGCCGCTGTGGGAAATCAGATCAGGCAGGTAAGGACCCAGTACATCATAGGCAAAAAACAACAGCCCCATAACCGGCAGAATCAGGCCGATAGCCCGCCGGCAGGCCTCCAGGCTTACAATAACCAGCGCCGTACCCATAATTACTTCATTGGTAGTTATAAATCCGGCCCTTAAAAGCATGCTTTCATAGTTAATCACAAAATATAAAGTTGAGGCAATGGTCAATAATATCAGCAGCAAATCAAATGCCGACGGGCGTTGTTTAGGGGATTTCCGGCGCGCCGGAAAGATCAGGAATATAAATGTCAGAGTTCCCCCGATATAAATCGCCAAGCTGTAATGAAAAGGCACTGTGAAAAAAGTGGTTAAGATAAAGAATAGTGAAAACAGGCCGGTTAGGATCATAAAGGGTGTTTTTGCTTTTCCCTCAAAACTTCTCTTTGAGCTTTGGCTTTCTTCTGAGACAGCGGTGGACATTTTTTTTGACTCCTTTCCAAATTATCTGCCTGGTAAGGAGATATACTGCCCGGGGAGCGGCGGGAATGTCCGGCGCTCCCGGAGCATTCCCGCTGTCAAATGTCTTAGCTGACCTTAAGGGATAATCTTGCTGGGTACAGTGACACCCTTCTCTTTCCAGTACTTCACTGCGCCGGGATGCATCTTCATACCAACTGATTCCACAGCTTCAAACCCCGGAAGAATATCCATTCCGGTCTTTATTGAAACCACACTGTCAACCATGAACTTTTTACCGGCATCGCTCAGCAATGCTTTGGTAATCTCGTAAGCTACATCCTCAGAGACCTTCTTATTGATAATGGTATAGCCTATATAACCGCAGGTGGGATAGTCTGCCGCGGGAATTCCAGGGCCGTACGAATCTTTGGGAATTACCACTTTCAACATTTCGGGATTGGTTTTGAAAATATTCTGGAGGACGTTATCACCAATACTGATAAAATTAAGTTTGCGTCCATGGACTGTGGCTGCCTCCTGGGCGGCCGGGAAGGGTATGGGTCCTGTAACCGTAAAGGCGTGAAGCATGTCGTCCTGCATTAGACGGACCCCTTCATCCCAGTTCTGGCTTTCCCTTTTTACATCATCCCAGATATTGGCGCCCTTTAAGGTCATTTCAGCGTAGGTTATGGCCGAGCTTCCGGGAGGCCCCACATTTACCCGTTTACCTTTTAAATCAGCCATGGTTTTAATATCATCCCGGAAGGTAACCCAGTGGGTGCCTCCCCACCAGACCGGGAAAAGCACCTGGATGTTCTGGTATGGTTTCTCCGCCTTGAACGAACCCTTTTGATTCAAGGCCTCATACATCATACTGGAGGCGGTTATGCCCAGTTCAGTGTCGCCCCTCTCCACCAGACGGACGTTTTCCAGAAAGCCGCCGGTGGTTTGTGCTGTAGCCGTTATGTTCGGTAAATTTGACTTGGTTCGCAGGAACTCCGCCATAGCCCCACCAGCCAGGTAAACAGTTGATCCCGGTCCCCCTCCGGCGATCCTGATTTGGGTTTTCTTGGCCGGTTCCGTCTGCGCCCCTTCTTTAGGAGCTTCCTTTTTGGACTGGCAGCCAAATGCCAGCAAAGCCAAAATAACAATGCACAGGATAGTTACCAGTTTTCGCCCAACCCTCATTTAATAACACCCCTCCTTAAAGATCTTGGAAATTATTAAGTTTTCCGGATAACTAACAAAATTCAGCACCGGTTTTTTGTTAATTGGCAATTTTTTTAATAAACTACAATAATGTTATAACGTTACTACTTTTCCTTCCCGGGCCGCACGGTCAATGGCCAGGGTGAGCTCCAGCACCCGGTAACCGTGATCCCCCGTGGCCAGGGCGGGGTGTACCACACCGGAGATTACGGTTTCCATAAAGGCGTCGGTTTCCTCCTTTAACGGCCCCCAATAGTGGCCCAGTGCCCAGTCCCCGGGCATGGCTGATCCGATAAAGGCCGTGTTCATCAAAACATCCGGAGTGTAGGACGCAGGGATAGGGCTTTCCGAAGCCAGTATATACTCCCGGTGGCTATCATCAATACTCAGGGTGCCGTTGGGCCCGAACAGCTCCAGTTCCATGGTGCAGACGTAGGCGGGATATCTTTTGGGCAGCTGCCAGCTGACCCCCAGGGTACAGATGCTTTCATCGTCAAATTTAAGAATCGCCCAGGTGGCGTCCGGTGTCTTTTGGGGATTTCTGAAGATCCGGGAAACCGACTGGGCGTAAACCGACTGAACCTTTTTGCCCTCAAAGTACCAGAGCATCATGTCCACCTGATAAGTCAAGGTGTTTATGGAGGGTGTTGTTTCCGGCGCCCGGGAGATAACCGCTTCCCCCACCGCCTGGGTTACGTAAATCTTACCGAAGGCGCTGTCAATGCCTCCCAGAAAACCTGATTCAACCTGCTCCTTGGCAGTTAAAAACCTTCTGCGGAAGCGCTGGGTGTAACCAATAAATATCTTGGCGCTATTCTTTCCTGCCACCTCCAGCACCTTGGCCGCTTCATTCAGTCTCAGAACGAAGGGTTTTTCAACCAGTATTGTTTTACCCAGCCGGGCGGCAGCAAGAAGTGGTTCGTAATGCTCGTCTTCACCGGTGGAGATGATCACCGCATCAACCCTCGGGTCTTCAATCACCTTCCGGTAATCCAGCGCAACCTCAGCATCGCCGCACTTGGCCGCAAGAGCCCGGGCCTTTTCCTCGATCAGGTCGCACACCGCCAGGTACTTTACCGCCGTGTTCCGGGACAGACACTGTGCCCTCAAAGAGCCAATCCGCCCGCACCCGACCACAGCAATGCCAACTGCTTTATCCCTCTGGCCGGCCAAACTCATTCCCCCTTACTTTATTTAATTTGGCTATGTATTTCCGGCAGGGAATTGTTTCCCGGCCTGCCTGACCGGTAACTCGTCATTACCGGTCAGGCAGGCCGGCTTTTATCTGTCAGTTGACGGTACTGTTATTACCAGATAAGTTGATGCTGGGGACAGCTTATTTCCTCATCCGGCCACATATAGAGATTTTCGCAGCCATTGTCGGTGATCGCCACTACGTTTTCAATCCTTACACCACCGACGCGCTCTTCACCAAGCCAGGTTTCGATTGCGATGGTCATTCCCTTTTCCAAAACCTCAGGGTAATCCAGCGAAACTGACCTTCTGATGCAGGGTATTTCGTACTGCTTCAGGCCAATCCCGTGACCCAGGGCATTGGTCCAGCACTCATACTCGTTTTTATAGCCCCAGGTATCGGCAGTGGGCCATACCTTGGCCACATCAGCCGTGGTGGCGCCGGGCTTCATGACGTCCATGGCGGCATACAGCCAGTCATAAATTGTCTTATACATATCCTTCTCTTTTTGGGTGGGCCTGATCCCGCACTTGAAGGTCCTGTAATAACATGCCCTGTACCCGTTGAAGAGGGGTCCTATAAGGTCGCAGACAACCATGTCTCCGGCCTCAATCACCCGGTCCACCGGAGAATGGCTCAAATAATTAGGGGCGGTATTGGGACCGGTTCTCAGCGAAACAATGAAACTCTCCATGGCCCCATTTTTCTGCATGGCCTCAGCCATTTTCCCACCCAGTTCGTTTTCAGTAATGCCGGGCTTCAGGTGTTGGGCCAGGGCACCCCAGGCCCGGTCCCCGGTGACGCCCACCATTTTCATAATGGCTATCTCATCCACCGTCTTGATGGCCCGGGTGTATTCCATCTGATCATATACAACCACCGGTTTGATGCCCAGTTTTTCCAGATACGGCATCATCGCGGGAATCGGCGCATCAATTGCCACGGGCTCATTTTGCAGCCCTTTTTCTCTTAGGGCCTCGTAAATTTCCTCAGCGTTTTTCCTGGCCATTTCCTGCACTGCCGCTTTGGGCTGGGCCGTGGTCATATTGTGAACGGGTCTGATATTTTCAGGCTTCAGCCAGGTGCAATGGAACTGCCCCTGCCTGACCAGGTTTCCCTCGGTCAGAAAGGTAATAGAATCATTGGGATGATCTGCAAAAACCACTGAAAATCCTGCCCCTCCCGGGACAAAGGCGGCAATGGCGCCCGGGTGCATGGCGGTGGCGTACCTCTGATTGGCCGCATCGGCAAGAATCATCGAGGGACACTGGGCCTTTCTAGCCACAGCAAGGGTTCTTTCCAATCTTTCCTTCCTTAGCCGCTCATAGTTTATCCTCTCCTGCCAGTCCACTCCCATGTTGCCAAAAGACAGTTTTTCAGCCTGCCGACCCATCCTTATGCTCATTCTGATACCCTCCTACTAATTAGTTTTTTGGAATAATACACTTTTTTCCACAAAGCCCGGATAAACTTGATCAAACCCGACGCATCCCTCCCGACAACTTTTTAGTAAACTTAACAGAACTATACTTGTGGCCGTAGAGCTGGTTTTGCCGATGGTCAACCCTAAAGCACACTCGAGCCTGTCCCGCAATTTAAAATTTTTCGACACCTCATGTCAAATAATGCCTCGGTCCTCAAAACTGTAATTACTCTGGCCATTTTAAGTCATGTATTCTGCATACCGGTTTATGTATGCGGGATACTGTATACTCGTAAGATTAGGCCAGTATTCTAAATGCTTTGGGGTAACTATTTCGGACGAAAGTATGGCTGTAGGTTTGAGCTGAATATTATAAAGAGCGGGGTTATTGCAATAAAAATGGTATCTGCGTTAAAGAATGGACTCCACATTCTCCCTGTGGCGTTGGATATGATAAGTCAGACTTTGAACAGCCCCGGTCTCATCTTTGTTTTTAATATGCTCAAGAATGCTTCTATGCTCCTTGCGCACCTCATGCCCTCTTTTTTTACTCAGGCCCTCAATCCGGTGCTTTAAGAAAACAATCTCGATAACCTGTTTGAGGTGCTTATAGAGCGCCTTATTACCGGACATCATGGCAATTTGCAAATGAAAATCGCGGTCTATTAAAAACCTGCCGCGGTTTAATTCCTGTTCGATGGCGTTTTCATACCTTTTTTGTATTTCCAGCAATTCGGCATAATCCGAATCGGTACACTTACGGGCAGCCAATTTTACCGCCTCAGTCTCCAAAATCAGCCTCAGGCTGAATAGTTCCTCGGCCTCTTCAATAGACAGTTCAGCCACATAAAAGCCTTTATTGGGCAACAGCTTAACCAGTCCGTCTTTTTCCAGAAAATTAAGAGCGTTTTTTACCGGGGTGCGGCTCACCTCCAGCCTGTCAGCCAAATCCTGGTACAATAGCTTTTGACCCGGAATGAGTTCATAGCGAAAGATCATTTCTCTTAAAAGCTCATATACCTGTTGATCCAGATTCAATAAAATTCTCCCTCTCGTTTAAGAATTGCACCCATTATGTTGCATCTAACTTTGCATCCAATTTTGCATCTCATTTTGCATCCTATTTTGCATTCAATTTTGAATTCATTTTATAATGACCAAGATCATTTGTCAACTAAATATTGTTACTTTATTCTCAATTGTAATGTCGAATTTTGTTATGGTAAATAGAACAATATGTACGCAGATATAACCAACAAATATCCCCCCAGTAAATATAAGCCAATTTTTCCAAATTCCTTCATGTCATAGACGCCAAGCCCATAGGTAAGCATCAGATTTGGGGACTGAGTAGGCAGCAAGATGCAAATATTACTGGCAGTTAAAGCGATTATGGACATAATTACCGGATCTGCATTAAAAGCTTTGCTTATTGAGATTATAACGGGTATGATTGCGGCAGTCATGCCGGTCATATTAGAAAACATAAAGCGCAGCACCACGCACCCGGCAACCACGATGGCAATCAAGGACAAGGGCGAAAGTCCATTTAATTTAATAAAAGCTGCTTTTGCCAGATAATCAAAGGCTCCGGTTTGTTGCAGAGACTCCGCAATACTCAGGCTGGCTCCAAAAAGTATAAATGTATCCCAATCAATTAGTTTGACATTCTTCTCCCACACCAGAACATTAACCGGGGGCAAACACATCACCACTCCGGTAGCTACGATGATCAGGGCAACGGGCATCTGATGCCAGTCACTGGTGATAAGCAAAAGAATCATTAATAATAACAAAACAGATACTGTTTTCTCTTTGTTGTTCATTCGACCCATATTTCTCAACTGTGTATTTATATGGTCTCTCCACCTGTCGACAAACTTTACTTCAGGCGGGTAAATGAACACTAATGCAAAATACAAAACGATCAGCATCAATATGGTGATGGGCATAAAATAAATCATCCAGGTTACATAGGACCAATGATACCCCAGCATTTTTTCGAACAGCTGCGCTGTGATTATACTGGAACCCCCTCCGGTGATCAGGGCGGTGCTGCTATATATTGAGGCCAGCGGCATGCCAATAAAGATAATTTTGGCCACATTGCTGCCCTGCTTTAACTCCATGACTTTAATCAAGCCAATGCAAATCGGCACCAGAAGGCTGGTCCTGCCAACACTACTGGGAAGAAAAAACACACTGATGAAGGTTATCAGTATTATTAACAGCAAAACAAAATAAACCCTGCCTTTGACAAGATTTAAAATATTATAGGCTATTCTTCTATCCAGGCCGGAATTGCTTGCACCCAGAGAAATAAGGGATATGCCTATGACAATCCAGATCATTGAGCTGGCGAATCCGCTTACTGCCGCTTCAAAGGAGATTACCCCCAGGAGAGGCATCATCACCATTACTGCCATCCCGGTCAGAGAGGGTGGTGCCACATCTGTAACCCATAGTATTATGGCAAACAAAAAAGCAGCTATGGCCCGCGTGCTGTCGGAGTTCAAACCCTGGGGGGGCGGTAGAATACAAGAGATCAGAACCAGTAGAAATGCAAAAAATACTATGGTTTTTTTGTTTTTCCCCACTGATCAATTCACCCCATTAATAGAATTAAGTTAAGCAGTAAAAGGTTATATATACTGAGTTATTTTGCGGTTTGATCTAAAAATACGATAATAAATTGCATTTGCCTTTAATAACTGTCACAAAATTTTTGACACAAAATGGGCCCGGGCTTTTGCAAACCACAGGAATACTTTTCCTTTTCACCAAATAGCATTTAGGTAAAACTAACAGGATCGCGGGAAGGAGTGACGGCGCAATGCCCGGCAAGCCTGAAAAGAAAGACCGGCAGCAAAAAAAAGAGCAGCCGGAAGATGATAAATTAACCCGGAGTTTAAGGCGGGAATTGATGAGGTGGTACTGCGGAGCGCTTTATTCAGGCAAAATAAAACCTGGCGGCAAGCTGGGACGGTAGGATTTTCCAAGGCGCTGTCGAAATATGAAAAAAGGAGGTGATCCAGTGATAGTCATTGGTTGTGGCAAATGCAGCGCCAAATATCAAATTATCGAGGCCAATTTTGAAAATCCCCAGTGTCCCGGCTGCGGCACCCAGCTGCCGGAAAAATTCAGACTGTCTGTAAAGAGCTTGATTGATGAATCCAGGAACCGGCCCAACTGGAAGCTTTTCTTGGACCTGGGTAATATGTTCAACACTGAACTGACGATAAAATCAAGGATTAAGGATTAAAAAGAGACGTAGAGCAATACCAGGGAAGAGACCAGCAAGACATGCAGGATATTGGCATAGGCCACCTCATGGGGAGGTCTGCCGGTGACCCCCCCCACCACCAGGCAGGTGCCCGACAGGGGAGCGGCGTTGGCCCCCAAAGCCCATGATGAAGTAAGCACCAGGGCCATCTGCACCGGTGTGAAGCCTATGGACTGAGGATCCACCGAGGTGGCGAAGGCGCTGGCCATAACCATAGGATGAATTCCCACCTGACTGGAGATCATGATCGCCAGCATGATGATCAGGGCCGCGGAAAACCTGCTGTCCGAGGTAAACAGCATCAGATACTGGCTCAACTTGCCGGACCAGCCGGAAAAAGCCAAGGCGGCTGTAAAAAAGCCGGCCGCTGCAAACAGCACCACCTCCCCGTCGTGCTTGTTGACCTTGTTTAATAAATAATCGGCATAACCGGCCGTGATAAATTCTTTTTTGCCCAGCAATAAAAGCCATGCCGCCGGAAAGGCCAGGGCCAGCAGGGGCAGGGTCCTGATTACCGGGTAAGAGGTGTTCATTTCAACCAGCAATACTATGGCAAAGAAAGCAAACGAAGCCAGCATCAGCTGCAAGAGCTTAATCCTGTCCAGGTACGGGCATTCCCCTCCGGGGCCGGGACCGGCCCCAGCCAGCCTCCATTCCTTACCCCAAAGATCCACCAGGTATCCGGTCAATAGAATACAGAAGGCCACCATAAGGCCCTGGTGAAAATAACTCTGCCAGGGCACTTTCAGTAACTCCAGGACCGTTGCCGTGGCGATCATGTTCGGTGACCAGACCATGGCCGCCCCAAACCCTCTGGACAGGCTTTTGGCCAACAGTCCCGGGTGGCCGGACAGCTTTCCCCGGGCGGTTATCTCATGGGCCAGGGGCAAAGCCCCAATATTCATGAATACCCCCAGTGCGTGGCTGAACAACGCCGGCACCCAGTACATCTGGTGCCTGGTTCGCATATGCCTTGCCGCCAGCGCGTCCAGGGCCTCCACATAGCCCCCGTACCTCAGGGGTACGCCCAGCAGCGGCACGGTTATAATCAGCACCAGCAAAGCGGTGTTTTTTTCCATGGCCTGAAGCATCGGCTGCCAGCCGCCCCCTGAGGACAGGATCAGGTAAAAGCCGGCCGCAAACAGCCCCAGGCACATATATCTGGTGCTTCGACCGGTGTAAGGCAGACTTAGCGCCACCGCCGCCAGGGTTAGAAGACTTAACAGAATGCCCCAGTAAACCCAGGACCAGATAAAAGCCGCTAGATAAACGGCAATCAAGGCAATCAGGGTGAATCTTTTAGTCCCGGGCAGGGAAACCCCAGTCCGGGTTCGTTCTTTAATACCGGCTTTTCCCAACTCTGCCTCCGACCTCAGTCAGTTTGCTAATGATACACTAAGTTTTATTATACTACGGAGCCTACTTATAAGGTATCCCGAGATACAAATTGTCCGGCCCGGCGTATGGATCAAAAACTGCCGGGAAACGCTAAATGAGTACAAACGGTCTGAGGCATCGTGTGAAAAGGTGGAGTTGTCTTGGGCGTCTTAGGCAATTTTTTTAACCCGGGTTCGGTGGCCGTTGTGGGCGCCTCAAAAACACCGGGTAAAATAGGCAACGTGATTGTTAAAAATTTAATAGAAAGCCGTTACCCCGGGGCTTTATATCCGATCAACCCCAGGGAAAGCGAAATTGAAGGACTGAAGTGTTTCCCGGATATAGAGGCCGTCGGCAGCAAAGTGGACCTGGCGGTGCTGTCAGTGCCGGCCCCGGTCACCCCCAATGTGGCTCTAAAGTGTGGCCAGTCCGGGGTTAAGAATCTGGTGGTCATCTCCGCGGGGTTTAAAGAGGTCGGCAAGGAAGGGCTGGCCCTGGAAAAAGAACTGGTGGGGATCTGCCGGTCATACGGCATGCGCCTGCTGGGGCCAAACTGCGTAGGCATGATGGACACCCATGCACCCATCAACGCCTCCTTCAGTGAAGGTTTTCCCGGCACCGGCGATATTGCCTTCATCTCCCAGAGCGGGGCCATGCTGGTGGCAATCCTGGATTGGAGCGGATCCACCGGACTTGGTTTCAGCAAGATTATCAGCCTGGGCAACAAGGCCGACCTGAACGAGTCCGATTTTATCCGGGAGTGCGCTTACGACCCCAACACCCGGGTTATTTTGTGCTATATTGAAGATGTGGCCAACGGCAAGCACTTTTTGGAGGCGGCCCGGGAAGCCAGCGCCAAAAAACCGGTGGTGATACTGAAAAGCGGCACCAGCCAGGCCGGAGCCCAGGCGGCCTCTTCGCACACAGGGGCCCTGGCCGGCAGCAACCTGGCTTACGACACCGCCTTCAGACAAAGCGGCGTGATCAGGGCCTCCACCATGGCCGAGTTGTTCGACCTGGCGGTGGCCTTTACCAGCCAGCCTGTCCCCCGGGGAGACCGGGTGGCGGTGGTCACCAACGCAGGTGGGCCGGGCATTATAACCACCGACCAGATCGAAAACCACGGCCTGGCCATGTCCCGCTTCCAGAAGGAGACCATTGAAAAGATGCGGGCCGGGCTGCCGGTGGAGTCAAATGTCTACAACCCGGTGGATGTGCTGGGGGACGCCAAGGCCGATCGATTCAGCCTGGCCATGAACAGCGTGCTGGCCGACGACAATGTGGACAGCATGGTGGTGTTGGTCTGCCCCACCGGTGTAACCGAAGCCGAGGTAACCGCCGGGGAAGTCATCCAGTCCCACCGATCCCACCCCGGGAAACCGGTCTTTGCCGCCATGATGGGGGGCGAGTCCCTGGCCGGGGGAGCCAGAAAACTGTCCGAGGCCGGCATACCCACGTACACCTTCCCGGAAACCGCGGTATCGGTAATCAGCGGCATGACCAGGTACACCCGGCTGCGGGAAAGGACCATCGATGAAGAAAAGGAGAGGCTGTCCAATCCCAGTCCGGCATCGGTGTCGAACCTGTTCAGGCAAGTAAGGGAGGATGGCCGGCTGGTCCTCCTGGGCAGCGAATCGGCGGCGGTAGCCGAAGCCTATGGCATCCCGGCGGCCCCGGTAAAGCTGGCCACCACCCCGGAGGAAGCGGTAAACATCGCCGAAGAGATGGGATTTCCCCTGGTGCTGAAGGTTGCCTCCCCCAAAATACTGCACAAGACCGATGTGGGCGGGGTCAAGATCGGACTAAAAAACCCGGAAGAGGTAAGGCAGGGGTTTATTGAAATAGCTGAGAATGTCCAACGCTTTCTGCCCCAGGTGGTCATCCACGGTGTTG
>Ga0209347_1005379_pt1 | contig 12215 bp, 6 predicted proteins | sample AutmiccommuBRH23_FD_187382 | JGI IMG/M metagenome (GOLD analysis project Ga0209347, IMG submission 187382) | Deep subsurface microbial communities from Mt. Terri, Switzerland - Autotrophic microbial communities BRH/23 (SPAdes) (version 2) | ecosystem: Environmental > Aquatic > Deep subsurface >...
AATGCGAGGCTCGCTCCGTGCCCCCGCCCAGCACTGAAGGTGCCGGGCTAATGATTAAAAAGTAGGCTCAAGCCCACTAGAACCCAGTCAACCCGTTTGAACGGGTTTCTCTTTCTCCCAGCCTGGGACCTTCAGTCCCAGGTGGGACTGTGCATCATCCGTTTGACCAATACAAATTTCGTGCCATTCGTGTATTTCTGTATTGGTCAAGCGGATGTTACACAGACATGGGTAAGCGGTTGATTGAGGGCAATCGTTGTTGTGCTTATCGTAGGCGCGATTTCCTCGGAACCGTGGTCCCGCCATCGCGTTCTGCGCTGAACTACGGTTTTTCGCGGTATGGAAACCGCGCCTACGGTCACCCAACGTCGCGGCTTTGGCGCAAGTGTGTAACTTGACCAATACACCATTCGTGTATTTCGTGATTCCTACCCCTACCCACGTCTACAGATCAAACCCCGGCAGCCACGGCCTGGTTGCTTCCAGCATCTCGCGGAACATGGCCCACGCCTTGTCGATGGACAGATAGGTCAGCGGATCGGAGAACACCGCCTGGAAAGCCAGTTCCACGTCGCGCGTCAGCGCCGCCTCCACGATCATCTCCTGGTTGCGCACGTGCGGCGCGACCAATTGCAGCACGCCTTCCGGCAACGTCCCCGCCACCAGCGGGCGCACGCTGTCCCGCGAGAAATAGGCATTCGTCTCGACCACCGCGTCCATCGGCAGGTTCGGAATCTGCCCCCGGTTCGGCAGGTTGCAGTTGGTCATCTTGTCGCCCAGGCCGAGCAGCGCCCCCATCTGCTCCACCCCCTCCTCGCTAGAATGCTTGAGCTCAAACGGCTCCTGCCCCGCCATCAGCGCCCTGGTCTTGACCGGGGCCTCCTCCCAGCGCGCGTAGCGATAGCTGATGGGCGTCAGAGAAAAGCCCCAGCGGTAGACGGTCGGCTCGTCCACCAAAAAGCCGGGCACGAACTCGGCCAGATGGCGGTCCCCCGCGCAGGCCAATAAGCCGTATCGGCGGAACAATTCGTACTTGATCTGGTGCGCGCAAGCAAAGTAACTATCCCAGCTCAGCACTTCCTCCCGGGTATAGGGCCGCAACACCCCCTCCTGGGCAATGTGCTGCCGCAGCAATTCCAGCAGGTTATGCCCCTGGTACGTGGCCCGATCAATCCAGGTAAAGTGGTTGATCCCCAGCACGTTGACCTCGATCTCCTGGCGCGAGGGGCGCGGCACACCCATCTGCTGCGCCACCAAATCGGCCAGCAGGTCTTGCGTGCCAAACACCTCGTGACAGCAGCCGAACGCCTTTAGCTCCGGGCAGACGCGGGTCAGCGTGCGGGTGCAGATGGTCATGGGGTTGGAATAGTTGATAATCCAGGCGTCGGGGCATAGCTCCGCGATTTTGCGCGCAAACCCCTCGTAAATCAGCGCCGCGCGCAGCCCGCGCACCAGCCCCGGCGCACCGATGGTATCCCCCACCGGATAGAGCAGACCATATTTGGCCGGGATGGTCAGGTCCGCCTCCATCGCCTCCAACGGTCCCGGCTGGATGGAGCAGACGACGAAATCGGCCCCGCGCAGCGCCTCGTCGATGGTGGTCACGGCCCGATAGCGCCAATCGCCCACCGCCCCCGGCCGCTGCTGGACCCACGTGCCCAGCTCCACATTCATCCGGGCCGCCTCGATGTTGATATCATACAGGCACACCTCGCCACTCAGGGTGGAACAAAGTGCCAGGTCCTGCATCAGGATGCGCGCCCAGCCCCGGCTGCCCCCGCCCAAATAGGCAATCTTGAGTGGAATGGTGGAAGGTTTGTCTGTCATATTGGTCTGTATCCTTCGTTCGTTATATATGGTCGCCGGTTCAGGGCTGACTGGTCACGAACCGCCGCCCCTCTTTTTTGCACAACATCTGGATGGCATCCCGGCCAGATAGGGCCGACATGGGCATCCCCGCGTAGGGCGAAACCCACTGCCCGACCATATAAAAGCCCCCCAGGCCGGGCAGCGTCTTGGGCATCCGCTTCCCCATGCTGGTGGTCGTCATATACCAGCCATCCGGCGACCCCTGCCAGTTGCCCGTATAGCGTACGTAGGTGAGCGGCGTGGGCACATCCACCACTTGCACGTCTGCCGAAATGCCCGGCCAACGCTCCTCCAACGCGCCCAGCGTCGCCTCGGCAATTTGCTGCTTCTCGGCCTCATAGCGGTCCCGCTCCGAGGCAAGCGCCTCCCAGTAGTCGAATCGCGTGGGATACCAGACCTGCACCACCGATTTACCCACCGGAGCCATCGTCGGGTCGAAACAGAAATGGCGCACGCCCAACCACCCGCGCTCCTCTCCGGCAATCTGGATGGGCCGCCGGAGGACATAGGCCAGATAAGGTGGCTCGGCGGATACGTCGCGCGCTACCCCCAGCATGACCTGTACTTGCGGCAAAACGGGCTGCCACTGCTGGTAGTTGCGGTGAATCTCGTCGCTCAGGTAACGCCCGTCCAGCATGTTATGCAGCGTAGTGTGCCCATCCGCCGCCGAGATGACCACGTCCGCCCGGTGCTCGCTGCCATCCGCCAGCCGCACGCCCACGGCCTGACCATTCTCCACCAGCACTTTTTCTACGCGTGAACGGTAGTGGAACGTGCCACCCAGCGCCTCGTAGCGGCGAGCAATGGCAAACACCAGCGACTGGGAGCCGCCGATGGGAGTGCTGGCATTGCCGAACATCATGCTGGCCAGGGCAATCCCATAGGCCGCCATCGGGTAATCAGGCATGGGCCAGGAGGGCGCGTCAATGGTGACGCGAATCGCCTCGCGCAGCAGGGGATTGCTCACGCGGGAGAGCCAGCTTTGCAGGCTCACCCCTTGATACTTGCGCATGAGCGACATCATGGGGGCGGCGGACATGGCCATCTTCAGATAGTCCAGCGGGTTCCACAAATCCTGGGCCTTGTCCATCGGCATGTCCAGGTTGGCACACTTACGAATCAGGCCGATCAATTCCTTGATGTGCGGCGCGTCGGCGGGCGAGAGGGCCAGCATGTCCTGCTCCAACCGGTCCAGGTCGCAAGAAACAGTCAAGCCTTTATCCCCGCTCTCCACGCGCACCAACTCCGGGTGGTCCACCATCTGGCGGCCCTGGACGGCCCCCAACTGCTGCCACATCCGGTAAAAGCTGCCCTGCTTCGAGCCGGTGAGAATGTGCGCGCTGATGTCGAACGTGTATCCCTTACGCTTCCAGGCGGTGCACAGGCCGCCGGGGATGCTGTGCATCTCGAAAATCTGGGACTGGTAGCCGTTCATCTGAGCATAGCAGCCTGCCGACAATCCGGCGATGCCCGCGCCGATAATCAGGATCGACCGACTCATAGGAACCCCCTCTGCGATGGCGAAAATATGGTGGACGAACAGGACACTGGAGCAACTCGCCGCCCCTTCCCTGATAGCTAATGCCGCGCATCATACCACCGACGCGGGGAAAAGTGCAAGACGAGAGTGTGGCGAGCAATCAGGCGTACTGTTCAAAAACCCCAATTCGCTCTTCTGAATGCAGCCCGGATAGCTCGGATAGCTTCCTTTAGCTTCTTCCCGGTGTTCAAGGGATACTCGGAGTCGATTTCGGGCTTGATCTCGACGAACGCATCCAACAAACCACCAAGCACTTCCGATGATGTCCACGCGCCGTGCAACCTGTGATCAATGAGCTGAGCGATGTCGTCATCGCCCCGCTCGCGAGCCTGCTTAAGGTCCTCGGCAAACCCGTAAAGGTCATCATTACTCTTGAAAGTGCCTTTCATCGTCCGTCCTCCTCTTCGCCTTCCGGTGGCTGGTTTGCGAGTAGACCAGCCTGCGAAGTCAGGCGCGCCATACATGGCGATGCAGAGTTAGCCACGATCTATGAAAATCGAGGAATTGGTGCCATAATGTTCGAGGTTCGCCGCTTACCGCGCCCAGCACTAAAGGTGCCGGGCTATCGAAAAGAAAGTGGGCTCAAGCCCACTAAAATGCAGCTAACCCGTTTGAACGGGTTTCGCCACCCCAGCCCGCAGGCTGGGGCACGCAGCCTGGGACCTTCAGTCCCAGGTGGGGCTTTCGTGTATTTCGTGCTTTTCGTGGTTCGCTCCGCTCTACCGGATCGTGCTGCGGCTGCCATCCACCGGCCCTCGGTCCACATCCACCTGGGGGATATCACGCCACCCCTCGGCCACCTTTTGGAACGCCCGGGCGTACTGCTCCACCAGTTCCGGCGTGCCCTGCGGGAACGTGGGCAGGCCAATCAGCCGCTCGTGGATGCTCTCGGTCACCGGCAGGTGCGGGGGCTGCCATTCCTCGTCGCGCCCCACCAGCCGGTACACTCGTCGGATTTCGTCGCGATAGGCGGGCTGCAAATGCTGCGGGGCGTACCGCTCCGGCGCGGCCATCACGCCTTCCGCCCGCAACGCCGCGATCATCTGCCCCAGGCTGACGCCGCCCACTTCCTCGCTCTTGAAATGCACCCGATAGGTATAGTAGACCCGCTTGGCGTCGGACGGCACAGCCATCGGCGCGAAACCGGGCACCTCGGCCAGCCGTTCATCCAGGTAGCCCATCAATTGATTGCGGGCCTCGTTAAAGCTGTCGAACCGGGCCAGCAAGCTGCGGGTCACGGCTGCCGCGGCGGGGTGGATGCGGTATTTGAACCCCAGGCCGGTGACATCATACTGGCGGTAGGGCGAATCCTCTGGCAGGTTGCGCACCCGCTCATAGTGGCCCAGCGCCACCGCCCGCTCGAAATACTCGCGCTCATCCGTCACCAGGATACCGCCCTCGATGCCGGGCAGCAGCTTGGACGCCTGCAAGCTAAAGCAGCCAATGTCCCCGACGACGCCGATCTTGCGGCCGTGGTAAACCGCGCCATGCGCGTGGGAGGCGTCTTCGATCACCTTCAGGCCGTGCTGCCGGGCAATGTCCATGATTCGGTCCATCTCGCACGGCACGCCCCCCAGGTGCACCACCATAATGGCCCTGGTACGCGGGGTGATTTTGCGCTCGATGTCCGCCGGGTCCATGTTCAGGCTATCCGGGTCAATGTCCACAAAGACCGGCACGCCGTTGACTGCCGCGGCCACCGGCAGGCAACTGGCCCAGTAGGTGTGCGAGGGCACCAGCACCTCGTCGCCCGGCTGGATGCCGAGGGCGAACAGCGCCGCGTGGATAGCCGCCGTGCCGTTGGTGTGGGCCAGGGCATACTTGCCACCCACATAGGCGGCAAATTCCTCCTCCAGCCGGTGCGCCTCCTCGTAGAAGGAATAGTTCGGCTCTATCAGCACCCGCGCCGTGGCAGCCAGTTCCTCCGGGCCGATATTGGGCCAGGCGACGGCCGCATCCTGTGTCAGCGTGATACTCGGCGACCCGCCGTTGATAGCCAGTTGTCCCATGATAATCCCCCTTGCCTGCGTCTGTGCGAATGACCCTTTTTCGTTGCAGAGGGTGGTTCCCTCCGGCAACTGGCATTATAACCGTCCACGCGATGGCAAGCCAGGCCGCGTCAGCATCGGCGCTTGCTATCGCGCCATCATCATCGTCACCAAGGCAAGCACCTCGGCTGTGGTTGCCAGCTTATGCTCGTCCAGCGTGTCCGGCGTGTCCTGCGGGGTGCGCGCATAGCTCCCCTCCGGCCAGAACAACTGCACCACGGGGATGCCCTGACCTTGCAAGATCGTATGGGTACTGTGTCCCTCGTATCTGCCCTGGGTTACCCGCCGCTCCAACAACTCCCCGGCCAGGGAAAAGTCAAAGGCTACGTCATCGCTGCCGGGCATCGCGGGATCTATGTTCAGGTAATAGCTGCGCGCCTCGCCCACCCCATCCAGATTGAACACCGCCAGCGTGTGCTCGATAGGCACGATGGGATCTTGGGCATAGACCCGGCTGCTGGCCAGGCCGGGTTCCTCCGCGCCCCACGCAATAAAGTAAATGGACCGCTCTGGCTGCCAGCCGCTACGCTGCCAGGTACGCGCCAGTTCCAGCAACACGGCTACGCCCGAAGCATTGTCATTCGCCCCTGGATACAGGGTGCCATCGGGCAAAGAACCAACCCCATCATAGTGCGCGGCAATCACCAGCGGCTCGGCGTCCGCCTGCCTGCCGGGCAGCACGCCCACCACATCCCGCGCAACCGCCTGATGGTCCATGTCAAAGGGCACCACCAGGTCCACGTCCAGGCCCGTCAGCAGGGCAGGCGGGGCGGTGTTGGCCTCGTACACTTCCAGCCCGGCCAGCTTGAGCACTTCTGTCCAGGTATCCTGCGAGATCAGGACGACCGGCAGGGTCTCGGTCAGCGCGTCGGTAGCGTATAGATTCCGCTGGCTCGTGGTCAGGTACGACTGCACCAGAACAAGCCCCCCGGCGCCGTGCTCCCTGGCCTGGGCCACCTCAGCAATGAGATCTTCTTCCAGCCGCTTCATCACCACCCGACCCCCGAATTGCATGGTCGGCTGATAGCCTTTGGGCAACCAAACCAGTTCAGAGTGCGCCTCCCCGGTCCCCGCGCTCCCGCCAGTCACCTCGCGGAAGCCTGTCAGATAGGACAGGGACAGCTCTTCGCCCGTGGAAGCGTGCCGGAATTTCAACGCGGGCATGGCCGTCAGCGCCGCAAAACTCACGGATACCTCGCGGAAAAAGGTATCCTGATCACCGGCGGGCTGCAGGCCATATTCGGCCATCCGCCCGGCGATCCATTCGCTAATCTCCCGGGCCTCCGGGCTGCCCGTCAGCCTTCCGGCATATTCCGGCGCGGCCAGATGGACCACCGTCTCCTGCATGGCAGCCGGGTCCGCAGCCTGCGCCGCCCGAATCCATTCCGGCGACACGCCGCCCGTTGCCACGGCGTCTTGCCAATGCGTCTGCCAGGTGGCAAAATCCATCCCGGTAGACTCGGCGAACGCGGCGGCCAGGGCTGCCTGCTGATCGGCCTCTTTGCCAACCCGCGCCAGGAAGCGCAGCAGCGCCTCCTCCCCGAACCGGCCCACCAGTTGCTCCACAAAGAACCAGGACTGCCCGGTGAACAGGGTCATATCCTCTCTGGCAAGGTCAGTCAGCGCGGGCATCTGCTCCCAGCCGTATAGTTTTTCGAAGCGTTGCGCCTTGCCCAGCGCAGGGATCACCTCGGTTTTTATCCCTCCGGCCAGCGCCGGACAGGCACGCAGGGTTTCATACAGCGCAACCCCCTCGCGCAACCAATCCTGCTCGACGCCCATATCCGTTAGCAGTTGCAGGGACAGCCGCCGGGCTACCCCCTGGCTCACGCCTATCCGTGTGTCGGCCACCAGCTTGATAGACTCGCCGGATTGCCAATAGCCCGCCGGTCCCTCCGCCATGCGCCAGACCGATACCGACCAGGGCAAAGAAGCGTTGAGCTGTTCCGCCATCTCGTATAGCTTGATTTCCATCCGTCTCGCTGGTTCGCGGCCCAGGTCGTCGGTCACCTGCGCATAGGCTTCCTCCGCTGCCGCCAGCAACTCGGCGGCGTTCGCGCAATCCGCGCCACAACGCAACACGAAATGCTCGCCAGTCACTGTCTTCCAATCCGGGCCGGTCAGCAACCAGCGTCCGTCCACCTGCCGGAAACGGGCGGTATAGGCGGGCCGCAGCAGAATGCCATCCGACCTCGTGGCCTCCAGCGCCAGCCACACCAAAGCCTCCCCGTTGGCATCCAGCCCCAACACCTGGCCGGTCAACTGGTACTTGTCAGGTGGCTCCTTTAGCCCACCAAACCAGCGCTCTTCCTCCAGGCGAAATAACGGGTCTGAAGCGTCAATCGTCGCCAGGAACCGGGCCTGATCCAGCTCCAGCACGGCCTGTTGTCGCTGGGCCACCGTCTCTTGCACGCCCTGGCGGGCCGCCAAGAGCGGATGCAAGATGGCATTTTCCCACGCGCTGGCAAAGGCGTCCAGGCTGGTCGCCAGGGCAGCAAACGCCTCCTGCTGATCGCCCGTGCGCCCCCATGCCGCGCAAAAACGCGCCAGGCCATCCGGCCCATAGGTGCGCATGAACTCGCGCGCCAGGCTCCAGGTGGCGGACGGGGCATCTGCCGCCACTGCGTCCCCCGCCAGCAGGTCCACCGTCGCGGTGTTCGTCAGCGTGGCGGTTCGCGCCAATGCCTGCTTCTCGTCCTCTCCCTGCGAGCCGCCCAACTCGATCCAGGCGAGCAACCCCTCTCGCAGCCAATCCCCCTGACCGTCGGGCAGCCCCATCTCGTGCAACACCAGCGAGACCGCCGTTTCTGTCATAGTCGTCATGAACACCAGTTGCGTGGCCGGAATCTGCACAACTCCCGCTGCATCGGGCGTACCGGCCAGCCAGGCCAACGTCTGCCGGTCGGGGTAAATGGTCACCTGGGCGGGTGCGGCGGGGGCCAGGCCCAACATCGGCGCGAGCCTGCCATAAGCCTCGTCCAAGGCCTGCAGCCGGGCCGCATCTTCTTCTGTCGGGTTCACGATCGCGGCAGTCAGGTGGGTGGTGGTCAGCACTTGCCCCACCGGCCAGGTGGTGCGCCAGTCTGCCCCCTGCCGGACGAACCGCGCGGGATAGGAGGCCAGCACCGTGGCGTGTTCCAGCTCGTCCACCATGTTCAGCGAGATACCCGCCCAGGCCGTGTCTCCCCCAACCTCCCACGCGCGCATAGTGACCGTCAAGGTATCCGGCGTCTCCAGGGAGCGAGAAAGCAGCCAATCCCCTGCCGCGCGCTGCAATTCGGCATCTGCCGGGTCCAGCGTTGCGCGGTAGCCCTCCACATCGGCGGCGCGCATCGCGACGACCTGCTGTAGCATCACTTCCTCCAACCGATGGGCCACGTTGGTCAGGGTCATGGCGGCGTGGGTGGTGAGCAGCCCCACACCGCGCAGGCGCTCCGGCTGCAAGGTATCCGCCGTGTCCTGTGGCGTGTGGTAATAGGGTACCTGGGCATCGTCCCAGATTAACAGCGCGGCGGGCACCTGGGCGCGCTGGAAAGGCGCGTGGTCGCTGCCCCCACCCATTTCAGCACGCTCGGTAGGCACGTCGAACAGGCGGGCGCTGGCCGCCAACTGCCGCCCGACAGCGTTATCCACCCCATCCACGCTGAGGTTCCCCGCGGCAGCCAGCCCCACCATATCTAACTGGATCATGCCGATAGTGGATTCCAGCGGGTAGATGGGGTGCGCTACATAGTGGATGGAACCCAACAGCCCCAACTCCTCGGCGTCCCAGGCGGCAAACAGCACGGTACAATCGGGCACAAAGCCCGTTTCCTGCCACAGCCGGGCGACTTCTAGCAAGACAACCACCCCGGAAGCGTCATCGTTCGCCCCGGCATACAGGTCGCCGTTGGGATCCAGGCCCACGTGGTCATAGTGCGCCCCCAGGATCAGCACCCGGTCCCGTACCGCCGGGTCCGCGCCGGGCAGCACGCCCAACACATTGCGAGCCTCGGCTGTCCCCGGCTCGTACATCGCCACTTCAAAACGGGCGCTGGATGCAAGCTCTACCGACTCGAATAGCAGGGACAGGTCCGAAAGAGTGTAATCGCTGCCCATCAGGAGCGCGTTGGCTACCGTCGAGGAAATCCACAAGGTGGGCAGGCTCTCCGGCAAATAGGGGGATTCGCGATAGGTGCGCCGTCGGGTAATGTCCGCGGCATAGTCGGTCAGCAGCAACAGCCCCCCTGCCTGGTGCTCCACCGCCTGGCGGATGGCCTCGTCTGTGTTTTCCGGTTTGCACAGCACGATCTGGTCGGTCACGTCCAGCCCCAGGTAATCATCCCGCGAACCGTCGTTAACCCAGAACACGCGCCCCTCGGCCACACCGCCTCCGGTATAGCCGCCCCATACGTAAGCATAGTCCTGTCGAAAACGCAGGTCGTCGTGGACCCCGCCCGTTCTATCGGTGATAGACAGGGTGGGAACCTGCGTCACCTCGGCGTAGGGCACCTGGAAGGGCTGGAAAAAGCCCTCCGTGCCCGCCGGTTGCAGGCCGTACTCGGCGAACTTGGCCCGCACATACTCAGCGGCGGCCCGCCCGCCCGGCGAGCCTGCTTCCCGGCCCGTAAACTCGGGCGCGGTCAGCTCTTCCACAATCGTCATGGCCTGCTCGACATCGAACAGCGACGCTATAGCAGCGAAATCGCCATCGGAGACCAGCGCCACCGGCTGCCGGACGACGGGTTGCACGACGGGGGTTTGGATGAGCGTTGCCGTGGGCGCTGCCGCCCCTGGACCCCTCTCCCCCTGGGAGATAGCGCGGCCTTGGCCGGGGGTGAGGGTCTCCGCACCCATCTCCCCCTGGGAGAGGGGGCGGCCTTGGCCGGGGCTGCGGCCAGCGTGCGTAAGCTGCCAGGCCACCCCCAGCAGCCCCGCCTCAGCTACAATCAGGGTCAACACCAGGGCGATCAGCACGCCCCGGCGCAGACTTGCCAATTTATGCACGAGTTTCATACGCGGATTAGCTTTCTCATTTTATCCAACGCTTATTCGTAGGCGCGGTTGCCATGATACTGTTGGCGAATGTTATGTATAGGTGAGATCGGGCGGTTAAAACCGCGGCAATCTCTGCATCGCCATACATGGCGCGCCCACCTTCGTGGGCTGCATATCAAACTGCGTAGGCAGGCGCGCCATGTATGGCGATGCAATGGTTGGTGCAGTTTCAACTGCCTATGAACTTCGCATAACATTCGCCAACAATATCTTCCATACCACGAGTCCAGCGCGCTATGGATAGCGCGGCTACGAGACACATCTACTCGGCGCTCGCGGGCCGCCAGGAGGCCATCAACTCGACGGATTCGTGGGTAGCAAAGGGCATCACCGTCCCCGCACGCACGTCTATGATTCCGACGGTGAAGGCGAGCACTACCTCGCTGTCACCCTGGGAGAAGGCAAGATAGGTATACGACAGGAAACGGCCATCGGGCGACCACGTCATATAATTCGGGAAATGTCGCTCCCCCAACGGGATCACCGTTGCGCTATCATCCGCCAACCGATACAACACCAACTCGACATTCTGATCGGCAGTCATCCGGGCAATCGCCAGCGTGGTTCCATCGGGCGACCAGGCAAACGATAGGATATGGTCGCCATCCAGCGGAGCAGCCAGTTCGGCGCCATCGGGCTGGCGCAGCCGCAACCGTTCCCCCTGCCCCTCCATGCAAGCCAGCAGGGGTTCCGTGGGAGAAAAGGCGGCGGCGTTCACCTGTTCGGCAACGACCTGGGTCTGGTCTAGCCGCAAGAGATGCAACCTGGAAACTGGCCGCTCTGCACCTTCATCCTTGGCCAGCCCGACCACGGCCACCGCCCCATCGTGCGGTGACCAACTGGGCTGCACATTAACCACCAGGAAGGGCAAGGTCTTGACCTGACGCTGTTTGGTGGCGACATCTATCAGCGTAACCCGCGACTCGAACGACTCGGAATTGGCCGAGTCCACGGGCGCGACAACCAGCAGGTATCTGCCATCAGGCGACCAACTGGGCACGCCGATGCCCCCTTCGGAGGCCAGCAGCAATTGCTCCTCCACTGGCTGTTCTCCCTCAAGGCGCAGCCAGTACAGCCCCTCGTTCTCCCCCCACTCCCGCTGGAGGCCGGATTGATCGAGTTCAACTAGTCGCACAAAGGCCAGCTTGCTACCGTCCGGCGACCAGACCGGGTACACCTCGTTCTCTGGCGTGTTTGTGAGGCGTTGGCGATTGTTCCCCGCCGGGTCGGCCAACCACAAATCCAGGTTATCCAGCAGATCACCGGCGACCAGCGCCACCTGCCCGCCTATACCCGCCGCTTCTGCTGCGGGACGCTGCCACCACAGGTAGGCCGTGGCCCCGCCGGTAAGCAGCACGACCACGCTCAAGACGATCACCGTTACAGCGAGTCGCCTATTCAACTGGGTGGAATCGCGTTGCTCACCCAACACGCAGCCTCCCCATCAGTAGTAGTACTGCCTGCTGGCCGTAATGAACGCCAGGTTGACCAACTCGCCAAACTGCTGCATGCGATCCTTCCGCAGATGCTCCGGCGTATCTGCGCCGGTATAGGGATCCGGTGCAGCCTTCCACCCGATGACCACCGCCTTTGTCCCCATCTCCTGACAATAGGCGTGAGGCCAATGGTTCACCGCTTCTACGGGGATGCCGACGACCTGCCCGCTGCGCTCCAACAGGTCTTGCATGGGGCTGGCCTCCTGGCTCACCAGCAGGCGCGGG
>Ga0209347_1005380_pt1 | contig 12214 bp, 11 predicted proteins | sample AutmiccommuBRH23_FD_187382 | JGI IMG/M metagenome (GOLD analysis project Ga0209347, IMG submission 187382) | Deep subsurface microbial communities from Mt. Terri, Switzerland - Autotrophic microbial communities BRH/23 (SPAdes) (version 2) | ecosystem: Environmental > Aquatic > Deep subsurface >...
GAGAAATCTTTGTAAATGCTTTAGAAAGAAAGAAAACAGAGCAGAAACTGCACTATATTAGCTTGCATGATCCCCTTACAGGACTGCATAATAGGGTCTATTTCGAACGTAAAATGGCAAACGGGGCATGTCCCGTTAACACTGCCATGGTTGTTTGTGATTTAGATGGGCTGAAGTTAGTAAATGATACTATGGGACATGATGTTGGAGATAAATTATTGGTATCCGCAGCCAATTTGCTTAATGAATTCTTTGGCGAGGAGGATTTTCTTGCCCGAATCGGCGGCGATGAATTTGCTGTAATACTCAATAATGCTAGCGCTGCTACGGTACAAGAGGCATTACACGGCGTTCGGGAAGCTATTGATAAATATAACGAGGAAAACCTACGGCTTCCTCTTAGTATTTCTATTGGTTACGCTAGAAATAATCAAGGGACGGAGACTATGTTGGACCTTTATAAGGAAGCGGACAACAACATGTATCGGGAAAAGCTTCATCGCAGCCGAAGTACTCGAAGTACGGTCGTCTTGACGCTAATGAAGTTGTTGGAAGAAAGAGATTATATCACTGAGGGCCATGGGGACCGATTGCAGGATTTCATAGTTGCAGTAGCGGAGAGGATAGGGGTAGCGGAATACTACCTAGCGGATCTTCGTCTTTTCGCTAAATTTCATGATATTGGTAAAGTTGGCATCTCCGATCGTATTTTATTCAAAGCGGCTCCATTAGAAACGAGGGAATACGAGCAAATGAAAAGACATTGCGAGATAGGGCAGCGCATCGCATTGTCTTCCCCCGATTTAGCTGTTATTTCCGACTGGATACTGAAACACCATGAATGGTGGAATGGCAGCGGTTATCCGCTAGGATTGAAGGGTGAAGACATACCCCTGTCCTGCCGTATTCTTGCTGTAGTTGATGCTTATGATGCGATGACTAACGATCGCCCGTACAGAAAGGCCTTATCGTGCGAAAAGGCTGTAAATGAATTAAGAAGCTGTGCAGGAACTCAGTTTGACCCAAATGTAACTGAAACATTTTTATCTGTACTTAGTGAAGCGGAAATAATATAGGAATGTGTAATTTTGTTAATAGTGCGAATGATGTTATAAGGGCCAAAGTATTGGAGGGCAAACTATTGGGCGAAACATTTCGAATAAGTAAAGAAAACAGAGAGCAAATGATTTCACAAATAAAGGAGTACTTTATAAATGAGAGAGATGAAGACTTGGGAGATTTGGCAGCAGCCTTAATCCTGGATTTCTTTACTGAGCAGCTTGCTCCCCTGTTCTACAATCAAGGTATTTTTGATTCTTACCAATATATGAGCGATAAGATTGGCGACCTACTGGAAATTCAGATGGATATGCGAGATCAATAATTTTCTGTAGCTTATTAATAGAAAGAACCTTTTGCTTATGTAAGGTTCTTTTTTTGTGATTAACATCACACCAATATCAGAAATGGGACACAGTAGTTAAGCGTTTTTTCCATTAAACTAACTGTAGAAAGTTCACAATTATTAATCAAAATATGAGGAGGAACGTTATAAATGAGTGATTGTAAAACTTGTCCAAGTGTAGATAATTGCTATTCTGCCCATGAAGCAGTTAATCAGATGCAAGAGAGATTAGATGAAATGGGAGTAGATACTGTTTTTACCCGTTACGAAAAACAACAACCACAATGTGGTTTCGGTATGCAGGGAATTTGTTGCCAGCTTTGTAGTCATGGCCCCTGTAGGATTACTCCAAAAGCCTCTAAAGGAATATGCGGTGCGTCTGCCGATACAATTGTTGCTAGAAATTTGGTGCGTCTTACTACTCACGGAGCAGCGGCTTATTCTCACCACTTAGAGGAATTAGCTAAAACAATTAAAGCAACTGCTAACGGAAAAACTCCATATAAAATACAGGATGAGGCAAAGTTAAGGGAAATTGCTAAAGTTGCGGGTTTGGACTTAAACCAGACAGCCAATGAATTGGCCGACCAGCTTGCAGACGTTATCCTGTCCGAACTGAGGAAAGACTCAGAGGAACCTCTAGCATTGTTGGAATTGTTTGCGCCGGAATCGAGGAAAAAAGTTTGGCGGGAATTGGGTGTTATTCCTGGCGGTGTGCATTCTGAAATTAGAGATGCATTAACAAAAACAATGTCAAATATAAACACCGATCCTATTGATTTGTTGTTAACCACAGTACGTCTATCTATCGCCACAGGCTATACAGGATTAGTTGGAACAGTTACCTTGCAAGACATCTTATTGGGTACACCTGAGCTAACAGAAAGCGAAGCGGACTTAGGAATAGTAGACCCTGATACAGTTAATATTGTGGCTCACGGGCACGTTCCTCTGGTAGCTACTGCAGTTCTTCAGGCTGTTGAAAGCGATGAGATGATAAAATATGCAAAAGAAGCCGGAGCTAAAGGAATTAAAGTCTACGGCTCAATGTGTACAGGACAAGAATTAATGCAAAGGAAAGGAACCACGGCTTCTAATTATTCAGGGCAGTTGGGTAACTGGTTAAGCCAAGAACACCACATTGCAACCGGTGCAGTAGATTTAGTTATGATGGATATGAACTGTTCAATTCCTGGTATGAAATCAGTGGCAGATAAATTCCATACGAAGTTGGTCTCTGTTGATCGTATTCTCCGCATGGAAGGTGTCAAAGATAACATTGACTATGTTCCCGAAAAAGTAGAGGAGCAGGCAAAGGAATTAGTAAAACTGGCTGTTGACACTTACAAGAATAGAGATAAAAGCAAAGTGCAAATCCCTGACCATAAGTCTGCCGCAGTAGCAGGGTTTTCTGTAGAGTCAATTCTTGGAGCATTGGGAGGCAGTTTAGACCCATTACTTGACGAAGTCAAAAAAGGAAATATTAAAGGGATTGCTGCAGTGGTCGGCTGTACTAATAATAGAAACGGTCACGATAGCAAAGGCTTAACCATTATGAAAGAATTTATTAAAAATGACGTTTTGGTTATTGCTGCCGGCTGTATGAGCAGTGGAGCGGAAATAGAAGGTCTTATGCTGCCATCGGCCGCCGATCAAGCTGGCGACGGACTAAAAGCAGTATGTAAAGCTTTAGGTGTTCCGCCGGTGCTAAACTTTGGATCTTGCGTTGACATCGGTAGAATTGGTGTAGCAGTAACAGCAATTGCCGGCGCATTGGGAGTAGACCCAAGCCAGCTTCCGGTTGTTGCATCAGCACCGGAGTACCTGGAACAAAAAGCTATTGCTGATGGCGTCTTTGCAGTATCCTTTGGCTTATTAACTCATATCGGGCCTGTACCGCCTGTAACAGGCAGTCCATTGGTAACAAAAGTTCTTACCGAAGATATCGAAGGACTTACTGGCGGAAAAGTGCTGGTAGAAGAAGACCCGCTGAAGGCTACAGAGAAGATGTTGGCTCATATAGATAAGAAACGTCAAGGCTTAGGAATTTAAGACGTAATCTCTCACCCTTAATAAATTGAGAACTGGCTTGATGCCAGTTCTCAAAAATAAATGCTAGGAGGGACAATAGTGAAACAAATTTTTGTTGATATAGATAAGTGCACCGGCTGTCTCACTTGCACTCTGGCTTGTGCGGCAGAACATTCCTCTTCCAAGGACATAGTGGGAGCAATGCTTGAAAAGGTTCAACCGAGAATTTCTGTCGAAGCGGTTAATGGGAAAGCTGTGCCATTAATGTGCCGCCATTGTGAGGAACCTACATGCGTGGATGCCTGTATGATCGGGGCAATGCAAAAGGATAAAGAAACCGGCATTGTCAGTAATGAAAACAATGACCAAAGCTGTATTGGCTGCTGGATGTGTATCATGGCTTGTCCCTATGGAGCCATTCAGCCAAATGAAGAAGAAGGGATAGCTATTAAATGTGATAAGTGTAATGGCAGGGAAGTACCTGCCTGCGTGGAATCCTGCCATACAGGGGCTTTAATATATGTTGACGGCAAAACATTTGCACAGGAAAAATTGACTAAGACTGCTAAGGCTTTAACAGAGGCTAGTTAGTTGGTCTTCTAAAAGGAGGTGACATCTTTGCAATACGTTATTATTGGCAATAGTGCTGCCGGAACACAGGCTGCAGAGACTATTCGAAAATATGATAATGCAGGTAATATTGTTATTATTTCAGATGAGCCTCATGCCGCTTATTCACGCTGTCTGCTTCCCGATTATTTAGCAGGGGAACGATCGGAAAAAACAATTTTATTTAAGTCTGCAAATTTTTATGACCGTAATAATATAGATACCATGTTTGGGAAAAAAGCAGTAGATATTGATTCTGAAAGCCAAAAAGTATATCTAGGCGATGGGCAGACGGTATCGTATGATAAATTGTTGATTGGAACCGGCAGTTCAGCTTTCGTACCGCCTATTCAAGGCATTGATGAGCCCGGCATTTTTAATTTAAGAAATTTAGATGATGCTGTCGGTATTAAAGAGGCAGCAAAGAAAGCAAGAAGAGTCGTAGTAGTTGGCGGGGGTTTTGTAGGTTTAGAGGCTGCATATTCCTTATACTCACTTGGGCTGGAAGTTACAGTGGTAGAAAGACTTCCCCAAATTGTACCGGGTCAGTTTGACGCCAAAGCAGCAGCAATTCTGCGGAATGATATGCAGGCAGAGGGTATTAGAATTATTACTGGGGATGGTATTAAGGAAATTGCCGGGCCCTCTCTCTGGAATCGGTTGTTTGGCAAGACGGGGAAAGGTGTCTTATTGGACAGCGGTGAACGGTTAAAATGTGAACTGGTGGTGGTGGCTACCGGAACAAGACCAAATGTCGGCTTAACGGCTAAGACAGGCATCAAGGTTAATCGGGGCATTGAAATAAATGAGTACATGGAGACAAGTGTGCCCAACATATATGCAGCAGGTGATGTTGCTGAAACTGTCGATGTTGTTAGCGGTGAATTGGGGCTATCACCAATTTGGCCTAATGCAATAGTACAGGGACGCATGGCCGGATTGAATATGGTTGGTGAGACACGTAAATATTCGCAGATGATAGGCATGCAAAACTCCGTAGAATTTAGAAATGTGCCTGCCATTGCCATCGGTCTGACCCGCACCCCTGATGATTATGAGGAAATAGTTATTCACAGGCCTCACCTGAACTATTATAGAAAGCTGATATTAAAAGATGATGTTCTTAAAGGGATGATATTTGTTGGTGATATTCGGAGGGCCGGTGTTTACGCCGCGTTGATTAAAAAGAAAGTACCTGTAACCAAATTCAAGCAGCAACTTTTTAAGGAAAGTTTTGGTTACAGTTCAATCATAAGTTAAAAACCTCCTTCTTAAAGCTGGAACTCACTGTGTTCCGGCTTTCTTTTTGTTTTTTACTCCTTATTTATCTTGGTTTTTGCATTGGGGAAGGAAATGGTTTTTCTAATAATGCAATTTAAGGCTAGATCACGGGAAACGAATGGTGGTACGGGATTGGGCTTGAATATTGCAAATTGGATTGTCAGTGAACATCATGGAATATTTAAGGTGAACAGTGAAGTGGGGAAAGGTTCCTGTTTCACAGTATTGCTTCCCCGTAATGGTAGCAATTAGCAGCCCCGGCAGATGTTAGCAGGGCAAGATAGTAACTAATTTAATATAAAAAGGGCACGGTCCAAAATTTGACCGTGCCCTTTTTCATAAAACCAATTACGGTTTTCTGAAAGTGTGAGTAGTTATGTCGCCAGGAGTTGCACTCTTGGCCCGCTTAGGCATATATTTGCTTAAATCAAAGGGCTTGCCTAAATCTTCTTCACTGTGACAACTGAAGCAAAGATTTTCTGGAGTATCTTTTAATTGCCCAGCTGCCGCGCCCTGGCTGTGAGGATCATGGCAGGTAATACAGCTTAAACCTGCTTCATAGTGCTTGCTTTGGATAAAGTCATTGAACTGCTGATGGTGAGACTTGGAGTCACCATTCTCATAAAAGCGTTTTTCATCTTCACCTTTTGGTACTAACCAATCATAATGATCAGCTAAGTTATCGCCAGGCATAAATCCTAATGCATCGTCCCGTTTGCCATCAGCGTTTTTACCGCGAACATGGCAGGAACCACAAACATCAACTTGTCTCTCTGCGGACAGTTCTGCAACATTTACAGGTTTAACTTTTGCAGGATTTTCCACGTGTAAGCTGGCGGGACCATGACATGCTTCGCAACCGACGCCGTTTTCCACAAATTCTTCAGTTTGAGGGTTATACCCTGTAGTATGGCAACGAATACACTTGTCTTCATAAACTCTGTCTTCCCACTCGTCAGCATGGTAATCGGTCCATTCTTCAGTCTTAACTATCCACTGCTGGGGCAAGATTTTTAAGTCACCATCTTGTTCAGTAACATACCGCTGTTTCCACTTGCTGCCGATAGTAAACTTAATATCGTCCTTGGATAAACCGGTAGTTTCAAGTGGGTTACCTTCTTTGTCAAAATCACCAATCATAATTGCATCGTTGGCATCTTGAACCATTTTAGTATGCAGTGTTTCCGCCCAACTTCCTGCGATGTCGGCGTGGCAGCTAGCACAGGTTTCGGAACCTACATATTCAGCAACTAGTTCAACCGGTTCTTTATCTTTTTCTTTTGGCTGTTCAGTTTGTTCAGTCGGTTGTTCTTGATTGCTATCTGGCGGTTCTTCAGCTGGTTGGCCGCAGCCCACTGCTAATACAAGCACTAACAGCATTAGCAGCCCCAATAAAATCCCTTTCTTCATTTCACGCACCTCCTAAGATTTTGTTTAAAATTGTGTTTAGTTTATGAGAGACTCTACAGTATTCGACAAATCAAAACCCAATCCTATATCCCAAGTGAAAACGAGCACAAGGGCCATGTCAAAGGTCCCGAAAATAAAAGGACATTAGTAATATTACAGTAGATTTTCTCTTGAAGCTTACTCAAATGGATAAGAAGGAATTTATTAGTATTCTATTATTAAAGGGAAAAGATATGATTTTGTTGAAAAGTGTCATAAACAGTGTCTTGTAAAAGGCGGGTTTTTAAAATGTGGTTTAATCTAGTAGATGTTTATGAGCAGCATAGAGAACTAATCTTTTTTGTATATGGCTTGGTATATGTTTTAACAGGATTTGCAATTCTGGTTAAAAACGTAAAGGTTAGTCAATTTAAGCTAGCAAAATATATTCGGTTATTTGCTTTATTTGGTATTTTCCATGGACTGGCAGATTGGGCTCCGGCCTTTTTACCCCTAAATGAACTCAGCTTGACGCCTCAAGTTTACGATTTCCTCAGGGTGTCTGCATACCTATTGCTCTCCGTATCCTATGTTTTTCTATTTATGTTTGGCCTGAAAGTGGTACTGCCTGAAAAGGATAAAAAGGCATTGGCACCGTTGGCTGTTTTTGTAATGTGGCTGTTTCTTATTTCTGCCTTTAAGTCCAGAACAATGGACTTTGATACATGGCTGGCCTTATCCAATACGCTAGCCAGATACTTTTTAGGCTTTCCGGCTGCTATCACGGCATCTTATGCGTTTTTTAAACAGACTAAAGTGTTTAGGCTCCTTGATATGCCCCGGTTAATTGACCACATGTGGTGGGGGGCTTTGTTTATTGCCGTATATGGCTTTTTTACCGGTTTGGTTGGGTCTAGACTGGATTTCTTTCCTGCTAATGTACTTAACTATCAAACCTTTATTGCCGTTACAGGTGTTCCGGTACAGATATTTCGCCTTGCGGCAGGGGTCGGGATAGGCATTAATATAGTCAAAAGTTTAGAGCTCTTTGATGTTGAACAGAAAAAACGGGTGGAAGAAGCCGAGAGGAAACAGGCTACATTACAGGAAAGAGGCCGTATTTCCAGAGAAATGCATGATGGAACTATTCAATCTCTATATGGAATAGGGTTAACATTAGAGCAGAGCCGCCGTTTAATGAAGGATGTTCCTGATCATCCCGCTGGGGAATTATTAGACTTTTCCATCATGAAGCTAGATGAAACAATCAAGGATATTAGGTCCTATATCATGGATCTGCAGCAGCTGCAATTTCAAGATATAAAACTTCGCCAAAGTATATTAGAGTTGCTAAATGAGTTCGCTGTTGCTGCTGAAATTACTCCTGTTTTTAATTATAAGGAAAACGGGACACAGGCGTTGACACCTGACCAACGAGTCCATATTTATCATATTATTAAAGAATCTCTTAATAACGTTCGGCGCCATGCGCAAGCAAAACTAATAGAATTAAATGTCGCCCTGCAAAAGGAGTTAATTGATATCTCCATTAACGATGATGGACGAGGCTTTGACCAAGGCGAGACTGGATTTCCAGTGGGAGGTTCGCCCGGAGACCATCGAGGTCTTAAAAATATGAAAGAACGAATAGATGCTATGGGCGGACAAATGGAGATTGTTTCTAATTGCGGGCAAGGGACTAAAATTAATTTTATAATTCCATACAGAGGTGAAACAAATGGATAAAATTAAGGTTGTCATTGTGGATGACCATGAAATGGTCCGAGTTGGTCTGGGGCATATTTTACGAGGCGAGGCTAGTTTTGAATTGGTTGGCCAAGCAGATACTCCGAATGAAGGGGTGAAGGTAGCTAAAGCAGCTTGTCCTGATGTAGTGCTAATGGATGTGCGCTTTCCTTCCGGTAACGGAATTGAGGCTTGCCGGGAGATAAAAAGCGCCTGCCCCGAAGTAAAAGTATTGATGCTCACCTCATACTCGGACGATGATGCTATTATGTCATCAATTATGGCAGGAGCTAATGGCTATTTATTGAAACAAATAGCCAGTGATGAGTTAATAGGATCCATTAAGAAGGTTGCACAGGGGCAATCTCTGCTGGATCCGGAAATAACCGGAAAGGTTATGGAGCTAGTCAAGGGTTACCCGAAAGAGCGGGTGGAAAAGGACATCTTAGCACCAAAGGAAAAGCACATTTTGTTATTAATAGCTCAAGGGAAAACCAATAATGAGATTGCCCAGGAATTGTATCTTAGTCCCAAAACTATCAAGAATTATGTCAGTACTATTTTAAGCAAATTAGGGTTGAGTAACCGGGCGGAAGCTGCTGCATATGCGGTTGAGCATCGGCCCCAGTTAAAGAAATATTAACATTGGTTACAACCAGGATAAGCACAAGATGGGACCTCATAAAGTTATAATATAAATCAGTAATAAAATAATAAATATGGTTAGTTGCACAAACCATATTTATTAACAGTCGAAGGAGAAGTATCAATGTTTAACATTTTAGACTTGAAAGCAGAAAGAGTACTAATAAAACTTGACCCGGACAGGCCGGTGACCAATGGTCTAAGAGAATTAATTAAATCTTTACCCAGTAGAATGCTGGTAATTGGCGGCACACAAAACGTTACAATAGGAAATAGTTATAGGCTTTTTGAACTAATTAAAAGCTTAGGCTACCAAGGAATAGTACTCCAGGAGTTGTCCTCGCCGGAAGCCATCATCCTCGAAGCAGACGGCTATTTTTTACCAGTTGTTCTTAACACAAACAGCCTTTATTGGTTAAGAGATGCTCATCTTTCAGCCATAAGAGAATACGGAAAATATATTCCTTGGGACAGGATACTTATTGAAGGATATTTAGTATGTAATCCGCTATCGGCCATTTCAAAGGTCACAGGGACAAATTTCCCGACCGCTGCTGAGGCGGTTTCGTATTTAAAACTAGCTGAGAAAATATATAATATGCCGGTTTTTTATTTGGAATACAGCGGTAGATACGGTGACAAAAAGATGGTAGAGGCGGTCTTGAAAGCTAGAGACAATATTCACTTAATATATGGCGGGGGAATTACCACTATTGGACAGGCAAAGGAAATGCTTGGTATAGTAGATACTATAGTAATAGGAAATTTGGCTCATGAAGCGCCTAGGGAACTAGAAAAGATATTAAACCATCTTGATTTATAAGCGGCAGATGCGGTTACCAACCGACCTGCCGCTTTTATTAAGCATTTTGCGTGTCAACCCTTTCATACTGTAGAAAAGAATAAGACTTATACGTTTTAATTTCAAGTTTTAAATTATTTGCCTGCGGAAACGTAGCGTTTTTCGGGATGTTCATCAAAGTACTTTAGCCACTGGCTTAAATAAGGTTCTGCCGCACGCACCCTAGGGATGTTTAACGGGTCAAATTCTTTGGATTGGGGGCTAAAGGCTGGGCGAGATCCGACCAACAGCACTCCTTTATGCCGGTACCCGTTTCCCTCCAATGCTAGGGCGCGATTTTTCGGCGGTTTTCCATAGGGTAGTGCAAGGGCCTGAGGTTTATAATTGGGTAACAGTTTTCCGGTCTCCTGCCAGTGTCCTCTTAGACTTGCCTCAACTTCTTCGTTGCTCAGTTTGCTGAGATCCCTGTGTTTGTCCGTATGATTCCCTATTTCCATCCCAAAAGAAATTAGTAGTTCATACTTTTCTTTCACTGTTTCACGCTGGCCAAAAGGACTACCATAATAAGAAAAGAAGGTGGCGTGAGGTTTAAAACCTGGATGTTCCTGACTAAAGGATGTGATAATTCCCACGGCACTTTGAGGGTCAACCTGACCGTCGATTAGCCTGAACTGCCCGGGACTGGCATCATCAAATGTGAGAATAACCGGAGCATAGCCGCGCGGGAGGTTGATGTGTCCAGCCAAATAGTCATTTAAAGGAACGGGGCGGTAGCCATTATTGAAAAGACGCTCTAAGTCGTTTTTAAAATGTTCCGGTGTTCTGATCCATTCTCCTTCGGGGGTGCCGATTTGGTGGTACATAAGAATTAATACTTCCCCTGCTTCATTAGGGGTGTATGGTCCATCTGCGATTTTCGGTGCCTGCGGTTGGGGTTGAGGCTCTTTCCCTAATTGGGAAGGAGTAGGTTGTTTAACGGGGTTCGTTCCGCTTGTTCTGGGTTCAGCAGTAGGTTGAGAGAATAGGATAAGACATAAAATGACTAAGATTAAAAAGGGCACTTTATTCACGAGGCACGTCCTTTCTGATGATGTTACTATGCCATAGTAAACGCTCACCAGCAACATCCTTTTTTTTACATAAACCCCGAAAACTATAACGCCTACAATGGAAAATAGTTGGTTAGAAACTGATAATTGTTGCTATAATACTAAATAATGGTTATACTGTTAGTACTTACTGAATACTTTTGGTTACTTAAATCTAACTCCTTTACAGTTAAGATATGACCAGGTATCAGTTTAGTAAAGAGGGTGCCAGGAATATTTCTTTTTTGGGCACGTATTATTTTTAAGTAAAGGGGGTTAGATTAAAATGGCTGATAAAGCACTAGTTTGCAGAGACTGTGGTGAAGAATTTTTGTTTACCGATCGAGAACAAGAATTTTTTGCGGAAAAAGGTTTTACCAATGAACCGTCCAGATGTCCCGACTGCCGAAAAGCAAAAAAGCAAAACAGCAGGCGTGGAGGCGGGTTTGGACAAAATTCCCGTCAAGAACGTAAGTTATACCCTGCAGTTTGTGCCGAATGTGGTGAAAGTACTGAAGTTCCTTTTAAACCCAGTGGCGAAAAGCCTGTTTATTGCAGGCAATGCTTCCAAAAAAGGTAAATTTCAGTATAGGATATATGAAGATGAATAAACCGGCAGCCTTCTTAACGAAGCTGCCGGTTTTTGGTTTTTAATTCTTTTAAAGCAGCGCTTAGGCTGCTTGTTCATACTAGAAACAGCCGCTAAAAACTCAATTATTCTGAGGTAGCGTCGGGACAACCGCGATTTTATTATCATCACATCTCTTTAAGGATAATATCTTCAAGTGCTAATCTGGGCCTGGGAGAAGGATTTTGGTCAGGGTATCCTACAGGCATTAAGGCAATTATTCGGTATCGTTCATCGAGCTCTAGAACCTTCTTAACTTTGTTCTGGCTAAACATCATTACCCAGCATGTTCCCAACCCTAAATCAACTGCCTTAAGAGTTATATGGTCTATAGCGATGGCTGCGTTTAGCCCCAAATAGGCTTGGGCCGCTGTCTCATCCATTTGCCTTCTCCTCTTCTGATAGCTATCGGAATCCATATTATCCAAGGGTGTATCGGTAAAGGCTCCAGCTTCAGCCAGTTCTTTCACTCTTGTACCCACAGTTGAGAAAGCCTGTGTATCAACGCAACATGCTATTACCACGGGGGCCTTCGCCACAAACGGCAAGGGTGTGCCTTCATTCAACTTTGACTTAGCCCCTTCACTTTT
>Ga0209347_1005382_pt1 | contig 12214 bp, 9 predicted proteins | sample AutmiccommuBRH23_FD_187382 | JGI IMG/M metagenome (GOLD analysis project Ga0209347, IMG submission 187382) | Deep subsurface microbial communities from Mt. Terri, Switzerland - Autotrophic microbial communities BRH/23 (SPAdes) (version 2) | ecosystem: Environmental > Aquatic > Deep subsurface >...
GAATCATAGGCGGCGCCCGCGCGAGTGCGGTGCTTCCGGCGGGGTTGACTCACGTCAACGCGGCGCCAAGGCGCGTTCCTAGACTCCAGCCATGGACCTGCAATTTCTCGGCGCGACCGAAACGGTGACCGGCTCCAAGTACCTGCTGCGCACCGCCCACAGCACGGTGCTGGTCGACTGCGGCCTGTTCCAGGGCTACAAGCCGCTGCGGCTGCGCAACTGGAGCCCCTTGCCGGTGCCCGCGGCCGCCATCGACGCCGTGGTCCTGACGCACGCGCATCTGGACCACAGCGGCTACGTGCCCCTGCTGGCGCGGCAGGGTTTTCGGGGGCCGGTGTATTGCACGCCGGCCACCTTCGACCTGTGCCGCATCCTGCTCACCGACTCGGGCCACCTGCTCGAGGAAGAGGCCGAATACCTCAACCGGCACGGCCTGTCCAAGCACAAGCCCGCCCTGCCGCTCTACACCCGCGAGGACGCGCTGCGCTGCTTCAAGCTGTTCCGCCCGCGCGAGTTCGGCGAAGCCTTTCCGGCGACCAGCGACCTGCGGGTGCGCTTCTCGCGCTCGGGCCACCTGCCGGGCTCGGCCTTCACGCAGGTGGAGGACGGCGGGCGTTCGATCCTGTTCTCGGGCGACATCGGCCGGCCCAACGACACCATCCTGCGGCCGCCGGCGCGCCTGCCGGGCGCGGACTACCTGGTCGTCGAGTCGACCTACGGCGACCGCCAGCACGAAGCGCGCGATCCGCTGGAGCAGCTGGCCGAAGTGATCAACCGGACGGCCGCTCGCGGCGGCATGGTGCTCATTCCGGCGTTTGCCGTGGGGCGCACCCAGGCACTGCTGCACCTGCTGCACGTGCTGCGGCAGCGGCGCGCGATCCCGGCGCTGCCGGTGTATCTGAACAGCCCGATGGCGGCCAATGCGACCGAGATCTATCACAGGCACGTGGACGAACTGCGCCTCACGGTGGAGGAATGCAACGCGATGGCCGCCCATGTCCACGTGGTGACCACGCCGGACGAGTCGCGCCAGCTCAACGCCAGGCACCGGCCGATGATCATCATCGCCGCCAGCGGCATGGCCACCGGGGGCCGCGTCGTGCACCACCTCAAGGCCTTCGCGCCCGACCACCGCAACACCATCCTGCTGACCGGCTTCCAGTCCGGCGGCACCCGCGGCGCCACGCTGGCGAGCGGCGCGCCCACCGTTCGCATCCACGGCGAGGACGTGCCGGTGCGCGCCGAAGTGGCCATGATCCACACCTTGTCCGCGCACGCCGACGCCGGGGAAATCATCGGCTGGCTGCGTGGCTTCGCCAAGCCGCCGCGGCAGACCTTCATCACCCACGGCGAGCCGCACGCCAGCGATGCGCTGCGCCAGCGCATCGAGCGCGAACTGCGCTGGGAGTGCCGCCTGCCGTACTACCTGGAGAGCGTCACGCTGGATTGACGCCAGCGGCGGTCAGGTCGCGCACCACATCGCGACGCGGTGCGACAGATCCATCCACAGCGCCCAGGCGGCCACCAGCACCAGCAGCGCGCCGGCCGCACGGGTGCCCCAGTCCTGGCGGAAGCGGTTGCCCCATTGCGCCAGCCGCGCCAGCAGCGCCGGCGCGAGCGCCAGCGACAGGCCGCTGCCCAGGGCGAACAGGGCCATCGAGGCCGCGCCTGCCAGCGGACCGCCGCTGAGCGAAGCGACCAATAGCGCGGAATACAGCAGCCCGCAGGGCATCAGCGCCCACAGCGTGCCAGTAGCGAACACCCCGCCGCGCGCCGTGGCCAGCGGCCGCACCCGCGTCCATACGCTGCGGCCCGCGCTGCTGACCCACATCGGCTGGCGCGCCAGCGTCACCAGCATCAGTCCCCAGGCAAGCACGGCCAGGTGGAACAGCGTCCACACCGGCCGCAGCGCGGACATGCTGGAGGTCAGCCAGCCCAGGCTCTGCACGGCGAACGCCGCGGCGGCGCCGGCGGCGCAATAGCCGGCCAGCCGACCGGCGTGGAAGGCCCACATCGAGCGCGCCGGCGAGCCGCGTCCGGCCCGCGTCAGGCCGGCGCAGGCGGCGCCGCACATGGCGATGCAGTGCGGGCCTCCGGCCAGCCCCATCAGCAGGGCCGAGAAGGCGAGCGCGAATGACATGGCGCGGGGACGCCCTCAGATGATGCGCGAGAAGCGGGCCCGGTTGCGGTCGGCCTGCAGGTACTTGTCGAACGCCATCGCGACGGCGCGCACGAAGTACCAGCCCATGGCCGTCACCTGGATGCCGGTGTCGTCGACGACGACCAGCCCCTGCTCCTGCTGCGCCTTGAGCGCTTCGAGCTCGGTCGCGAAGTACTCGCGGAAGTCCAGCAGCCACGCCAGCTCGATCGACTCGAACAGCACCTGCCCCTGGCACATGATGGCCATGATCACCGCCCGCCGGGCGAGGTCGTCGCGGCTCAAGGCCAGTCCGCGCACGATCGGCAGCCGGCCGTGGTCGATGAGGTCGCAGTACTCCTCCATCGTCTTGGCGTTCTGGCTGTAGGTGGCGCCGACCTTGCCGATGGAAGACACGCCCAGGCCGATCAGGTCGCAGTCCGAATACGTGCTGTAGCCCTGGAAGTTGCGGTGCAGGCGGCCCTGGCGCTTGGCCACGGCCAGCGAGTCGTTCGGGAGCGCGAAGTGGTCCATGCCGATGTAGACGTAGCCGGCTTCCTGCAGCGTGTTGAGCGACTGCGACAGCATCGTCACCTTGTCCGGCACCGGCGGCAGTTCCGAGCCGAGGATGCGGCGCTGCGGCTTGAAGCGCTCGGGCAGGTGGGCGTAGGCATACACGGCGATGCGGTCCGGCCGCAGTTCCTTGATCTGTTCCAGCGTGCGCGCGAACGACTCCGGCGTCTGCCGCGGCAGGCCGTAGATCAGGTCGACGTTGATCGACTCGAAGCCGATCGCGCGGGCCTGCCCGACCAGCTTGAAGACCTGCTCGGCCGGCTGGATGCGGTGCACCGCCTTCTGCACCTCGGCGTCGAAGTCCTGCACGCCGAAGGAGAGCCGGTTGAAGCCCAGGTCCCACAGGGCCTGCAGCCGTCGGCCGTCGATGGTGCGCGGATCGACCTCGATCGAATATTCCCCGCCCGGCGCGAAGCTGAAATTGCGCCGCAGCATGCCCATCAGTTCGCCGAGCTCCTCGTCGGAGAGGAAAGTGGGGGTGCCGCCGCCCAGGTGCAACTGGCTCACGGACTGGCCGGTCCCCAGCCGCTCCGTGTGCAGGTCCACCTCGCGGGCCAGGTACTTCAGGTAGGCTGCCGCCCGCTCATGGTGCTTGGTGATGATCTTGTTGCAGCCGCAGTAGTAGCACAGCGACTCGCAAAAGGGGATGTGGACATACAGCGACAAGGGCATCGCCAGCGCCGCCGGCCCGGCCTTGCGCTGCTCCAGCGCCTGCCCGTAGTCGGTGTCGGTGAAGGCCTCGACGAAGCGATCCGCCGTCGGATACGAGGTGTAACGGGGGCCGGGAACGTCGTAGCGCCGCAGCAGCTCGGGCGAGAGAGGTGTCATCGTGGATGCGAACATGAGAGTATGGCTCATACTTTGCGGGCGGGTTCACCCTGGATGATTGATATTCATCAACCCGGTCCGGGTGCCCACCCGGACAATTTGATCTGGATCAGAACTGACCCGGCCATGAACGAAACCCCTGCGCACGCCCACGAAGCGAACCTCATACCGTCGAGCGAGCCACCGCCCTTCGACGGGCACAGCATGAAGGTGGCGTGCTCGAACTGCAACCTGCGCGAGCTGTGCATGCCGGTCGGCCTGAGTCCCCACGAACTGGCCCGCATCGACGAGGTGGTGACCGTGCGGCGCAAGGTCAAGCGCGGCACCACCCTCTTTCGCAACGGCGAGGCGTTCCAGTCGCTGTTCGCGATCCGCACCGGCTTCTTCAAGACCTGCGTCACGGCCGAGGACGGGCGCGACCAGGTCACCGGCTTCCAGATGGCCGGCGAGATCATCGGCCTGGACGGCATCGTCAACGACCACCACACCTGCGACGCGGTCGCCCTGGAGGACGCGGAGGTCTGCGTGATGCCGTTCGACCGCATCGGCGAGCTGTCGCGCGAGGTCAACGCGCTCCAGCACCACGTGCACCGGATCATGAGCCGCGAGATCGTGCGCGAGCACGGCGTCATGCTGCTGCTCGGGAGCATGCGCGCCGAGGAGCGGCTGGCCGCCTTCCTGCTGAACCTGGTGCAGCGGCTGCACGCGCGCGGCTTCTCGCGCTCGGAACTGGTGCTGCGCATGACGCGCGAGGAGATCGGCAGCTATCTGGGGCTGAAACTCGAGACCGTCAGCCGCACCTTCTCCAAGTTTGCCGAGGAGAACATCGTCGAAGTGCGCCAGCGTCACGTGCGCATCCTCGACACCGGTGCGTTGCGCCGCATCGTCAATCAGCAGCCGGTAACCTGAGCCGCATCGCCATCACGCCGTCGGCCTGCGGCGTGACACTGAAGCCCAGCTTGCGCGCCAGCGCCGCCATGCCGGCGTTCTCGGCCAGGCACTGCCCCACCACCTCGCCGGTGCCGCGTTCGCGCAGGTAGCGCAGCAGCTTGTCCATCAGGGCCCGGCCCAGCCCGCGACGCTGCCACGGGCCGGCGACCTGGATCGCGAACTCCGCCTGCAGGTTGTCCGGGTCGCACACGGCCCGCACCTCGCCGGCCATGCCGGCGCCGGGCGCGGCCTGCGGATCGATGGCGACGAAGGTCATCTCGCGCTCGTAGTCGATCTGGCAATAGCGCGCCAGCTCCGAGTGCGGCACCTCGCGCCGCGACAGGAAAAAGCGCAGCCGCATGTCGGCCGGCGAGGCGCCGGCATAGAAGGCGGTGAGCCGCGCGCCGTCCTCGGGCCGGATCGGCCGCAGCAGCAGCACGCTGCCACCCAGGGTCACGCCTTCCTCCAGGTGGCCTGGATACGGCCGCACGGCCAGCCGGCTCGCCTCGCCCGCCACCGGGCGGCGCACCCGCACCCTGGCATCCAGCGCCAGCACGCCTTGCGCATCGGCCAGCAGCGGGTTGATGTCCAGTTCCGCGAGCGCCGGCAGGTCGCACGCCATCTGCGAGACCTTCAGGATCGTGCCGAGCAGCGCCCGCTGGTCCACCGGCGGCTGGCCGCGCCAGCCCGCCAGCAGCGCGCCGACACGGGTCTGGTCCACCAGGTCGCGGGCCAGGCGCTCGTTCAGGGGCGGCAGGCCCACCGCCCGGTCCTGGCGCAGTTCGACGGCGGTGCCGCCTTCGCCGAACAGCACCACCGGGCCGAACACGGAGTCGCTGGCGATGCCGACGATCAGTTCCTGCGCCCGCCGGCGCTGTGCCATCGCCTGCACCGTGAAGCCCAGCACGTGCGCCTGCGGCTGGGCGTGCGCGATGCGCTGGCGCATCTTGACGATGGCAGCACGCACCTCGTCGGCGCTCGCCAGCCCCAGCGCAACGCCGCCGACGTCGGACTTGTGCACGATCTGCGGCGACACCACCTTGAGCGCCACCGGAAAGCCGATGCGGGCCGCGGCCAGCACGGCCTCCTCCGCGTCGCGCACCTTGGCACTCGCCACGGCGGGAATGCCGTAGGCCTGCAGCAGCCGGCCCGCCTGCGCGCTGTCCAGCCACTCGCGGCCTTCGTGCAAGGCCTCCTGCAGCACGGCGTCCGCCGCCGGGCCGTCAGGCCGGAAATCGTCCAGCGTCGCCGCCGGCAACTGCAGCAGCGCTTCCTGGTTGCGCGCATAGCTGGCGCGCTGCAGCCAGGCGGCCACGGCGCGCTCGGGCGTGTTGTACGTCGCGATGCCGGCGCCGCTGAACGCCTGGCGGGCATCGGCGACGACCTGGCCGCCGAGCCAGCAGGCGAGCACCGGCTTGGACGCGTCGCGCACCAGCGGCAGGCAGGCGGCCGCGATCTCGGCGGCCGGCACGATCGCCGTCGGCGCGTGCATGAACAGCACGCCGTCGACCTCCGGGGCCGCCAGCAGCACCCGCAAGGCGTCGGCGTAGCGGGCCACCGGCGCGTCGCCGATGATGTCCACCGGGTTGGCACGCGGCCAGCCGGCCGGCAGGCATTCGTCGAGCGCGCGCAGCGTGGCCGGCCCGAGCTCGGCCAGGCGGCCGCGGCCCGCCATCAGCGCGTCCACCGCCAGCACGCCGGCGCCGCCGCCGTTGGTGAGGATGGCCAGCCGCTCGCCGCGCCACGCCTTCACGTGGGCCAGCGTCTGGGCCGCGTCGAACAGGTCGTCCAGCGTGTCCACCCGCAACATGCCGGCGCGGCGCACCGCCGCGTCGAACACCGCGTCCGAGCCGGCGAGCGCGCCGGTGTGCGAGGCGGCCGCCTTCGCGCCCTCGGGCGCGCGGCCGGCCTTGACCACGATCACCGGCTTGTTGCGGGCAGCCGCACGGGCGGCGGACATGAACTTGCGCGCCTGCGTCACCGCCTCCATGTACATCAGGATGGCGCGCGTGCCGGGGTCGCTCGCCAGGTAGTCGAGGACGTCGCCGAAGTCCACGTCCGCGCAGTCGCCGAGCGAGATGAAATGCGAGAAGCCGATGCCCTGGGCGTTGGCCCAGTCCAGCATGGCGGTGGCGAGCGCTCCCGACTGGGTGACGAAGGCGAGGCTGCCGGGCTGTGCGTTGCCCGGCGCGAAACTGGCGTTCAGGCCGGCGCCGGGCACCAGCAGGCCCAGGCAGTTGGGGCCGAGGATGCGCAGCAGCGCCGGTTTGGCCGCGGCCAGCATCGCCTGCTCGGCTGGCGTGTGGCGCAGGCCCGCGCTGATCACCACCGCCGCTCGCGTGCCCTTGCGCGCGAGCGCTTCGACGATGGCCGGGACGGCGGCGGCCGGCGTGCAGACGATCGCGAGGTCGGGCGCCTGCGGCAGCGAATCGACCTCGGGGAAGGCCTGCAGGCCTCCCACGACACCGGCGTGCCGGTCCACGATCCACAGCGGCCCGGGGAAGCCGCCCTGCTGCAGGTTGCGCAACACCACGTTGCCGACCTGGCCGGCTTGTTCCGGCACCCCGATCACCGCCACGGACGCGGGCGCGAACAGCGCCTCGAGGTTGCGGACACTCATGACACTCCCTTTCGATGCGCCGGCCGCAGCGCGTACCACCCGCCGGGCGCAGTTCAGGTTAGTGCCGCGCCACGGGGCAGCCATTGTTCCAGATCAAGGACAAGCGCAGGCTGCACCAACACAATCCGAGGACCCCGAGGCTGCGATGGACACCTACACCCACACCCTGGCTCCGCGCTTCGCGCAACTGCTGGCCCAGCGCGAGGCGGAGCTGCGCGCGATCCTGCGGCCCACCGGCGAAGGTGCGGTGCAAGGCCCCGACACGCAGCAGCGCGAAGTGCTCGACTTCAAGGACATCGCCGTCGCGGAATCGCAGTCGGTGGTCGACGAGGCCAAGGCCGACCACGCGCTCGAGGAGCTGGAACTGGTGCTGGCGGCGCGCCGCCGGCTGGCCGACCAGACCTACGGCGCGTGCCTGGACTGCGGCGAGCCGATCGACCTGCGGCGCCTGCTGGCGATGCCGGCCACCCCTTACTGCACGGCCTGCCAGGACATCCACGAGCACGGCCGCGCGATCGAGGCGCGGCGCCACGCCGGCCACGCCGGCAAGGGAAGGCCCTGAGCGCCGGGCGACCGGGCCACCGCCGCGCGCCGGCGGCCGCCGCCACCCTGCCGCCGATACCATGCTCGATGTGCTGGCCGACTGCGGCCGCAAGCAGTTCGCCATGTGCATGGAGGCGTCCGGCGCGCTGTCGCGCGGCGTCGAGGCCATGTGCACGATCCAGCAGCGCACCGCTCGCCTTCGACACGCCGTCTTCGACGGCGCAAGCGTGCCGTTCGCGGAACGCTTGACGAACACGATCTATGTCCACCTCGTCTCTGTGTTGATTGCGAAGACCCGAGGTTCGCAGCTTCAATGGAGGGAGCACAGATTGGTTGGCGGAACTTGCAGCCTCACGCTCTTGCTACAAAGCCGCGGGTCCTTGCACTATCATCACCGCACAGCTGCCTCCCATGACTCAAAAGAACACCGGTTCGAGGACGTTGGTGCCGCGAGAGCGCAAGGTAGCCAAGGAGGTCAGGCTCCGCCCGGTGCCGGCGGTCAGCCGCTCCATCGCAATCCTCCGCCTGCTCGGTGGCGCCAAGCAGGGGCTCGGCGTGAAGGCAATCGCGGATGAACTGGGACTGATTCCCAGCACATGCCTGCACATCCTCCGCGTTCTGGTCAGCGAGGAGCTCGTGCGCGTCGATCCCGGCACGAAGCGCTATACCCTCGGCGGCGGCATGATCAGCCTGGCCCGCAGCGTGCTGGATGGCGGCGGGTTTCCTCAGCTCGCGCAACCAGCCCTGGATCGGCTCGCTTCAAGCTATGGCGTCACCGCGATGGGGGTGGAAATCACCTCCAGGCAAGCCGTCATTGTCGTGGCGATCTCGAAGTCCGATCAGCCCTTCCGCCTGTACACGGAGGTGGGCAGCCAGTTCGCGAACCTGGTCAGCGCGACCGGCAGACTGATCGCCGCCTACAGCGACGAAAACTGGACGACGCTGCGCAAGAAATTCAACGCGACCGAGTGGAGCCGGCCGCCAAGCTTCGAAACCTGGAAGAAGGAAGTGGAGCAGAGCCGCGCCCGCGGCTGGAGCATCGACCGGAACAACTTCATGACGGGTCTGACCGTCATCGCGGTGCCCATCTTCGACCACGACAGCCGTCTGAGGCACACTCTCGTCGCCGCGGGGCTCAGCAGTCGGCTCAGTACACATGTCGTCGCCGAGCTCGTGGCCACCATGAAGCGTGAGGCGCAGGCGATCTCGGACGCCGTGGTGCAGTGAGGTGAAGGACCGCGCGCCGATCCACGCAGCGCGCACGAAGTGGTGCGCGCCCTCCTGCGGCTCACTCCGCCTTCATGCCGGCAGTCTGGATCAGCCCCAGACAGCACGGGTGAGGTAGACGAACTTCACGCCGCGCAGTGCGCCAGCGAACCCGGGCATGGCCGATCAGCCGCGCGATGGAAGGATCACCACACCGCTGCCGACGATGGACAGCTCGTCGTCCTGGTTGCGTGCGACCTGCTCGATCTCCACCATCTGCTTGCCGCCCTCCACGAACTTGCGCTTGACGCTGCCCTTGATGATCAGCATGTCCCCCTCGGGGTTGTGGCGGCGGATCTTGCAGCTGGCCTTGTGCAGGAAACCGGTGTCGCCCATCCAGTTGGTGAGCTGGTGCGTGAGCCAGGAAGCCCGCTCCGGACCGTAGTCGTAGGCCCCGGGCGCGCCCACTTCCAGGGCGAAATCCTCCTCCCAGTGCACGCGCTCGGGGCAGTCGGGAATGCCGAAGCGGTTCTTGATGCCGAGGCCGGGATGCTGGTCGATCAGCTTCCACGCGAGCTTGTTGGCCCGGATGTAGAGGCCGCCCCAGCCCTGGGCATAGGCGATGAAGCCGGTCACCGTCATCGGCCCCTTGAACATCATCGGCAGGTCCTCCCCCTCGCGCACGTCCTCCCAGTAGCGTGGCGTGGCGCCGCGGATCTGCTCGTTGCGATACAACTCGTACGCTTCCCCGAGTTCCTCGTCGGTGTAGCGGCGCGGCTCGCGGCCACGCACCTCCTTGTACTTGGTTCCCTGCTCGCGCGCGTGGTCACGCTCCGTGCGGAAGCACCAGCTGTCGGCCTCCGCCACCTTGTCACCCTGCTGGTTGAAGAAGTCGACGTGGTAGATCTGCTGCACGGCGCGTCCGGCGAAGCGCGTCTCGTGCTCGACCAGGTCCTTCAGGTACGCTTGCGTCCTGATCTCGTCGTTGCGCCGCACCGGCTTGTGCCAGGTCCAGTCCGCACCGGACCACATCGCATGCACACCCGGCAAGCCGCCCACGTAACCAGAGACGATCCGGTCGGTCGCGAACAGGAAGCTTGGCAGCGCCACGATGCCGGCGTAGTGGGTCTTGGCCGCGTACTCCGGGTCGCACCAGAGCGGGTTGTCGTCGCCGATCCCGTGGGCGTAATGGCGGATGTTGTCGCGGGTCGCTTCGTAGCACCAGGGCTCCGCCGTCTGGCCGATCTTGACGCCGATGCGCCGGCGCAGTTCGTCCAGGCCGCTTTCGGTGATCTTCGGAAAGTTGCGGTGCATGGTAGCCGACATGAGAGATGTCTCCTTCGTTAGATGGGCGGGCATGCCGGGTCAGGCAGTGACAAGCGCGGCCTCGGCTTCGCGTTGGCGGAGCTTCTTGCGGTGCACCTTGCCGGCCGGCGTCTTCGGGAGTTCGGCAATGAACTCCACGTGGCGGGGGTATTCGTGCTGGCTGAGCTTCGTCTTCACCAGTTCCTGGATCTCCTCGGCGAAGCGATCGCTCCCGGGGCGGTCGCTCACCACGAAAGCCTTGACCACCTGGCCGCGCAGCGCATCCGGAACGCCGATCGCTGCGGCCTCGAGCACGTCGGCGTGCATGAGAATGACGTTCTCGATCTCCACGGCGCTCATCGTCCAGCCAGCCGAGATGATCACGTCGTCAGCCCGACCCGCGTGATAGAAATACCCCTCGGCATCGGTGCGTCCAAGGTCCTTGGTGGGGATCCACTGTCCGCGGCGCAGGACCATCAGCTGTCCCGTGACGCCCGGGGCACAGGGATTCCCCTGGTCGTCGTGCACCTCCACCCTGCTCCCCGGCACGGGCTTGCCCAGCGACCCACGCTTGACCGTGAAGTCGGGTGCACCGGGATAGCTCACGAGCACCACGCCGATCTCGGTCGTACCGTACATGCTGCACACCTCGAGACCAAAGCGTTTCCAGATGAATTGCGCGGTGTCGTCGTCGATCGGCTCTCCGGTGAAGGAAAGCTTCTGCAAGACAAGCTCGTGGTCATCGGCCTTTCCGCAGTTCTTCAGCATGCGGTAGTGGGTGGCGGCCGCCGACATGTTCGTGAAGCGGTGCTTCGCGAGCCCTTCGAGAAGCCGCTCGGGATTGAATCGGCCGCTGTATGCACCCACCGTGAGCCCCATCGCCAGGGGAGCCAGCGTGCCGTGCCACAGACCGTGCCCCCACGCCGGCGATGACGGGCAGAAGAAACGATCCCCGGGCCGCAGGCCGGTGCCATACAAGGCCGCGACCATCAGGGTGACGAGGGCCTTGTGCGTGTGCTTCACGGCCTCCGGCAGCTCGCGCGTCGTTCCGGACGTGTACTGGAACACCGCCAGGTCTTCCGCCTTCGTCTTCGGCTGGTAGACGGGCGAAAAAGCGCCCAGCCTGTCGTACGCCTCGCGGTCGAATACCAGCACCTGCGTGCCTTCGGTCGACCGGGCGACTTCCGCCTTCTGCGGGTTGGTCACGAGGAGGACGGGCCGGCAATCGTTCACGCGCAGGCGGATTCCATCCGGCCCGAAGAGCGTGAACAGCGGAACGGCGATCGCCCCGGTCTTGATGACACCGAACATGGCCGTGTAGAAGGCCCGGGACGGCTCGAGCATGATCGCCACCCGATCTCCAGGCCGCACGCCACTGGCCTCGAGCATGTGCGCGAAGCGCGAGGAGTCCGCCGCCAGCTCCGAATAGGTGATGACTTCGTCCTCGCCGTCGGCGTGCACCACGACCAGAGCATCGCGCCCGCTCGCGGCGTGCCGGTCCACGCATTCATGCGCCAGATTGAAGGCGTCGCGACTTCCATCGAAGAGCTCCCACAAGCGCTCGGGCGAGAAGTGCGCTTGCGCGTCGGCGTAGCTGAAGTAGTCGGTCAGGCGTTTCATGACGGCGTTCACAGGTGCATGCAGTTTGATCAATCCACGTACTGTTGTCAATGTGACTATGTGATTGTCTCCATACAACTCTGTTCGCCAACTTCGACTTGGGCACTCGCCGCTTGTTTGCTTGCAAAAGCACGGGCCGGTGCTGGCCCGGCATCTTCATCGCCTGATAGTCCACCAGCAGAATGTTCAACAGGTCCTGCGTCTGCGGCAGGCTCGCACCCATGCCCATGTAGTGCCGGACCGCCACACAGGCCGGCAGGTTCGGCTGCTGCAGGTGGATCTCGTCGGCCGCAAGCGGCAACCCAGTGGCGTCATTCACTCGTGGCGCGTGGCTGGCCAGAATGCCTGAATCGCCACCACCATCCATCAGCGGCGACTCGCACAGGCCGCGCGGATAGGCGGCACGCGCTGCCCCACGGATTCACTTCTGGTGCACGTAGCTGCCGGGCGCC
>Ga0209347_1005383_pt1 | contig 12213 bp, 12 predicted proteins | sample AutmiccommuBRH23_FD_187382 | JGI IMG/M metagenome (GOLD analysis project Ga0209347, IMG submission 187382) | Deep subsurface microbial communities from Mt. Terri, Switzerland - Autotrophic microbial communities BRH/23 (SPAdes) (version 2) | ecosystem: Environmental > Aquatic > Deep subsurface >...
CCCCACCGACACCAAATCCGACAACCGACGATCCGACTCCGGCTTGCGCCAACCCGCACGAGGCATACCCCACAAACTACACCGATGTAGTCTTAACTGAACGGTATTGGGATTAGCCCGAGTGGGTCGGCCGCGACGCGACGGCAGCGATCTCGGTCCTAAGTATGTCGCTGAGGTCAGCGGTTGCCGCGAGGTCAGTCGCGCCCGCATTCATCCCGGACCCGCGAAAGTGTCTGCGGCAGAGGGAGTCAAGGAGGAGGCGCCGCGACACTGTCGGCGTAGTGACAGTTTGGCTCCGGCTCATGGTTGATCCCCTTACTGTGACGACACGACCGGTCGGCGTCGACGGTGTGGCCGCATCGACATTGCCCGATCACCAGGCCCGCCGTGGCTCCTAAGACACCACGCGGGTGCCAGAAGGAGGAACATTGAGGGACGCGACGCGCTCGGACGGCCTGGTGCTGTTCGGTGCCACGGGGGATCTGGCCAGAAAAATGGTGCTGCCGTCCCTGTACCGGATGTCGGCGGCGGGCCGCCTGAATGTGCCGGTAATCGGCGTCGCTCTGTCCGAGATGGACACCGAGGCATTCCGCCGCCACGCCCGCGGAGCCGTCGAAGCCGCAGTCGACGGCGTCGACGACGACGCGATGACAGAGTTCTTGCGGCGGCTCAGGCTGGTCACCGGTGACTACCGCGATTCGGCCACATTCGACGACGTAGCCTCGGCTCTGGCCGGAGCGCAGCGGGCAGCACACTATCTGGCGATCCCGCCGTCGATGTTCCCGACGGTGGTGCAGGGCCTGGCGAAAGCCGGGCTGCATCACGGGGCACGGGTCATCGTGGAGAAGCCATTTGGTCGTGACCTTCAATCGGCGCGCCGGCTCAACGAAGTCCTGCACGACATCTTTGCGGAGACGGCGATCCTGCGTGTCGATCACTACTTGGGCAAGGAGTCGGTGGAGAACCTGCTGACGTTCCGCTTCGCCAACACCTTCCTCGAGCCGGTATGGAACCGCCACTATGTGGCCTCGGTGCAGGTCACGATGGCGGAATCGTTCGGAATCGCAGGGCGCGGAGCGTTCTACGACGATGTCGGCGCGATACGTGATGTCGTGCAGAATCACCTGCTGCAGGTGGTGGCCCTCCTGGCGATGGAAGCTCCAGTCGACAGCAGTGCCGACGCACTGCGTGATGAAAAGGTCAAGGTGGTCCGGGCGACACGGGCTCTCGACCCGACCCTGTTGGTGCGGGGGCAATTCGACGGCTACCGGGAAGAGTCCGGCGTGGCCGCCGACTCGACTACCGAGACGTTCGTCGCGCTACGTCTGGACATCGACTCCTGGCGGTGGTCTGGTGTTCCTTTCTATGTGCGCGCTGGTAAACAACTCGCTACCACTGCGATGGAGGCCGTGGTCGAGCTGAGATGCCCGCCCATACCGCTGTTCGCCAGCCACACGTGCGACCCCGGCCCGAACGTCGTGCGGTTCCGACTCGGCGCCGACCCGGGCGTGACCATCACGGTTGCGGCCAAGCAGCCCGGGCGCGACATCCGGACCCGGCCGGTCGACCTGCGGGTCGATTTCCAGGAGGCTCTCGGCAATTGGCGGCAACCCTACGAGCGACTGCTTGACGACGCCCTCGACGGCGACCCGCATCGTTTCGCCCGTGAGGACATGGTGGAGCAGGCCTGGCGTGTGGTCGCTCCCGCGCTGGACTCGCGATCACCGGTATGTTCCTACGCACCGGGCAGCTGGGGGCCGGTCGAAGCCGACCGGATCCTCAACGGCGGCCGGTGGCACGAATCGACCTCGGGGAAACCGGCGTGAGCGATGTCCCGATCGCCGAGCATGCTTTGCTGTCGGACCGGCACTCCGCTGCGCTGGTGACCCGTGCGGGGTCGGTCGACTGGCTGTGCTTTCCCCGCTTCGACAGCGCGTCGGTGTTCGCCGCCATCCTCGACGACGACGCTGGGCACTGGGCGATCCGTCCGGCCGACGCGTTCACCACCGAGCGCAACTATCTCGATGCCACAATGGTGCTGCGCACGGAGTTCGTGACCGCCGCGGGTACCGTTGAACTCGTCGATGCCATGGCGTTGGGGCCCGGCACCGATCCGCACCGATTGGGGGAGAACGCCCCGCATGCGCTACTCCGGTGCTTGCACTGCTCAGACGGCCAGGTAAGCGTCGAGTTCAGCTTCGTGCCACGTCCCGAGTACGGCCTCGTCGTCCCAGTGACGACGCTCATAGAGGGCGGTGTGCGGGTGGTCGGAGGAGCGGACCGCTTCACCCTGACCTCACCTGTGCCGCTGCACTGCGCGGACGGCGCGGCGTCGGGGAGAATTGACTTGGTTGCCGGTCAGCGGTTGTACTTCGCTTTGCACCGGTCTCCGCTCGGCGCGCCCCTTCCGCAGCCCGTTCCTCAACAGGAGATCGCAGCCGCCCTGGACACCACCATCGAGCAATGGCGCTCGTGGTCGCGAATGCACCAGTCCTACGACGGACCCTGGTGTGAACTGGTCCACCATAGTGGGCGTGTCCTGCAGGCGTTGAGCTATCAGCCCACGGGCGCGATAATCGCCGCCGCGACGACTTCCCTACCCGAGCAGGTTGGCGGCGAGCGGAATTGGGACTACCGCTACTCGTGGGTTCGTGACGCCAGCTTCACCATGCAGGCGCTGTGGGTGGCGGCATGCCCGGATGAGGCCGAGCAGTTCTTCGGATTCATGACCGCAGCCGCGGCCTACTCGCACCCTCGCCACCCATTGCAGATCATGTTCGGCATCGGTGGCGAGCATGATCTGTCCGAACGGAAGCTGTCACACCTGAGTGGCTGGCGCGGCAGCCGACCGGTCCGCGTTGGCAACGGTGCATGGTGCCAGTCCCAGCTAGACGTCTACGGAGAACTCCTTGACGCCGCGTATCGCTTACGCGAGCAACTCGGCGAGCTCGAGCCCGCGACCCGCATCTTCTTGGCTGGTCTCGCTGACGCCGCTACCGCTCAGTGGGAACAGGCCGACCGCGGTATTTGGGAGGTGCGCGGCGAACCGCAGCACTTCGTGTACTCGAAGTTGATGTGCTGGGTAGCCCTCGACCGAGCTGCGGCGATGTCCGAACTGCTGCACGCCGGTGAAAGCACTGCGAGATGGGCCAACGAGGCGGACCGCATCCGCGAGGCAATTCTGAGCCGCGGCTGGAACGACGACCTCGGTGCTTTCACCCAGACCTTCGACGGGACCGAACTCGATGCCGCCGCGCTGATGATTCCCATCGTGGGGTTCCTGCCGGCCACCGACCCGCGGGTGCAATCCACGATCGACGCCGTCGCGCAGCGGCTCACCGATGATCGTGGGCTGGTGTACCGGTACCGTACCGCCGCCGGTGTGGACGGGCTCGACGGCGACGAGGGCACCTTCTTGCTGTGCACATTCTGGCTCGTCCGAGCGCTGGCGTTGAGCGGGCGCACCGCCGAGGCGCGCGAGGCATTCGAACGCGCCGTCGCATACGTCAACGACGTCGGCCTGCTCGCCGAGGAGATCGACCCGGCTACCGGCGAGCATCTCGGCAACACTCCGCAGGCGTTCAGCCACATCGGACTGGTCAACGCCGCATGGTCGATCCAGCAGGCTGAGGACGAGGCGACGCTTCGGAGATGAGTGCCACCTGCTGCAGTGGCCGCCCGGCGGGCTGTCTGCGGACGAGGAAAGGGGTTACAGATGTCAGGAGCCAGCACGAGAGTCGCTTTCCCAGGCTCCGGGGGTGCCCACCTCGCCGGGACGTTGGAACTGCCCGATTCCGCGCCGACGGCCTGGGCGCTGTTCGCGCACTGCTTCACGTGCGGCAAGGACAGCGTGGCTACTTCTCGTATCTCCCGTGCCCTAGCCAGTGTCGGAATCGCGGTGCTGCGTTTCGACTTCACCGGACTGGGCAGGTCCGAGGGTGACTTCAGTTCCACCGACTTCTCGTCCAACGTCGACGATCTGGTGTGCGCGATCGACTACTTGCGCGAGAATCATTCGGCGCCGAGCCTGTTGATCGGGCATTCATTGGGAGGGGCGGCTGTACTCGCCGCGGCGGAACGCGTTTCTGATATCAAAGCGGTCGTGGCACTGGCTGCCCCGGCCGACACCACACACGTCGTGAAGTTGATATCTGGTTCGGTCGAGGAGATCGAGGCAACGGGTGAGGCCCAGGTGTCGATTGGCGGCAGGCCCTTCATGATTCGACGCCGATTCCTCGACGACATTGCCGACCAGCCTCAGCGCGAACGCATCCGCAACCTGGGCGCGGCGTTGCTGGTTCTGCACTCGCCCGCTGACGAGGTGGTTGCTGTCGATAATGCCAGGCAGATCTTCGAATCGGCGCGCCACCCGAAGTCGTTCGTCGCCGTCGACGGTGCCGATCACCTGCTAACCAAGAGAACGGACGCAGACTACGTCGCGGACGTCATCGGCTGCTGGGCGCGCAGATATGTGCCCGTGCACGATGCCGACGACAGTTTGCACACGAGTCCCGCGAACGAAGGCGCTGTCCGAGTCACGGAATCCGGTTCGGGGAGATTGGCGCAACGAATGATGCTCAGCGGGCATGAATTGGTCGCCGATGAACCCCAACCGATAGGGGACGGGACGGGGCCCGCACCTTACGACCTGCTGCTGTCGGCTCTGGGGTCCTGCACGTCGATGACTCTGCGGATGTACGCCGACCGCAAGGACTGGCCGCTGGAACGGGTGACCGTCGAATTGCAGCATTCCCGGATACACGCCCGGGACTGCGCAGAGTGCGAAACCGAATCCGGCATGGTCGACCGTATCGAGCGCGCGATCACCGTTGAGGGCGACCTCACCCGGGAACAGCGCAACCGGCTACTCGAGATCGCCGACAGATGTCCCGTCCACCGAACATTGACTTCCGAGATCGACATCCGCACCACGCCGGCAACGGAGTGATCGCGGACGCGTTGATCGTTGTTCTCCTCGCCGATCCCCTGGACCGGCGCCCGATTCAGAGAGCTCTTGAAGGTGGCGCTTCGGGTGGCGGCCACATGACCCTCGGGAGTGTCAGCTGGCTGACCAATCGCTCGTCTCTCTCCGCCTGCCCGCACGTATCCTGCTGTCAATGCCCGATCTTCGTATCTTGGCGTGCCGGTCTCCGGTGCCGAATCGTCATTCTCAGCCGACTTGAACGAAAGGAAGCCTGTTGAATCGCAAATTGCTTGCCGCACTTGCCGCAACAGCCCTGTTCGCTGGTGCCTGCAGTTCCGACACCGAACCCGGAGCGGCGCCCACTCCCGCCACTCCTTCCGCCGCCGCGAGCGACGACACGCAATCGAGCAGCACCGTGCCTGCGCAGCTGCAGTTCACGGCTCAGACTGTCGACGGCCAGGAGTTCAAGGGTGAGAGTGTGCTGGGACAGCCGAGCGTGTTCTGGTTCTGGGCGCCGTGGTGCCCGACGTGTCAGCGAGAAGCGCCAATGGTGGGCAAGATCTCTGAGAGCCGCGATGATGTGACCTTCGTGGGTGTCGCGGGCTTAGACGAGGTCCCCGCCATGCAAGAATTCGTCGACAAGTACCCGGTCGAGGGGATCACCAACTTGGCTGACACAGAGGGCACGGTCTGGGCGAAGTTCGGGATCACCCAGCAGCCGGCATGGGCCTTCGTGAGCGCTGACGGCGGCGTCGATGTCGTCCGTGGCGAACTTTCGGAGCCGGAGCTGACCGAGCGGATCACGACGCTCGTCAAACAGTGATCGACAACGCAGCACTCGGGTTCGCGCTGGGGGCAGGGCTGGTTGCGGCCCTGAATCCGTGCGGGTTCGCCTTCCTGCCGGGCTATCTGGGTTTGGTGATCGCGGGCAGCAGCGATGCGCCGTCGCGCCCCGCCGCCTTGGCACGGGCGGGCGCGGCGACCGTCGCGATGTCCGCCGGATTCGTCACGGTGTTCGGGCTTTTCGGCCTGGTGATCTCGCCGCTCATCGCCTCGGTGCCAAAGTACCTGCCGTTCGCGACAGTCCTGATCGGCCTCGGGTTGATCGGTTTGGCCATCTGGCTGCTCGCCGGCAAGGAAATTCCGATGATGCTGCCAAGGCTCTCGGGCGGCGCGCCGACGGCTCGGCTGCGATCCATGTACGGATACGGCCTCGGATACGCGGTGGCCTCACTATCCTGCACGGTGGCACCCTTTCTCGCGGTGATCAGCACGACGTTCAAGCAGGGCTCTGTCATCACCGGTGTGCTGGCCTTCATCGCCTACGCCGTGGGCATGGCGATTACCGTCGGGGTGGCCGCGTTGGCTGTGGCGCTGGCTGGTTCGTCCGCTGCCGGGACCATCCGCCGGATCCTGCCGCATGTCGGCCGCATCGCTGGTGTCATCGTCTTACTGACGGGGCTGTACGTGACTTACTACGGGTTTTACGAGATCCGACTCTTCTTCACTGACGCGGGTCCAAATGATTCGATCATCGAGGCCGCCGCCTCAGTGCAGAGCTGGCTGGCGCGCCGAGTCGACACCCTCGGGGTGTGGCCGCTGCTGGCCGCGCTCGCAGTGCTGGCTGCCGTGGCGATGGGATGGCGCCTCTTGAGCCGCCGCCGACGGACCCCTGGCAGTACAGACGATTCGACTGGCAGTACAGACGATTCGACGATGGCTCGCTGACCGGTCACGCGCGCACTGGCCGGTGGCCTGGATGACCGTGCGCACAGAGGCCAGTAGCCGGACCCGCAGGACGGCTGCGGTGAGGATCAGCGCAGCAACGGCGAGCGTGACAAGGGCGGCCAACATGTTGTAGTCGCCCGAAAACAGTTGAAGTGGCTGGTATCCAACGTTGCTCCCACGTGCACCGGCAAACTCGCCACCGGCCGACTTCACGCAGAACCACAGTCGGGTTCGGCGGTCCTCACCGAAATCGGGTGGCACACTCCGCTGGTTCCACCGAATAGGTCAACGAGGGTATGAATGTGCTGAAAATCAGCCTGATGACACGTGATTGCCGACTTACCGTGCTAGGTCGGTCGTGACGTCGCCGACCCCCACGCCGAGGACATCTACGGACACGCCACGCGCTTCGACACCCTTGAACCACCACAACGCTCCAGCGACGGCGCCGATCAACCAGAACAGGCCTAGCACGACAAATACGGTGGTGAGATTGAAGATTACGGATACTTCGGCGAGCAGGATCTGCCCGATGATGGCGCCCGTCCGTCCGACACCGACCGACGCGCCGACGCCGGTGGCGCGCAGGTCCGTGGGAAAGATCTCGGCGAAGCTGGGGTAGGCCGATACCCACGCGCAGGTGGCGAAGAACGCCGCTGCTGTGAAGGCCACCAGAACAAGGATCTGCAGGCCGGTGGCGGCGGCGGCCGCACATCCCAACATGCTTGCGGCGGCGGCGGTGTAGGAAAGCGTCACGGTGGGCCGCCGTCCGACGGCATCGAGCGCCCAGGAGACCAGCAGTCCCCCGAATAAGGCGCCGACATTGGCGGTGAGGAAGTAGTAAGGCAGCGCACTGTCGCTGATCGGCACGGCGCCGGTAGCAGAGGAGAAGACGAAAATGCTCATTGCGGTGAACAGCCCGTAATATCCCGCAGCCTCGGAGAAGTCCAGCGCCATCCCGAAGAAGAGTTTGGGCCGGTGGTTGGCCCACAGTTCGCCGAACTCGGAGCGGGTCCCTCGGGGCGGTCCGGCCACCACGTAGCCGGCAGTGCTCTTGATGCCGGTGATCGCGACGACCACCTTGTCGGCTTCGTCCAACCGACCTTTGGCGGCCAGCCAACGGGGTGACTCGGGGATCAACCTACGGGCGATCAGGCCGTAGACGGCGCTAATGACCCCGAAGAGCATCGTGTAGCGCCAGCTGAGGCCGAACGTGGAGATGACGAGGATGGACACCAGGCTGGCGAGGATGCCACCGACCGCCCAGAAGCTCATCACCACGCCGTTGCTTCGGCCGCGGGTGCGGGAGGGGGTGAACTCGGCGATCGCGGAGGTGACGGCCGAGTACTCGCCGCCCACCCCGAGCGCGGTGATGAACCGAAACAACACGAAAATCTCATAGGTGGGGGCCGTCGCGGTCGCCACAGCAGCCAGCGAATACAGGATAAGTGTTGCCACGAAGAGTTTGCGCCGCCCCACCCGGTCGGCGAGATAACCGAACCCAACCGCGCCCATGGCGATCCCGACGAACCACACGACGTTGATCAGTACCGCCTGGCGTCCGTCCAGGTTGAACTCGGCTTGTATCCCGGGAATGACCGAGCCGATGATCTGCACCTCGAACGCGTCGAGCATCCATCCGATCCCCAGCGCGGCGGCGATGCGGGTGTGCATTGGCCGCCAGGTGGACTCGTCGAGCCGTCGTGCCATCCGAAGCCTCCCGTATGCCGGCGGTCGGCAACACCTTAAGCAGCTGAAGGAGGGTGTTTCGCGGTTGTAGTCAGCGCGCTGACAGTCTGTGGGACGCCGGGCAGCTCAGTGTGCTGACAGAGATGGCGTGGAGCAGGGCTTTGTCTCTCCGCTGACACTTGCGGAGTCCATAGGCGCGGCCACCTGTTGCTTCGATCATCTCAACGACGACAAAGGAGTAGAGACATGACAATCGGAATGGCGTTCTTGGCATTGATTCTGGGATTGTGGTCCGTGGGCGGCTGGATGGGCTACCAAGAAAAAGCGAAACACCCGCCGAGGTTCGAGGGGCACTATCGGACCCCGTGCCTCGACGTTCACGGTCCTCACGAGGGGTACGGATCTCACGAGTCACGGCGCCTTCAACTCTGCTAGGGCCGTCCACGGTCTAGACGATATGGGGGGCTGGGGCCTCACTCGCATGTGAACGTGGGTTGCCGACAGGGTGGTCCTGGCCGGTAGAGCCAACAGATGTGAGGAGGCCCCAGTGAGGCATCAGCGTACGAGTGTTGGGTTGGATGTGCACGCGCGTTCGGTCGTCGGGTGTGGGTTGGTCCGGGAAACCGGTGAGATCCTGGAACGCCGGTTGACCCCTGATCATGGCGAGATCCTGGACTGGATCAGCGGGCTGCCGGCGCCAGTTGCGGTGACCTATGAGGCCGGTTCGACCGGGTTCGGTTTGGCGCGGGCGTTGGATGGCGGCGGGGATCGAGTGTGTGGTGGCGGCACCGTCGAAACTGCAGCGTCCGGCCGGTGATCGGGTCAAGACCGATGCCCGCGACGCTCGGCATCTGGCCCGGTTGTTGCATCTGGGTGAGATCACCGCGGTGACGGTCCCCAGCGTGGAGCAGGAAGCCGCCCGTGACCTGGTCCGGGCACGTGAGGACTGCCGCGGAGATCTGATGGCGGCCCGGCATCGGTTGTCGAAACTGCTTCTGCGCCAGGGGATCGTCTACTACGGAGGGCAGGCGTGGACGACCAGGCACGAGGCGTGGCTGCGAACTCACCGGTTCGACGCCCGCGGGCTCCAACTGGCCTATGACACCGCCTTCGACGCGATGCTGGCCACCGTGGACCACCGCAACCGCCTCGACGAGGCGATCACCGAAATGGCCGCCGATTCGGTATTCACCCCGGTGGTGACCCGGCTGGGATGCGTGCGGGGCATCGCCACGCTCACGGCGTTCGGATTGGCCACCGAGATCGGGGACTGGCACCGGCTCGACGGCCGGTCGATCGGCGCCTACCTGGGCTTGGTGCCCACCGAGAACTCGTCGGGTTCCACTCGTTCCCAGGGCGGAGTCACCAAGACCGGCAATGGTCACGCGCGCCGACTGCTCGTCGAGGCCGCCTGGCACCACCGGGCGCCGTACCGGCCGGGCGTTGATCTGCGGCGACGCTGGAATGCCGCCTCCCCGGCGGCCCGTGCCCGTGGACAAGCCGCCAACCGGCGCCTGCACGACCGCTGGGCCCGATTCGACGCCCGCAAAAAGCGCTCGGTGGTCGCCAACGCCGCGATCGCCCGCGAACTCGCCGGCTGGTGCTGGTCGCTGGCGGTCATCGACGACTAACACCGCACAACTGTCCGGATGACCCCACCTCGGTGGGCGGCGGCAAGCGTCTGGGAGTGACCCGCGTCACGGCTATGAGCAATCATGTTGCACCGCAACTGATCACGCTCGATCTCTAGACCAGCGGCCCACTCCGACTCGAAAGTCCCGTCCGGCGGTAACCAACCCGCGCATCTCAGACTGACACGCCTCGACACGACACGCTCGACGCCCCACCAAGGCCTTCATCCGGTCAACGAAGCGGCGGCCACAACGACGGTTGCGGCCGCCGCTTCACACTGCCCCTTGACAAAACGCTCCCCATATCAGCCGTCTGGCTGCCTCGTCGGTCTGCTCGCCGACGGCTTCGGTCGGGCGATAGCTGTTACCGCGGAGTATTCGTACCGTCATTGGGCCGTCGCTGGCTTGCCGTTCACCGTCAATCCGTGCTGGTTGCTGGACCGAGGTCGAGCTTTTCGACGGCGTGCTGGAAGCCCTCGCTGTACGTGGGGAATTGGGCGATGCCGTCGAGCAATGTGTCGATGCCAAGGCGCACATTGCCGACGCCGCCAGGTGAATCCATTCACTTGCCTGCGAGGTGACGGCCCAGGCGCCCACGAGCACGCGTTGGGTACGGTCTGCGATCAAACCCAAGTGTGCCGACGGGGTTGCTTTCGAAGATCGGGTGCGTGCTGTTCGCCAACGCGGTCAATCCCATTGTGGCGGTGGACAACGCGGTGGCCCTGGATTGCCGGCCACGCAGTCACCTGACCAGCGGGCCGCAAGACGACGTTCATTGGGGCGGATCGATGATCTGCACGACCCCGCCAGGCACCCCAGCGATAAACAGCCGGCCTGTCGTCGCGTCCACGCCCAGCGTGTTCGGGTTCTGGACGGTGCGCAGTCGCTGCACCTCGTGTGGCGTCGCATCGGTCATGTCGTAGCCGACCACCTCGTTGCTGCCGGTAGACGTCACCCATAGCCGATCACGCGTTGTGTCATAGGCGATCCCGTACGGACCGTTTGGTTGCGCGACGCTGGCGACCTCCTGTGGTGTGGGACGTGGCGTGAAGATGCGGATGGTGTCGCCGCGGGTGTCGGTCACGATCAGCTGGCCCCGCCTGTCAGCCGTCACATGTGTGGGGCCCGCACCGGCCGGTACGGAGCCGACGACGGTCAGCGCTGCGGCGTCGTAGACCGTGAGGTCGTTCCTACGTACGTCGATCAGACCCACCGAGTCACCCGCTGCAGCAATTCCCCCGGGCTGGACCCTGTCGCCGAACACCTTGACGATGCTGTCGCCGCGTATTGCGACGACATTGCCGCCAAACTCATTGGCGACGAACACCGTGCCGTTCTGCGCTTGTGTGGCGTCATGAGGCCCGATGCCGGTTGAGATCGGCGGCCGCGCATGCCCGGCCGGTAACTCGACACGAATCAGAGAATTCGCGCTCTCCACCGGAACGAGGACTGGTCCGCCGGGACCGGCCAGCTGAATATGCCTGCCGAATCCCGGGAGCCTTATGCGGCCGGTGATGTCACCGGTATCAGCGTCCATCAAGACGAGCTCGTTGGGGTTGCGCTTGACGATTGCCACCGTGCGCGTCACTGCGTCGACCACGACACCTTCCGGTGCTGCTCCCACCGGAATCGTCCGGCCCGGAATATGCTCCGACTGCTGTGGCGCATCGCGAGGCTCCGCGGCAGGTGGCAGCCCGGTTGTCGTGCTTGGCTCCGTCGACTGCTCACCGCATCCGGCGGCGACCAACACGCCGAGAAGCATTGCGGCAATCTTGGTGGCGATAGGCCTGCCGGACGTCAGCGGCGCGTCCACCGGGTCCACCACGGCGTCTGCTGCGGCTCACCTCGCACTGCGGCGAGCACTTGCTGCAGGGAGGGATTGACCATCGCGCAGTTGTCGACGAAAACCGTTGGGACAGTCTCACTTCCGTCAGCCACCGAGCGCACGCGAGTCGCCGCCTCGCGATCTTCCCAAATGTTGACTTCGCGCAACCGCAGACCGCTGCGTCGCAGCGGTTGCATCAACATGCTGCAGTATGGGCAGCCAGGCCGCCAATACACCTCCACGAGGGGTTCCGCAGCTTGCGGCCTGGCCATTTTCATGGCTCTACTGACATGAATGTGGATGACCTCCTGTGTGGTATGGGAGCTTCAGGGTGACGGGTCCGCAGGCTAGGAGGATGAGCGCGAGGGCGGCCTTGGCACTGTGGAAGCCGTAGGCGCGTCGGATGAGAAGCCGCA
>Ga0209347_1005385_pt1 | contig 12204 bp, 14 predicted proteins | sample AutmiccommuBRH23_FD_187382 | JGI IMG/M metagenome (GOLD analysis project Ga0209347, IMG submission 187382) | Deep subsurface microbial communities from Mt. Terri, Switzerland - Autotrophic microbial communities BRH/23 (SPAdes) (version 2) | ecosystem: Environmental > Aquatic > Deep subsurface >...
GGCCGGCGGGCCGGTGGTCACTCCTGAGCTTGACCTGATGCTGCTTACCCCCATCTGCCCGCACACGCTATGGGCCAGGCCCATCGTCATTTCCTCGGACCGCACGGTGGAGGTGGAGCTGCTTTCGGAGACCGGCGAGGTCATGCTGACCATAGACGGGCAGTATGGCATGCACCTGGCCAAGCACGACATTGTCAGGATTACCCGGGCGCCCTTCAAGGTCAAATTCATCAGGCTCAAGTCCAGGGACTTTTTCAGCGTGCTCAAGCGCAAGCTGCGGGAAGGGGACAGGAGCTGATGGAAATCTCCCGGCCGGCCAGCGCGGTGCAGTGGGCCCGGGCTTTTATTCATCCCGCTTTGGCCCGGGCCGAAAGGGTGGTGGACGCCACCGCCGGCAACGGGCACGATACCGTCTTCCTGGCCGGGGGAATTGGTCCGGCGGGGCACGTCTACGCCCTGGACGTCCAGCCCGGCGCCCTGGAGAAGACCGGGGCGGCGGTGGAATCGGCCGGGCTGGCCGGAAAGGTAACCCTGATTGAGGCCGGGCACCAGGAAATGGAAAGCCTTGTCCCCGGCCCGGTGAGCGCGGTGATGTTCAACCTGGGCTACCTCCCCGGGGGGGACCGGTCGCTGGTTACCAGGCCGGACACCACCGGGCGGGGGATCAACGCCTCCCTGCGCCTGCTGGGGCCGGGAGGGCGCCTGAGTGTGGTGGTTTACACCGGCCACCCCGGCTCCCTGGAAGAGTCCCGGGCAGTGGCCGGGATTATGGCCGGCCTCGACCTGAGGCAATTCACGGTGCAGAAGCTGGTCTTCTGGAACAGCCGGGGAGACAGCCCGGAGCTGTATTTTGTGACCAGGTCCGGAGGGGATAATGGTTAAAATAGCCAGGCAAAAAAAAATAATTGAGATCATCACCGAAAAGCCCCTGGAAACACAGTCACAGCTGGCCCGGGAACTGGAGCGGGAGGGCTTTTTGGTGACCCAGGCCACTATTTCCAGGGACATTAAAGAGTTGGGGCTGATCAAGGTGCCGGGGGACAATAACACCTCCGTTTACGCCCTGCCGGACCGTGAGGCGGCGCCGAAAAAAGAGGACCGGCTGCGCAGGCTGTTCCTCAGCTCGGTGCAGTGGCTGGACTACAGTGAAAACCTGGTGCTGATCAAGACCTTGCCCGGAGAGGCCCAGGGGGTGGCCTCGGCCATCGATCAGGCGCGGTGGCCCAACATCATCGGCACCGTGGCCGGGGACGACACCATCCTGGTGGTGGTCAAGCCCAAGGAGGCGGTGGAGCAACTGGTTATTAACTTTCGTGATCTTGCCGGAGGTTCAAAATGATTTTAAACCTGTTTATAAAGGATTTCGGCATCATTGAAAAGACCGATCTGATTTTTTGCCGGGGCCTCAACGTTCTGACCGGCGAAACCGGGTCCGGCAAGTCCATGATCATTGAGGCCATCCAGGTGGTCACCGGTGGCCGGGCGCATACCGATTATATCCGGGCCGGCTGTGACCGGGCGGTGGTGCAGGCCGCCGTGGACATCCGGGGGCTGCCCGGGGTGGAGCGCCTGCTGGCTGATGGGGGCATCACCGCCGAGCCGGACGGCAGCATCATCCTGACCCGGGAGATCAACAAGGGTGGCCGTAACATCTGCCGGATCAACGGCCAGATGGTGCCCCTGGGGCTTTTCCGGGAGGCCGGCCGGATGCTGGTGGACATACAGGGCCAGAGTGAACAGCAGCTGCTTTTTGACCAGGAAAGGCAGCTTTTTCTGCTTGACGCCTATGGTGGGGAAGAAATTTCCGGGGTGGCCGCCGAGGTGGCCGGTCTTTACAGGCGGCAGCGGGAGGTCGGCACGGACCTGACGGCCTTGCGGGAGAATTACCGGGAGTGGGCCCGCCGGCAGGACCTGATTAACTACCAGATTAACGATATAGACGGGGTGGCCCCTAAGATTGGCGAGGATGAGGAACTGGCCGCCGGCAAAAAAAGGCTTGCCAACGCCGAAAGGCTGTCCAGGCTGGTGTCGGAGTGTTACCGGGACCTTTACGGCGGCGGCGAACAGACTTTTTCGGCCCAGGAACTGGCCGGCAAAGCGCTGAAGGGACTGGACCAGGCGGTGGAACTGGACGGCGGCCTGGCCGGGGCCAGGGACCTGCTGCGCGGCGCGCTCTACCAGCTGGAGGAGGCCTGCCGGGAGCTTTCAGCCTACGCCGACGGTCTGGAGTTCAACCCGGCCAGGCTGGAACTGATTGAGGAAAGGCTCGACCTGCTGTCCAGGTTAAAGAAAAAATACGGTCCTACCATTGGGGACGTACTCAGCTACCGCGATCAGATTGCCGCCGGGCTGGGTGAGATGGCGGATGTGGAAGGCAAGGCGGTCCGGCTGGAGAAGGAACTGGCCGGCCTCCTGGAAAGGCTGGGGGAAAAGGCCGCCGTCCTTTCCGGGCTGCGCAGCGCCGCCGCCCAGGCGCTGGAGGAAGCCATCGCCCGGGAGTTGGCTGATTTGGAAATGGGCAGCGTGGCTTTCAGCATAAACTTTAGCCGGAGGGAAAGAATCAGCGAGAAGGGGCTGGAGAGGGCCGAGTACTTTATTTCCACCAACCCCGGAGAGCCCATCCGGCCTCTGGCCAGGATAGCCTCGGGGGGTGAAACCTCCCGGGTGATGCTGGCGGTAAAGCACATACTGGCCGATATGGAGGGCATCCCCACCCTGGTCTTCGACGAAATAGACACCGGCATCGGCGGGCGCACCATCCGGGCGGTGGCCCTCAAGCTATACCTGCTGGGCCGGAAAAGGCAGGTGCTTTGCGTCACCCACTCGCCGGTGGTGGCCAGCGTGTCCCAGTGCCACCTCCTGATCAGTAAATTTGAGTCCGAGGGCCGCACCCTGTCTGAGGTCAGCGCCCTGGACGGGGAGAGCAGGCTCCGGGAACTGGCCCGCATGCTGGGCGGCGCCGGCCGCGATGACGCAGCCCTGACCCACGCCCGCCAGCTCCTGGAAGACGCCCGGCAACTCACCGGCGGATAACCTCCCAGGGATAAGATAAAAGCACCAGCAGAAACTTTTCCAGCCGGGGATTGAGTTCTCCGGGCCAGGGAAGGTTTCTTTATTTTTATAGCACCTTTTGTGCCGCATTTTTCCATGTAAAAAATTAATAATTAAAAAAAGTTAATTATCATTGATTTTTTCTTTATACGCAAGAAAACATGAAAAATTAAACAAAACTAAAATAACAGCATTATCATTGCTTATGGAAATGCAAAGCATAATTAGGTCGAATAATTACAACTTAAATTGGCAATCTTAATATAAGACTTGAATATTAAAATGAGGTTTAAAATTCTGGAGGTGATTTTTAAAAGGAGGGGTGATTATTGGAGAAAGAAAACTGCCGGAATATATTTCTGATGATGATTTTTGTTTTTCTGGCAGTCTTCCTCTACTTCTGGACCTATTCCATGGTTACCCTGTCTTCGCTCCAAGGACTCTCGGTAAACATAGGCGATCCCATCGGCCCGGGCATGTTTCCAGAGAACAGGCTGCTGAGCAGATTAAAATGTGACGTCTACGCCGAGAAAAACGGCGTGCAGAACATTGCCAGGCAGCCGGTGGCCACCAGGCCGGGCACAGTCTATCTCCAGCTCAAAGTCATGGGTTTTCCCCTCAAAAAGTTAGCCCTTCAAGCGGTTTCCCAGGTCAAGGTGGTGCCCGGAGGACAGTCCATCGGCATTGTCATGCATTCCAAGGGGATAATGGTGGTGGGCATGTCCAACATCGTCGATCAGTCCGGAAAAATGGTTAACCCCGCTGAGAAGGCCGGTATCAGGATAGGCGACTTGATCCTGGGCATCAACGGCAAGAAGGCTGAAAATGAGTACCAGCTGAAAAACGAAATAGCCGGGGCCGGGCCTGAAAAAAGCATCGATTTGGAGATTAAAAGGGATGGCAAGGTATTTAAGACCAGTATTCGGACGGTCATGTGCAAGGAAACAAACCGCCCCAGGATAGGTCTTTTTGTCCGGGACACAGCATCAGGGGTGGGCACCTTGAGCTTTTACCATCCCGAAAGCGGCACATATGGAGCCTTGGGGCATATCATCACCGACATTGACACCGCCATGGGAATAGAACTCAGTGAGGGCAGAATCACCGAGGCCAGCATCAGGGGAATTCACCGGGGTAAAAAAGGACAGCCCGGAGAAAAGGTGGGAATGTTCCTGGAAGGAGGCAGTATCGACGGAAGTATTGAACGAAACAGCAGATACGGCATTTTTGGCAAGATTAAGGACACCCCGGAGGGGAACGGCATTTATCAGCAACCTCTGCCGGTGGCCATGAGTTATCAGGTTAAAAAAGGCCCGGCGGAGATGCTTACCGTCATTGACGGCACCGAGGTCAGAAAGTACGAGGTGGAGATCCAGGAAATATTTTATCCCTGGAATAACCAGGGTAAGGGTATGATTATCAAGATTACCGACCAGGAACTGATCGGCAGCACCGGTGGCATTGTCCAGGGTATGAGCGGTAGTCCCATTATCCAGGATGGTATGCTGGCAGGCGTACTTACTCACGTCTTTATCAATGACCCGCTGAAAGGATACGGGGTACCGGCCGAGTGGATGATAAAAGAGGCCGGAATTATTATTTCCGATAAAAAAATACAAAAAGTGTCCTAATTCGAGGCCAAAGGCCTCTTTTTTTAGCCTCATAACACCTTGAGTTATTGATTTGCCTGCCTTGAGCATACCAACAATAATCGTCAATAAGATGCAAAAGCGTTAAAATGATGGTTTAAACTTTTGATTTGCTTTGAAGGAGATCTTTTCCAGCCGTCGAATCTAAGGTGTACTGAATAAATTGAGCGTAAAAATTGTTTGTCGGGAGGCGTAAGAAACCATATGATAAGAAAGACGATTAAGGTAGTGGTTGCAGATGATAACCGGGAATTTTGTGAGCTTTTAAAAGAATTTATCAGCCAGCAGGACGATCTTTTTTTGGCAGGGGTTGCCAATAATGGCCTGGAGGCCCTCGAGCAGGTTGAAAAACACAGTCCGGATATTCTGGTCCTGGATATAATCATGCCGCACCTGGACGGTATCGGGGTTCTGGAAAAGCTGGCCACCGGCTATCTGCCAAGCAGGCCCAGGGTGATTATGCTCACCGCCTTTGGTCAGGAAACTGTGACCCAGAGGGCGGTGGAGCTGGGCGCCGATTACTACATACTGAAGCCCTTTGATTTTGCGGTGCTGGCCTCCAGGATCAGGCAGCTGGCCGAGGGACTCAACGCCAATCAGTACATTACCCCGATGAAGCCCCGCAATCTGGATGTGGCGGTGACCAACATCATCCACGAGATGGGCGTGCCGGCCCACATCAAGGGATACCACTACCTCAGGGACGCCATTTTGATGGTCATCAACGAAATCAACCTGCTGGGCGCTGTGACCAAGGAGCTTTACCCGATGATTGCCCAGAAGTATCAGACAACCCCCAGCAGGGTGGAGAGGGCCATCCGCCACGCCATCGAGCTGGCCTGGGACCGGGGCAACGTGGAAATGATGACCAAGTTCTTCGGCTACACCATCAACCTGGAGCGGGGCAAGCCCACCAACTCGGAGTTCATCGCCATGGTGGCGGACAAGCTGCGGATCGAGGCCAAAGTCAGTTAGTAAAAACAAACCGCACCTCCGGTTCTGCAGGCCATGACAGCAGCCCGGAGGTGCAGTTTTAACGAAAATATTTTCGAATAGCAGAGTAAATCCCGACAATAATTATTACGATAAAAAACCTCCGTTTTTTTAGGTGATTTAGGCCTAATCGGAGGTTCTTTTACTCCTGGGGCCGGGGCGGTTGCCAGGATCAGGCGGATATGTTAAAATGCAACTGGTTGCAGATATTTTACGGGGAGTTGCCTTGCCCTTTATCAACCTTGTGATATGGGGCTTTTCTATTTTTTGAAAGGGGGTGAGTAAATGGCTGCGGCAAATCTGAGTCTGCAGGTTATCCCGGTGATTGAGGAGGAAAAGGTCTACCCGGTGGTGGACAGGGTCATTGAATACATAAAATCCAGGGGCATAAAGCACCTGGTGGGGCCCATGGAAACCACCATGGAGGGGGAACTGGAGGAACTTCTGGAGGTGGTGCTCCGGGCACAGGAAATATGTGTCGGCCAGGGGGCCGGCAGGGTAATTACGGTGGTCAAGATAGACTACCGTCCGGGCGGGGTAACCATGGAGGAAAAAGTGGGTAAATACCTGCAGAAATGAGGTGGGTTAGCAGTGGCAGTATTTGACGGGATAGCCGGGGACTACGACGGCTGGTACCTGACGCGCCTGGGCGACTTAGTGGACAGGGTGGAGACCGCACTGGCCTTTGAAATGTTTCCGGCGGGAGAGGGACTGGAGGTTTTGGACGCCGGCTGCGGCACCGGAAATTTCAGCCTTAAACTGGCCCGGAGGGGCTGCCAGGTCACCGGCATCGACCTTTCCCCGGCGATGCTGGAAGTAGCCCGGGAAAAGGCTGACCGGGGCGGTCTGGGGATTAACTTCCGGCAGATGGACATCTACTGCCTGGAATTTCCGGACGAGTATTTCGACGCCGTGTTTTCCATGGCCGCCTTTGAGTTTGTTGAGCATCCCGGAAAGGCCCTGGGGGAAATCCTCCGGGTGGTGAAAAAGGGAGGCCCGGTGCTTATCGGCACCATCAACGGGGACAGCCCCTGGGGAGAGCTTTACCGGCAGCGGGCTTTGGAGGAGGACAGCATCTTCAGGCACGCCCACTTCAAGACCCCTGAAGAGATGAGAAAGCTGGCCGGTGATCGTCTGGTGGAGGTCAGGCAGTGCCTTTTTATCCCCCCGGACGCCGCAGAGGATCAGATTTCCATGGAGAGGGAGAGGGAGCTTGCCCGCACCGAAGGGGGTGGTTTCATCTGCGGCCTCTGGAGAAAATAACCGGCTGCCAGATTGCTTTCCTGCCGGTAGGCGGAACGGACTACGCCGCTGAGGTGGAAAAAGTGCTGGAAATCATCTCGGCCTCGGGGCTGGAGTATCAGGTGGGGGCCTTCTCCACCTCACTGACCGGGGATGAGGGCAGGGTCTTTGCCCTGATCAGAGAGATTTACCGGGCCATGGAGGAAAGTTGCGGCTTTGTCCTGGACGTGCGCCTGTCCAACGTCTGCGGCTGCCGGGCAAAGCCCCTATAATGATGTCATAGATTTCCGGGTATACTAAAAGATGCTTATCACAGCCCCTGCCGGGTGTGGAGGTAAATAACATTTTGGTTAGCTTAAAAGGCCGGGCTAGGGTTGATAGAGTAACCAAGGTTCTGGTAAGGCGGCTGCGGCCGGGGGAGATTGCCGTCATCGATCATCCAGAGCTGGACGATGTGGCGGCCCAGGCGCTGCTGGAGGCCAGGGTCAGGGCGGTGGTGAACGCCTCTCCCTCGCTCAGCCCACGCTACCCCAACGGGGGGCCCCTGACCCTGGTTTCCGCCGGTGTGCTGCTGGTGGACCGGGCCGGGCCGGAGGTCGTCAACCTGGTTAAAGAGGGACAGGTCATCGAGCTGGCAGGGGGCAGGGTTATGGCCGGCCCAAAAATGCTGGCCCGGGGCTTTGTGCTTAGCCAGGCTGAAATACGGCAGAGCATGGAGCAGGCCAAGGAAAATATGCAGCAGGTGCTGCGGGACTTTGTGGCCAACACCCTGGAATATGCCGGCCGGGAAATAGGGCTGATCAGCGGCCAGTACGGACTTCCGGAGATCAAAAACTCTTTTTCCGGGCGGCACGCCCTGATCGTGGTCAGGGGGCACCATTACAAGGAGGACCTCCAGGCCATCCGGTCTTACATCGAGGAGCTGAGGCCGCTGCTGGTGGGGGTGGACGGGGGGGCCGACGCCCTGCTGGAATTTGGTTACCGTCCGGACCTGATCATTGGCGACATGGACAGCGTATCCGACCGGGCGCTTTTCTGCGGCGCCGAGCTGGTTGTCCACGCCTACACCAACGGCCACTCTCCGGGACTGGAGAGGCTTTCCCGGCTTGGCCTGGGGTCTGTGATTTATCAGGCCCCCGGCACCAGCGAGGATATTGCTATGCTGCTGGCTTATGAAAAAGGGGCCGAATTGATTGCCCTGGTGGGGTCGCACTCAGGCATCCACGATTTCCTGGAGAAGGGAAGAAAGGGGATGGCCAGCACCTTCCTGGTCAGGCTGAAGGTGGGGTCGGTGCTGGTGGACGCCAAGGGTGTGGGCAAACTCTATAAAAGCAGGCTAAAGGCCCGGCACCTGGCCCAGGTGGTGCTGGCGGCGCTGATCCCGGCGGCCCTGGTGGCGGTCATTTCGCCCCCCACCCGCCAGATTTTGAGGCTTGTTTATCTGCAGTTCAGAGTATTTTTCGGTTTATAAAGGACTGAGTGGCCAAGCATGTTTTTCAACCTGCGCTATCATATAATCTCCCTGGTGGCGGTTTTCCTGGCCCTGGGGCTGGGGATACTGATCGGCAGCACAGTGCTCGGCAGTGAGGCCCTGGTCGGCCAGCAGCAGCAGCTGACCAACTCCCTGGAGACCAGGATCAGCGCCCTGAGTCAGAAAAACAAATTACTCCAGGCCAGGATCCAAAGCCTGGAGATGGACAGCAACATCCAGAGGCAGTTTGGCAGCCAGGCCCTGCCGGTACTGGTGGCCGGCCGGCTGGAGGGGCGCAGCATCGCCCTGATCCAGACCTCGGGGCAGGATCTGCCGGAAGGGCTGCTGCCGGCCCTGGAGGCCGCCGGGGCGGCGATTCAGTCCACCACCGTGCTGAACGGGCTGGAACTCCCTGACCGGGGGACACTTCTGGCCAGGGCCGGCTGGCCGGCCCTGGACGACGGCGCACTGGCCGCCAGGATTGCCGCCGAGACCGCCAGGGCGGTGCTGACCGGAGAGACCGGCGTGATCAACCTGCTGGCCGCACATAAGCTGGTCAAAACCTGGGGCCGTTACGGGGACCCGGTGGACGACCTGATCATTATCGGGGGCAGCCGGGAAAAAAGCCTGGTCAGACTGCAGCAGATTGATCTGCCCCTGATCGACCTGTTCAGGTCGAGGCAGGTGGGTGTGTACGGCGCGGAAGAAAGCTGCTCGGCCTTTTCGTACATGAAGGAATATCAAAAAAAGGGGATCCCCACGGTGGACAACATAGATACCGTGCCGGGGCTGGTCTCCCTGATCTATGCCATTTCGGGGCTGCCCGGGCAGTACGGTGTCAAGCCGTCGGCCCGGGCGCTGCTGCCGGCCATGGAAAGAGGGGTGCAGGTCAATGCCGGGGTTACTGCCAGGTAAGCCGGTCACCGTGCTGATACCGGCCTATAACGAGGAAGAGAGGATCGGGGAAACTGTGCGGGCCTGCCGGGAAATACCAGGTCTGGTCCAGGTGCTGGTCATTGACGACGGGTCCCGGGACGGCACCGCCGTAGCCGCCCTGGCCCAGGGGGCGCAGGTCATCTCCCTGGCCGCCAACCGGGGCAAGGGGGGGGCGCTGAACGCCGGGGCCGGCAGGGTCAGGGGGGAAATACTGCTGCTGCTGGACGCCGACCTGGGGGAAAGCGCGGCCCGGGCGGCCGGTCTGCTGCTGCCGCTGGAGGAAGGCCGGGCCGAAATGACCGTGGCGGTTTTTCCCGCAAACGGAGGCAAGGCCGGCTTCGGGCTGGTCAAGGGGCTGGCCCGGGCCGGCATCAGGCACTTTACCGGTATTAGCCTGGAGGCGCCTTTGTCTGGGCAGAGGGCCATGCTGCGCAGGGTCTTTGAAGACTGCCTGCCTCTGGCCCGGGGATTCGGGGTGGAGGTTAACCTCTCGGTCAGGGCGGCGCTAAAGGGCCACCGCATCCTGGAGGTTCCCCTGGAACTGGGCCACCGGGCATCGGGCCGGGACCTGCGCGGCTTTATCCACCGGGGAAGGCAGTTCTGCCATGTGGCCCGGACTCTTATAAGCCTGTGCAGGCCGGGGTGCGGCAATGCTTGAGCCGGCGCTGAGGGCCTCCCTTTTCCTGATCTCGGGCTGGGCCGTCGCCCGGCTGCTGCTGCCGGGGCTTTTGTCCATGATCGATGAAGCCGGCTTCAGGCGGCCAAATTATCGCGGCGAGGAGATCCCCAACGGCGCCGGGGCTGTTTTTTTTCTCAGCACCCTGGTGGTGGTTACCTTTCTTTTTTTTGTCCTGCCGTCCGAGGCCAGGCAGAAAGCGGCGGTTTTTTTATTTGCCCTGGCCGGCTTTACCTGCCTGGGACTGATGGACGACTTCTGGGGTTCCGGCAGTTGCAGGGGGCTGGCCGGGCACCTGAAAAGCCTGGTCCGGGGCCGGCTGACCACCGGGGCGCTGAAGGCCCTGGCCGGCGGGGTGATGGCGCTGTTTATCGCCGCCAGCGGCGGCAGCCCTGCCTACGTACCACTGGATGCCCTAATTATTGCCCTTTCGGTTAATCTGATCAATCTGCTGGATCTTAGGCCGGGCCGGGCCGGAAAATGCTTTTTACTGGTCAGCGCGGCCATCCTGGCGGCCTTTCCAGGCCGGGCGGAGGGGGTCTTTCTGGCGGCGGCGGCCGGCAGCCTGCTGGCTTTCCTGCCCACGGACCTGGGCGCCCGGGCCATGATGGGGGACACCGGGGCCAATGCCTTGGGGGCGGCGGCCGGCATCACCGCGGCCTGGACCTTCAGCCCGGAAATGAAGGCGGCCCTCCTGGCCCTGCTCCTGGCCCTGCACCTGGTGGCCGAAAGGTACTCCCTGACCAGGATCATCCAATCGGTGCCGCTGCTGGATTACCTGGACAGGCTGGGGAGGAAATGACTGCGGAGGGGTTAGGGGTTAGGGATTGGGGATGCGGTATCTTCCTAATAAGTCACACAAAAAATTAAGGCGTTAAAGGATTTCCTCAGTCCACTGTCGAAAAATATTTCCCAATGCCAGGCCGGCCGGAACCTCCGGCTATGCTTTTTTTAGGCGGGGCAGATCGGGCTGGAGTGGTGAATTTATTGTTTGAGGCACTGAAAAGGCTAACTATTTACACCGGCAATCTGGGCAGCGGCAAGACCGAGGTGGCCGTCAACACCGCCCTGGGCCTGATGAGGCTGGGCCGGAGGACCACCCTGGTGGACCTGGACATCATCAACCCCTATTTTAGGACCAGGCTGGTGAGAAAGCAACTGGAAGAGATGGGGCTCAAGGTGGTGTCCAACGAGGGCAAATTTGCCTTTGCCGACCTGCCGGCGGTTTCCCCGGCGGTAAAGGGGGTCATCGAGGACGGCGGGGTGACCGGCGTCTTCGATGTGGGCGGCGACGACGTGGGCGCCGTGGCCCTGGGCCGCTACCGGGAGATGCTTATGGAACCGGAATTTGCCATGCTGCTGGTGGTCAACACCTGCCGCCCCTTCACCAGGACGGAGAAGGGCATAGAGAGTTACCTGGAGAGCATAGAGGGGGCCTCGGGGCTGAAGGTCTCCGGGTTGGTGAACAATGCCAACCTGGGCCGGGAGACAGGACTGGATATTATTTTAGAAGGGTATGCCACGGTTTCAAAGACGGCCGAAAAGCTTAACCTGCCCGTGGTATTCAGCGCCGCCAGGAGGGAGCTGGCCGGTCAGGCGGCCAGGGCGCTGGAGGGTAAATGCCCGGTCCTGCCCATTGATAAATTTATGAAAACCCCTTGGGAGCAGTAAATAATTTTCCGGATATTTGCCAATTAGTTGAGAAAAGGAGCGATTTTAGTGCCCAGGGTTACTTTCAGGGAAGAAAGGTGCAAGGGCTGCGAGCTCTGCAAACAATTCTGCCCCAAGAGTATTATCGAAATGGCGGGGCACATCAACGTGATGGGTTTTCACCCGGCCACGGTGGTGGAGATGGAGAAGTGCACCGGGTGCGCCATCTGCGCCATGATGTGCCCGGACATTGTGATTGAGGTGGAGAAGGAGGAGAAGAAGGTTGGCTAAAGTTCTGATGAAGGGCAACGAGGCCGTGGGCGAGGGGGCCGTCAGGGCCGGCTGCCGCTACTTCTTCGGCTATCCCATCACCCCCCAGAGCGAGCTGCCCCACTATCTGGCCAAGAGGTTGCCCGAGGTGGGCGGGCTGTACCTGCAGGCCGAGAGCGAGGTGGCCTCCATCAACATGGTGTTTGGGGCCGCCGGGGCCGGGGCCAGGGTGATGACCTCATCTTCGGGGCCGGGCATCAGCCTGA
>Ga0209347_1005386_pt1 | contig 12202 bp, 10 predicted proteins | sample AutmiccommuBRH23_FD_187382 | JGI IMG/M metagenome (GOLD analysis project Ga0209347, IMG submission 187382) | Deep subsurface microbial communities from Mt. Terri, Switzerland - Autotrophic microbial communities BRH/23 (SPAdes) (version 2) | ecosystem: Environmental > Aquatic > Deep subsurface >...
CTGCAGTCCCCTGTAAATTAAAACAGCAGAAAGGGGCAGGCCCAGGATCAGCGAAACTTTCAGCTTATTCTTGTTGTGTTCCCACCAGTGATTAAACAACAGGGGCCCAACCGCTATAAACAGCAACATCACCACAAAAGGAACAGATAACCATAAGGGTATTGCTTCAACACTTACATGCTTCATAATATTCGATTAAGGTATAATTTTTACACCGCGCGAAAGTAAAAAACTTATTTGTTGGATGAAAAATTAAGTAATTGATACTTATCATTATTTAAGCAGCTTAAAGAATTTACTGCTTATATCCCGCGAAGTCCCGGTCAAAATGATCTTCCATGGGTCCATCTGCGTATTAAATTTAATGGTAACTCAATGTTAATTCAGTATAAATTCAATTATAATTGAGTTAATATTGAATTTATATTGAGTTTATATTGAGTTTAAATTGAATTTGGCCTAAAGATGGTTAGGCGGTAAGGCATTCAAAATTTCATCAAGAAGTCATTTACCATTCAATAAGTTCGATTTTAATCCAGGTGCTGATGACATAACTGTGTTTTAAATTTTTTATGTGCCTGAGTGATTAGATCATTACTTTTATCAGAATAGCTGCAGAATCTGAATCCACACCTATTTCTTCTTTAACTATTTTCTAAATTCTTTTTGGCATGAAAAGTTTCAGGGTTTTTAACTTCATTTTATTTTACTTTTGGACTTTAATTTCAAAAATCAACATCTAATGAAGTTCCTGTTTTTCATACCATTGTTTTTCATTTTAGTTCTCAGCTCATGCAATTCAATTTCTGAAGATAACTTCCTTCCCGACCCGGTTGAACTTGTCAATCCGCTGATGGGAAGTGACTCCGAATTCAGTCTCAGCAACGGCAATACTTATCCGGCAATTGCCCGTCCATGGGGTATGAACTTCTGGGCACCGCAAACCAACAAGATGGGCAACGGCTGGCTTTATCAATATGGTGCCTATAAACTGAGGGGCTTCAAGCAAACCCATCAACCCAGTCCATGGATTAACGATTACGGGCAATTCTCTATATTTGCCACAACCGGGCAACCGGTTTTTCATGAAGACAGGCGTGCCAGCTGGTTTTCTCATAAGGCTGAAACCGTCAAGCCCTATCTCTACGAAGTATATCTTGCCGATTACGACATAGAAGCAGCTTTTACTGCCACCGAAAGGTCGGCTTTCTTTGAATTCACCTTTCCTCAAAACGACAGTGCACACATTGTTGTGGATGCATTTGATGGCGGTTCATGGATACAAATTCTTCCCGAAGAGCAAAAGATAGTAGGTTATACTACAAAAAACAGCGGAGGTGTCCCTGGCAACTTTAAAAATTGGTTTGTAGTTTATTTCAACAAGCCTTTTGAAACCTTTTATACTTCCGACAATGAAAAACTTTATGAAGGAATGACTGAGTTGAAGGACCTTCATACAGGTGCCGTTCTTCATTTTAAAACAAACCGCAATGAGAAGGTGTCGTTAAGGATCGCCTCATCTTTCATAAGCCTAGAACAGGCAGAACTCAACCTCAAACAGGAAATTGGCAGCAAAACATTCCCTGAACTGGTTGCAGAAGGCAAGGCTGAATGGAACCGTGAGCTTGAAAAAATACAGATTGAAACCACCAACATCGACCAGGCGAAAACCTTTTACAGCACGCTGTACCGCTGCCTGCTTTTCCCCCGCAAATTTTATGAGACAGATGCAGCCGGACAAATTATTCATTACAGTCCTTACAACGGTGAGATAGTGCCGGGTTATATGTTTACCGACAACGGGTTCTGGGATACCTTCCGTGCAATATTTCCGTTCTTTACGCTGATGTATCCTGAAATGAACGGGCAGATTATGGAAGGCCTTGTAAATGCCTACAAGGAGAGCGGTTGGTTGCCTGAGTGGGCAAGTCCAGGGCACCGCGACTGCATGATTGGTTCCAACTCGGCATCACTCATTGCCGATTCTTATCTGAAGGGAATCAGGGGGTATGACATAGAAATGCTTTACGAAGCCATCCTGAAAAATACACAGGGTCATGGGCCTGTAAGATCAGTTGGACGCTATGGTGCCGAATACTATAATGAACTGGGATACATTCCATATGATGTGAATATCAGGGAGAACACAGCACGTACGCTTGAATATGCCTACGCCGACTTTTGCATTGCCGAACTGGGAAAGGCATTAGGTAAACCTGCTGAAGAAATTGCTCTTTTTGAAAAGCGGTCACAGAATTACAGGAATGTTTTTTGCCCTGAAACGCTGCTGATGCGTGGCAGGAATGAAAATGGCGAATTTCAGTCGCCGTTTAACCCGTACAAATGGGGCGATGCTTTTACCGAAGGCAACAGCTGGCACTATACCTGGAGCGTTTTTCATGATGTGGAAGGCCTTGCACAACTGATGGGGGGCCATAAAAGTTTTACAAAAATGCTCGATTCAATCTTTATCGTACCACCTGTTTTCGACTGTTCATATTATGGTTTCCCAATTCATGAAATCAGGGAGATGCAGATAGCAAACATGGGCAACTATGCACATGGCAACCAACCCATCCAACACATGATTTACCTGTACAACTATGCAGGCCAGCCATGGAAGACGCAGCAGTATGTCCGTGATGTGCTTACTAAACTTTATCAGCATACACCTGATGGTTATTGCGGTGATGAAGACAATGGTCAGACTTCGGCATGGTACGTATTTTCAGCCCTCGGGTTTTATCCTGTCAGTCCAGGCATTCCGGAATATGTTATCGGATCGCCGCTGTTTGAAAAAGTAAAGATAAATCTTCCCAATGGTAAAACGCTCCTGATCGAAGCCCCCGGTGCCGCTGCATCACCATACATCGGAAAAGCTTCGTTGGGTGGGAAAACTTTAACAAGATCATGGCTTTCGCACGGGGAGCTACTACAAGGCGGTAAAATTCATTTTGATATGGCTTCGGGACCGGATGAGAAGCTGTGGTCGTCGCCTGAAAGTTATCCGACATCCGTATCCACACGTGCCAAATAAGTCTTAATTTTAGCTGATCTAACCTTTTCTGATATGGCATTTCTTGCAAAACAAAAAATGTTCAGTACGCAGTGGTTTATCGACTATCTGCTAATACTGACAGGGTCATTTATACTGGCTGTAGGATTTGTTTTTTTTGTCACCCCGCATAAAATTGTACCCGGGGGAGTTTACGGAATTGCTATTGTAGTGCATTACATGACCAGGGGAATGTTTTCATTCTGGCCCGAAGGTTTTCCCATAGGGCTGTTCGGACTGATTTTAAATATTCCCCTGACCATTGCAGGCATCAAAATCCTGGGCCCCCGGTTTGGAATCAAAACTATAGTAGGTTTTATCCTTACTTCGTTTTTCATCGACGGAATTTCATGGCTGCGACCTGTAAGCGATGCTGCTCTTGTGAATGATGTATTGCTTTCAAGCGTGTTTGCAGGGGTCCTTATAGGCATAGGACTTGGGTTGATTTTCAAATCACGTGCAACTTCCGGTGGTTCTGATATCATTGCCATGATTATTGGAAAGTATACAAGGCTGCAGTTGGGAAAGCTGATGATTTATGTTGATTCGGTCATTGTATTAACAGCCCTGGTTGCGTTTAAGGACTGGAGCATTCCGCTTTACTCCCTGATTGTCATTTATATCACTGGGAGGGCGATCGACATGATTCTTGAAGGGGCAGAATACAACAAAGCTTTACTGATTATATCAAAAAAGCACCCTGAGATAAAAACAAAAATATTGAAAGACCTTGAGCGGGGTGGTACTTATTTAAGAGGTGAAGGTATGTATACAGGCGAAGAAAAACAGATCATCTACACGGTCGTAAGCCGTCGCGAGGTAGCCATTCTTCAGGACTACATTGGCAAAATTGATCCCGATGCATTTATTACGGTAATGGATGCCCGGGAAATTCTTGGGGAGGGATTTCAAAGCCTGCGCAAGAAAATCGAATCAGGTTAACCCTTTCATACAACCCATTTTTTCTGGCAGATTTCTCCATTCACAACCCAATACATGATACTTGCCGATAAGAAATGTTATTTTTTCATAATTGAAATTCGCCAACTGTTGTTTTTTTTAATTTTGATGCCGGACAGGTAGCGAAAAACAAACCATTTGTGTAGTGAGGCAATTAACCTTCATAAGTATTCTGTTACTTTTTGTTGTCAACAGTTTTGGCCAGAAAGTAGGACTCGTTCTGAGCGGAGGCGGAGCAAAAGGGATTGCCCACATTGAACTAATCAGAACCCTGGAAGAAAATAACATTCCCATTGATTACATTGCAGGCACCTCCATAGGTGCAATTATTGGCGGGCTATATGCCGCAGGCTACTCTCCCGACGAAATGGAGAAGCTTTTCCGTTCCGACGATTTTTATCTTTGGTCGACAGGCAGGGTTCAGAAGGAGTACAGGTACCATTTTACGCAGCCTGAGGCCAATCCTTCCTGGCTGGAGCTCCGGCTCGACAAAAGAGATGACAGACTTACTGTGCTCCCCCCTACCAACCTGGTTCCGGAAGTTCAGATGGATTTTGCCTTTATGGAACTGCTTTCGGCAACCAATGCAGCCTGCAAACATCATTTCGACAGCCTGATGGTGCCCTTTTTCTGCATTGCAACTGATGCACATACCAATGAAGCAGTAGTTCTTCGAAAGGGAGATTTAAGTGAAGCAATCAGGGCATCCATGACATTTCCCCTTTATTTTAAAGCAATCCAGATCGACGGAAAGCTTTTGTTCGATGGGGGTATTGTAAATAATTTCCCTCAGGATGTAATGGAGGAACTTTATAATCCGGATATCATCATCGGGCATAAAGTTGCTGACGGGGCACGTATTCCCGGTACCGACAACCTGATGGCACAGATTGCCAATATGATAATGAGGCCTACGAATTATGAGATTCCACCTGAAAAAGGAATACTGCTCGAAACGAAACTTTCTAATATAAGCCTGCTCGACTTTCAGAAATACGATTATATAGCAGGTGAAGGGAAAAAGACAGCAGAACAATTTATCGACAGCATACAATCGAGGATTCATCGCAGGGTAAGCAAGGAAGATGTTGATAAAAAACGTGAAGAATTCAATGCTAAAAAGCCTGAGCTTTATTTCCAGAACATCCAGGTGGAAGGTGTTAATGATCCCATGCAGCGTCGGTTTATCATCCAGTCGATAAAACACAACTACAATATTATTTCGCTCAGTGAGCTGAAAAAAGAGTATTTTAAACTCATTGCAGATGAGCATCTGAAGTCGATAAGACCGCAGGCCTTTTACAATGAAAACACAGGATTTTACGACCTCCACCTGAAAGTGGAACCGGAAAAAAAGATGCGTATCAATATCGGAGGTAACATTTCAACTAAACCCGTGAATCAGGGTTACGCAAGCTTTGATTACCGCACCTATCAGAACCGGGCCTACACATTAAGTTCAAACATCTATTTTGGCAGGTTTTACAGTTCATTTAAGGTGGGTGGTAGAATAGATTTCCCCACATCGCTTCCATTTTATGTTGCCGGCTATTCGACACTCAACCGCTGGGATTATTTCTCATCCAGTTCTGAATTATTTTTTGAGGATGTAAGGCCACCTTTTATCATCCGGGGTGAATATAATTTACGATTTGAAACAGGAATACCTTTGGGACTTCATTCGAAATTATTTGCCGGCTTAGCCTATTCAAATTCTGGTGACGAATATTACCAGACGGATATTTTCAAAAAACAGGATACACCAGATCAGACAACATTTAATGCGTTCGTCAGTCATGTTGGTTTTGAAAGAAATACGTTGAATTTCAAGCAATATACCACAGAGGGAGAAGCAGCCTCCCTTTCTGTAAAGTATATTGCAGGCAGGGAAACCAATAAGCCGGGTACAACATCGCCGTCCAACATAAAAACTGCCTCACATCATGGATATTTTCTTATAGAGGCAGAATCATCGAGGCACATAAACTTTGGTAAGAGATTCACATTAGGAACACAAGTGTCAGCAGTATTCAGCAATAAGGATTTATTTAAAAATTACCGTTCCACAAAACTGACAGCACCTGGCTATTACCCCACCCCACACAGTCATTCTCTGTTTATAGAAGATTTTCATTCCAATAATTATGTAGCAGCCGGGATAAAAACAATTTATCAGATAAAGCCAGCTCTTCATTTCAGGGTTGAAGGACATAGTTTTATTCCGGTTCGTGAAGAATTGGCAAATCCTGATTTTTCGGTTTACAGAAGTGACAAATACTTCTCAAATTATTACCTGCAGGGTATTGCCGCACTTGTTTATCATACAGGAATAGGACCAGCAAGTATTTCATTAAGCTATTATGACAAGCCTAACACCAACCTGTACTTTACGCTAAACTTCGGGTATATTCTTTTCAATAAGAGGGGTTATTAGGGCAGGCAGAATTTTAATCCTGTCTAAAAGGTTTATTAATCAGGCTTTTTGATATCATTATTTTTTATAGTTTTATTATTTTTCAGAACAGGCAGTACTAGTGTGAACTGAGTACCTTCGCCAACAACACTATCCACTTCAAGTCGTCCACCATGCTTTTCGATAAATTCCTTACATAAAATAAGTCCCAGGCCAGAACCTCTTTCTCCTGCCGTACCTTTGGTTGTTTTAGTTTTATCAAGATAAAAAATTGTCTCCAGTTTTTTTTCATCCATACCGATTCCGGTATCACTGATCATTATCCGGACTAAGTCACCATCGCGGAATGAGGTTATTGTAACCTGGCCTAGCGGTTTTGTAAACTTAATGGAATTGGTAATCAGGTTTCTTAGAATTGAACTCATCATATTGTAATCAGCAAACACTTCTATATCCTCCGACTTATTCCACTGAAGGCTGATGTTTTTAATTTTGGCTGAAGGAAACAACAAATCAGTAACTTCCTTCATCAGTTGGTTCAGGAAAAAATATTTAGGTGAAAAGCCAAGTCTGCCTGTTTGGGCATTTACCCATTCGAGAAGATTTTCGAGCACAGCAAGCGTTGGCTTGGCTGCCAGGTTAATATACTGAACTAATTTTTCAATTTTGTCCCTGTCGTAGGAGTCAAATTTTTCAAGCAGAATATCTGAAAATCCAATGATACTGTTGAAAGGGGTTTTTAAATCATGTGCTATAATTGAAAATATCTTGTCTTTGGTAACATTTAGCTCTCTGAGTTTATCCTCGATACTTTTACTATGTGTAATATCACGCAAAACCGAACCGAAAATATATTTTCCGTGCCTGATGCGTATAGGATAAACTGTTGCCTGAACAGTCCTCACCCCTTTTACAGGATGTAGAATTTGATTTTCAAAAGGCTTTGCATAAATCAGGGGGTTAGTCATGTTGACAACCTCTTCAAATTTTTGCCGGATATACTCTTCATTCTTATTCGGCCCATACATAATGTCATGTTGTATTTCGTAAAATCTCCGGGGTAAAGCATCCTTCGCCTTTACTCCGGTAATTTGTTCAATTCCTGAATTCCAGATCAGAATTTTACCGTTCTTCTTGAAAACAACAATACCATCCTGCAACTGCTGGATGATATATTTAAGCCGGGTCTGGTTTTTATGTTTCTCCTGCTCAGTCCGTTTTCTTTCAGAAATATCTCTGCAATAGCTAACCACTGCAGTCTGGTTATCCCATGACATAATACAGGCATTTACTTCAACATAAAATGTACTTCCCGATTTTGTTTTATGAAGTGTTTCAAAGGTTACTGAACCTACCTGATTTAGCTCATCTATTTTTTTCAGAATTTCGTCATTCAAACCTGAAACATCAATCTGCCAGACAGGCATACTTTTAAACTCTTCAGCCGTATAACCATATTTTGAAGATGCGGTACCATTTGTTTCAAGTATAACTCCCTGCAAGTCATGGATGAAAACCGGATCAGCGGCAAACTCAAACAACATCCTGTACTTTTTTAATTCACCGGAAAGATTTTTTAGGGAAAGGGTTACAAGATTTTCATAGTTTTCATTTCCTTCTACCGCAGGCGGAGGCAAATCATTTTCTTTATATAAATTGTCAATTTGATTTTTTAGTTGATTGTATTTTTTTGATGCTTCCATTACAGGCAGGTTTTTTCATTATAGGTTTGCAAGCATATACAATTTACTCATTTTTATTGAAATAAATAAATTCGTAATGTTTTTTTCAGTAAGTCCGGGCATCTGACATTTTGGAAGCAATATTAAAAGGTAAGGACGTATGCCCCGCTTTTAAGGTATTCGGTCAATTGTCCTCCCATGGCACTGACTTCGAATCCCTGTTCTGATAGATTTTCGGTAACACCATATTCACTGGCACAGGTAATACAGGCTTTTAAAACTACACCGTCATTTTTCATTAACTCAAGTTTTTCCCTTATGGCAATATTTTCGGCTGCAACCTTAGCTGAAGGCCCCCATACAATCAATACAACTTCATCGAACATACTTTTTGCCTTTGCTGCATGTGTATACATCAAAGCCACTCTTTCGGCAACATAAGGATCACCACTGGCCCAAACCACTGCAAGTGCAGTTTCATTCTTGTTATTATTTTTCATGTGGTAATTATGAAGGATTAATATTCATATTCAAGTTACAAATTATTATTGAGCAGCAACAATTTAAGATGATAATAAAGCACCATAATTCTTTCCGGGGAAATAAAAGATGGTTTAAAGCCGGAAGGTTTGTATCTTTATATGGATATAAAAAGGTTCATTAAAGTAATTATTATGAAGAAGCAAGTTGGAGAGGTATTGCTGGAGGCGGTACAGGGTGATATCACAAATCAGCCGGATATGGTGGCCATTGTGAATGCAGCCAATGCACAGCTACAGTCAGGTGGTGGTGTAGCAGGGGCAATTCACAGGGTTGCAGGCCCCGGCCTTGAAGAAGAATGCCGTCCTATGGCTCCCATCAGGCCTGGTGAGGCGGTATTAACAAATGCATTTGACCTACCTAACCGTTATGTTATCCATTGCCTTGGTCCTGTATATGGTATGGACAAACCTGAAAATATACTCCTGTCTGATACTTACAGAAATGCCTTACGGCTTGCCGATGAAAAAGATATTCCGTCAGTTGCCTTCCCTGCTATTTCTACCGGGGCTTTCGGTTTTCCTTTTGAAGCTGCGACAGATATTACACTTCAAACTGTGCTCGACATCATTCCGGGCCTTGTAAATGTAAAACACATCAGGTTTGTACTTTTTGGCGACATAGACTTTGAAATTTACATTGACAGAATGAGGGAGATCAAAGATTAAAACCTGCTCTCACTCCCCTAACAGTTCACTTAAGCGTTTCAACCCGTTTCCCGATCTGCTTATCAGAAGAAAGATTTCCTGCTCCATAAATCAAAAGGAAGATAAGCAGCATGGTCATAGAAAAATCTGTACGGGCAGCATGTGCCATCGACCAGAAACCATCTTCCATAAGGATAGGTATTTTAGTTGTAATGAGAGCAGTGCACATGATTATCAGCAAAGGGATAGCAGCAAGCCTGGTGGCAAGTCCTAAAAGTATAAGTGTCCCACACATTATTTCGAAGGTTGCAACAAAAGCAGCCCAGAATTCCGGGTTATCAAATCCTATTTTTGCAAATCGTCCGGCACCTGTCAATTCAGGTACAAGAAATTTTTGAATTCCCTCTGAAAGAAAAACCAGTCCCACAACAAGCCTTGGAATGAACGATCTTTTATCATCAACCGTAAGAAATATTTTTCCTGCCAATTTTTTTAATTTCATTATGTAGCAATGTTTATATCAGTCCTGTTCCCAATCCCAAAGAAATAATTAAGAGCATTACAGCAACAAGAATCTGAATAAAACGCAATGTGATTTTTTTTAAAAGCAGCCTGCCTGCAAATGCACCCGCAATGGCTGCAAGTGTTACAGTAACTAACAGTCCTGCATTTTCCGATAAACCTGAAGCTGCAAAACGTGATGCATATACAGAAAGCCTTGTGATATCGACCATTGAAGCTATAATGACTCCGGTTGCAATATAGGCTTCTTTTGAAAGTCCGCTCTTAATTAGAAAAGCGCTTCTAAGAGCTCCCTGTATTCCGGCAAGGCCTCCAAAGAATCCGCTCAGTATGCCTCCTATTACCAGTTTATTATGTCCAAAATGAAGTTTTTGTGCCAGCGGCAAAATTTCAAAAACTGAAAAGAAAAGCAATAACAAAGCGATTATCAGTTTAACAGGAGTTATTTCAAACTCTTTTCCCATCCATTCATAATGTGTAATCGCAGGAAGGTTTGACAGCTGCAGTAACAGCCAAGCACCTGCAAAAGCAGCTACAATTGCAGGTATTCCAAACCGCAGCAATACCTGCTTATTGGCCATTTTACCCACCAGGGCCATCTTAAAAAGATTATTTGTTAAATGAACAACACCTGTCAGTGCAATTGCAATTTCAACCGGAAAGAAAAGTGCAAACACAGGCATCAGAATTGTACCTAATCCGAAACCTGAAAAAAAGGTCAGAATGGCTGTAAGAAAGGCAGCAAGGCTAATAATGAAAATTTCAAACATAAAGATTCATTGCAAAAGCTCAATATATAAACAAAGAATCAAACTATTGTTGCAGATATATTAATTTTAATAAATGTAAATGAATCTCTTGCCTGTCGTTTTTAACCATCACGGTATTTCATCCCTTATTATCCACCACCACGCCCTTCCAGAACGCAATATAATTTTTGATATCCGATGCTGCTTCTGATGGATTTGGATAATACCATGCAGCATCCTTGTTAACTTTTCCATCTACTTCCAGATCATAATATGAAGCAGTGCCTTTCCATGGACACACTGAAGTTGTATCACTGTCAGCAAGAAACTCATGGTTTACAAATTGAGGCGGAAAATATTGATTTCCTTCCACTTCGATAGTATCATTGCTTTCTGCTATTATTTTCCCATTCCAACTTGCTTTCATAATTGATAATGTTTTATCATTAAATTTTTTCCCAAAGTGAATCGACAAAATATTCCTTGCTGTCAGTAAAATTTCTTATGACTTTAAAACCGTACTCCTTTGCATACTTCCTGATCATAAGCAGATCGAACTTTCGTGAAAGCTCAGTATACACTGCTTCCCATCTTTTAAACCCAAACGTCCGTTGAAGCGCGCCAATATACACCTGCTGCATTGTTAAGGAAACAAGATAACTTTTAACCTCTCCTGTTTCAGGATTATATTGTGTATGATGTTCAAACTGATCTAATTTAAAATCCGCATCCAGTTCCCTGTTCAGCCTTTCCAAAAGGTTCAGGTTAAAACGGCGCGTGTACCCGTGAGGATCATTATATGCCATCATGATAACCTGGGGTGACTTTATCAGGTCGAAGCCAATTAACACCTTATCTCCTGAGCGGGCAAATTCTGAAAGATTCCTAAGAAAGTCTTCAAGGTCTCTTTCTCCAAAATTGCCAATATTTGATCCCAGAAAGAATATAATCCTGGCCGTGTCACCGAACCCGTTACTGGAACTTATATGTTCAAGATAATCACCAGTCAGAGGTTCAACCTTCACAAGGGGAAGATCCTGCTTCATATTCCTGAAGAGGATATCATTTGCCTTTTCACTTATATCTACCGGTATATATGTAAAGTTGACTTTGCGCATTGACAGGTGCCGGAGCAGTATACGGGTTTTAAATCCGTCACCCGAACCAAGTTCAATCAGGTTGAACTGGTTGTTTCCCCTGCACAGTTCTTCTGCAATTTCTTCCTTTTGTTTTGTGAAAATTTCATGTTCACTATCCGTGAGATAATATTCCGGCATATTCATAATGTCCCTGAAAATGCTGGTGCCTTTATCATCATAAAAGTATTTTGACAGCAGGTACTTTGGCTCTGCAAGTAACCCTTGAAGTGTGTCTTTTACTAAATCAGAGTCAATCAGTTGCTTTTCCATATACTTCAATGGTTAATTCTTTATTCTCAGGCACACCTGTTTCATACGGATTCTGAGGGTCATTGCTCCACTCGAACCAGCCGCCATCATAAACAGATACCTTTGGCCAGCCCAAAAGCCATGCGTTGAACCATGCCTCGCTTCCACGCCAGCCTGTTCCGCAGTAAAATGCAAGATGTTTGTCAGGAGTTATTCCGCTTTTCTCCCAGATATCCACAATTTCAC
>Ga0209347_1005387_pt1 | contig 12201 bp, 8 predicted proteins | sample AutmiccommuBRH23_FD_187382 | JGI IMG/M metagenome (GOLD analysis project Ga0209347, IMG submission 187382) | Deep subsurface microbial communities from Mt. Terri, Switzerland - Autotrophic microbial communities BRH/23 (SPAdes) (version 2) | ecosystem: Environmental > Aquatic > Deep subsurface >...
TCCAGGAGGGATCGGTGAAGCTGTCGCGGAGGCTGCCGGTGAACTCGTTGCCACCCGACTTGGTGATCGCCGAGACCACGCCGCCGGTGAACCGGCCGTATTCGGCCGAGATCGATCCGGTCATGATCGAGGTCTCCTCGATCGCGTCCTCGATGAAGAGATTGTCCGTTTGTCCACGAACGTTCTCGTTGGTCACCGCGCCGTTGACCAGGAACAGCGAGTCATAGGCGTATGCGCCCGAGATCGCGACCGGTGGGTTCGCCTGGCGGGGATTGTTGCCCGGACCGTTCGTCGTTACGCCCGGAGAGAGGGATACGATGTTCTGCACGGTACGACCGACAGGAAGGTCTTCGACCTGGTCGTTCGTGAAGTTCGACTGAACCTCAGTCGTCTCCAGGACCGCGGGTGCTGACGCCGTGATCGTGATCGCCTCGGCCACGGCCGAAAGCCTCATGTCCGCGTTCACGCGCTCGGTCCTGGCCAGTCCGACCCGCACCGTCCGCGTCACCGTCGCCATCCCGTCCATCGAAAAGACGATCGTGTAATCGCCGGGCGGAATCGACGGGAAGTTGTAGTTGCCGTTCACGTCCGTGACCGCAACCCTGTTGCCCTGCATGCTCGGAGAAGTGATGGTCACCGTGACCCCCGGCAGACCCGCCCCCTCGTGGTCAACGCGCCCATTGAGCGCGCTCGTGGTTCCCTGCCCGAACACCGTGCCGGTGATCAGCAGAAGAGCCAGCAACGCCACTGAATACTTCTTGAAACTATTCATTCATACCTCCCTCAATTTCCGACGCGATCCGTTTCCGGGCCGCGTCAGTTTTCCAAATATGGATCGATCTGACGGCACTGATGTGCAGTCGATGAGCCGCAGCTCAATCTGTCATGCATCTCGTTTCTACTGAGTTAGATGGAGGGATCAGCCGGGTCCCCGCAGGGACGAGGTAACTTCGGATTTCCGTATGCGATTCGGTGTCGAACGTCACCTGGACTGTGAACTCTTGATGAATCCCGGGAGGATCATCGAACCGGTTGTATAGCACGTTGCTGCATTTCCGTTCGTTTTATCGTCCAATTCTCGACGCCGCCGCCGACGCGCGCCCGGTAGCTGTTACGGTTGTGACGGATCAAAAAACGCGGCGGCCCGATGCATCCCTCCGGAGATGTTCTTCAAAATGTCGGAGCGCTCCGCCTCCCTGGCGCCACGTCTTCGAAATAAGCCGAAACCCGCATCTCTCTCCAGAGGGTGGAATCCTGTAATCTGTGAGCATCATCTTCGCGGTCAACCTCCGGTAACTCACAATCTCGATTCTCGACATCCCGCGGACGGGCGATTCCGGACGCGGGGCCATAGCAAGTCACGCCCGGGCGCCGTTCAAGCCGGCGGCCGGGCCGACAGGAGAGGCAGATGAACGAAGCGGCCCCCATCGAAACCATCGACCCCGCACTCCTGCTGACGACCGTCAGGCGCAGCGACCCGCGCAGCGCCGCCGACCTGCTGGCGGCACAGGCCGACGCCGTCGCCCTGCAGGTGCTGAGAAACCTGAGCACCGCAGTCGCCCACGACATCATCGCCGAGCTCGAGCCGGCGAGGCGGGACGAGCTCTCCGCCGCCGCCTCTCCCGAGGAGGCGCTTCAGTGGTCGAGAAACCGCTCGTATGCCGCCGACACGATCGGCCGGATGATGGAAGTCCCCGCCGCGGTCTTCCCTCCCGAACTCACGGTTCGCGAGACGACCGAGCGCGTGCGCGAGATCGCCAAGCGCGCCTTCGTCACTTACGGGTTCGTCGTGGACGATGCCGGCGTCCTCTGCGGACTGATCACCATGAGAGACCTTCTTCTGTCCGGCCCGGATGCCCGGCTCCGTGACGTGATGCTCAAGAACGTCTTTTTTCTGCAGCCGTCGATGAAGCTCGAGGAGGCGATGAAGGCAGTGGTTTACCGGCACTTCCCCGTCTACCCGGTATGCGATGCGGACCAGCGGCTGATCGGGCAGATCAGGGGTCAGTCGATGTTCGAAGAGCAGGCGTTCGAGATCAGCGCCCAGGCCGGCCGGATGGTCGGTGTCGACAAGGAGGAGCGGCTCGCCACACCCTGGCCGAGAAGCCTGAAGTTCCGCCACCCCTGGCTTCAGCTCAACCTGGTGACCGCGTTCGTCGCCGCCGCCGTGGTGGGGCTGTTTCAGGAGACCATCGACAAGGTGGTGATTCTGGCGATGTTTCTTCCCGTCCTCGCGGGACAGTCGGGCAACACCGGGTGTCAGGCCCTCGCCGTGGCCCTGCGCGGAATGACGCTCGGGGAGCTGCTGCCGGAGAAGCAGAAGGCGCTCGTGGCGAAGGAAGGCCTCCTCGGCCTCCTCAACGGCGCGCTCGTCGGCGTGACCGCGGCGATCGGCATGTTCGTGGTCGCCTCGCTGCAGAAACATCCCAGCCCGCTGATCCTCTCGGCGATCGTGTTCATCGCGATGATCGGAAGCTGCGTGATCAGCGGGATTGCCGGCGCGGTGATTCCGCTCATCCTCAAGAGATTCGGCGCCGATCCCGCGACGGCCTCGAGCATCTTCCTGACGACCGCAACCGACGTGGTGAGCATGGGACTGTTCCTGGGACTCGCCACGATGCTGGTGGCGTGAAAAGTGGCGGAGGATCCTTTCCTCCGCCCACCTCGCCACGAAGCGGGATCATGACAATACGGAGGCAGAGGAAAAAATCCTCCGCCACACGAGCGCGGCATCCTGCAATTTTGAGTTCCTTCGGTCGCGCCCACGGCTGTGGAAGCTTGCGAGACCGGACCAGCGCTCCCTCAGGATGACCCCAAAAACCGAACGGCGCCCTGTGAGGGGCGCCGTTCGTTCCTGCGATGAGGGGTTGTCGTGTCGCTTACGGCCGCCAGCGAAGGAAGACGCCGATGCGATCCGCGTCGTAGTCTCCCAGCCCGAGAAGGTCCTCGGTGTACTCGTCGTAGCTCCACTCTCCCGCGATGCCGTAGCGATCGTTGAAGTCGTAGGCGAGACGAGTCCGGAAGCGGTCGATGTCGAAGGGATAGGTTCCCTCGTTCTCGAACTGGCCGAACGAGAGGTCTGCGGTCAGGCGGCGAACGAAGAAGCGGAGTCCCGCTTCCATCGACTCGCCGGTTTCCGTGTGGATCGAGGGAACGGTCTCGAAGTTCTGAGGCAGGCGGATCAGGATCGACGTGTCCACGTCGTAATCGGACCAGTTGAGCCAGACCTGCACCGGCTCGATCGGGGAGACTTCGAGATCGGCCGAGAGCTGCTGAACCTCCGAGTCGTACTGGAACCCTGCGCGATCGTTGCTCTGATCGATCCGCTCGGCGGTGGCGCCGACGCGAACCCTGCGGGCGGGGCTAGTCCAGGAGGCGCGGAGGCGTGAGCGGTCGCGGTCGAGGAAGTCGGTGCGAGTCACCGGCTCATCGGCCTCGTCCGTGCGCCACGCTGCGGTGACGTTGAACCCGGCCATGTTGAAGGAACCACCGAGATCGATCGAGTCGATCGAGCGGTTGAACGTTCCTCCCTGGCCGCCCTCGATGACGATCTCGGCCAGGTCCGGGCTGTAGGTCAGGTCGTGTTCGGTCTGCTGAAAGAACGCCCAGGCAGTGAACGGTCCGATCGCCCGCGCGCGGACGCCGACGTTCACGCTCATCTCCTCACGCTCGAGCGAGTTGTCGGTGGAGAGAAGCTCCTGGAGATCCGAAGCCGGCCCGCCGCTGAACCCGACCGAGTCGAGGAAGAGTGAATTGATGAGCGCCGAGCCTTCGAGCTCGCGATTACGCTCCCGCAATCCCGCGACGAGATCGATGTTCGGCGTCAGCTCGAACTCGGCCCGCAGGCCGCCTCTCCAGCTCTTGTTTTCCGCGTCGGAGACGACGCTCTCCTCGAATCCCGAGAAGAAACGCCGGATGCCGAACGAGGCGAACGAACCGGTTGCGAGCTCGTCCTCGAATCCCTCACTCTCGGCGTTGTAGGTGACGAAGTCGCCGGTGAGGCGCAGCCTGTTGCCGAGACGTCCGGTCACGTAAAGGTTTGTGGAAGGAGTATCGACTTCGGTCTCTGAGGTGCGCGTGATTCCACCGGCCGAGATCGGCCGGCCGAGCACGGAGCCCGGGTTGTTTCCGGCGCCCGCTCCGGGGAGAAGCTGGAGAGTCTCATTCGATTCGAGGCTCCTCCATCCCTGAGTGAACTGGCCGTAGAAGTTGCCCATGTTGAACGAGAATCCGGCGCGAAGCTCGGTGTCGGTCTCGTCGAGGTCGGAAGCGAGCTGGAAGTCGTCGCCCCCGAGGGTGTAGGTGGTGGTACCCGGGCCGTCATTCTGGAACCAGGTGTAGCCGATGAAGGGAGTGATGCGGCTCCATCGGAGAAGCTCGAGATCGACGTCGAACGTTGTTCGGGTGCGATCCAGGGTGTGCTGGCCGGGAACGACGAGCGCGCCCTGCTCGAGCAGTGGATTGGCGTGATACGGAAGCGCGCTGTACATGTCCGCTTCACGATAGGTGAAGAGGAGGTTGTACGAGCTGGACTTCCCGGTCTCGAGCCGCAGATAGCCGGCCGGGCCGGTTCCGAGCTCGCTCACGTCGATTCTGAAGTGATCGATGAGCGAGGTGCCCCCATTGAAGTCCTGCGTGGTGAGGTGGAACGAGCGCAGGAGGAAGCCTTCATCCTCGTTGATCTGCGTCCGGTACATGTCCTCGTTCCCGTTCACGTCGAGCGAGCGCCAGCCGAGCTCGAGCTCGAAATCGGTGGCGGCGGTCTGCGCCCAGCCGAGCGGCGCGCAAAGAAGCAGAGCGAGGGTGAGCCAGAGTGCTGAATGTCGATTTCTCATTGGCGTCTCCTCTCTACTTCATGAGCGCGGGCGAACGGTTGGAGCCGTGGACCGCGACGTGACAGGTCGTGCAGTGGCGATAGCGCGGAAGGTTGACGTTGTGGAACGAAGGCGGCTGCGACCCGAGGGTGCCCCCGACGATCGGAGAGTGGCACTCGAGGCAGAGCTGGAAGACGTTCGCGCGCTTGAGCTGCTTGGCGTTGTTGGAGCCGTGGAGCTGATGGCAGTTCTGGCAGCTCGTCTTGTCGCCCGTTTCCATTGCTCCGTGCGGGAAGACGTGAGGTCCGCGGACCTCGGCGTGACAGGAAAGGCAGACAGGCTCGCCCGCCTTGGTCTCGCGGAGGGCCTGGTCTTCCAAGCGCCCGTGCGGGTTATGGCAGGAGCTGCACTCCATTCCGCCGCGGCCGATCCGATGCTCGAAAGGCTTGTTGCGCATCGCGGTGGCCTTGGTGGAGTGACAGGAGGCGCAGAGCTCGAGCTGTTTCCGCGCGAGCAGATGCGGCTCGGAAGCTTCCGCGTGATGGACGGAGTGGCAGGTCAGGCAGTTCACGGTCTTCGAGTTCGCGTGAACGCTGTTGCGGTGTGACTGCTGGTCGTCGTTGAGGTCGTGGCACTGGATGCATACCTGCGATCCATCGAACCCGACCGGCACGACGATCAGCGACGGGTCGCCGCCGGCCTCGATGTGCGCGGTGCCGTCCCCGTGGCACGATTCGCAGATCGCGCTGGGAACCGCCCCGTCGGTCAGCGTGCCGCGCGCATGGGGATTTCCCACGAACGCTTCCGCCTCGGTATGGCAGTCGGAGCAGGCCGGCAGTACCTCCGCCTCCTCCTGTGCCACTACGACTCCGGGGCTTGCGAGGCAGAGCCACAGGATGACTGCGGCAACCCCGATCAATGTACGTCTGGTCGACATGACATCCCCTTCGAATTCAGTGCGAACCGGAGGGGGGCCGGATGGCCCCCCTCGGATTCAATGCGGTTTACTTGGAATGGACCCTGTCGACTGAGTTGTCGCTTCCGGGGCCGTGGCAGGCTGCGCAGGATTCCGCAGGCTCCGTGGTGCCGGGGAAGAACGCCGTATTGAGGAAGGCGTGGGCAGCGGCGTCACGAGTGTCGTGGCAGCCGAGGCAGGCCGCGGTTCCTGGCCCCATCGGGCTGAAGAACTCGCGAGGCGCAACCGTCGCCACGGTTCCAACCGGCGGCGGGAGCTGATGCGAGTCGCCAACGTGGCAGGTGTCGCAGGAGCGCAGGTCCGTCGGCAGGGTGACGTGGTTGTAGTTGTGTGCGGTGCCGCCGAAGCCGTAGACGGTGAAGTCGCGACTCAGGGACGAGCCGGCGTGGATCCTGTGAATCATGTACGCCATCGAGATCGACTCGGGCGCGCCGGCAGCTGCCGGACGACGCGAGGTGTCGGTCGAGACGGGGTTGTGGCAGATCACGCACTCATCGAGATTCATGCGCTGCCCGCCGTGAAGAGCGAGCATGTCATGGCAGCTGTTGCAGGTGTCGGTCGTCGAGACGGTCCGACGCGGAGCAAGAGTGCCCGTGGCCGCTGCGTAGTGAATCGGGTTGAAAGCCGACTCGCGCTGGGTGATGTCCGCCTCGCCGTCGGCGCGGGTGATCGTCGCATTGCGATAGATGTCGGCGCTGAAAGCCCACGTTCCGCCCATGTCCGCCGGAATGGCGTTGGTGAACGTGTAGGTGGTGAATCCGGTCGCGGCGTCAAACGTGGCGCGCGAGCGGGCGTCTTCGCGGAAGTACTTCACGTAGTCGGTCGTCGGTCCCGCCAGGATCGGCGAGAACGTGGCGAGCTTGGTGCCGTCGACGGCGCTGCCGTCATTGTTCGTGATCTTGAAGACGACGGTCGGCTTCTCGCCGGGCGCGACGTTGCTCACGCTGACGATTTCGGCGTTGAGGCCGAGCAGCTGGCTCGATTTCACGGGGATCGTGTGCGCTCCGAGAACCGAGGCGCCGAATTCCGGTCCGTCCGGCTGGTGGCAGTTGCCGCAACGGTCGTCGTTGAGCTGCGGTCCGGCCGCATGGCCTTCACCGGTCACCCAGTTGATGTTGTCGTGGCACGATCCGCATGCCGAGCGCTTAGGCTCGGTCATGAAGACGTGAGCCTGGCTCGGCGCCTGATTCGGAACGGTTCCGAGGTGGCAGTTCTGACAGTTCCGGATGTCCTGCGGGTAGACGACGTGTGAGTAGTCGTGAACCGACTGCCTGTTGCCGACGATGATGTACGGCTTGCCGGCCTGGACGCTGGGGAGATTCTCACCGCGGTGGATCTTGTGGATGAGGACGTCCAGATCCTGCGACTCGCCCGTGTCGGGGTCGACCGTCTGCGGGTTATGGCACATCGCGCAGAGCTTGACGTCGCGGCGCGATCCGCCGTGGAACGCCAGACCCTCGGTGTGACAGTTGAGGCAGCTCGTCTCCTGGTTGATCCGGTCCCACTTCTCGGTCACGGCCTGACCGTCCGGACGGAAGTCATGCTCGATGTTCGCGTAGTAGGTCTTTCCGATCTCCGCGGTGAGGTTGCGCGCCGCGTAAATGCCGAGCGTGTGGGTCTGGCTGGTCGGATAGTCGGCCGGAAGAGCCGTACGGAACTTGTAGGTGTAGTGGCCCAGTTCCAGAGCCGTCCAGGTGCCGCCGGAATCAGCCGAGGCCTGCACCGCGCTGGCGCCCGCATTCGGCTCGCCCGCCGGGACGGTCTGAACGCGCGTGGTGTACGCGGTGAAGTGACCCGCCTCATGCTCCCACTTGGCGAGAATGAAGCTCACCGAGACCGCGCCCGGGGTCGACATGCCGAGACGGTCGAGCGGGTTGTTGAAGTCGTCGGTGATCGTGATGTCCACGACCGGCTTCCGGTCGGCCGGGATCGTGATCGAGTTGACCTTGATCTTCAATCCGGGACGAACGTAAGCGATCGTGTCATCGCTCAGGTAGTACTCCATCTGGTTGGCGGTGAAGTTCGCCGCCGTCGGGGTGGTCGGGGTGAGTGGGGTGGACGGCGTCTCCGCCGTAATTGTTGATGGAACCGCCCCGCGTACCGCTCGCGCCCGCCCCTGAGCGAATCCGTCTGTAATCAGACCGGGGGCGAAAGAAAGCGTTGCGGCTGCCAGTACCACCAGGAAGCCTCGATGAACGTATGACATAGTGCTATCCCTCCATTGCACGACTGGCTAACGCTACCAATGCAGCCTCTCTCGCCCCTGTAGTCCCCGTCTCAGCCGAGTGTGATGCTTGACGCCTTCGGCATGTTCGAAAAGTGGCTTCCCGACGAGGCGGTCCCCCTTCGACTCTGAGCTGCAAGGGCACTTCGCTCGCACCAGCCTGAGGCTCCAGCCCTACGTTCGAACGTCACATCACCATGTGACGCCAGCGCGACCCTCCGCGGATTCTGCGAAAAAGAAGTTCAGAAACGCTTTGGTGCAACGAATTGTAGCGGAATGCACTCCTTTGATACGCTTCCGTGCAGACGAATCGTCCGCAGCGGACCCAGCCGGATATGGGGCGTTCCATCCCCTTCCCTCCGGAAAAAACCGAGCTCCAGACCATCCAGACATCCAACCGGCGCCGGACAGGAGGCCGGCGCTTCGCCTCCCCGGCGACGCGCCGACCGGGCACATCGAGCATCGGAGAGAGGGCCCCGGAGACAGCGGTGGCCGAATCCGGCCATCCAACGAGGATGCGTTTTCCCCTCGTGCTATTCTCCGCGGTCAGAGAGCACACCCTCGAGGCCGATGAAGGCAACTCCGAACATTCCGAGCCGCACTCCCGCAGTCTCCCGAACACTCGCGCTCGAGCTGGGCGGTTTCTGCCGCGAACCGATGAAGCGCACGGCCGCAGCGGTGCCGGACTCGAGATCACCGCTCCGTCGCCTGTCGGTCGCAATTTCCCTCGGCATCGCCGCGCAGCACCGGTCCGCAATGCTTGCCCGCTCCGACCCGGGGATGCCCTCGGTCACCAGCCTTAAAAGGGTGGCGGTCAAGCGGAGAGCAAATCGTGGATTCGATCCTGGCGAGCCGCCTCTCGCTTCATTCAACCCATGACCGAGCACTGCACCGACGAAGATCTCCAGCAGCTCGTCGATGCCGACTGGAATGTCATGCAACACGTGATTTCGTGCGCGAGCTGCTCCTCCCGCCAGGCAGAGCTTCAGCGGGAAGCGATCGGGAAATGGCCTCCAGACCTCGGTCCCGAGCCCTCAGACGGAGCGGGCGACATCCTGACGCGAGGAGCGACCGCGCTCGGACGCGGCGATCACAACGAGGCCCGCGCGATCTTCGAGAAAGGGATCGGTGAGGGCGACGCCGAAGATCTGTTCACGATGGGACGGCTGCATCACCTTCTGGCGCGTGCGTGCGTCGGAGCGCAGGATCTCGAGGCGGCCGAGGAGCATTTCAGTGCGGCGGCGGCGATCTTCTCCCGACTCGACAAGGCTGACGAGTTCCGCGCGAGCGCGTGGGGAAGGGCCGAGCTGCTTCTCCGCGGCGACCGGTTCGCTGCCGCGATCTCCGAGCTTCGGAGCCTGGCCGACGACTTCGAGGACGCCGAGTCGCTCGAGGAAGCGGGCCTTTGCCGGCTCGACCTGACCGAGGCCCTCCTGGCCCGCGGGGAGACCGAGCAGGCCGAGCGCGCGATGCGGGCCGCGCTCGAGAATTTCCGCGCGATCGATCTCGACCACCGCGCCACGACCGCTCTCGCGTATCTCCACCAGACGCTTCAAGGTGGCTACGGCTCGCGTCACGCGATCGACCGGGTCCGGAGATTTCTCGCAACGATCGGTTTCGGCTCCCCATTGCGTCCCGCGCACTGAGAACCGGCGAATTCTGGCGCCACCTCCCCTACCTTTGGATAGCTGTCGGCTTTCTGACGTTGCGTTTATCATCAGTCGCGGAAGCGTAAGCCTCGGGATGGCGCGCGAAACCGGGAGGAACGGATTTGCGACATCGCAGCGTGCTGGTCATCGAACCGAGGCTCAGCTCGAGGATCGCCTTCGGTCGCGACCTGGCCCGGCTGGGGTTCGCCAGCGAAAAAGCGGTGACCCTGGGTCAGGCTCTCGGCCGGCTCGACGCCCACCCCTACGCCGCAATCGTCGCCCGTCTCGGAAGCAATCAGATGTCAGCCGCCTTCGTCGAGATGCTCGCGGCCTCTCACCGCACCCAGCTCCGACGGACGATTCTGCTGGTCGAGGAGGATGCCGGCCCCGACGTCTTCCCGCGGCTTTTCAGGCTGGCGCCCTACGCCGTCGTCACCGGTCCATCAACGAATGTCGCCTCGCTCGTCTCCGATTGCCTCGATGAAGACGGGGCGCACGGGGGGACCCGATGGATTCATACCGGCGTGGAGGATTGGGAGTGCCGCCGCTGCTTCGGCCATTTCTCGAACGCCCAGCTTTGCGCCAACATCAGTCGTGACGAATGCAGGGTTCACCTGAGCGGAGCGCGATCGCAGTGCAATGACGCCTGCACTCCCAGCCTTCACGACACGCTCTGTATGCTCGACACTCTCGCCGCGGAGGAGTTCTCCGAATCGTGGTGCGACATGTTCGAGGTCGGCGAAGCCTGAAGCGAAAGGCAGAAGGCAGAAAGCAGAAGGCAGAAGTAAGAGCAACGGCAAAACCCTTTGTCGTCCTGCAGGAGAGCGTGTCGCCCCTCGTCCCTCGCCCCTCGTCCCTCGTTACAAGGGCGGTTCGGCCAGATTCGGATCTAATTACAGCCGCAGCAGCGAGTCGAGCTCCTCGAGATGCGAGGCCCGGCGACGCGCTTCGGCTTCCGGCAATTTCCCTTCCTTCACCAGCCGCGCGAGCGAGGACTCGAAAGTCACCATCCCGCTCTTCCTTCCCAGCACCAGCTCGTTGTAGAGGTTCTGCAGGCGTCCGGTGCGGATGTGGTTTCGGACCGCACCGTTCATCAGCATCAACTCGACGATCGGAAGCATCTTTCCGTCGGCGCTGACCAGCTGCTGGCAGAGCACCGCGTGCAGCGCGAACGAAAGCTGCTGCTGGACCTGCGCGTGCTGCGAAGGAGGGAAGAGGTCGACCAGCCTGTGAATCGACTGTACGGTGTCGCTGGTATGAAGGGTCGCCAGGATCAAGTGCCCGGTCTCCGCGGCCGACAGAGCGGTCGACGCCGTCTCGGCGTCCCGGATCTCCCCGATCATGATCACGTCGGGATCCTGTCGAAGCGCCGCGCGCAGGCCGACCTGGAAGCCCGCCGCGTCGGTACCGATCTCGATCTGCTCGATCAGCGCGGCCTCGCTGGCGTGCTCATACTCGATCGGATCCTCGAGAGTCACGATGTGAACCGATCGCTCCCGGTTGATCTGTCCGATCAGCGCGGCGATGGTCGAAGTTTTTCCGGATCCGGTCGGACCGCAGACCAGAACGAGGCCTCGCACCGGCTCCACCACTCTTCCGACTTCGGGGGGAAGATTGAGCTCGGCCAGGGTCGGGATCTTTCTTCGGATGAGCCGCATGGTTGCGGCGGTGCTCCCGCGCTGGCGATGCAGATTGATCCGGAATCGGTTCCGCGCTTCCCCTTCCCCGATGGCGACTGAAAAATCGAGAGGGATCCCCGCTCCGAGTGCCTTGCGTGCCGGGCCATCCAGCAGGGGGCTGAACATCGCTTCCACCTCATCGGCACCGAGAACGTCGGAGCCCAGGCGGCGAAGCGCGCCCGCCAGCCGGACCACCGGCGGAGATCCGGCGACGAGCAGTACGTCGCTGGCTCCCAGCCGGACCGCCTCGGTGACCACGCCCCTGAGCTGAGGAGTCGCCTCCCCGGTCGCTTCGACGTTCCCGCCGTCTGACTCCTCACGATTCAGCTCGGCGACGAGCCGCATCAGTTCCGGATCGTTGAGAATCGGCTTCATGGTCCCCCTATTGTTCGCCTCTGGCCATCATCATGCAAAATCGGGGACCAGTGGACCGATGCCTCCATTCAAGCGCCTCGTCGCAGAACTGATCCGCCGCAGCTCCGTCGCGAGAAAGGTCATGCGATTCGCAGCTTCCCGCGCGCCCGCAGCGGGAGTGGCCGGGGTCATCGTTCATGAGAGACGCGTCCTGCTGTTCGAGCACGTTTTCTGGACGGCGGCCCGCTGGGGCCTTCCGGGAGGACGGCTCAAGGTAGGCGAAGATGCCGCGGCCGGCCTGCAACGCGAGGTTCGCGAAGAGTGCGGCCTCGAGATCGAGATCCTCTCTCCGCTGAAAACCTCGGCGGAATCCGGTGCTACCCACTTCCTCTGCCGCCCGCTGAACATGCCGGAATGGCTGGCTCCCGAAGCATCCGGCGATCAGCATCTGTCGTTCGAAGTCCTCCAGGCCCGCTGGTTCGCAACGGAGGAGCTACCATCGGAT
>Ga0209347_1005388_pt1 | contig 12201 bp, 8 predicted proteins | sample AutmiccommuBRH23_FD_187382 | JGI IMG/M metagenome (GOLD analysis project Ga0209347, IMG submission 187382) | Deep subsurface microbial communities from Mt. Terri, Switzerland - Autotrophic microbial communities BRH/23 (SPAdes) (version 2) | ecosystem: Environmental > Aquatic > Deep subsurface >...
AGAGAAATCACTGTTTCTATTTTGGGGAGCGTGCTTTCATCGATATCCTGCCATATGTTGTCGTCAGTGAAAAACATGATTGAATCGGAATGATCGACGATGAACTGCACACTATCCTTATCGAACTCATGCAGAATACTGACCGATACCGCACCGTAGGAGAGGGTAGCGAAAAAGGCTATCGCCCAATTGGCAGAGTTTTTTCCACACAGAGAAATTTTGTCACCCCTCTGAATACCGGCAGCCTTGAAAAAATCATGTAACTGATCAATCTCACGAGCAAAATCTTTGTAATAGTGTGTCTTACCCTGGTAGTCAGTCATGGCCGGCAGCTCCCAATGGTTCCTGACACTTTGCTCAATAAGACCTAGAAATGTGTTTTGGTTCATCATTTTATATTTTAACTTTATGGAATATCACCAGTCATGTAGTTTAAAAACAACCCTATAGTAAGATTGTTTTTTTTCTACTTATGACAAAAATAGAACAAATTTCTCTTTATGCAGATAAAATAACTAAATTTGTGCTGTAAACAGCCCGGGTATTCAATTAAATGGCCTATATGTCAACTCTTTTTTTGCCCTTTTTGGCTCAGTGTCAGTATAAAAACGATCTGTGAGATGAACAAAATTAGAACTTTTCTGCTTCTATTCTTACTCTTTCTAACAGGAAATATCCATGCGCAGTTGAATAAGCAGGATGTTGTGGACTATGTAAATCCATATATGGGAAACATCAGTCATCTTTTAGTGCCTACTTATCCCACCATGCATTTACCCAACAGCATGTTGCGTGTTTATCCCGAACGGGGAGATTTTACCGGTGATCAATTGTCCGGCTTGCCGGTTGTGGTGACCAGTCACAGAGGCAGCTCCGCGTTTAATCTGAGCCCCTATCAGGGCGATGGGGCAGATCTGAAGCCTGTGATATCATATAGTTACGACAATGAGAAGATCACACCCTATGGTTACACAGTCTATCTTGACGATCACGGGATAGATGTAAAGTATGCCCTTTCACACCAGTCTGCCCTATACGTGTTGACGTTTAACGGCAATGACCGCACCCATCTGGTGCTGAACTCGCGCCGGGGTGTTTTAAAATGGGATGGTAAGGCTGTCTCAGGCTATCAACAACTGGCAAATGAAACAAGAGTCTATCTATATCTTGAACCCGAAATTGCACCCGTGAAGGTGAGCTCACTCCGGAATGGGACATCTGTGTCATCACATGCAGCCAGTGGCAGTGACGCCAATATCGTTCTTCATTTTTCTGAGGGGACAAAGACACTACGTCTGCGCTACGGAATATCGTTTATCGATGAAGCGCAGGCAAGACAAAACATGAGAAGAGAAATAGTTGGTTTTGATCTCAATGTTGTTGCTGAGAAAGGACGGAAGCTATGGAATGAAACATTGGGTAAGATCAGGATTGAGGGTGGCTCGGAGGATGAGAAAGCAGTCTTCTATTCGTCTCTTTACAGAACCTATGAACGACCTGTGTGCATCTCGGAGGGAGGACGCTATTTCAGTGCCTTTGATGGTGAGGTGCATGACGACAACGGAACACCTTTTTATACCGACGACTGGATATGGGATACCTATCGTGCGACACACCCCCTGCGTGTGATGATAGAGCCTGAGCTGGAGCTGGATATCCTCCATTCCTTCCAGCGCATGTCAGAACAGATGCCTGAATTCTGGTGGCCTACATTTCCGGAAATTACAGGGGATAGCAGACGGATGAACTCCAATCACGGGATAGTTACTGTGCTGGATGCCTACCGCAAGGGACTGGAAGGCATCGATCTGGAGAAAAAATACCCTGCCATGCGTAATGCCGTGATGGAGAAAACACTCGCTCCCTGGTCGGCCAAACCTTCGGGAGAACTGGATCGGTTCTATCATGAGAAAGGTTATATACCGGCATTGAGGGAAGGTGAAGAGGAGACGATTCCTGAAGTACATTCATGGGAAAAAAGACAACCGATTGCAGTGACACTGGGCACAGCATACGATGAGTGGTGTCTCGCACAGATAGCCAAAGAGCTGGGCAAGAGTGATGATTACCAATTCTTTCTGAACAAATCATACAACTATCGCAATCTCTACAACCCGGAGACTGGTTTCTTTCATCCGAAAGACAGTGAAGGTAACTTTATTGCACCGTTCGATTACAGGTATTCCGGCGGAATGGGGGCCAGGCAATATTACGGCGAGAATAACGGGTGGGTTTACCGCTGGGATGTACCCCACAATGTGGCTGACCTGATTCATCTGATGGGGGGGCGTGATAATTTTATTCAAAATCTGGACCATACCTTCAGAGAGCCACTGGGGAAAAGCAAATTCGACTTCTATTCACAACTCCCCGATCATACAGGTAACGTGGGGCAGTTCTCGATGGCGAATGAACCATCACTGCATATACCTTATCTCTATAATTATGCCGGACAACCCTGGAAGACACAGAAACGTATCCGCAAACTCCTGTCAGAGTGGTTCAGGAACGACCTGATGGGTGTTCCGGGAGATGAAGATGGTGGCGGGATGTCGGCTTTTGTGGTCTTTTCACAGATGGGTTTTTATCCTGTCACCCCGGGCAGCCCCACCTACAACATCGGCAGCCCTCTTTTCAATGAAGTAACCATGAGAATGGGTAATGGTCACGTTTTTCGTATCATTGCGAAAAATAACAGTCCAGCGAATAAATATATCCAGTCGGCCACCCTGAACGGAGAAGAATGGACAAAACCCTGGTTCACTCATGACGAGATCAAGAACGGCGGAACGCTGCTGCTGATCATGGGAGACAAAGCAAACAAAGAGTGGGGGAGTGATCCTCAGGATGCACCACCCTCTGAGGATAATTTAAAATAATTATAAGATGAGACAGAACCTGTTTTTATTCATATTGGTATTTGGTGGCATCTTCTCAGTCAACGGCCAACAGCGGAAAATTGATTATGTCAACCCGATGGTTGGGACAAAAAGCATGGGGCATACCTTTCCCGGTGCCTGTGCTCCTTTTGGCCTTGTTCAGCTGAGTCCTGATACGGAAATGATTCCCCATAATATTGACGGTGTTTATCAAGCGGAGACCTATCAATATTGTGCAGGTTATCAATACGATGACGAAACAATCGTAGGATTTAGTCACACCCATTTCAACGGTACGGGTCACTCCGATCTGGGTGATATCCTGCTCATGCCAACAACGGGTGACCTGAAGCTGGATAAGGGTAGTGAGGATAATCCGGAAAGTGGTTACCGTTCGCGGTTCTCACATGAAGAAGAGAAAGCAGAAGCGGGTTATTACTCCGTTTTACTGGATGATTATGATGTACTTGCTGAGGTTACTGCCTCAGAAAGGGTAGGTGTACACCGCTACACTTTTCCTGAAGGAACCAAAACGGGGCATATCATCCTTGATCTGGATTACGGTATTTATCATTACGATGGCAAGGTGTTGATGGCAAACTTGCGTGTGGAAGATCCCTACACGCTTACCGGTTACCGGATCACCCGCGGCTGGTCGCGAATGAACTACACCCACTTTGCGGTGAAGTTCTCCAAGCCGGTTATCAACTATGGTGCCATTAACAGAGAGAAAGTTCTTTACAATGGCTTTTGGAGGAAATTTGATATGACCGAAAATTTCCCCGAAATGTTCGGCAAGCATCTTACCGCCTATTTCGATTTCGATTTCTCTGATGGTGAGCCCCTTGAGGTGCAGGTGGCATTGTCTCCCGTAGATTGCCTTGGCGCCATGAAGAACCTGGAGGCTGAGACATTGGGTAAATCGTTTGACACAGTCAGGGCGCTGACACAGCAAAAGTGGGAGAAAGAGTTAAGCTGCATCGATTTCGATGCGGACGAAGAGACAAAATTTGTCTTTTACACCTCCCTATACCACACGATGATCAATCCTTCTGTTTACCAGGATGTGGACGGCCGTTACCGCGGAATAGACCACAATATTCATCAGGCTGAGGAGGGTGAGACCAACTATACCGTTTTTTCTGTCTGGGACACGTTTCGTGCACAGCATCCGTTGATGACGCTGATCAAGCCAGCCAGAAGCACTCAGTTTGTCAACTCCATGCTCCATCATTACGAACAGAGTGTGCACAAGGCACTGCCTGTATGGTCACATATGGGAAATGAAAACTGGTGCATGATTGGTTATCATTCCACTTCGGTGGTTACAGATGCAATAGTCAAGGGGCTGGATATAGATCAACAGCTGGCCCTGGAGGCATGCGTAAACAGTTCAAACATGGATTATTATGATGGTATCGCTGAATACAGGAAGCATGGTTACGTTCCGTTGGAGCGAAGCAGTTCGGCAGCATCCATCACTTTGGAGTACAGTTATGATGACTGGACCATACACCAACTGGCAAAGCGGATGGATAAGGAAAATCCAAGCAGTGAATATGCCCAACGTGCATTGAATTATCGCAACATCTTTGATCCTGCATTAGGTTTTGCCCGTCCTAAACTTGAAGACGGGACGTTTAAAAAGGAGTTTGACTTGCTCGATACACACGGTCAGGGGTTTATTGAAGGCAACACATGGAATTACTCTTTTTTTGTTCCACACGATGTGAACGGATTAATGAATCTGATGGGTGGACAGAGGCAGTTTGTAAGACGACTGGACTCTCTCTTCACCATGGATCTTCCTGCAAAGTATTTCGCGAACACGGAAGATATCAACGAGGAGGGCCTTATGGGCAATTACGTGCATGGCAACGAACCGAGTCATCATGTGGCTTATCTCTACAAATGGACAGATGAACCCTGGAAAGCTGAATATCGTCTGCATGAGATCATGCGAAAAATGTACAGGAACAGCGTAGACGGATTATCAGGTAACGATGATTGCGGACAAATGTCGGCATGGTATATCTTTTCTGCGATGGGATTCTATCCTGTGTGCCCGGGCAGTGACCAGTATGTGATCGGTTCTCCTAAAACAAAACAGGCTGTTATTCAACAGGAAAACGGTAAAGAGTTTATCGTGAGAACGGCCAACTTTTCAGAAAAAAATATCTATGTCAAATCAATCACTTTCAACGGGAAGCCATATTTAAAATCATTCATCACTCACGCGGATATAGTAAACGGAGGGGAGATACTCTTTGAAATGAGCAGTAAACCCAACAAGCGATCATCAGGTTACGACAAACCCTATTCTTTCACCCATTAATTTATTAAAATGACAAAACAATTATTATTACTGACAATTACGTTTATGCTGTTCTCCTGTGGCACAAAGAATCCTATTGTTTCAAATGAAAAAACAGAATCGTGGAACAGGTTTCATTATCCTGAGATCCATTTTGTGAATAAGGCAACAGGCACGGAGGGAGCATCCATTTATGAACGCATCGTTCCCGATCCGCAGCAATTGATCAGGGAGAGTATCCTGGGAGTGGTAAAAACACTTTACTGGAGTCTGGGAGACAGTATCCCTGCAATCAGAAAAATTAATTACACGATTGAAGATGTGAAAGGTATCTCGGCGAAAGGCGGAGGGGTACCGGAGATTAGTATTTTCTACAGCAGCCGGTGGGTAGAGCAATCAGCGAAAAAAGGTGGTGACGACAAGGTGTTGTATGAAACCGCAGGAGTGCTCTACCATGAGCTCACCCATGGGTTTCAGCTGGAACCTCAGGGGATAGGTTCATACGGAACCAATAAGATATTTTTTGCCTTTATAGAAGGTATGGCCGATGCCGTACGTGCGCACAATGGTTATTTCCCCGCCACCAACCGCAAACTGGGCGGACACTGGCTGGACGGCTATCAGACCACAGGCTTCTTTTTGGAGTGGCTCACGACAAAAGACAGTGATTTTTTGCGGAAATTCAATCAATCAGCACTCGAAGTTATACCCTGGAGCTTTGATGGTGCTATGAAACATGTTTTAGGGGAGCAGCATTCTATCGACAAGCTCTGGAATGAGTATCAGAATTATCTGACCAACACAAAAGCGTGATCTTTCATTCTTCAATACCAACTATTCTTACACAAAGAATGGATAAAAATGATCACAGATCTTTCTCTCACTCGCCGATGCTGAGAATGAATTGACTGATCAATTCTATTCACTGATGGTGCATTTTGAGGTTATTGGTCGATTAGACCGGGAAAATTTCTCTTTCAGAAAATATTTTTGCTATATTTACAGCCTGATTATATATTTACATTCAAATAGAACATTCATTACCTGATAATTTAATTTCACACATCAAAAGAAAAATTATGTCATCAAAAATTTCAAGAAGAAAATTTCTGGGAAGTAGCGCTTTAGCTGCAGCCGGATTAACCATTGTGCCCTCCTCGGTACTTGGTAAGAGTATGGGACACATGGCTCCCAGTGATAAACTAAACATCGTCGGTGTTGGTGTCGGTGGTATGGGTTTTGCAAACCTGAAGAATCTGGAGAGTCAGAATATTATCGGACTCGCCGACGTAGACTGGAAATACAGTCAGCGTGTTTTCGATCATTTCCCCAAAGCAAAGAAATACTACGATTACAGAAAAATGTATGATGAGTTGGGCAAGAGTATCGATGCTGTTGTCGTAGCTACGGCCGACCACACACATGCCATCGTTGCAGCCGAGGCAATGACAATGGGTAAACATGTGTATGTACAGAAACCGCTAACACACAGTGTGTACGAATCGCGATTGCTTACCAATCTGGCGAAAAAACAGAAAGTGGCTACCAGCATGGGTAACCAGGGTTCATCCGCCGCCGGTGTCCGTCAGGTAGTCGATTGGATCAGCGATGGACAGATAGGTGAAGTGACGAAAGTGGAGGCATTTACCGACAGGCCCATCTGGCCACAAGGTCTGATGACCCCCAAGCAGGCTGATCCTGTTCCTTCAACATTGAACTGGGATCTCTTTATCGGGCCGGCCAACAAACGTCCGTTCAATAATATCTACCATCCCTGGAACTGGCGTGGCTGGTGGGATTTCGGAACAGGTGCCCTGGGTGATATGGCATGTCATATCCTTCATCCAGTTTTTAAAGGCCTGAACCTTGGTTATCCGACAAAAGTACAGGGATCTTCCACCATGTTACTGACCGATTGTGCACCTAATGCACAGATGGTGAAATATGTTTTTCCCGCACGCGATAATATGCCAAAGGTGGCAATGCCTGAGGTGGAAGTATACTGGTACGACGGCGGATTGGTGCCAATGCGTCCTGAAGGTGTGCCTGCAGGCAAAAACCTGAACGATCAAGGTGGTGGTGTGATCTTCCACGGGACAAAAGACACCCTCATCTGCGGATGTTATGGTGTGAATCCATGGTTGGTTTCGGGTCGCAAGCCTAATTCCCCCAAAACACAACGTGAAGTGACTCTCTCTCATGAGATGGACTGGGTACGTGCCAGTAAAGAATCACCTGCAAACCGTGTTGAAACCGCTTCTCCTTTCTATGAAGCAGGACCGTTCAATGAGATGGTTGTGATGGGTGTTCTTGCCGTGAGACTGCAATCGCTGAATCAGGAACTGCATTGGGATGGTGACAACATGAAGTTCACCAACATCCCGTCAGATGCAACCATTCGTACCATTATTGAAGATGGCTTCAAGATCACCGATGGTCACCCCACCTTCAACAAGACCTGGACAGAACCGGTGAATGCCACTGAATATGCCAACGAGATGATCAAGCATACCTACAAAAACGGCTGGAAACTGCCTGATATGCCGAAGTAAAACGATCTGTATAAGGGAATAGCGATGATTTCGTTTCATTGCTATTCCCTTTATTTTTAAATAGTTATCAGTTTAATTAAAAAGGAAAATAGTTATGAAAAAAGTTTTTTACCCGTTTAGTTTACTCATTTTATCCGGAATGATATTTATGTCTTGTACGAACGCAAACAAACAATCGAGCACAGCTGATGCTGCAGGAGATTCAACAGAAGTCACTGCTGCTGATGAAGGATGGATCACACTCTTCAACGGAACCGATTTTACCGGCTGGAGAGGTTATAACCGGACCGATATGCCCACAGCGTGGACCATCGATGATGGCGCCATCAAGATCAGCGGATCGGGAATGGGTGAAGCTGGTGCCAAAGATGGTGGAGACATCATCTACGATCAGAAATTCAAAAATTTTGAATTAACTTTCGAGTGGAAAGTATCTGAAGGCGGAAACAGCGGAATTTTCTATCTTGGTCAGGAGGTTGAAGGAAAACCAATATACGAATCTTCACCCGAATATCAGATACTCGATAATGAAAGACATCCCGATGCCAAATTGGGTAAAGACAACAACCGTCAATCAGCCTCTCTGTATGATCTGGTACCGGCTGTTCCTCAGAACTCCAAACCTGCCGGAGAATGGAACACCGGTGGTATCATGGTATACAAGGGAACCGTTGTTCACTCTCAGAATGGTGAAAACGTGGTTGAATATCACCTGTGGACCGATGCATGGAAAGAGATGGTCGCCAACAGCAAGTTCAAAGACTGGCCAAATTTCCTGAATGCAGGTGGTGAAGCCCAGGAAGGATACATCGGATTGCAGGATCATGGTGATGATGTATGGTTCAGAAACATCAAGATTAAAATACTGGATTAATAAAACAATTGATAAGGATATTCCTGCTCACGGGCGGGGATATCCTTTCTTTAATGGAATATTTGTATGAAAAAGAGTTCACGATTATTACTCGCCGCCATCATGAGCGGTTTATTTGTTTTTATTGCCTGCTCCCAGGGACAAAAAAAAGATATTTTTCTGCAGCTCTATTCAGTGCGCGATGATATCAAGGCTGATTATGCCGGCACCATCGCCAAGGTGGCAGAGATGGGATATACCGGAGTGGAAGCTGCGGGATACAACGACGGACAATTCTACGGGATGGCTCCTGCCGATTTCAAAAAATCGATAGAGGATGCCGGAATGGAAGTACTCTCTTCTCATGCCGGAAGGCCATTGGCAGATAGTGTGGCCAGTACCAACTGGGATGAGACATGGGCATGGTGGGATACCGCTATTCAGGCACACAAAGATGCCGGGATGAAATACCTTGTAGTAGCCTGGATCCCTACACCCAAGACATTGGCAGATCTGCAGGCCTATTGCGATTATTTCAACCAGATTGGAGAGAAATGTAATGCTGCAGGCATCCGTTTCGGATATCACAACCACAACTTCGAGTTTTCAGAGGTGGAAGGTGAAGTGATGTACGACTACATGCTGAATCACACCGATCCTGCAAAGGTATTCTTTCAGATGGATGTCTACTGGGTAGGTGAAGGGGGTAAGAATCCCGTAGACTATTTCAACAATTATCCCGGACGTTTTGAGGTTCTACATATCAAGGATGAACTGGAGCTCGGCAAAAGCGGTAAGGTGGATTTCGAAAGCATCTTCAACAATGCAAAGAAAGCCGGAGCCAAATATATGGTTGTGGAAGTGGAAAGATATACCGGCACTCCTTTTGAGGGCGTGAAGGAAAGCTACGACTATTTGAATGACGCAACTTTTGTGAAATAGAGCTACGCCAGATAGCTTTCTATTCAGATAAAGTGTTTAAGACCCCGATCCTCATGGATCGGGGTTTTTTGTATGTTTGCTTATTGTTGGGTGTGGTGGAGGAGACACTGACAAATAAAAGAAAAAAATAACATAGATTCATTGCCAAACCATAATATTAGTTGTAAATTGACGGACTATTAATATAAAAAAACAGTTCATGAATAATCAGGAATTCAGTGGAGATGAGATACAACAATTCATAAAAAAACATTACAAGACAATCGTGAGTGTAATTGTTGTTTTAGTAGTTGGATTTGGTTCTTTCTTCCAGATAGGTACGGAAGAAGAGGGTGTGGTAACACGTTTCGGAAAACATGTTCGGACAGTTGCCCCCGGGTTGAAAATGAAAATACCCTTTATGGAAAAGGTTTACAAAGTGCCTGTGGAGAGACAGAAAAAGCAGGAATTTGGTTTTCGAACAGAGGAGGCCAATATCAGGACCCAATACAGTCGTACAGGTACCGTTACAGAAGATGAAGCTATCATGCTGACGGGTGATTTGAACCTCGCCAATGTGCAATGGGTGGTGCAATACCGCGTGAGCGATCCTTACAATTACCTTTTCAAGGTACGTGACCCCGACAATACTCTGCGTGATCTTTCCGAAGCTGTTACACGGCAGATTGTCGGGGACCGTACCGTTAACGAAGTGTTGACCGTAGGAAGAGCAGAGATTGCCAGTGAAGTAAAAGTACTGTTACAGGAGATGTCCAGAGAGTATTCCCTGGGAATTGAAATAGCCCAGGTAGTCCTTCAGGACATCAATCCCCCGGAGTCGGTGAAACAGGCTTTTAATGCCGTAAACCAAGCCCAGCAGGAGAGGGAGACCCTCATAAACGAGGCCAAATCTGAATACAACAAGGTAATCCCCAGGGCCAGGGGGCAGGCGCAGGAAACCATCCAGAAAGCTGAAGGATACGCGACCATGCGTGTCAACAATGCAGAGGGGGAAGTGGCAAGATTTAACGCCCTTTACGACGAATACATCAAAGCACCAGAAGTAACCAAAAGAAGAATCTATCTTGAAACACTACAGGAGATTCTGCCCAAACTGGGGGACAAAATCATCACTTCAGAAAATGGCAACAACATGATTCCTCTGCTTAAAAAGGAACTTAATTAAACAACACAACTTCAATTTACGGAAAAGAACGACAATGAATAAAAATAATAAAATCGTACTTATTGCAGCAATTATTATTGCCGGCATTATTGTTTTATCTCAAAGTATTTACGTTGTAAATGAAACGCAACAGGTTGTGATCACGCAGTTCGGCAGACCAATAGGTGAAGCCGTGACCGAGCCCGGGTTGAATATCAAAACTCCTTTTGTTCAGAAAGCGAACTTTTTCGAGAAACGGTATATGGAGTGGGACGGCGATCCCAACCAAATTCCGACAAAAGAGAAAAAATTCATTTTTGTCGACAGCTATGCCCGCTGGCATATTACCGACCCGCTGCAGTTTTATAAACGCCTGACCAACGAGCGGGGTGCGCAAAGCAGGCTCGATGATATAATTGATGGTGAAACGCGGGACCAGGTTGCCAGTCACAGTCTGGAAGAAATTGTGAGGAACTCAAACCGGGAGGCCGACACTACCGCAAATATAAGTGAAATAATAGAAGATTCACTTATCTGGATTGAAGTGGGAAGAAGTAGAATACAGAATATTATCAAGGAAAAAGCGAACGAAGAGACAAAAGATCTTGGTATCGAGATAGTTGATTTTCGATTTAAACGGATCAATTATGTGGAGGATGTCAGGGAACGCGTTTACGACCGCATGAAGAGCGAACGAATCCGTATTGCAGATAAATTCAGATCAGAAGGTGAAGGAGAGGCTTCAAGGATTAACGGAGAGAAAGAACGCGAATTGAACCAGATACAATCGGAAGCATACAAAGAAGCTGAAACAATTGAGGGAAAAGCTGATGCTGAAGCTGCCCGCATCTATGCCAGTGCCTATAACAAATCAAGCAAATCAATAGAACTCTACAGTTTTATAAAAAGTATGGAAACGTTTCGGAATACTTTCGATTCCAGCACCACGGTTATCCTTTCTACCGACAACGATCTTTATAAATACCTGAAAAGCATGGAATAAATAAGCCATCAGAATTAATTGCTCAGAACGCCGCAGAACTATCTGAAACTAAAGAAATCGTAAAGTATCGAACAATGTTATTTTTAGGATTTAACATAACAAATAGCTTTAATCAGTGCACGTGCATTCAGTAAAAATTGAATAATTGATTATGTAGAATGTATTGTTATTCGAATATATACAAAGTATAGCAATGCATACTTTCGTCGTAATATGTTCTGTAATTTCCTTTGGTTCTTTAATACGAGAACTTGATTATGAGTAATTTAAAAAACACATATTCCAATCCGAAAATATGGATTTGGTTTGTATTAGTATCATGGGTATTCTCATGATGTGTTGCTGATTGTTCAACTCCTGAAAATTTAAAAGTAACTTTCGATTATTTAATACTTGCACGAAACTTTTTGGATGCATCAATTGTCTTGTTTCAGTCAGAAAATAGGAATCAAGGATTAGCTAGACTTTACTATGTGTTCTTTTCAATTCAAACCATAAATATTTTTAGAAAAAA
>Ga0209347_1005391_pt1 | contig 12195 bp, 17 predicted proteins | sample AutmiccommuBRH23_FD_187382 | JGI IMG/M metagenome (GOLD analysis project Ga0209347, IMG submission 187382) | Deep subsurface microbial communities from Mt. Terri, Switzerland - Autotrophic microbial communities BRH/23 (SPAdes) (version 2) | ecosystem: Environmental > Aquatic > Deep subsurface >...
TCAGTCCACCATCGGCCCGGCTTACGACCTCATCCAGCCTGGCATGAAGCTGGTGATGCCGGCATGACCAACCCCGGCCTGCAGCAATATGAGGTGGTCATGGACAACAAATATTATCTCCGGGAACTCCTGGAGAGCGTTTCCCTGGACGAATCTCTAGACGAAATAGCTTACCGGGCTGAAATAAAGCTGGTGGCCACTCCGGACTTTCCGGGTATAGAACCGGGCCAGGTAATCCGGGTATCCGGTAGGCCCTTCGGCGGCTCAGGCATGGTGCCCTTGCTGCATCCCGGGGTGGTCTGGGACTGCAGCAGCACCAAGAGGGGGCAAAAGCATCTGCCGGTGACCGCCTATGACCCGTTGATCTACCTGGCCAAGTCAGAGGATGAGTACCTGCTCCCCGCCGGCCAGACAGCTTCAGACCGGCTGAGAATTTATGCTGCTGACTGGGAAATCCCCCTGGGGCAGATCGAGGACACAGGGGTACCCTTGGAGCGGGCACTGCGGCGGGCAAAGCCGATCTGGTCAATAATCATGGACGATCTAAAGGAGACCGCTGCCAAAGGTGGGGAGATGTACCGGCCCAGGATGACCCCGGACGGCCTCAGCCTGATTAAAATCGGGAGCAATGAGACCGTCTGGGTCCTGGAAGAGGAACAAAACCTGGAAGAGATCGGACAAAGGCGGACCCTGGAGGGTGTCGTGACCAGGGTCAAGGTCATCGGCAACGCCAAGGAGGATGAGCGCTCCCCAGTGCTGGCCATTGTGGACGGGGACACGGCCAGGTACGGCACCCTGCAAAAAGTAATCACTTATGACAAAAGCAGCACCGCCCTGTCGGCCAGGACAACCGGGGAGATGCACCTTGCCGGTATGCAGGAAACCTTCACCATACAGGGGATAGACATTAACACCATGCGGGCCGGAGACAAAACAGTTTTAAACGGCATGGAGCTTATCGTAACATCAATCAAGCACACACTGGGATCACCGGGACACATGGCCGCCGAACTGGCCGATATTAACCATGTGAGGGGGCGGTATTTTGGACCCGTATAAGCACTTGGCCGAAATAATTGCGGCCCAGGCTCAAAAAAAGGCCCAGTCAGCCATTTCAGGCATTCCCTGCGAGCTTGGCACCATCACGGCCAGCGGCTTGAAGCTGGACACCTTCAAGCACGAGATACAGGACTACCTGGTGGCGGAATGGGCCGTTAAAATAAGCCTGCCGTCATTTAATATAACCGGTGCCCAGATCGGCCTCAAAGATGGAGAAAACAGGAATGTGACCGGAACGGCCACATTTTCTTTTGACCCGGCGGAAATAGACGGGGTAAAAGCCGAATTAAAGCCCGATCTTCAGCCCGGCGACCGGGTTTTGGCCGTGCCGGTGAACGGTGGCCAGGACGCCGTGGTGATATGTAAGGTGGTGTCCAATGCCTAACCTTTTTCCAACCGAAGGCAGCGCAGCGGTTTTACCGGAAACACAAAACAAAGCCAGCCAGGTCAAATTCGGCCGGAGCTGGCGCTTTGATTTTGAGACCGGTGACTTTATCACCTCCCCCACCGGCAAGACCATGGTGGCCACCGAGGAAGACGCCTGGCTGGAATGGTGCCAGAAGGCAATCCTCACTGAGCGCTACAAGTACCTCATCTACTCCCGGCAGTATGGTCAGGAATTCGCCGACTTGATCAGGCGCAACCTCCCCCGGGCCGCCAACGAAAGTGAGATTAAGCGTATCGTCACCGAGGCTCTGAAGGTTGACCCCAGAACGGCCAGCGTGGATAATTTCACCTTCAACTGGGATGGGGACCAGTGCAATTTTACCTGCCTGGTGACCAGCGTACGGGGAATATCAGGGCAAATAACCGGAAAGGTGGTGACCGGGTAAATGCCGGAGCTGCCCGAATATCTAACGGAACAAACCGAAGACACAATCCGGCAGCGCATGCTGGACGCCCTGCCGGATGACGTCAATAAAACCGAAGGCGACTACATCTGGGACTCCCTTGACCCGGTGGCCATAGAATTGGCTCTGGCCGCCATCTGGGCGCAAGAGGTCTTAAGGCGAGGCTTTGCTTCCACTACATTTGGAAGTTACCTGGACCTGCGCTGTGAAGAGCACGGTATTACCAGAAAAGCCGCCGGCAAAGCCACCGGTACAGCGGTCAAAGGAAACCCTTTGACCATAACCGGGTCAGCGGGAACCGTGGTGCCCAAGGGCAGCTTAAGGGTGGCCACGCCGGCCGATGCTGTGACCAACACTCCATCGGTGGAATTTGTGACCACAGCCGACTGCACCATTGGTCCCGGAGGCAGCGTTTACGTTGACATCGAAGCATCGGCGGCCGGAACCGGAGGCAATGTCCCGGCCGGTGCCATCAGCATTGTGGTAACCCCGCTGCCCGGGGTTACCGGCGTTACCAATGCGGCCGCAATAACCGGAGGAATCGAGACCGAGGATGATATTAGCTTGCTGGGGAGGTATCTGGCCAAGGTAAGAAACCCATCTGCAGGTGGTAACAAAGCCGATTATATAACCTGGGCCGGTGAGGTGGCCGGAGTTGGCGGGGTATCTGTAGTACCGGTCAAGTACGGTAATGGCACAGTGAGTGTGGCCATCATTGACACCAATAAGCAGCCTGCCGGCCAGGATCTGATTGATCAGGTCCAGAACTACATTGCCCCGCCCTGGGAGCATGATGTGGAAGCTGAGGACATGACAGTTGGCGGCAGCGGAACGTCTGTTGATAACACCCAGGTCGATGACTCCGGGGACTCGGTAAAAATGGAGTATAACGCTGCAGGAGAAGGAACCGTGGTTTACCCCGGCGTCCACGCCCTGCTGGACAAACCCGGAATATGGCAGACCAGAATTAAAGTTAAAGCCAGCGACATAGCTGGAGCCGTTGATCTGTTGCGTTTCGGGATCTGGAACACCACCACCGGCGCCTGGGCAAAGGTCTCGTCAGCCCTGGGGGCCGCCGACGCCGTGACAACCAACCAGGCCAATGACTTGTCCCTGATTTTTGGGAACCTGATACAGCAATTCTACTGGAATGGCAGTGACGGCCTTGAGTTGCGAATAACCCGGCTGCAGACTGACACCACCACCACAGTGTGGGTTGACCTGGTAAAATTCCGCTCCACGTTTTCGACCGACACCGGGGATGGCAAGGCCCCGGTGGGGGCTGCGGTATTTGTTGAACCGGCGACAGCGCTCCTGATATCTGTCTCCGCCACTCTGACCATTGCCGAAGGGTATAACACTGAAAGCGTTAAGGCCGCAGCTGTTGTGAACGTGGAAAGTTACATCAAATCCCTGGCCTTTGCTGTGGACAATGACGTGAGGTATGTCAGAATAGGCACCGCCATCCTGGACACGCCGGGGGTGCAGGACTACAGTGGGCTCCTGATTAATGGCGGTGCGGCCAACATCACCATCGGCATCCAGGAGGTGGCCGTGCCTGGCACAATCACCTTCTTGTAAGGAGGATCTCCCATGGGCGATTACCCTATAACCAGCCCTGCGGGACTGAGGATTATGACCTATGTCCCCAAGCTATATGAGACCAGCCGGAAATTCCGGGCATTGGCTCAGGTCAGGGGTATTGAAATAGACAAACTCCGCCAGGCGCTGGATGAAACTCTAAATCAGTATTTCGTCCGGGCTTCCACCTGGGGCCTGGACACATGGGAAGAAGAGCTGGGACTTAAGCCACTACCGGAACTGACCAACGCCGAGCGCCAGGACCGGATCGTCTCCAAACTCCGGGGGTATGGCACCTGCACCATCGGTCTCACCGAACAGGTGGCCGAGTCCTATGACAAAGGAACAATCGACGTCATACAGGACCACACCATCAGCCAAGTGACCATTAGATTTGTCGATACCGTTGGGATCCCAACCAACGTGGACGACCTGAAGGCGGCCGTCCGGGAGGTAGTGCCGGCCCACCTGGGCATTGTGTATGAGTACAAATATAATAATCATAACGTCCTGGCGGCATTTACCCATGATTACCTGGCGGGCTTTACCCACGAGCAGCTCAGGTCAAGTGAACTCTAAGGAGGTGCGACTGTGCCAAACTTTACTCCCAACTATAACCTCAAAAAGCCACTGGGTACCGAGAACTACAACGTGGAAGATCAGAACGGCAACATGGATATAATTGACACCGAATTGAAGGCCCAGGCCGGCGCCACTGCTGCGCATTTGGCCGATGATGTGCATGTCGGCGTATTCAGCTCAGCCGGAGCCTCAACTCCTAGCCCCACAACAAACTCCACGACTTACGTTGACATGCCCGACATGTCGGCAACTGTAACAACTAAGGGTGGCGAATTAATAGTATTTTTTACGGGGTCGTTTTATAATGATACGCTGGGAGCTAACAATTATATGGCTGTCAGTCTTGACGGGGCGGCTGAAATCGGGGAACAAAACGTTGATCAGGCGGTTGCCGGAGTAACTTTTTCGCAGGCAGTAATCGCTAGATTTATCGGGGTGGCTGCAGGTGAACACACGGTAAAAGTACGTTGGAAAGTCAGCGGCGGGATAGTCACAAATTACGGACTGCGGAGAAACCTTATTGTCATGGAGGTGAAAACACCAGCATGAAACTAAATGGCAAAGTGGTTAATCTTGCAAGGTTGTGCGAAGAATTGACGACGGCGGGAGTTGTGCATAACGCACTTGGCACTGCTGGGGATGAGATTTTTACCTATGATTCAAATGGCACGCCTATAGAACTGCCGCCGGAAGCAAAGGCCGTAATTGATACACACCAGGTGGTAACACTGGACGATCTCAAAAAAGCTAAATATTACGAAATAACTGCGGCCTATGAGAATGAGTTGTATGGAACCTTCAAATCCACAGCAACAGGGACCGAATTAGAATACGATTACAGTCCCGGGAGTAAAGCTAGGTGGAAAGAACTCATGGACGCTGTAACCGCAGGGTTTATTCCTGATAGCATGTTTCCTTTCCCAATTACCATTGCAAACGGCGTTATGGTTCCACACACCAAGGAGCAATTACTGCAGCTAGGCGCGGAGATTACAAGCAGGGAACTGTGGCTGTACGCAAAGTGGCAGTTAATGGTGACAGCAAATGGGACGATCAGGCAGGCGGTAACGCCGGTGGAAGTGGCCGCAATAACCTGGTAGTTCGCTAAAAAGGTCAAATGCGCAGCAAGGAACAACCGGAAAATCTCTATTTGAGGTGATAAAAATATGGAGAAACCACCGTTTGACGGTTACCAAAGCTCCCGTGGGTACTTTACGGGTAGCAACGATGGAGAACACGTAACAATTGGAGCTAAGGCCGATCAGGAACCTGGTGCAGACCTAGCACAACCTTTTAGTCTTGTATCGATTCTGAAAGGGATATTGGCGAAACTTCGGGCCACCCTCACTGTACAGCTAACCGGGAGAAAAGTGCAGTTAAGGGATGTTACCGCCGATTCATCTACAACGGTTAACGCCAGCGGTGGAACTGAAACCATAACGGTACAGGCAACAAGTGGATATGTCGCCCGGCTCGTTGGATTTTATGCTTTGGCTCCGGCGGTTGGTGCTTCTGGTACGCATAAGCTGGAGGTACAGGTCGGGGATGCATACAAACAATCGGTAAGGGCTGAGGCTACTTTTGGGTCAGCGTCAAGTATTCAGCGTTTTTATGCTGCTGGAACGATTACGCCTAATGACGTTCATGTTATTCAAAGAAACCTACAGAATATACGCTTTACAAATGCCGTACCTTTGCAAATAGTTTACACAAATAATACTGATGCAAACCAAACAGGTACAAGGTTGATTAGGCTACTCTTAGAAGAGGAGGCGATTGTATCATGATAGATTGGAACGCTTTGAAGATAGGGGACATATTTCCCACGGAAAGTATTGATGATAGTGGGGTTGTTACTGTAGTACGGAACGAAGTTATCGACATTATTGAGGTAAACGGCAATCGGATAATTAAGTCAAGACCTGTATAGCTAACGGGGTGCGCTAGCATACGAACGTATACAATAAAAATATCAAGGAGGAAAAGAATCATGGGAAACTGGGCAATCACCATCATTGGCACAGGGGCTCACCATAACAAAGATTACGAAGGTGACGCTAACAAGATCTTCGAAAAGGTAGTCGTTGAGCTGAAGGAAGCCGGACAGAATGTCGAGCATGCTTCATTTACTTACGGCGGCCGCGATACGGAAAGGCCGAATTTCGAGAGCCACTACCCGGAAAAGTAAAGGAGTGTACAGCTCCATCCCGATCACCTATAATTAACCAAAGGGGTGATCGGGATGGTAGCTCAAACTTTCCGCACAGGAAAAATTATTGATTATGTTCAGCGGCTGATGTGGCGGCGCGAATCGTATGCAAAAGAGTTGGAGGATACCCTTTTCCCCCAGGAAATAAAGCAAAACATTTACGGCCAGATTCAGGCGTTGGATATGGTTATCCGGGAATTAATCAAGGAATTTGACATCAAAGAGGATGATTTCAAAGAGCGCACAAGTGTATAATATTGCATATAAATAGCAAGTTTAAAGCGTTAATAGCGCAATTGGTTTATAGGGGTGCATTAGCTCTAGAAGGGAGGTCCGGGACTTTTTACCCAAACCCCTGGGACTGTATTCTCAAAATAATGTTTTTGACTTGTTGCCGGGACGCATGATAAAGTAGAATTTGAGCAGGCTAGTCCGGCCTCATGAACCGGACGAAAGGTGCCCCTGGGAGCACAGCCTGCTCCTTTAATTCCCAGGGATAAAAATACTTCTTCCCAGGGAGGTATCAAATCATGCGTCTCTCCAGTGCATGGGAGGCCTATGCCGCCGACAAGCGGCTGGATGGCTATTCCCCCCACACCATGCGGGCCTACAAACTACAGGCCCAGCTCCTTATCCGTCATCTTGGCGATATTGACATCAAGGAGATCTCATTAAAAGACCTGAAGGACTATTTAGCCGCCCAGGAACACCTCAAACCGGCATCAATCGGCCACCGGATAAGATTCTTAAAGAGCCTATTCCGGTGGGCGCAGGACAAAGGCGAAATAATCGGAAACCCCTCTGCCCGACTCCGGGAACCAAAAACTGCTCAGCGGTTACCCAAGGACCTATCGGAAGAAGATATTGAGATGCTCCGGGAAGGTTGTAAATCGACCCTTGAACACGCCCTGGTTGAGTTCTTCTATGCAACCGGATGTCGAATCGCAGAAGTTGCCGGCCTTAATAGAAATTCAATTAACTGGGAACACCGCAGTGTCATTGTATTCGGAAAAGGAGCTAAAGAGAGGGAAGTCTATTTTACCGTCAAGGCAGCCATTTGGCTTAAAAAATACCTAAAGGAAAGAAAAGATACCGATATCGCTTTTATCGTCACCGAGAGAGCGCCACACCGCATGTCAATATCCCAAATAAGATACATAATTAAACGAATTGCCAAAAGAGCTATGGTAAAAACCAATGTTTATCCCCACAAACTGAGACATACTTTCGCCACGAGCCTACTAAATAATGGCGCCCCTTTGGAATTGATCCAATCCTACCTTGGACACGCCAAACTTGAAACCACCCGAATCTATGCACAGCTGTCCGGCCAGAGGCGAAGAGACCTATACCAAAGATATTTCAGGTAGATTGAGGAAAGCCAACATATAATATCGGGGTTTAAGACCCCGTTATTTTTTTGAAAGGAGCCCGGAGTCATGAAAATTAGCCAACTCATTGAAGACAGAAAAACCAAACCTGTGAAAATGGCATTACCGAAATATGAAGTCAGGGACGGTTACCATCCCCAGGGTACAGTTCCCTGGAATCTCGAACTTATTAACGCCGCCCTACCGTGGGAGGAAACTGCCGGCCAGGAGCCGGTTGGTGTAATAGCCGATACGGGCGTGGATGTATATCATCCTGTTCTAAAACCCCGCATTATAAATCCCACAAACGTAACCACTGACGGGCCGCCGGCAAACGTCACCGACTTCGACGGGCATGGTACCCATGTGGCCGGAATAGCGGTCAACTGCTATTCTGATGCCCGAATTATGCCGCTTAAACTGTTTGCCAAGAACCCAACCGGCTGGGAATTCCAAGACGGCCTTGCAAGGCTTGTGGAGTATAATCGCCAGGTGTACGAAGCCGACAAAATAGTGGCCGTTAACTGCAGCTGGGGTGGCCCGTATGACCCTATTCTTCATTGCTTAATCCGTGAACTGATTGGCCAGGGAACCATGATTATATGTAGCGCGGGGAATGCCGGGGACGGCAGGGCCGACACCTCTGAAATATTCAACTGGCCCGCTTTCCTTTACGAACCAGTGACTGTCGGGGCCATTGACAAGGAGGCTCTGGCCGCGAAATATTCAAGTAGCTACGACGGCATTGATCTGGCTGCCCCCGGTAGCGACATACATAGCTGCTGGCCTGGTGGTGGCTACAAAGCCCTTTCGGGCACCAGCATGGCCACACCCCACGTATTTGCCCTTGTCCTTAGGATATATGCGGCTTTCCGTAAACGGGAGGAGCGCTACCCCACCGTGGATGAGGCTGAGGCCATCTTATGGCGGCATGTACAAAAACTTAATCTTGCACCTCAGTTGGTAGGCCTGGGCCTGATAGATTATACATACGACCGCCGACGCTGGCCCCTTTATCGTGTTCAGTTGGGTGCCTATTTCCAGAAAGAGAACGCAGAGGCGGCAAAAAACAAGGCAACAGAAGCCGAGCTTTCAACATATATGGTTAAATATTAATACCAAACATCCTTTCGTGGAACAATTGTTCGATTTTAGCTTGAACTTTGGGCGCGTGGTATAGTAAAATTTAAGCAGGCTAGTCCGGCCTCATGAACCGGACGAAGGGCGCACCTGGGAGCGCAGCCATCTCCTTCAGTCCCAGGGACAAAAATACTTCTTCCCAGGGAGGTATCATATCATGCGTTACCACGCGCCATTGCTGGCATATGTTGCCGGCGAATTTCCCTGTTTCAATCCGGCACAGGAGGTGTTGGATTGATGGAACCCCTCCTAAGTCAGCTGACTAACGAAGTGGCCAGGATGTTTCCCGATTCGGACCTGCTACAGGCAAGGTCGAGAATTGCCTCAATTCTTGCCGGTTATGACATAAGACCGGCCAGAATTACGTTTGCCAATCCCGACTTATCGGAAAAGGTTAAGTCATATTTATCGGCAAAAAAGCTGGAAGGCTTAAGCCCCTCGACCCTGGAGGGCTACAGGCTTGAATTGAGCGTATTTGGCAAATACATACAGAAGCCGGTAAGTGAGATCGCAACCAACGAAATCAGAAACTTTCTCGGACAGTTCAGCCAATTAAAAACCAGCTCTCTGTCGCGAAAACTTTCCGTATTAAAGAGCTTTTTTGGCTGGTTGACCGAAGAAGAAATTATTCCCAGGGATCCAACAAGGAAGATAAAAGCACCGAAGGCAGCAAAAGGCCTACCCAAGGCCCTTTCCATCGATGAATTGGAAATGATGAGGGAAGCCTGTATAACAGCCAGAGAAAGGGCCATGGTAGAGGTTTTTTATTCCACAGGCGGCCGGCTTGCGGAAATTCACGACCTTAACCGGGAAGACATTGATTGGCAGGAACGCAGTGTAAAAGTGGTAGGTAAGGGGTCTATAGAAAGGGAAGTTTTGTTCAGCTTTAAGGCAGCATATCATCTTAAAAAATATTTGGACAGCAGAAAAGATGAAGAACATGCCCTGTTCGTTACTGAGAGACGGCCATACAGGAGGTTATCCAGAAGGGGTTTTCAGCGTGAGATTAAACTTATTGCCCTAAGGGCCGGCATTTCAAAGAGAGTACACCCCCATGTGATGCGTCATACCTTGGGGACACTTTTGCTCAATAACGGGGCTGATCTTGTTGCCGTACAGGCCATCCTGGGTCACTCAAATCCAGCCACAACCCAGATTTACGCCAGGTTAAGCGATAAACGCAAGCGGGAGCAGTACAAAAAGTACTTGGTTCAATAAAATTAGGATGGAGGTGCCCTCATGGGGAAAGTCATAGTCATTGACCCGGGGCACGGCGGACAGGATCCGGGAGCTACTGGACCTGCCCGGGTGCAAGAAAAAACGGTGGCCCTGGCCACCAGTATAAAACTGTTCAAAATTTTGTCAGCAGCCGGAGCCAAGATACGGTTAACCAGGACTGACGATTCAGATGTCAGCCTGGCTAGACGGGTTGAAATATCAAATGAAGCCGGGGCTTCAGTGTATATATCCATACACGCCAACGCATATACGAGCCCTGCAGCCAAAGGCATGGAGGTCTGGACTGCTGTCGGACAGACCTCTGCAGATCCCATTGCTCACAGCGTTGCCACAGCACTCAAGAATACTTTCCCAAACCTTGTTTTCCGCGCTGACATGAGCGATGGAGATTATGATAAGGAAGCTAATTTTTATGTCCTGTACTGGACCCTGGCCCCTGCAATTTTAATCGAGCTGGCTTTTATATCCAATCCGGCCGAAGAAGCTCTACTGGTTGACCCCGCTTTTCAAGATACAGCCGCCTGGGCCATCGCTGAAGGAATCGCCCCATACCTTGGGCTGCAATTGCCGCCCAAGGAAAATGTGTGGGATCCGTATGTTGAAATTGATCGCCTCCGGGCCGCCGGCATCATCAACGGATCCTATTCTCCGGCCGACGTGGTCACCTGGGGTCAATTTGCTACAGTAATTAATAAAATCCGGCCCAAGTAAAAGAATATTTAAAAGACATTTAAGACCCGTTTAAAAGCACCAAACGGGTCTTAAATATTTCTGGATATAAAATGTTAACATGGTTAAGATTTCGGATTTTATGCGCAAAACTTTCGCCGTCTTCGCGCAACGCCACAGAAGCGTCGAAGCGGCTGAGAAGATCCTGGGCAACAATAATCACCGCTGCCGCCCCGTCGCTGGTGGGACAGCACTGAAATAGCGTCAGTGGGTCCGAGATCATCCTGGAATTCAGTATCTCCTCCACCGTCAGCACCTTTTTGTGCTGCGCGTTGGGGTTTAGACAGCCATTTTGGTGATTCTTGACCGCCACCCTGGCCATCAGTTCTCTGGATAAGCCATAATCGTGCATATATTTACGGGCCAGCAAGGCGTATTTCACCGGTAGGCCCAGCATCCCCATAGCCCGGTCGGGATTATCTTTTTCCCCTACGTCAATGATCCCCCTGGGCATTTTTTCAGCCCCGACGGCCATGGCAATATCGCAGAACCCGCCGGCCACCGACTGATAGGCCAGCCTGAAGGCGGTGGACCCGCTGGCGCAGGCGTTCTCCACGTTGATTACCGGTATTCCGGTGTAGCCTATCTGTCCCAGAATCCTTTGGCCCAGGGTGGTTCCCTGATGTACATGGCCGCAGTAGATCATTTGAATATCCTGTATGCTCAGGCCGGCATCCTTCAAGGAGGCCAGCATGGCCTCCAGGCCCAGGTCAGCGGTGCTTTTATCATTGTGGCGCCCGAACTGGGTCATCCCTGCCCCAACCACAAAAACTTCCCTCATTTGGCACACTCCCCTTCGTTAACGGGCTGAAACATATGGCAAATAACGTCTTTGCCCTCGGTGTCCGGGCCTATATTTTCGAATACCAGTTTCATCTTCATGCCTATTTTTAAGTTTGAGGGATTTTGGCCGTTTATGTCCGCCATAATCAATGACCTCACCCTGGCCCCTTCGGGCAAATCCACTTTTCCCACCACGTAGGGGGATTTACCCAGATAACCCGGGGTTGCGGAGTATACTGTGGTAAAAGTGTTAAGAACACCTTCAGTTGACAGGGGGACCACATTCAAATCCGCCCCGAGACATTTCCCGCAAAATAACCTTACCGGGAAAAACGCTGCGCCGCACCCGGGGCAGATGCAACCCCTGAGTCGATACTCTTTAGTGGCGGGGTCCTCAATAACCCATTCCTCTTTAATAATCCTTGCCGACAAGCTGGTCCGCCTCCTTTTAAAAGAAACATACGGGTTAAGCTTCCTGCCTGATCAGTCCGCTGATAAATTCACTTACCGATGAGGCTTTGGTGCCTGGCCCAAAAACACCTCTAACACCCATTTTTTCAAGTGCCGGAATATCCTCCCTGGGAATAATCCCTCCAACTATAACGGGCAGATCGGCTGCCTGGTTTTGTCTTAAAAGTTCCAGGAGCCTTTG